>Ga0209430_1000044_pt1 | contig 192390 bp, 147 predicted proteins | sample BarGraIncub1133A_FD_184504 | JGI IMG/M metagenome (GOLD analysis project Ga0209430, IMG submission 184504) | Arctic peat soil microbial communities from Barrow, Alaska - Barrow Graham LP Incubations 11-33A (SPAdes) (version 2) | ecosystem: Environmental > Terrestrial > Soil > Wetlands > Peat...
TGAGCATATACTTATTCACAAACACCCGTTGAGCCAAACCGGTAGTTGCATATTTTACCAGGTTTTCATTTTTACTAGCGCAAAGAATAATACCTATAGGTAGATTGTCTCCTTCTTGCATTTCGTCCTCTTTGTAATAATTGAGATAGACATTCATCTGACCCGCATCGGCATGAGTAAATACACCTAATTTTAAATCTATCAATACATTACACCTCAATATCCGATGATAGAAAACCAAGTCAATATGGTAATGTGTATTATCAAATGTAATCCGTTTTTGTCGTGCTTCGAAACAAAAACCTTTTCCCATTTCCAATAAAAATGATTGCAACTGATCAATAATAGCTTGCTCAACATCTGATTCTGAATATTCAGCTTCTTCTTTCAACTCCAGAAATTCCAGCATATAAGGATCCCGGAATAGATCTTCCGGCAATAACCTTTCCTTGTCATTCTGTTTATCTAAGACAGCTTGTTTGTTTGTGCTTAATCCGGTGCGTTCAAAGAGCAAACTATTCATAGCCCGTTGCAACTCTCTAACCGACCAGCAGTTTTTGATAGCCTCCATTTCGTAAAAGCTGCGTTTCAATGGTGTTTCAGCTTTTAACAGTTCGATAATATGTGTAAAACTAAGTTGATTGATCAGTTTATCCACATCTATTTGAGATTTTCCAGTCACTGACTGGAAAATCTTAGTATCATCATCAGAATTTGTAGTTTCAATTGCTTGGTATTTTACACCCTCTAATTTTGCAGACAGTGTCTGCAAAATTCCAACATGCTGAATTTCTTTTAAATACAATTTTGCAGTCACTGACTGCAAAATGTTTGGATAGGCTAAATAAAATGATTTAAACAGATAAAGGTTTCTTTCTGATAATCCGGAAACGTGTTTAGACCGAAATGCAATTTCTTTATATATTTTTTCTCCATAAACAGCTCTATCCGATCCGTTAAGTTCATATTCTGCAATATAAAAACCGAACAACCAGTTGCGGAGTGTTAATGCCGTATTAACCTGCCGTTGTGCCTGTTGTTTGAAAAATTGCTGGGTTTCACTTATTAATAAAACAAGTTCCTGTATATCAGCCATCTCTTTAATCTATAATTAATTAATTGAAAAAGGCAATTACCGAAATATAGAATGACTAGAAATCAAATTAGGTTATCCAAAGATAGCTAAACCTTCCCCTCTTTCCTAGAGATAAGTAAAGAAATCTGCATCTAAATGAATGTATAAATGGGGGCCTGTACTCATTTGTATAAAAATAAAAAGCTTACCCTGAGCGCGCTGTTCTTATGGGAAGCGGGGTAAGCATGTTATTGTAAAGATAATGCATTTACCAGTTGTTGCACCATCTTGAATATTCTTTTTTATAACATTAAATGTAATTGCTTTCTGTAGCGCCTCTTGAGAAATAATGACGACTGCTTCCATTTATCCACTTCATCTTCTAGCCCGTAAGGCTTTAATATCAATAGAGATGTCACACACCATCCTCTTCTAGCCCGAGGGCTTCAATATCAATAGAATAATATGTAAATCTTTTTTCTTTTGCCCGTTAGGGCATTAATATCAATAGAATAATGCATCTATCCTTTTCCCTTTTTGCCCGTTAGTTCCTGTGTTTGCAATCTAAACTACTGCTAACAAAAAAGGGTGTTAATGGGGTCAGTAGCAATGTCGTTTAGTTAAGGAAATCAGCTGAAAGGCTTAATTTTATTGAGAATATTGCAAATTTAGTTCTTTGAATAGTTGGAATATTCTGTATAGTTGATTATCTTTATAGGGTATATAAGGGGTAACCCAAGTACAAACTCAAAAGCGGATTATCGTGAAGTTCTATCTGAAAACATAGTATATGAAATTGAAAACCAAGAGTTTAGAGGCCATTCAAAAGATGGCCCGTGTGGGGTATTTTCAAGGGATAGAAAACTGACATTCAAAAACTTACTCGTGATGATCATTAACTTTAAAAGTTCCATACAGCGAGAATTGGACAGTTTCTTCAAGGCACTTTCAAAGAGTGATTTTAAGATCAGGGAAGTTACCAAGGGCGCATTTACACAGGCTAGAGCAAAACTAAATCCATGGGCGTTCAAACGGTTGAATGAAGTAGCAGTCAACTCCTTTTATCAGGGAACTGAATTTTATGGCTGGCATGGCATGCGAACCCTTGCAGTTGATGGCACTCATTTAGTTTTACCCAACCACCCCAGTGTAATTCAAGAGTTTGGGCAGCGGGAATTGAGTCCTAAGAAAGATATCAAAAGGTCATTTGCTTTAGCATCAATACTGTACGATGTATTAAACCATATCTCCATAGATGCTGAAATCGCACCCTATTCCAGCAGTGAGTTGCATTTGCTCACCAAGCATCTGGATAAAGTAGAAAAAGGTGATTTATTGTTACTAGACAGGGGGTACCCCTGTTTCTGGTTACTTTTCTTGTTAAAAGCTAAGGGTATAGAATTTTGTGTACGATTAAAAGAAAATTGGTGGCTCAAAGTAAAAGAGTTTACAGAGAGTGATGAGATTGAACGAATCGTAACATTCAATCTACCCAAGAAAGATCATAATAAATTGGCAGAGTACCCCCATATGTATGATGCTACAATCACTTGTCGCTTGATTAAGATAGTATTAAGCACTGGAGAGAAAGAGATTTTATGTACTTCGCTAACAGATACCGAAAAATATTTGCACAAAGAATTTGATTCTCTTTACCATTATCGATGGAATGCGGAGGAAACATATAAACTTTTTAAAAGTAGAATTGATCTGGAGGATTTTTCAGGCAAGACTGCCCAAGCTGTGAAACAGGATTTTCATGCTAAAGTGTTTTTAATGACTTTGTGTGCAGCGTACGCGCACCCTATTGAAGATAAAGTGATTGAAGAATACAGTGCTGATGAGAACAGGAAATTTGATCAGAAAATTAATCGTACCAATGCATTATCAATGACTCAAGAGATTCTGATGGCAGTAATGATCAGAAAACAATTTGATAAGGCACTTGAAGCCTTTGACCAGATTGTACAAAAAACAAGAGAAATCATACGTCCAGGGAGGAGTGTGCCTCGGAATAAAATTCTTAAACGAAATTACTCGATGAATTACAAACGATTATGAAATTCTCTTAACTAAACGACATTGGGGTCAGTAGTATTAATGGCCTCTCTCCCCCTTTAAATTATTTACAATTCTCTTTGATCGCAACCTCTGCTTCCTGGTAACCCAAATTTAGTGCCCTGTTCAGATCGTCACAGGCAGACTCCTTATCCCCTGATTTCATTCTAGCAAGACCTCTCATGTAATAGGCTACAACAGAGTCCGGATATTTATCGATCATAATATTGAAATCCTCAATAGCGCCCTTGTAGTCACCCATTTCCTTTCGTGAAATCCCCCTATTCTGGTAAGCCCAGTAATTTTTGGGAGTCCTCTTAATCAATTTACTGTAAGCCACTATTGCATGCCGGTTATCCCCCAATGCAGAATTCATATCACCACTATCCAACCAGGCCAATTCATTTGAAGGATCAAGTTTATTCACTTTTGTGAAATCAGCTAAAGCGCCTTTCAGATCGGGTGTGTCCCTTTTTAAAACTCCCCGGTAGAAATATGCTTTGGCAAATTTTGGATTGATCCTGATGGCGTTATTATAATCCTCGAGGGCGCCAGGTGATCATTCGACATCCATTTTACCAACCCACGGTTAGTATAGGTCTCAAACGGTTTGGGATCCAATTCTATGACTTTATCACAATCTGCCAATGCACCTTTCGCATCCCCTGTTGCAAATTTCGTAATCGCCTTAAGTTTATAGGCTTCCTAATTATCGGGTTTAATTTTAAGTGCCCTGTTAAAATCATCCATTGCACCTTTAGGATCAAGTAAGAGGGTCTTTGCCCAACCCCTTTTCAGGTGTGCTGTTACTGAATTCGAATCCTTACTGATTGCTTTATCAAACTCAATGAGGGCGCCTTTGTAATCTTTCGAAGTGGTCTTTTCTATGCCTCTTTTAATGAGTTTCCTGACAGACTGGCTGTTGCAGGAGGATATGGCTAAAAAAGAAATGAGCAGGAATAGCGCTATATGTTTCATCTGATGACTTTAAAACAAATTTAGCGAATTATTTATCAGATATAAAAAACAGCATAAAGTGGGACTGATTTACTTACTTTGAATCTTACGTTCCATAAAGTGTTATATTTAATACATTTTAGGTTCCTAAAAGTGTATATTTAATACACTTATTGGAACGTATCAATTGTTTGATGAGAAATGGGTCGGGCACAATTTTAAATAAATGGTGACTGACTCCATTTCTCCCACGCAGTGACCACGCTTTTGAGTGAATATATTGATGCGCCTTAGTCCGTCACCACAATTTCCCCTTTTCGAATCGCATCAGCTATATAACATTTGAAGTCAACCCGTAGAAAACCTTTTGAAGGCCTTAGGAAAAGAACATACCAATAGCCGTGTCGTTTGTTCCCATATTTCTGGATTTTATTGACCCAAAGCGAATCACCAGCATGAAGATATATTTTCAACTGGTCTTTTTCCCATAGCGAAGGATCCTGTTGATAGTCGTAATTATTCTTGATTTCCATTTTGTACAAAAGCATGGTGGGCAGATTCCATGCGCTCTTGAACGAAAATGTATTGTACCATCCGTTTGCCCCGGAACCCTTACCCAGGGTTAATTTCTGCCCGATAGATATCTTGAAGTTTTGGTTGGTGAATAACGTATCACCTGAAAGGGTATAGGTTGTATCGTTCGAAATTGGAGCAGTCGCTGTTTGCGCATGTACACATTGCATCATCATAACCAACAGGAAGAATAACAGGATTAGTTTAGTCGTCATAGCTCTACACATTTAGAATAACAAAATATCAATAAAAGTAGAAAAAAAACTAAACCGGATTAAATTATACTCCTGTTTTAGCCTGGTTTTTAATAAAGTCAACAAAACCCACCTCCCCCCGGGCAAAAGAGGGGGGAGGGTCACGTTTTCTATTGATATTGATCCCCTACGGGGAATGGAACCATAATGTTCATAATGTTTTGTCTTCTAGTCTTATGGGCCAAAAAATGCAATAAATACATATTTTTAAACAGTTTCTAAGAATTTTTAAAAGAATATTACTTTGTTTTCAATATTGTTAATTTATTAGGTGGTGAAAACACATAACTTTGTAGTGTTATAAACATTTATATATCAGCATCTGTTTGTTTCAGATTGAGGAAAGATGCTTTAATAATTTATTATGATTGAATTTGAACGGTTTACGTTAACTAACGGGCTGAGGGTGATTGTGCACAAGGATGCAACGACCCCTTTGGTTTCGATGAATATATTGTACAATGTCGGTTCCCGCGATGAGGATCCCGGGAAAACAGGATTTGCTCATCTTTTTGAACATCTGATGTTTGGAGGTTCGGTCAATATAAAGAAGTATGATGAGCCCCTAGAAAGGGTGGGAGGTGAAAACAACGCGTTTACCAACAATGATGTCACTGACTTTTATTTGACCGTTCCACGGCAAAATCTGGAAACTGCATTCTGGCTTGAATCGGATCGGATGTTGGATCTGGCATTTTCAAAGAAAAGCCTTGAAGTACAACGCAATGTTGTGGTAGAGGAGTTTAAACAAAATTATCTGAACAAGCCCTTTGGAGATATCTGGCTGTTATTGCGCCCGTTGGCTTACAAAGTTCATCCTTATCAGTGGTCAACTATTGGTAAAAGCATTGAGCCCATCCAGAATGCGACCATGGAAGATGTGAAAGATTTTTATGCACGTTTCTACAATCCCAACAATGCAATATTGGTCCTTGCAGGCAATACAACAGTTGAAGAAGTAAAGATGATGGCCGAGAAGTGGTTTGGACCTATTCCTGCAGGTGTAGAATTAAAGAGAAATTTACCTATTGAGCCTCAACAAATTGAAGCTCGGAGTCTGATTGTAGAACGTGATGTTCCACTTGACAGCTTGTACAAGGCTTACCATATGTGCAGAAAAATGGATGACGATTATCCGGTTGTCGACCTGATGAGTGATGTGCTTTCAAATGGCAATTCGTCACGTTTATATCAATCGCTGGTAAAAGAACAACAATTATTCAGTGAAATAAATGCTTTTCTTACCGGGGATGAAGATGGTGGCCTGTTTGTAGTGACCGGAAAGCTGATCCAGTATGTAAAGATGGAGGTGGCCGAAGCTGCTATCCTGGAACAGTTGGACAAGATGAAGGTCGATCTGGTAAGCGAAAATGAACTGCAGAAGGTTAAAAATAAAGTTGAGTCACTGGTTGCTTTTACCGAGATGCGGATTCAGGAACGTGCACTCAATCTGGCTTATGCCGAACATCTTGGAGATATCAACCTGGTGAATAATGATATCCTGAGATATAGGGCCGTGACGCCTGAACAGATTCGCAATTCAGCCCAGGAGATTTTAAAACCCGAAAACTGTTCGACCCTTTATTATCATTCGAAGAAATAAGTTTAACCGTTAAACCTGTTTCGAACATATTCATTAATAAGCTGATCAAGACATTATGTTAATCATAAATAGAAAACAGAAGCCCGATATATTTGAAATTGCTCCCGATCGTAAAGTCGTGGAGTTGATTACACCACAGACATTTACGCTGGATAATGGCATAAAAGTCTATGTAATAAATGCCGGAGTCCAGGAATTGGTGCATGTGGAATTTGTATTCAATGCCGGAAGCTGGTACCAGGAAAAGTCATCTGTGGCCATGTCTGCTAACAATCTGATGAAAGAGGGCACTCAAAATATGACTGCTCGCCAGATTGCTGATGAACTGGACTATTATGGCGCCTATCATGAGGCAACAACAGAAAAAGATTTTGCTTTCCAGGCATTGTACACGCTGAATAAACATCTCCCGGCCACACTGAAAGTGATGAAAGAAATCATAAAATGCCCTCTTTTTGATCAGAATGAAGTCGATATTTATTTGCGGAAAAAGCAGCAGGGTTTGTTGGTGCAAATGGAGAAGGTTGATTATCTGGGACGTATCCACTTTGGTGAAATATTATTCGGTAAGGACCATCCCTATGGTCGCTGGGCTAGTCCTGAAGAGGTAATCAGTGTTCAGCGTGATGATATTGTTGCTTTTCATCAACAGTATTATCGTTCATCGAATTGCTACATCATTGTTGCAGGAAAATTTGAAGATTCAATGATTGATTTATTGAATCAGCATTTTGGAGGAGACGACTGGAACGGACCTGTCATAACAGATGGCACGTCTTATGATGTTCGATCTGCAGAGGGGTTGACGCATCATATTGAAAAGCACGATGCCCTGCAGGCCGCCCTGCGGATAGGAAAGGTGCTCTTCAACAGAACACATCCTGATTTCCCGGGTCTGCATGTGTTGAATACTATATTGGGAGGCTATTTTGGTTCCCGGCTCATGACAAATATTCGTGAGGACAAGGGATTGACTTATGGTATCGGGTCGGGACTTGTCTCGTTAAAGCATTCCGGATATTTTTATATCTCCAGCGAGGTCGGGACAGATGTTGCCGATCAAGCTATGAACGAGATATTTAAGGAGATTGAGCTTTTGCAGAGGGTGCCGGTCAGTGATTCTGAATTGAATCTGGTGCGGAATTATCTGGGTGGGACTTTCCTCAGGGCTGTTGATGGTCCTTTTTCGCTGGCTGATCGTTTTAGGGACATCTATGAACACGGTCTGGGTATAGATCATTATTTTAAAATGTTGGAAACCATACAGACAATCACTCCTGAAGAGATTATGGGATTGGCCAATCGCTATCTCAATATTGATTCGCTTTACAAGCTAAAAGTTGGTAAATAAATGGATTGTATTTAACTGAAATATGCAACCCATTTTTTCATAACTTTGCAGTTAAATATTCAGGAAATCATATGTCGGATTATTCAGAAAAATTCCTAGGAGAAGGCCTGACTTACGACGATGTTTTGCTCGTTCCGTCATATTCGGAAGTGCTTCCACGTCAGGTTGATACCACCACACTGTTTTCGCGCAATATAAAATTGAACATCCCTATCGTATCTGCAGCAATGGACACGGTTACCGATGCAACCATGGCTATAGCTATGGCTCAGGAAGGTGGCATAGGGGTTGTACATAAAAACATGTCGATCGCGGAGCAAGCCAATGAAGTGAGGAAAGTGAAAAGAGCCGAAAATGGCATGATACTCGATCCTATAACGCTTAATGAACATGCATTTGTTGAAGATGCTCTGGAGATTATGCGCGAATATAAAATCGGTGGGATCCCAGTTGTCAATGCTAAAAGAGAACTTGTAGGGATTGTTACAAATCGTGACCTTCGTTTTGAACGAGAGTTGCGTAAACCGGTCACAGAAGTCATGACCAAGAATAATCTGATTACAGTTGCAGAGTTTACAACCTTCGATGAGGCTGAAGTAGTCCTGCAGAAATACAAGATCGAAAAGCTTCCGGTAGTCGATAAAAACAATAAACTGATCGGACTGATCACCTATAAAGACATCATTAAAATCAAAGCACGACCTAATGCTTGCAAAGACAGTTTTGGACGTCTTCGTGTGGCTGCAGCGGTCGGAGTCACCCAGGATACAATGGACAGGGTTGCTGCTTTGGTAGCAGCTGGTGTTGATGCAATAAGTATTGATACAGCTCATGGTCATTCGGTGTATGTTCTTGAGATGGCTAAAAAAATTAAAACAGCCTATCCTAATGTGGATTTGGTTATAGGAAATATAGCAACACCTGAAGCCGCACTTGCTTTGAAAGAAGCAGGCGCTGATGCTGTAAAAGTTGGAATTGGCCCTGGGTCAATCTGTACAACACGTGTCATTGCCGGTGTCGGGGTTCCTCAACTTACAGCTGTTTTTGACGTGGCCCAGGCTTTAAAAGGAAGTGGTATCCCGGTCATTGCAGATGGTGGGATTCGTTATACCGGAGATATTGTTAAGGCTTTAGCAGCAGGTGCCAATTCTGTAATGCTTGGATCGCTGTTTGCAGGGGTTGATGAATCACCGGGAGAAGCAATCATTTTTGAAGGACGTAAATTCAAGACATATCGTGGTATGGGTTCGATTGAGGCCATGCAAAAGGGATCAAAAGACCGGTATTTTCAGGATGCTGAAGACGATATCAAAAAACTGGTTCCTGAAGGTATTGTTGGTCGTGTTCCTTATAAAGGATCACTTTCGGAGGTCGTTCTTCAGATGGTTGGTGGACTTAAAGCAGGAATGGGTTACACCGGTTCTACCAATATAGAGGATCTGCAAAAAGCTAAATTCTTAAAAATCACCAATGCAGGTATTCAGGAAAGTCACCCCCATGATGTTACAATAACATCAGAAGCACCGAATTATAGCAGATAATGATGACGCAATCCAAGTATACAAAGACATTAACATTATATACCTATCTTTTACTAATAGGGTTTGTGCTGGTGTCATTTGATTCATTTGCTCAAACTAAAGAAGATTCTGTATTGTTGATCATCGGGGGAGATAAAATTACGGTCTCAGAAGTCATGTCGCTTTACCGGAAAAATAATATCAAGGGAACTGTTCTTGACAAGAAAGCGTTCGACGAATACCTTGGGCTATTTATCAATTATAAATTTAAAATCCGTCAGGCTACTGATCTTAAGATTGATACGGCCATGGCGTTTAAAAACGAATATCAGTATTACCGGAGTCAATTGGCTCAACCCTATATGACTGATGAAGAAATGAGTAATTTTCTTACTCAGGAAGCCTATCAAAGAAAACTCAAAGATATTCGGGCAAGCCATATTCTGGTTAAGCTTGATATCAATACTTCGCCTGACGATACGTTGATTGCTTACAACAAGATTTTGTCTATCCGACAACGTATTTTGAATGGAGAAGACTTTGGGAAAGTAGCTGCCGAGGTTTCGGATGACATCAGTGCTCGTGATCAGAAAGATGGTTTAAAGAATGTGCCCGGGAATAAGGGTGATTTGGGATTTTTCACCGTTTTTGATATGGTTTATCCTTTTGAAACAGCTGCTTACACCACCGAAATCGAGAAAGTTTCTATGCCGGTCAGAACTGATTTTGGCTATCATCTTGTTAAGGTGAATGCTATAAAACCCGCAATCGGTGAAGTACTGGCTGCACATATCCTTTTCAGTTTTGACAATACACCAAGTTCTGCTGATTCAATGGCAGTTAAAAAGAAAGTTGATTCAATATTCTTAAAAATAAAAAAAGGCGAAGATTTTGCCTTGCTGGCACGTAACTTTTCAGACGATCGGGTTACTGCTTCAAAAGGAGGATTATTGCCTTGGTTTGGTTCAAACCGGATGGTTCCCGAAATTATTGATGCAGTTAATGGGCTGAAACCTGGTCAATACAGCCAGCCTTTCGTGTCTTCTTTTGGTTGGCATATTTTAAAAGTGATTGAACGCAAACCTATTGGTAGCTACAATGACACAAAAGAAGTGTTGCGTCAGAAAATAACACGGGGTGACCGACTAGAGGCTTTGAACCAGTCTTTTGTTGAAAAGCTGAAGAAAAAATATCATTACAAGGCAGATTTGAAAGCGCTTGATAAAGTAAACGCTGTACTGACAGATTCTGTGTTTCTGGGAAAATGGAAAATAGCTGCACCCAATAAGTTGTCAAAATCCCTGTGTTCTTTTGACGGTCGTTCATACACCCAACTTGATTTTGCAAATTATATCGCCGCAAATCAAATACCAAGAAACAAGATGGATAAGAAGCAATACACGACTGTGCGCTTTAATTCATTTGTTAACAAAGAACTGCTTGATTATGAAGATCAACATCTGGAAACTAAATACCCTGAATTTAAAGACCTGGTGAAGGAATATCATGATGGTTTACTGGTTTATGCTTTAACCGATTTGAATGTATGGACCAAGGCAGAAACTGATACAACCGGCCTTCGGTCATTTTATGAACAGAACAGAAATAATTATTTGTTGGATACAAGATTGGATGCTTCAGTCTATACGGTTTTCAATTCCACACGTATTGAAAAGGTAAGAGCGATGATCCTAAAAGGCATTTCTGAAGAAGAAATCTTAAAAAGTTATAATTCTGATACAAACAAAGTTGTAACAGTCGAACATCACATGTATCTTCGTGGCGAAAGCCCGGTTATTGATCTTATCGACTGGAAAGAAGGCTTAAGCAAAAATGTGGACACGGACGGAACGACTATGTTTGTTCTGGTACACAATGTGTTGCCACCTATGCCTAAACCTTTGAAAGATATTCGTGGGATCGTTGTTTCTGATTATCAGAATTATCTGGAGAAGTCATGGATGAGTGGATTGAGGAAAAAATACACTTGTACGGTGAATAATAATGTATTTGAACAAATTGAAAAAGATTTAAAGTGAAGCAGATTCTGATAATCGGGTTGATAATGTTTGGACTTGCCGGGTGTCGCTATTTTAAAAAAAGCGAACCGACAGGATTGCCCGTTGCCAGAGTTTTTGAAAAATATCTTTATTCATCTGATCTGAAGGGTGTCGTATCGCCCGGTACCAGTTCTCAGGATAGCGTTGAAGTCGTAAAAAATTATATCAATAACTGGATTAGGCAGGAATTATTGGTTCATCATGCAGAAACAAATCTACCGGATGAGCAAAAGGATTTCACCAATGAGCTTGAAGCCTACAGGAGGTCTTTAATTATTTACAAATTTGAAACGGAATATATTAAACAAAAATTTGATACGGTTATTCCTGAAGTGGATATTCAAAATTTTTACAACGAAAACAAGGATAATTTTAAACTAAGAGATAACATTTGTAAAGTTGTATGGGCGCAATTTCCTGCTTCCTTTTCAAAAGCTAATCTTAGTAAAATAAGCAAACTCTTTAACAAAGGCAGCATCAGCAAACTTGAAGAAGCTTGTTCCGGTAAAGCCATTAATTACGATGTATCGGATACTGCGTGGATTTCTTTTAATGACTTAACAGCACATGTACCAATAAAAACCGATAATCCTGAAAGTTATCTTAAGACACATACATTTACTGAACTTCGTGATTCAACTAATATTTATCTGGTGCGTTTTACAAAAATTCAAAATCGGGAAGGTGTTTCACCTCTTGCTTTTGAAAAGGAAAACATTCGAAGTCTGCTGCTGAATAAACGCAGACTATGGGTGCTGGATAAACTGGAAAAAGATCTCTTTGATAAAGCAACCAAGGACAAGGATTTTGAAATTCTTGCACCGGTAAAATCAAAGAAAGGGAAGTAATTGAAATTTAATATTTGACAAATCTTATTATCTCGAATGAAGAAACTACTCATAGCTATTTTTGGTCTGCTGCTGACAGCTAATGCAGCCCTCGCTCAGACCCAGCCTGATTCACTCCGTCAGACTCAACCACCGGTGAAGAAGCTCATCGACCAGATAGTTGCTGTTGTTGCAACACGTCCGATTCTTGAATCCGATTTGGTAGATCCTGATTATCCTGATGCTGCGAAGAATACAAGTATGACCGACCGGTGTCAGATGCTTGGAAATCTGATCATGCAAAAAATGTTGATCAACAAAGCAGAACTTGATTCTCTAACTGTTGATGATTCGGAAATTGATCAGAGAATTGACAAGAAACTGGCTTATCTGATCAGTCAGGCAGGTTCGGTTGAAAAACTGGAACTAATATATCACAAGCCCATAGCTCAATTTAAAGTTGATATACGAACTTCTGAGAAAGAAGGTTTAATGGCAGAAAAGGCTAAGGATAAAGTAGTAGAAAATGTTAAAATTACTCCTTCTGAAGTAAAACAATTCTATAATAATATCCCCAAAGATAGTCTCCCCAAAGTTGGGATTATCTATGAGATTGCACACATCGTTGTAGAACCTGCCATTAATCCCGATGAATTAAAAGATGCACGAAATAAAATAAAAGGATTGAGAGACAGGATTATTTCAGGTGAATCAAGTTTCGTTTCAATGGCAATTAGTTATTCCGAAGATCCTGGGTCTTCAGTTAAAGGTGGTGAACTTGGATTATTTATCCGTGGAACCATGCAACCCGAATTTGAAGCAGCTGCTTTCTCATTGAAGAAGAAAGGGGATATCAGTGAAATCATCAAAACATCTTACGGGTATCATATCATCCAGCTCATCGAACACAGAGGGGATAAGTTAAATGTGCGTCATATTTTGATTACGCCTAAGGTATCTCCGGTAGAGCTTGACAAGGCTGCCAGGAAACTTGACAGCATTTCAACACTCATCAATAAAGATTCTATCAAATTTGATGTTGCTGCCCGTAAATTTTCTACTGATCTATCTGCAGTTAATGGTGGTTTAATGATCAATCCAAATTCGTTGAATACTAAATTTACAACGGGTGATCTTGATCCAACCTTGCTTGCTATTATAAATAAATTAAAGATTGGTGAGGCTTCACGTCCAATCCCAATGGATACTGAAGATAAACGCAAAGCTTATCAGATTATCACCGTTAAAACAAAGAGTACACCACATGTTGCCAGTTTAAATACGGATTATGACATATTTCAAAATATGGGTTTAATGACGAAGAAAAATGAAGCAATGGATAAGTGGGCCAAGGAGAAAGTCAAAACCACTTACATAAAAGTCAACGACGCATACAAGGGATGTGATTTTTATAAAAAATGGTTTTAATATTGACCTGATTCAGAGAACACAAAATAATTTATGGAAGGCCGATCAGAGAATCAAATCTTTGATCGGTTTTTTTTGAAAGTTTTCTTATTTAATGGTTTAATGATTCTAAATCAATCCATTTTTAACCTCAAGACTAAAATACGACCATTTATTTATAAATATTTAGTAATTTGGTCGTGTATTAACTAACCCTTACGCTATACAAACTATGAAGAAAAAAATAATTGCCGGATCAGTTCTATTGGCAATCATTATCGCTATAATATTTTTCGCCACCAGAAGTAAAAAGGACACCGGCGAGATTATAGTGCAGGTTAAAAAAGGTGATTTTATTGTAAATGTTGCGACTACCGGAGAACTTGTAGCACAGAAATCGGTGCCGATTAAAGGACCCGAAGGTTTACGTGAATTCAGAATCTTCGATATTAAAATCAGTGATATTATTCTTGATGGAAGCGTTGTTAAAAAAGGAGATTACGTCGCTACGCTTGATAAAACTGATATAACCAACCGAATTAAAGATATTGAACTTGATCTGGAAAAATATGAGTCACAGCTCATCACAACTCGTCTGGATACTGCATTAACAATGCGTGGTGCAAGGGAGGATCTGATCAATCTAAAATTTGATGTTGAAGGTAAACAGATTACGGTCGATCAATCGATTTATGAGCCGCCTGCATCTCAAAGGCAGGCCAAAATTGAGCTTGAGCGATCAATGCGTACCTATGAACAGGCCGTTCGAAATTTTAAGCTGAAACTGGCAAAATCTAATGCCAATATGGGAGACATTCAAAGGGCATATAATGTCAGTAAGACGCGTTATGATAAAATGACCAACCTGGTTGATGCATTTGTGGTCAAGGCACCACAGGATGGCATGGTGGTACAGAAACGCAATTGGGATGGCTCGAAACAAGGGATTGGCGCGACGATGAGTGGTTGGGACAATGTGGTAGCTGAAATGCCTGAATTGACTCAGATGATTTCAAAGACCTATGTGAATGAGATTGATGTTAGTAAAATAAAAGTCGGGCAGAAGGTTGAAATCCGTGTTGATGCTTTTCCTGAAAAACGTTTTGGCGGACTCGTACAGAGTGTTGCGAATGTTGGAGAACGAATGCGTAATTCGAACGCTAAAGTCTTTGAAGTAATCATCAAAGCGACCTCTGTCGATTCATTACTCCGTCCGGCAATGACAACTCAGAATCTGATCACGACCTGGACCAAAAAGAATGTTCGGTCTATTCCAATAGAAGGAGTTCATACTTTGAATGGTGTTGCCTATGTTTTCAGGGGTAACAAGACCCGGCAGGAGGTTAAGCTTGGAGAAAGCAATGATAATGAGATTATTGTACTTGATGGATTATTTGATACCGATAAAGTTTACCTGAACCCACCCGAAAAGGCTGAGGAATGGAAGCTCGTACGCTTATCTAAAACAGAACAATAAGTTATGGAGACACAAAGATTTTTGTATAATCTCAATAATGCTTTAGATGCTTTCCTGGTTAATCGTGTACGTTCTTTTTTGACTGCATTGGGTATCATTTTCGGCGTTGCAGCTGTAATTTCTATGCTGGCAATTGGAAATGGCGCGCGGCAGGAAATTCTTGATCAGATAAAAATGGTGGGGGTGAACAATATTATTATCATGCCCAGAGAAGCAAATCCAACGCAGGATGATGCTGCCACTACTGCTGCTGCTCAAGCCGCTACGGCAAACAAGGCTGCCTCCACTGAAAAAGATAAAGGAGGTTCAACTTTTTCACCCGGTCTCACTTTAAAAGACGCCGAGAGCATTAAATCAATTATTCCGACCGTATTACGCGTTAGTCCTGAAATCACCTATAATGTTGACTTTGTACAACATGGTGTAAAGGGTGAGGGGAGCATTACCGGGGTTACAAATGAGTACTTTAAAGTATTTAATATTGTCATCTCGAAGGGTGGCATGTTTAATGATGTTGAAATAGAAAAAGGGAGCCCGGTCTGTATCATTGGCCCTGCAATTGAATCGAGGTTCTTCAATAAAGGGAATGCCGTTGGAAGTTTCATCCGGTGCGGAGGAGTCTGGTTTAAGATTATAGGTGTGATCCAACAACAGATAATTCATTCAACCCAAAAGAGTAAATTAGGGATTACCGATACAGAGAAAACAGTTTTCGTTCCCTTGAAGGCAATCTTACTGCGTTTTCTGGATCGTTCGTTTACGGATGTAGGCAGCGTCAGGGGAGGAGGAGGTTTTAGAGTCACCGGTAGTCGTGCGGCACAACTGATACTGAATATGAATTTTACGCCTAGTTCAGGTGGAGCAAATAGTATTGATCAAATCGATAAACTCGTTGTTCAGGTAAGAGAAAGTTCACAATTGGGTCCAACCAACGAAATTCTGACCCAGATGCTGAAACGTCGGCACGGAAACAATGAAGATATTGATATCAAGGTGCCTGAATTATTACTCAAACAAGAACAACGGACCAAAGATATTTTTAATATCGTGCTTGGTGCCATTGCAGGAATATCTCTTATTGTCGGCGGTATAGGCATCATGAACATTATGTTGGCTTCGGTAATGGAACGCACGAAAGAAATCGGAATCAGGATGGCAATAGGTGCACGCCGTACCGATATTATTATGCAGTTTATCTCTGAAGCAGTGATTATAAGCGTGATTGGTGGTTTAATTGGAATACTTCTTGGAGTAGTGATCGCGAAAATAATTACTCAATTTACAGGAATACAAACTATTGTGTCATTATCATCAATTGTCATATCGTTTGGTGTATCAGCTTCCATCGGTATCATCTTTGGTTATATGCCGGCACGACGGGCTGCAATGCAAGACCCCGTATCCTCACTTCGATATGAATAAAACGCTTTCTCCTACTATGAAAATAAAATATTTAGTTCCTTGTTTGGTGATGTTCTTTGTTTCAGGTGTTTCAATGGCTCAGCAACAGACCATGAGATTAACACTTAACGAGGTTATAGATATAGCACAAAAACAATCTCCGGATGCCTTGCAGGCAAAAAACCGATTTCTTGGAAGCTATTGGCAATTTCGTACTTTTAAAGCAGGATTTATGCCCGGTGTGTCATTAAGTGCAACATTGCCCAGTTATTCACGAAGTATTGATCAGGTTACGCAAGAAGATGGGACGATTAAATTTATCGATCGACAGCAATCTTCTGCAACATTAGGTTTATCGGTTACTCAAAATCTCGCTTTTACAGGGGGGCAGGTTTTTATGACTTCAAACCTTCAGCGTCTTGACTTTATCAAGAACCCTACGATCACTGACTATGCGACGAACCCTATAACTGTTGGAATCCGTCAACCTTTATTTAAATACAACGAGTTTAAATGGCAACGTAAGATCGAACCCCTTCGTTATCAGGAAGCCGAACGTAAGCTGATTGAAGATCGTGAACAAATTTCTCTGACTGCAATCAGCATGTTCTTTGATCTGCTTTCGACCCAGATCAGCATGAAAATGCAAATGACCAATCTTGCGAATAATGATACCTTGTACAAGATTGCAAAAGGGAGGTTTAATATTGGAACGATCGCAGAAAATGACTTGTTGCAGCTGGAATTACAACTGCTATCAGCTCAGAGCCAGGTTGAAAATATGAAACTTGACCTGGAGAACAAGATATTTAACCTTAAATCCTATCTGCGTTTACAAAATGATATTTCTGTTGAACTTATAGCTCCCACACAAACAACGGGATTACATATTGAATCGGATAAAGCGATTGAACAGGCTCTGGAAAATCGGTCTGCATCAATTTCATATCAACGAAGGTTGTTGGAAGCTCAGAATAGCGTTTTGAGGGCAAAGGCCAATCGTGGTTTTTCTGCTAACCTGGTTGCACTTTATGGGACTACTCAAAGTGCAGCTGATTTAGCAGGGGCTTATCGTTCTCCCAGTGATTTACAACAGTTTTCAATAGGTTTACAGGTACCCATTCTTGATTGGGGTTTGGGACGGGGTCGTGTTAAAGTTGCCGAATCAAACCAGGCTTTGGAACAATCTTCAGTTGAACAGGAACAGATTGACTTTAAACAAGGTGTGTATTTAAAAGTCATGCAGTTTAATATTCAACAGAGCCAGGTCCGGATTGCGGCAAAGAGCGATACCGTAGCCGATAAACGTTATCAGGTGACCAAACAACGTTATATGATAGGGAAGATTGGTATTACTGATTTGAATATTGCTCAAAATGAAAAGGACAATGCCCGCAGGGGTTATTTTAATGTTTTGCAAACATTCTGGAGCTACTTCTATGAAATTCGTAAACTGACACTCTATGATTTTACAAGAAACGAACAGATAAAGATTGACCCTATTGAACTAAAACAACTTAATTGAAAAAGGGTAATAACTTTCTGGAAAAATTAAATAAACACGCAACTTTCTATCATTTTTTTTGTTTAATGAGGGTTTTAATAATTAAAATAATCAAAAACAAAAGAATATGTCTGTATTAGTAGGAAAAAAGGCACCTCATTTTGAAGCGGATGCTGTAATTAATGGTGGTGATTTTGTTGAGAATTTTTCTCTTAAACAATACATTGGGAAGAAAGAAGTAATATTCTTTTTTTACCCATTGGATTTCACATTTGTGTGTCCCACTGAATTAATAGCATTTCAGGAAAAACTGACTGAATTTGAGATTCGCAATGTGGCCATTGTAGGGTGCTCTGTTGATTCAAAGTTTTCACATTGGGCATGGTTAAATACGGAACGTAAAAATGGAGGCATAAAAGGCGTTAAGTTTCCATTGGTTTCTGATTTATCAAAAACTATCTCGGAAAACTATGATGTATTGGCAGGAAGTGCTGACTATGATGATGATGGAAACGTAACGTTTACAGGAGCACCGGTTGCCTTCCGTGGTTTATTTTTAATAGATAAACAAGGTGTGGTTCGTCATCAGGTAGTTAATGATCTTCCACTAGGGCGCAGTATTGATGAGGCTTTACGTATGGTAGATGCTTTACAGTTCTTTGAAGAGAATGGCGAAGTTTGTCCTGCTAACTGGCAAAAGGGTGATGAAGCAATGAAAGCAACCCATGAAGGGGTAGCTGAATATTTAGGACAAAGAGCAAACTAAAACCGGGTATTACTAAACCTATCCTTGTTTATTTATCAAAAAAAGGCCTGGCTCTCAAAGAACCAGGCCTTTTTTCTATTACAGGATTGCAAAAATTATGCAGGATGAATTGCCTCAACAGGGCATACATCAGCACAAGAGCCACAATCAGTACAAACATCTGAGTCAATTTTATAGATGTCGCCTTCTGAAATTGCATCTACCGGACATTCGTCAATGCAAGTACCGCAAGCTGTACAATCATCTGATATTAAATAAGCCATGATTACTGGTTTTTTATTGTTAATAATATGAGTTATATTTTTTGCAAAGATAACCCAATACAGTGTTTAATCTTCAGATTGGAGTAATTTTTTTAGTTTATAAATAAGAAAACTTATCACAATACCTCTCTTTTAAATTCTTTCTGCATAAATAATTGCTGTTTAAAAGCTATATTTGCTATTCAAAATCAACCATTAGCAGTAGTTAAAAAACCACAATTAGCTATTGATTAATCGAGAATTCAAGTACCTTTGTGCGTAATAATAAATCGAATTAAATTATGGTAAGTAAGAACATTGTAGAACGGGATGAGGTAGTCATCAAGTTTGTCGGCGACTCGGGTGACGGCATGCAACTTACGGGTACCCTTTTCTCTGATACTGCAGCCCTTGCCGGTAACGACCTGGCAACCTATCCTGATTATCCTTCTGAAATCCGTGCACCGCATAATACAATTGCAGGTGTATCTGGGTTTCAGGTACATATCGGTCATTCCAAGATTCACACATCCGGTGATTTGTGTGATGTACTTGTTGCAATGAATCCGGCATCGCTTAGAGCAAATCTGAAATGGGCAAAGACAGGTGCAACAATTATTGTTGATGCAGATACCTTTGAAGAAGACAACTATACTAAAGCCGGTTATGTTAAAAACCCACTTGAAGATACTACACTTTCGGCCTATAATCTTATAAAGGCACCGATAACTTCAATGACCCGGGAAGCCCTGGTAAAGATTGTTTCCGATAATAAAACAGCGGAAAAAAGCCGTAACATGTTTGCATTGGGTATCGTGTGCCATCTGTTCAGTTGGAATGGAGAAGTAACTCAATCGATCCTTGCTCAGAAATTTAAGAAAAAACCACAGGTTATTGCAGCCAATAAGGTTGTTCTGGAAGCTGGTTATAGCTATGCCGATACAGTAGAAGCATTGCCAACATTAAGGGTTCAGGCTACGGAAGAAATAAAAAAAGGAAGATATCGTAACATAACAGGAAATATTGCAACTGCATGGGGCTTTATGGCCGCATCTGAACGTTCTGGACGTCCCATTTTCCTTGGTTCTTATCCTATTACACCTGCTACCGATATCCTACAGGAGCTTGTTAAGCACAAATCTCTTGGTGTTAAGGTTTTCCAGGCTGAAGATGAGATAGCCGGAATTTGTTCTGCAATAGGTGCAAGCTATACAGGTTCTCTCGCTTTGACATCTACTTCCGGTCCCGGACTTTCGCTTAAAAGTGAAGCCATTGGATTGGCTGTAATGACTGAACTTCCAATTGTAATCGTCGACGTTCAACGGGGTGGTCCCTCAACAGGATTGCCTACAAAGAGTGAACAAAGCGATCTTTACCAGGCTCTGTTTGGCCGCAACGGAGAATGTCCGGTTGTTGTCATTGCCGCTGGTTCACCAGTTGATTGTTTCTATTCAGCCTATGAAGCATCCAAGATCGCAATGGAGCATATGACCCCTGTAATTTTACTTACAGATGGTCAACAGGGAAATGGATCAGAATTGTTCCGGATTCCAAGAGTTTATGATCTACCTGCAATTAATCCTCCGATCGCTGAAGCCAATGATCCGGATTATCAACCTTATAAACGTGATCCTATCACACTTGCCCGTCAATGGGCGTTACCGGGTACAGATGGTCTTCGTCATCGGATAGGTGGTCTTGAGAAAGAAAATATAACCGGAAACGTCTCTTCAGATCCTGCAAACCATCAGTTAATGACGAATTTGCGTCAGGCTAAGGTTGACAGGGTTGCCGATTTTATTCCGGAACTCACTATTACCGGAGATCCAAATGCTGAATTGCTGGTTGTAAGTTGGGGTGGTACACACGGTACTGTGCTTACTGCTGTATCTGATATGGTTAAACAGGGTAAGAAAGTAGCACATGCTCACTTTAAATACATCATGCCCTTACCAAAGAATACACAGGAAGTACTAAGTCGTTTCAAGAAAATTATTGTTTGTGAACTCAATATGGGTCAGTTTGTAAATTACCTAAGGATGACTCATCCTGATTTCAATTATAAGCAATACAATAAGGTTCAGGGTTTGCCGTTTATGGTATCTGAACTGACAGAAAAATTTAACCAATTGCTGGAGGAGAAATAAAATGATCAAAAACACAATAGAACGCACTTCAGTTGAGCTTACCAAAGATGATTTTGTAAGCGATCAGATGGTAAAATGGTGTCCCGGTTGTGGTTCACATGCTATCCTGAGTTCAATTGAAAAAGTTTTCCCCAAAATAGGATATCGGAAAGAAAATTTCATGGTGGTTTCAGGTATAGGATGCTCATCACGTTTTCCATATTATGTCAATACTTATGGTATCCATGGCATCCATGGCCGTGCTGCTGCGATTGCTTCCGGAGTAAAAATTGCCAGTCCCCGTCTGAGTGTTTGGATGGCTACCGGTGATGGTGACTCAATGGCGATAGGTGGTAACCATTTTATTCATATCATCCGTCGAAACATTGACGTAAACATCCTGCTTTTTAACAACCAGATTTACGGCCTTACTAAAGGACAATATTCACCAACTACACCAATGGGAACTATCACGAAGTCCTCTCCACAAGGGACGATCGAGCATCCTTTTAATCCCGGTGAACTTGTACTTGGCGCTCAGGGAACATTCTTTGCCCGTGCAACAGATAACAATCCCAAACTAATGGTTGATGTGATGTTTGAAGCTGCAAAACATGACGGTACTTCAATAGTAGAGATACTTGAAAACTGTGTGATCTTTGCAGATAAAACTCATGCTGCAGTGACGGCTAAGGATATGCGCGATGATTTTCAGGTTATCCTGAAACATGGTGAACCACTTATTTTTGGTTCTGACAGAAAGAAAGGGATCCGTTTGAATGGTACACTACTTGAGGTCGTTGAAATCGGAAAGAATGGTATCACCGAAAAAGATCTACTCATTCATGATCAGTACAGTCATGATCCGGGCATCCATTTGATGCTGGCCAAGATGGCGCCACCCCATTTCCCAATGGCATTTGGTGTTATCCGTTCAGCCATGTATCCAACCTATGATGACATGGTTGAAGATCAGATCACACTTGCAAAAGCCACTTCTCAAATAAGATGTGTTGATGATCTTTTGAACAGTGGTGAAACCTGGGAGATAAAATAAAAGATTCAATACGAACGGCGCCTCTGAAGGGCGCCGTTTTAGTTATCTTTGTATTATGCTTGAACGTTTTCTTCAATTCATCAGCAGGCATAAGCTGATAGATGTACACGACAGGGTGTTACTTGCAATAAGTGGGGGCATAGACTCCATCGTGATGTGCGAATTGTTCCATCAAAGTGGGATCCCATTTGATATTGCTCATTGTAACTTTTCTTTGCGTGGGGAGGAATCAGATGGTGATGAACAGTTTGTTAGAAGCCTTGCCGAACGAATGAAGGTAAAGATTTATGTGAAGAAATTCGATACCCTGAAGTATGCTGAGAATGAAGGTATATCTATTCAAATGGCGGCACGTGATTTAAGATACATTTGGTTTAAAGAGCTTGCGCTGGATCATCTCTATAACAAAGTTGCCATTGCACACAACCTTAACGATCAGGCTGAAACATTCTTTATTAATCTGTTGCGGGGAACGGGTATTGCAGGATTAAGAGCCATGAAACCAAATAATGAAGGTTACATCCGTCCGTTGTTGTCATTTCCAAGAGAAGATATTGAAGGTTTTGCTACAGAGCATGAATGTGCATTTCGTGAAGATTCAAGCAACAGGTCTGATAAATATTTGCGGAACCGGATCCGGCATCACCTGATCCCCTTATTAAAAGAACTACAACCAGCTCTCTATCCTGTTTTCTCAGAAACCCTTGAACGTTTGGCTGATACAGAAACTGTTTTTCTGAATGAAATTGAACGGCAAAGGCAATTGATAGTCAGTGTAAATGGGAACCGGTACTTGATTAATATTGAAAAGCTTCTTCACCTAAATCCAATAGAGACCTATCTTTTTGAATTTTTAAAACCTTTTGAATTCAATGAAACGGCTGTCTCTCAACTTATTTCAGTATTAAACGATATATCCGGTAAGGTATTTCTTTCAGTTACTCACCGTTTAATAAAAGACAGGGAATCTTTGATCATAGAACCCTTGACTGAAAGTTTTCATGAGCGTTTGGAAGTATTGATAGAAGAAAATACTGTAATTCCGGAAGTGCCTTTTTATATAGAATTTAAAATTTTGGACCGTTACCAATTCACCGCCTTTAATCCATCTCCTTTGATGGCCTGGCTGGACAGAGATAAATTGACTTTCCCGTTAACCCTGCGCAGAATGCAGACCGGGGACAAGTTTCGTCCATTGGGTATGAATGGATTTCGAAAGTTAAGCGACTTCCTGACCGATCTGAAAATTCCGTTACCGGATAAACAAAATACATGGGTAGTCACTTCTGGCGAAGATATTGTATGGGTTGTCGGACACCGTATTGATGACCGGTATAAAGTAACGACTCAAACGAAAACAATCTTTAAAATTGTCACGCAATAATTATTTAATCATTTCTTTCCCTGATTAATTCCAGTATACCATTGATAAAGGTTAAAGGATGTATCGGATTACCTGGCACAAACAAATCTATTTTATGGTTTTCAAGAAACTGTCTGTTTAGGGCAGGACTACCTGCAAAGATCCCTCCACTGATTGCATCAACACCGGCCAGGATAATGATTTTAGGATCAGGGGTTGCATCATAACAAATCTGCAATGATTCGGCCATATTTTCAGTTATAGGGCCTGTTATAACAATACCATCAGCATGACGGGGTGAAGCAACGAACTCTATTCCAAAACGTCCCATATCAAAATTCACATTGCTGCAGGCATTTAATTCGAGCTCGCAACTGTTATCGCCCCCGGCACATACTTGCCTGAGTTTAAGTGAGCCATGAAACATTTCAGAAATCTCATTTCTGATTAAATCAGGGTTGAGTTCAAATGGGTAATCATCACCCTGTTGAATAATCAGTCGCTTCCTGTCGTTAGTTGCAATCTTATAATCCGTCGTGAAATGAATTTTGCCGGGGAAAGCAAATGAACATTCACCACAAAAAGTGCATTTCCCTATATCTATAGAGATTGGAGAACCCGTAATAGCTTCTGTAGGACATAGACTTCTTAGTTTATCTTCATCCACCTGCTCTTTAGAAATAACAGGTCGTCCCCTGAAAACACCGGGCACATTGGCCTTCGTGACGTCCGGGATATATTGTTTTCCTTGATGATAAAGGATCTTCAAATTATTTAACATAGTGCAGTCATTAAGAATTATAAATCATGTCCCGAGTAGGAAAGATCGAAGCTTTTATTCGAGATAGGGAAATCTGAAATCTCATTGTTTCTGACAGCAATAGCCAGTGCCAGCCAGTTATGAAACGAAGGGTCTTTAATCTTGTAATGTCTCAATTCTCCTATTCCATCCGTTATCGCGCAATGACAAATCTCACCTCTCCATCCTTCGACCAATGTTATTGCAAAAGTATTGGCTTCAGGCGATTGTAACTCAGGGCGGTTTGTGCTTATTTCGGGCAGATTAGTCATCATTGTCCGGATGTAATCCATGGATTGACTGATTTCCTGTCTGCGCATCTGAGCCCTTGAGTAAACATCACCATGATGTTTAACAATCGGTTTGTGATCAATTTCAGAATACAAATCATGTGGATGCGATAACCGGATATCCCTGCTCACCCCATTCATGCGTGCTGACAGTCCAACAGTTCCAATTTTCCTCACATCTTCCTCACTTACAACCCCTGTTTTTTCAAACCTCGACAATGCACTTGGCATACGAAACAGCTCCTTGCACATCTCTTTGAAATCGGGTTCGTAAGCATCAAATACTTTTGTTAATGTTGCAGCCAGATCTTCAGTAAAGGGAAAATTTGATCTCCCGACCCTGATAAGACTTTTTGAAAACCTGTTGCCACACCATTGCTGGAAATAGTTGATGATGGGTGTTCTCAACCTGCCAAAAACAGAACTGCCCAGTTGATACGCAATATCAGTACACATGCCACTTAAATCGCCGGTGTGTACAGCTATCCGTTCAAGCTCAAGGGCCAGAGTGCGTTCAAACTTCAAATCAGTTTCAGCTTTATATCCACAAAGGCTCTCCCATAAGTTTACAAAAGCTGTCGTATGACCTACAACGGTGTCACCTGTGATAGACTCTGCAAGGGTGACTCGTTGTGAGAGGTTTTTCTTTTCCAAAAACAACTGTTCAATTCCCCGGTGTTGATAACCCATTTGTATTTCGAGATGCAATATTTGTTCCCCATTACAGATGAATCGAAAATGTCCCGGTTCAATTATCCCTGCATGAATAGGACCAACCCCTACTTCATGCAATTCTTCACTGGCAATGCTGTAAAAAGGATAGTTGGCAATAGTTTTGGTTTTATCAACCCTGTTATGCGCATACCTTAACGGTTTTAACCAGGGATGATCATGATAGCCGATGTCAAAATTTTCATGTATTTCACGTTCAAACCTTTCAAATGAGAGATTCTGTGCAGTGAATGAAGCGTACTGTTTCCCCGGAACAACTGTTGTCGAGGAAACATTAATCAAATGAGTGTCATCATTTGCAATGCAACAAATGAGCCTTATCTTTCCATTATCCGGAAAACCATAGTAATTTACACAATGAGTATGCTTTACCGTCATCAATTCAAATACATTCGATGACAAAAACCTATCATATTCCAGTTCAGGAATAGATGAGAGGGGGATACTCCCGTTGTTTTTTAAGTTGATATAGTCCATGTCAGTGAGGTAAATTTTTGATTGCTTCCTGGATAAGGTTAACAAATTGTACCGGTGGATTGAGTCCCAGATAAACGGATAAACCAATTAAACCGAATTGGGACAAAGAATGCAGCGGATTAATCTTTGGTACATGTGATTCATCAAAATCTTCAGCTGGCGTAAAAAGAAGTTTGAAAATGTTCTTGCCAAACGCCCAGATTATCATTGTTAAAAGAATCATGATCAGAACAAGCACGGCTATCTGATGCGCCTTAAACAAGGCACTGAAAATCATAAACTCGCTGATAAACATACCTGAAGGAGGCATAGCCGTTGCACAGATAAATCCGATCAGGACAACCATTGCCCCTGTGAGATTATATTTAAAATAGTTCCCGACATCATAGATACTCTTACTTTGATAGACCCTGTAAACCTGCGAAAACTGGAAGAAGAGACTCGATTTAACAAAAGCGTGTAGGATGATATGCAATATAGCAGCATAATAGCCGATGCCTCCTGCTGCCAGTCCGAGCATCACAAGCCCCATGTGTTCAATCCCGGAATAAGCAAGCATCCGTTTAATGTTTTTCACTTTGACCATGTAAACTGTAGCCACAAAAACTGTCAGAAAGGCGGCAATCATGATCACATGATTAGCCCATGCAAACATAGTCGTGTGTGAGATCACAACATAAATTCTATAGATCCCCACAAAACCCATGTTCATCAAAACGGTTGCAAACAACGCTCCGGCAGGTGCAGGGGCCTTGTCTTTTGCATCAATCCCGGCAGTGTACATCGGCACCAAACCAAGCTTAGCTGTGAAGCCTGTGAATATGAATAGGAATGACAACCTCAACCAAAATACATTGAGAACCGGTGCCTTCAAGAGGAGGTTATCGAATGTAAGGTCTGTAGAGCCGGCTTGCCTTATCGCCATACTTAAGAAGAGGATACCAATAAATATCAATGTTACGCTGATTGCACAGATGAAAACATATTTCCAGGTTCCTTCCAGCGAACGTTCATTCCTGTGATGATAGATCAATGCAGAAGCGCTGAGGGTGGTGATTTCAACAAATATCCAGGTCACTGCAATATGGTTCGAAAGATAAGCTGCCCCGATGGCTGTGATCAACATCACCATTGCTGAAAAATAGATCCCCCTGGATCTGGGGTTTCCCTCATGGCCTTTAATATAAAGGTAACTATGATAGAGTGCAGGAATACCAACGATGGTTAACGTTATCAAAAGCAGTATTCCTAAAGCATCAGGTTTAAAATACACGAGCTCGATAACGTTTAAATGATTGTATTCATAGATTGTAAAAACACATTGCAATAGCACGTATGCAATCAACAGGATGTTATTGAGTTGGGTTTTCCTGTTAAAAAACAATATCAGGCTGATAATAACGGCAATAATTAAATATATTCCTATCATATTTTTATCAGGTAATGGATTAATCTTTTAAGTTTCTGAGCTGATCAACGTCAACATCCTTCAACACGTCACCGATCTTATTCACAAAAATGCCCAGAATCAGGACGCTTGCGAAAATGTCGAGCATGATGCCAAGGTTGACCAACAGGGGCATTTCATTTCCTACCGCCAGTGATAAGATGAACACACCATTTTCTATGACCAGATAGCCCATGACGTGTGTGATGATTTTCTTTCGGGTTCCAATAATAAAGAGGCCGGTAAACAAAGTCGACAAGGCAACAATGAATGAAATCTTTTCGAGATGTGTATCCGAGATTGAATTCGATAAAAGAATGGTGATGACGATGATGGTAGTGACTATAATCAACGAAACAAAGTTGGGAAGGAATGGCTCCGTTTCACGGGTTATGTTGTTTTTTTTAATGATATACTTGATGAAAAGTGGAACCAGGATGGCCTTCACGATAATGGTTTCGAGCAAGATCAACACCAGGTTGACTGTATTGATATCGTTGAGCTCAATAAACGCAACGCCAAACAAAATCACTCCCTGAAAAGCAAGGATCTTGATATACGTGAGCAATCGATTAGCTATACTAAGGTAGAGCAGCGAAATCAATAAAACGATGAGCAATACATTGATCATTTTATATAAAAATAAGTTGTTTCAAAATTAAATGAATCGTTTTAGTACCAGCAGTACGCCGAAAAAAATGAGTAGCGATACGGAGGATAAAGTAAATATAAATTGAGAGTTATGACTCATCCTGAAACGGGCCATAAAAGATTCAAGGATTCCGACCACCATGGCAAAAAGAAACTGGATCCCAAAAAATATCGGAATCGAAATATACAATGGTAGACTACCAATGAAAAAGTTCGCAATCAACGCACCATACATGGCAAATTTCAGATAAGAAGCTGACAAAATCAGTCCTAAATCAAAACCACTGTTATCCAGAATCATAACCTCATGAACCATTGTAAGTTCAAGGTGTGTTTTTGGATCATCAATAGGCATGCGTGAGTTTTCAATCATGGCAATCATGACGAAAACATAAGTGGCCAAAGTACCCAACATGAATGAGATATAAGATCCGAAGTTCAGTGTTGAGAAGATATCATAAAAGGAAGTGTGACCTGTGAGTAATGCAAATGATCCCATCAGGATGAAAAATGCAGGTTCTGCAAACATCGAGTACAATGCTTCGCGGCTGGCACCCATGCCTTCAAAACTACTTCCCGTGTCAAGTGCGGAAATAATGCTGAAAAATTTCCCTAAAGCCAGCACATAGGCAAAAAACACAAAGTCACCATTAAATGAAATGATCCCCTTTGTATTTCCAAAAGGTATGACCAGGATTGCCATGACAACAGAAGCAAAATAGATGCTTGGGGCTATCTGGAAAATGATCGTTGTTGTTTCACTGAAGACAGCGCCTTTCCTGAACTGCCTGACCACATCCTTGATAGGCTGAAAAATACCCGGTCCTTTCCTGCCCGAAGAGATGCTCTTGGTCCTTATAATGATGCCTGTGAAAAAGAGGCTTGCTATGATGATTAACAGTAGACTTAACATGCTACAAACGATTTAAAAATTGAATCAGCGAAATAACCTTTTCATATATTAATGGGGTAATCAAAATCAGTCCGATAAAAGCGACACCATATAATATATAAATCTGCAACACCCCGTTTTGTAAGAAAGAAAACCAATTGATAAACCGACGGATAACCTTGAGCGGGAAATCAATCAGTAAAGATTCGACTTTATCATATGGATGGGTTTCATGTTGACCATGATCGGGGAATATGCCATGAATATCTTTCTTCTTCTTCTCAATACTTAACAATGGCTCAGCAAGTTTTCGATAAGTTCTCACAAATGAACTCGCTGTGTACTGGATTTTACTCGTTGGCGCTATATAGCCACAACCCCATGTTGTGTTGATAATCAAATGTTTTGATGATATGACTTTCCATCGGATTAAATAGATCAGTCCGGCCAAACCAAATATTCCAAAAGCACAAAGACTTATCATGTTTAAAGTATCCAGTGAGTACAATGCTTCTGCTTGTTGAATACTTCCAATTTTACTGGCAAACAATCCTACGGGAAGCGAAAGGGCTTTGACAAAAAAAGTTGGGAATAGTCCTATCAGGATGATTAAAGTAACTCCAACATACATGGGTAATATTGAACCAATTCTTGATTCAATGACAGTGTGTTCCATTTTTAATCTTGGCGTACCCAGGAAGACCGTTCCATAAGCTTTTGTGAAACACAACAACGCCAGTCCACCGATTAAGGCAAGGCCGAAAATACTGAAAATAAGTGCCCACAATGGCATGAGTGAAGCAGTAGATAAACCTGAAAACATGCCGCTGTAAATGAGGAATTCAGATACAAATCCATTGAAAGGGGGGAGACCACAAATCGCCAGGGCAGCTATCAGAAACAGGATAGAAGTATGGGGCATTCGTTTTGCGATGCCTCCCAAATGTTCAATATCCATCGTATGGGTAGCCTGGTAGACATTCCCGGCTGAATAAAAAAGAAGTGATTTAAACAAGGAATGGTTCAAAGTATGAAGCAATGCACCGGCAAATCCGAGCATACTCAACAATTGGTTTCCTGTTCCCAAACCGATACATCCCAAACCAATGCCAATACCAATAATCCCGATATTTTCAATGCTATGATAAGCCAGCAATTTCTTAAGGTTGTGTTGTAAGATGGCCAGCATTACACCGTAAATCCCTGAGATTACAGAAAAGAATAATATGATGTATCCTACCGTCACATAGTCACTTTTAATCAAAAGCAGCATGCGCAATATTCCGTAGATGCCGATCTTTATGATGACACCCGACATGACCCCTGATACATGAGCCGGGGCCGCAGGATGCGCATAAGGCAACCAGGTATGAAAAGGTACAAACCCTGCTTTGATTGCAAATCCTGTAAAGAAGCAGAGGAATAATCCCAGGTTAGTCAACAAGGGATTCTGCTGTGAATAGGCCGTAATAGCCGTGAAATCATATGAATTCATTTTTATGGCAACCCCGATAAAAGGTAGGATGAGAAAAAGAATCGAAATATGAGATTGGACCAAAAAGTTGATCCCGGCTTTCAGAGTTCCCTTGTTGTAATGTTCGAAAATGACCAGTAAAAAAGAGGATAGAGCCATTACTTCCCAGATGATCAGGAAGGCAAGACTGTTTTGGATTGCTGTGATGATGATCAATGATGTGTGAACCAGGATAAATGCAATCCAATGAATGGATAGGTTGGCTTTTTGGCTCTTGTATGCCTTCATATAATGGAAGCCGTAGATCACACCGGTTAGAAAAGTAAAGTTGATCACAAGAATAAACCATGCTGACAAGGCATCAATTCTGACAGGAATGAGTCCTGTTACAAATGAACCGGGAAACGTAAGCAATGTGTTTATTCCGGTCAACGCTTTGAATGCAACAAAACCTGACAATACTGAATTTATACTCACAGCAATAATTGCAAGGAATCCTTTCCATCGTGTATCTACAAAGGGAACGATCGAAATGGCGATTAAAGCTGTTAATATAAATACTACTGCAAGTGTCATTATATTAGATTAAACAAAGTACTTAAAAACACAAGAACGATAAAAAACACACCGTATAAGACATAGGCCTGCGTTTTGCCATTCTGAACAAACTGAAAATAATTCATCGAATATACGAGTTTTTTAACAAATCCGTTAATAATCCTGGTTTCGAAGAAGTCAACATAGTGTGATGAATGCCTTGTGGTCATTGGAAAAGTTTCGCTCACTGGCCTTTCCTGATATCTTTTTTCCTCAATGATAATGAAGTTAAAGAGCTTGCCCAGGGTTTTCGAAAATGATTTCCCGGTATATTGCATTCTGGTATTTGGCGCAACATAAGCGCATCCCCAGGTTGGTTTAGTGATTCGGGCTCTCCGATTGGTAATCTGTACCCTGATAAAATAGATCAAGAGAATCACACCGATAAAATAAAATGAATATCTTCCAATTGCTAAAATGATATCCATGGATGGGTTAACCGAAGAAACAGTTAAAGCAGAAATAGTAGGCAGATATAATGCAATGGATTTCAAGACAAATGAAAAATAGTATTGAGGAAATAGACCGATCGAAAGCATGACAGCCAGGATCATATACTGAGGGTAAAGCATCACACGTGACACTTCCCTGGGTTCTGAATGTAATGTTGTCCGGGCCGATCCAAGAAATATAGTTCCGAATGTCTTACTGAAAGTCAACATCGATAAACCTCCGATTATGGCAAGACTTGCCAGAGAAAACATCATCAGGGTACCGTTTGCAACATCAAGTGTTTTTATTCCTTCCAGATAGCCGATATACAACAGGAATTCAGAAACAAATCCATTGAAAGGAGGGAGACCACCAATTGCCAAAGCCCCCAACAAATATAAAAGACCGGTTTGAGGCATTTTCCTTAAAAGGCCACCCAGTTTTTCCATGTCCCTGGTATGCGTTTGTTGATAGATGGATCCTGAAGAGAAAAACAATAAAGATTTAAACAACGAATGATTAAGGGTATGTAACAAGGCTCCGCCAAAACCGAACACCACGATCAGGTTATTTCTTGAACCCATTCCAATTAAGCCGATCCCGATTCCGGTTCCGATAATGCCGATATTTTCAATAGTGCAATAGGCCAACATTTTTTTGAAATCACGATGTACGGCAGCATTCAAGATCCCATAAAGTCCGGTCAATACCGATAAGGTTAATACAATTTCACCCAATAGGATGTAATCGTGTTTTAAAGATAAAACAATACGGAAGATACCATAGATTCCCATTTTAACAATGACCCCCGACATGACCCCCGAGACGTGGGAGGGAGCAGAAGGATGGGCATGGGGTAACCAAGAATGGAAAGGTATGAAGCCGGCCTTGATGCCAAATCCAACAAAAAACATGAGGAATAACCAGATGTTGGGATGTGAACTAAAAAAAGTGCCAATGGCTTTAAAATCAAAAGAACCTGTTTCGCTATAGACCCAGATAAATGCAGCGGTCAACAGTGCTACACTGATGTGCATCTGTATCAGATAATTGATACCAGCCTTCAGCGTCTTCTTGTTTTGATGTTCAAAAATAACCAACAGAAACGAAGATATCGACATGATTTCCCATGCGATTAAAAATGCCACGCTATGTTGGACCATACAGACCCAGATCATGGATGAATGAAACAAAAAGAAAAGCATCCAATGCATCGAAAGGTTGTAATGCTGTTCCCGGTAACTCTTCATGTAGCCGATGCCATATACGGCACCTGTGGCGCTTGTAAAATTGATGATCAGGATAAACCACGCAGACAGCGCATCAATCCTGATCGGGATATCTCCAAAGAATGAAAATCCATGTATGGTTAATTCGAGTGACTGATTGAAAAGGACGTGAATTGCAGGTAACGATGTTAAGGCAGCATTTAAAAAAATAAGCAAAGCATTAGCGCCTGCCTTTTTCTCTGAAGGTATAAATCCAATGATCAATAATCCAACTACCGTGACAGCAAAGGACGTAACAAGAAACCAGGCATCCGTCATATATAGTACTAACTGATTAAATAATTGCTATTTAATAAGCAAAATACGTTTTGTTAAAAGAAATTGGTGAGCTTCTTTTTGATTTTTTAATCGGTTGCAAAATTAAAGCTTTTAAATTGATTTATTTTCTATTTTAATCAAACACTTTTCAATTAGTTAGCAGGTTGTCTATTGAGGCGGTAATTTCATTTTAACGACAAAAAGTATTCGGGGAGAAAGTCTTAAAATTACCTTCTCCCCGAGCACAATATATTAGAAAATGTTACAGTTTAACAACCGTTGCGTTTCCTGTATAATTAATGGTTTTATTGAATTTCGAAGCAGCTTCGTCTCCTGCCCCGTTTATTTTATTAACCAACACAATATTAAATGTTCGTTTTGTCAACAGCCCCGGGAAATTTCCTTTGCGTTTTGCAATGGTCAATTCCTTGGTTTTATCATTCCATTTAAAGCTGATAGTTGAATAAGCACCTTTCTCATAATTGTAATTGTCGTTTTCATCTTCATACAGGGTGAACTTTCCATTAGCCCCCGGGTAAATGCGGATTTCCAGGTTATCCCATTTTTTCTCCTCTGCATACTGAACTTTGGGACCCCAGGGTAGGATACTTCCCTGTTTGATATAAAGTGGAATGATACTGATCGGAGTTTCTTTAGTAATGGTCTGTCCGCCATTCAGTTTCTCTCCGGTCCAAAAGTCAACCCAATTGGCGCCATTGGGCAAATATACTTCACGACTTCCGGTTTTGCTGAAATCTTCGAATACCTTACTGTCTTTTTTGCCCGTGTACATTGGTTTTAATACCGGAGCAACCAGAAACGCGTTTCCGAACATATACTCATCGTTAATATCACGTACTTTTGGATCATCTGCGAACTTCAAGGGAAGGGCATACATAAAGGATGCCGACTGACTGGTTACCTCCCAGGCTGTTGAATACAGGTAAGGAAGCAATCGGTAACGCAGATTGATTCCTTTTTCAATGGCATCGTAGGCCCAAAACCCCGGTTTGCCGAAGTTATAAATCTCTCTTGGAGCGCTTGTCCCGTGTGAACGCATCATCGGAGTCAAGGCACCGAACTGAAGCCAGCGGACATACAGCTCACGGAATTCCGGATCATTTGCACCGCCATCTTTATCATAACGTCCGGAAAAGAAACCACCAATGTCAGCATTCCAGTAAGGAACCCCACCGAGTGAAAAATTAAGAGCAGCCGGAATTTGTTTGTTTAGCGCATCCCAGGTAGACTGCGTATCGCCTGACCAGGTATTGGCGCCATAGCGTTGCTGGCCTACAAAGGCTGAACGGGTCAGTATGAAAACACGTTTAGCCGAAGTGGTTGCCCGTTGGTGATCATATATCCCACCTACGTGAACTAATGGGAAAGCATTCACCACCGATCGGTAAGATCCCAGATATGTGGGTTGGTCGAAATCGGCATCTTTGACGTTGATGTGATCAGGCTCCGAAGAATCGAGCCACCATGCATCGACACCCACTGAGAATACACCTTTGTTAAGGTAATTCCAGAATATATCACGTGCAGTTGGGTTGTACGGATCGTAAGGTTTGGCACCCGATTTTGGAGGCCAGGTATCAAAGTTGATCTGCATGTTCTTTTCTTTAAACTCTTTGAATTGATTAGTCAGTGGACCGAATCCGGGCCAGGTTACCACCATGAGGTGTGCATGATTTTTATGAACAAAATCAGCCATTCCTTTAGGATCGGGGTATGTAGCAGGATCCCAGCCCATCCGGTTCCATACGCTATCTTTACCCCAATATTGCCAGTCCTGAATGATACCGTCGAGCGGAATATTTAGTGCACGGTATTTCGCAACCACATCCATCAGTTCTTTCTGATTTTTATACCGTTCCTTCGACTGCCAATATCCAAAAGTCCATAAAGGAAACATGGGTACTTGTCCGGTTAAGTACCTCATCTGAGTGACAACGCCATTGGCTGAACCGCCATACATAAAGTAATAGTCTGAACAATCACCCAACGACTCCAACGAAGTTTCCTGAGCATCGTCTTTAAAAATTGTGGAAGCATAATTGTCCCAGAAAACGCCATAACCCTTGGCTGATAAAAAGTAAGGGAAACAAACTTTCATGTTGCCATTTTTCAGCACAACACGTTGACTACGTTGTTGCAGCTTTCCGTTTTGTTGTTCTCCAAGACCATAAACGGCCTCATTTTCATCAAGTTTGAATGCCTGGCGAACTGTGAAACTCTTTTTCTTGACATCCATGATAGGAGTAAACAGTGTCCCGTTTTCTTTTTCAGTCAATAGTTCTTTTCCTTTCAAATCGAAATAGGAAAGTTTTCCTGAAGCAAGATTATATAATACTTTTATTGAGTTGCTGCTGATTGTGACATCTTTTCCGTTGTCAGTAATATTCAAAGCAACTTTTTCGGGCTTCTTGTTTACTGAAAGGCTCGTTTTGGTCGTTGTAGCTCCTTCAGGAGTTTTCAATACGCGAACGATAGTAGGACTGTAAAACTGAATCTCAACTGTCGTAGATTGAAGAGTAGTTTTTATCCCCAAATTTGTTTTTTTGTACGATTGTGCCACAATTTGTGATGAAAGAAAAAGACAACACAATAGAAGAAAATAAGACTGAACTTTTTTCATGGATTTGGATTTGAAATTATTGGTTTTGATATCAAAACAAGATGTAAAAGTAAAAAAAAATAATAATTTTATACAGGATTCTTAGCATAATTTAAAGGAAATAAATGAATCAACCCTATATTTTTGACAGGATTGATTCATAATTTTTAACACCTTAAATTATATATCTACTTATTTTGACAGTTGGATTGTGTTTGAGTATTGTAAATCAGTAACGCCCTTTGTTTTAACGCCTACTCGTGCAAATAATAAACCGGTTGTTCTTAAATTGAATTTATCGGTTGTTCCAAGTGTTTTTAAATCAAGATTTATAACATTAGCACCTGGTACAAGGTTAGTAAAAGCTTTTTCATAAGCCTTCCCTGTTACATCCACTACATCTGTTGTCCCTAAATAAATAACGACTTTTTCCAGCACTGCAGTTGGTGCCACTTTTTCAAGATTGAATGAAGCGGAATAAACTGAATCAGCGTAAACGTCTTTAAATTCAGACATCCAATAATATGGAGTCACATTAATGTTTGCATCTTTACAATTACCTTTTAAATTAAAACGCACGGTATCAGTATTGGGTACCCAAGGGCCCTATGTGTAAAGTTCCTGATACCATTAATTTTATTTTTTGAAATAACTTACTATATTTACCAACGGTATCATAAATGGTAAAGTGTTTTAAAATCAATAACAAAGAAAAAACGAATGGCAAAAAAACACGTAGGAAAAGTAATTCAGATGTTGAGTCCCGAGAATTACATACGTACAAAAGCCCGCACTCTACCAATTTATGAATGTCTGGTCAATGCTGAATGGCAGGAAGGTGGCATCGCTAATATTATGATAGCCCGTAGTCACATTAATGGTAACAAAACGGTTTGCTTTTATCTGGTTGATATATTTTGCCTGGGAGTAAAGGAAACCCATTATATGTTTAATATTTCCAAGGGTGAATATCAGGAAGTTGTGAGCGAACTTTCAGAAATGGAGCCCAAATCAATCAGCTATGCCCTTGCACATAACATTATTTATGCCGCGCTTGAATTTGCTGAAGAATTTGGTTTCAAACCCCACAAGGATTTTACATCTGTTACCCGTTTCATGCTCGAAGAAGATAATGAAGAAGTTGAACTCATTGAAGTTGAATGTGGAAAAGATGGAAAACCTCTTTACATCAGCAATGAAGATGATAGCGAACAAAAGATAAATTCCATCCTTAAACAACTCGAAAAGACTGCCGGAAGAGGGAATTTTGAATACATCAGAGAAGACGATGATGACGAATTTGATGAAGATGATGTTGACAAATTTGATCAGGATGAAGAGGGTGAAGATGATTTGGAAGATGATAAATTTGCAGCTTACACTTTCGAACAAAAGAAGCAACTATTTCTGGAATTGAGTCCAAGATTAGTCAGCTTGAAACATGAAGATTTATTCGAATTACTTCAATTAAGCAATTCCATTTTAGGAGATATCGTTGATGTTGAACTTATTGAAAAACACTATGATGAATATAGCAGGGATCTTAACTTTGATATTACGGATGACATAATATCTGATGAGCTATTAGGTATAGCGCCGGGATCTGTAATGATTGATGAAGAAATCCGAAAGCTTTTTTATATCACATACTTTGAAATTGAAGAGAAGACACGTTTAGGTTCGAAATTATTGAAACAGTTCAAAGAAAAGACTCAGGATATTCCTGCTTCATACTTTCTTGAGCTACAAATGCTTTATATAAAAAAATCGTCAAAATACACTAAGAGACTCAAAGAATATGCAGATAGATTTCCTGATTACCCTTTAATATGCATGTTACAATTTAGGGAATGGTCTAATACAAACATTGATCCAATAATTTTCCTTGATCCAAAATACAGTTGTAAGTCACTTTTTCATCAACGGAATCAACTTCACACAACAGAAATAATTCATTACATATTATTTATGCTCGCAATACTTTCACATCTGGAAGATCCTTCACGCATACTTGCATTTGTTACAGCCTGTGAAGAACTCAATTTTCAGGAAAAGGATGTCCCTGCTTTAACTATAATGTTTGAATTTGCCAAAACGATAGTAGTAAAAAATCATTTAACCCGATAACCAATGGAACCCGAAATCAGTTTAAAGAACACCAAGAATGAAATCCTCGCTGCTTATGATGAGGCATTGAAAAAAATGCAGACGCAAAAAACCACAGAACCAAAACAGGTTCAGGAAGAAAAAAGGCAGCAGGAGACCATTAAAAAAGCATCTGAAAACACCACCGAGGGAATTGTAAATGGTATTACTTCCTTGAAATTAAATGTAGCCAAAGAACTGGATAAACTGAGCGAACTGCTATCCTCCGAATACAAAAAGCTGGAAGATATTCAGGTTGCTATTCGGCTTGAGAAACACAATCTGGAAGAGCTTTATCAGGTTACGGCCAATGCTGATTCGTTGGCTGCAATGCTTCAGTCACAAAAAGATAAGAAAGGGCTTTTCGAAACCGAGATGACAGAGAAACGAAATGCACTTGAAGAGAAGATGAAAGCCGATAAACTTAGTTTTGACGAAAAGGTTAAGACCGATAAAGACGCTTTCGAAGCATCGATGAAAGATCAAAAAGAGCTTTCCAAAACCGAACAGCTGAAATGGAATGAACAACAAAAAGAACTGAAAGAAAAAACCGAGAAGGAACGTAAGCGTGAAGAAGAAGAATATGCTTACAACCTTAAACTGACGCGTAAGAAAGAGACCGATCTTTATGAAGAAAAGAAAAGCAGTCTGGAAAAGGAGCTGAAGGATAAGAAAGCAGCGTTTGATAAAGAAATTGCCAGTCGTGAAGCAGAAGTTCTGGCAACAGAGAATGAATTGAAAGAATTGCGTACAAAAAACATCGCTTTCCCCTCTGAGCTAGAAAAAGCAGTAGTTGGTGCAGTGAAATCGGCCACTGAAAAACTCCAAACCGAATTCAGGTTTGAGAAGGAACTGACCGCCAAACAAACAGAAGGTGACGTCAAACTGAAAGATCATACCATCGAGACCCTTAAAAGTAAGATAAAAGACATGGATACCATCATCAGTGAATTGTCGAAAAAAGCAGTTACTGCTGAATCCAGCGTCAAAGACATAGCTATGAAGGCCATTGAAAGTTCCGGAAAGATGCAGATCATAAGCAATTCAAAAGAGAACACAAATAAAGAATAATAGTAGAGACGAACAAAGCGGGATTCGTTCTATTTGGAAGAGTGAATCCCTTTTGATAATTAACTATTTATGTATTTCTATATCAGTTTGTTACTTGATAAAATCTAATATTACTTAAAATCGTTTATTATTATCTTGACTTTTACATCGAACCATTATCAGGTGGATTACAAAGATTCGTAACTGATAATCACATCACTCATTATCGAATTTATACGCCAAACCTGAATTATATTTCCGACCAGAATCAAGATGGCGATATCCCATTTTGAATTTAAGACATTGGATTATTATTTGTATTTTTATAGTGTTAATCAATCAGATAAAATATACTGACTGTTGATCGCTGACTTATATACATTATTGACAAAAATGAACGACACAATGAACGGAAGAACACTACGTTTTGTGAATTTCTTATTAGATAGTATAGCTTTTTTTATACTGCTTGTAATCTTCCTTTGGATCTTTAAAAATCAAATTGCAAGAGAAAATGTAAAGTGGGTCTCTATGATCTGCTATTTCCTCTATTATTTTCTGTCTGAGTATTTTACAGGACAGACTATTGGAAAAATTATTACAAAATCCAGAGTGATTTCAGTATCAAACCACAGAACCAATTTCTTTATTAAAATCTTTGGTCGAACCTTAATGCGGTTTATCGTTTTTGATTTGTTCTCTTACCTTTTTACTTACAAGGGACTTCACGATATGATTTCTAAAACCGAATTAGTTAAACTGTAATGACAAATAAGAATTAAAAATAATCAAACAATAAGAAAGTGGAGATCAGAAACACTTTAAAAACGAGGCGATTCCGAAAAGCCAAAAGAGTAGGGCATTATAAAACAGAGTAAGAATGAAAAAATTATTAATGAAGATTTCAGCAATTGTTTTAATCGTGGTTACTTTAAGTTCATGTGCAACATTATTTGGTGGACCGGTGACTGCATGTCAGACAACAAAACCCGCCTCAGGACAACCCCAACGCGAAGTCAGGGCTGGAGCATTAATCTTAGACATCGTAATATTTATACCCAGTTTAATTGTTGACTTTGCAACCGGGGCTATCTACAAACCTTGTTAATAAAAATATTGTTTATTCCGGACCGGTATTCTTTATGCCGGTCTGGTTTTTGCTTCAGACTTAATAATACAATCTAAATATGGAATGGATCAATTTTAATGACAACTGGATTATTCTCACATAATAACGACTAAATCAAAACACAACTTAAACAGAATTATTTACAATAAGGAAAAAAATAATTTAGTCAAATATTTTGATCATTTTGTTGATGTCAACAAAATGATAATTAAAAGATCAATTCATTAAAATTGAAGAAGAAACAGTAACCAAACTTTTGAATAATTAGCTTATAAGCTATACGATTTAGAATGTTAGCTTAACAGATAATTTCTGGAATTATTAGATTATACCCGATGGCATTAGTTAATAGAGCATATCAAGGAAGCGGGAATTGATTTTAACACACTAGGAAATTGTATCCTCGATCGTTTTGTTGATGTCAATAAAACGATACTTATTGGGCGATCTTCATCCGTACTTGCCGGCCTATCATTTTTCTTTTGGTTAGTATATATGATAATGGATTTGGACGAATCAAAAAATCCGGCGCAAATAATCACATCGGAATAATCAGTGTTGTTTTACAACATGATCAGTTGTATTTAAAGTTTCTGGAGTTAAATATTTTCCATCAATATTTCCGGATAAAATAAGATTAATCGCTTCTAATATTGTTGTTTTCTTTGCCTCATTATCACCAACAATAATATTCATACCAGGGTTTAATTCTAACTGAAAGTCTTCAAACCCTTTAAAGTTTTTAATATAAATCCTTGCTATATACATAAATATAAATTGTTATCATTTCATTTATAATATTTCATACCGGCCAAACATCATTGAAGATCTGTATAATTTAAAATTCTAATTTAAGACCATAGAGGATTTTCATTTTAAACATCCATTATTATCCGGCTCAAATAGTATTTTCTTTATGTTATCCTGATAAAACAACCACTATATCACTACAAATTACGGTTTATTTATCTTCCTCGGTGTAAATATAAACAATTTGAGCTTTAGAAGCTTCATAATGATTACCTTGTTTTATAATGTCACTATTGTTAACGTTAAGCAATTCAATTTATATAATACCACAATAACCTCTAAAAGGGAGGTTATTGTGTGCTTTTCATTCATACACTATTAGTAACCTTTAATAAGCCTAACCAATAATGTGAATAAATGACAACAACTTACTTCTTGACAGTGGAGATGGTTGGACCTAAACCGAACACGACAAATTGACAATTTATACATCCAGTAATAATATTTCTATTGACACTATTCAACCAGGGTTATCTGATCCTCAAAACGTGCGCCATTTGTTAGTCATTATTAACTCGCTTGATTTTCGTTTACGTAGAGAATTTTATATCAGTTACATTCATGAATAAGTTACTCGGAATCTAATATCAGGATAGGCTTACCTAACATCCGGCATGTTTATCTTACAAAGTGTTACCTTTTGAAGTAGAAGGTTTTTTGTTGATTTTTAAAAAAAACGATAAAATGCTGAAAATAATAAAATAAATGTTAAATTTGAAGTAATTCAAATCTTATAATTATTTTATGATATAACATGCCGATAAGTTTTTTAAAAGAGCTTTAAAATATTTAACATTCATCTGAAAAATTAACCTTTTAACCAAACCTCAATATGGCTGACTGGACAGAAGACAATTTATCTTGTTTAACACTTTGGACAACGCTCTTTACCATGAAACAACTATCTACGAACTTTAATGATAGTGGGAACTTAAAAATGAATGACCTCACATTCTACAATGCACTTGGTAGTTCAGGATTGATTCAACAACAAGCAACAATCATCGCGGATCAAATAGACAGCATTTTTAGAGATGGTAGTGGCGCAAAATATGAAAACGGTGTTGACAGGACTAAAGCAAAAACAGGCATGTTGTCAATATTAACCGATAAAAGTAAACTTGTAAAAGATCTTGCATCAAATATAGATGGATTATACATTTTCTGGGGTGAAACCAAATAAAAAGTAGATTAAAATGAAAAAAATCTTTCTTTTATTATTGCTTGGTTTCATAACACTTACATGTTTTAGCCAACAAATTGCTGACAAACAAATCAACAGCTTTGTTGAGTTCTTGAAGACACAAAAAGTAAATGATGCTGAAATAACTAAAATTGTTAACGGACTAACTGAAAATCCTAATCTATTCAATGGCTTATGGAAAAACTTTATCAACCAGGCAACCAAAAGTGACAGTTTGAAATGGAAATTTCTAAATGACCTGAATGTTCAATTTAAAACCTTTCAGGCAACAAACAATCAACCTTCAGCACTAGGGATGACTTATGACTTTAATTTCAACTATGCAAAGTACATTGAGAAAAATAACTCACGTGGTTCTCACACTTTTAGTTTATCAACTAAAGGGAATATTGCGTTCAATAAAAAGCTAAACCCTTCCGACTTTCTTGAAACCAAAGTAAATTATAACTGGGCTCAATTTTCTGGTGGCGTAATAAAAAGCAAAGATGATACAGCCATCTTTTCACGACTTAATGTAATAAGACATAAGCTTGCAAAAATAAAAGATATGCAGAGCAATGAGGCTATTGCATTATGGTCCGAGTTTAGCAATAATCTCGTATTATCAAATCAATTCTATTATAGTATTGCCCCTAAATTTTCTCTTGAATCAAATCAAGACTTTTCAAAGACTCAATTTGTCGAAGGTTTGACAATTGATTTAGGGGCAAAAGCATGGAAAACGAATAACCCATTATCTTACTGGAACATTTTTGATTATCCATTCGCATTGATGAGGCTGATAACCGGCACTGACAAAGAATTCACAATTTATGGTTCCACAATTCCAACTGTGCAATTAAACTTTGACTATGTATTACCTTCTGCCGATTCAACAAGAAAAAGTTTGATTGGTAACACCAATCCTTTTCCACGTATAAAATTTGAAACAAGTTTCAGGACATTTATCACAAGAGTTAATACAGAAAATATATTTTTCAATGCCGACTACAGGTTTTATTATGAGGTTAATGCACCTGAGGCTATCAGAAAAGCTAATTTAAGGAGCGATTCCTATTTCGTTATGGCACTACAATCGACCTCCGGCTTTTATGTGAGTTATTCCATAGGAAAGCTCCCTTTTGACGCAAGAAACGACAAAGTATATTCAATCGGTTTTAATTATAAATTCAACTAAAATTATGGCAACCAAACAAAAACTTAAATGTCCAGAGTGCAATACTATATTTGAGTATGATCCGCACTCAGATGAAACCGTTCTTACTTTATTTGATAAATCTCCCAAGCTCAAATTAAAGAAACCTGTCCAAGTTGTTGCTTATTTGGAATGCCCCAACGGTCATACAAAGCCTTATAAAGTTTTTAAAGATTATTAATAATTTATAGCACATGGAAATAATCAACGATGAGTATTGGCTTAATTATGCTAAGCAATTAGTTATAAACTCAATAACGGCAAGAAACGAGGGTGCAGCTAAACTCGAAAAGATGACCTTATGGTTTTGGGGGCTTTATACAGCATCCTTTACAATAGGCGTATCTATTAACCTAATCGATGCTCCAACATGGGTATTAGTATTTCTGGGTCTTCCAATAATTACTTTAATTGTTACATATTGGTTATGTGTTTGGACACAATTACCCATTGGTACAACCTTTGACCCAAGAATTCCTGATGAAATAAGATCAAGCTACAATAAATCAGTTAAAATAAAGGATACCAGGTACCATCTTGCATTAGGCAGCACATTATTCTCTGCAATCATTTTAGCAATTGCATTATTTTCATTGTCTTTTGTTGATAAAAAAAACACTTACTCCATAACTGCATTGATTGGAGACAATAAGGAAGTTATAATATCAGGACTATTACCCAAATCTACATTAGTACTAACAACTCTGGATACCTTGAATGAAAATAAGCACAAAGTTCAATTTTACGCAAATACCTATAAGATGCAAGATAATGAAATATTAAATATCAATGTTCCCTTAAAGACAATTCCAAAGACTTTAATTGTAACAACCTCCTGGAAAGAAGGTAATATTGATAAAGGTTTCGTGCAGACTCTAACGAAATAAAACCTGTCGATATTAACACAACCAACAGGTTATTAGAAATAAATATATACACTAGGAAATTGGAAACTTTGACAACTTACTGGATAGGATTACTATTGATTCGCAAAAAAACCAACTGAATTTGCAAAACAACATCATAAAACTGCTTCATCTCTTACTAATGCAGTTCGTCGTCAAATAATCCCTGCCTTCAGAGAAAAGGGAGTTTGGAAAATAGCCACTAACACGATTGTTGATTAAAACAAAAAAAATGAGTGTCTTAGTTGGTTAGCCTATGGCCTTGACAACAGTTATATTGTTAATGGCAGGCAAATTATGAAATGGTATTCTGATTTTTGAATGCTAAGCTAAAAAACCTTGTACTTTGTTTTTGTCAATGTCTTTTCATTTTAAAAATTAATGAAATTATCCTCACTTTAGGGCTAAAATTATTACAGAAACAAATAGTATACCTGAAAATGGTTAAAAATCGTCTTTCAATTTCTATGTTAAGTTTCAGCAGACCCCAAATAATAGTGCGCTATTTGTAACATATCTCATTGTCTTTTCGTACAATCAAACATTAAAGTCACTTCGTGATTGGAATTTGAAGTACACTCTTATTTCCTAATGTACTCAGCCTCTTTTGTTTTTCATGAGATAAAGCAAATCCCCTGACCCCACTGACAAGCAGATCAAACCACCCCTAAGATATTTCAAAAAGCAGAGCAGATGACTATTCGATAATTCCCACTTTTGGCAAACATTTCGCAAGGCTTTTGAACCCCTTTCGCGTTAATGTAGCGCGAAAGGTACGCGAAAGGTGCACTAATAGTGCTCGAATCGTATGCGAAAGGGCTTCATTATTTTCTTTCCTTTTACCGTAGGTTCTTTCTTCATCCGGTGATTGTATCATCAGTTTGCTTTTATTAAAAAGGAAATATGCTGTTAAAAATTATTCCTGGAAAAAGTGTAAAAAGGGGCGGGTTTTTTTACGAAAAAGACACTTTTCATCAAAATCACCTAAAAATGTCCGCATTTGTCCGCATTTGTCCGCATTTGTCACCCCCATAATCCTTGATTTGTGGACAATGGGGTTGTAACTTTATGTAATTATTCACCATTAAAATCTTAAAATCATGTCAATTTTAAATGGACCATTCGATTTAAAGGGCAGCTTCGGTAACTATCGAATCTATAAAGACCCTGTATTGGGAATAACCGTCTTTTCAGGAAAAGGAGGACCTTCCGCAGAACAAATGGCGACCCTGGACACTTTGGCCTATGCCCGGGGAGTGCGCGCACGAACTGGGTGGGCGCAGCAAATGGGCTTCAAATCTCAAGTCGAGTTTTTCTGATGTCAGCCACCTGATGTATCAGCGGTGTTTCAACAAAATCGTAGCAGCTGGAAATCAAATCCAAAAGCAGGACGATGTAAACCCACATGGCTTAAAGACTATTGGGGTGAGCACCAATCCCGAAGGACTCTATGAGATTGACTTCAACCAGCGATTCCCTTTCAGAAACGTTTTCAAGGGCAATCCTGTGATCGACTTATCCCCCGACAAGAAGACCGTCACAGTATCCATCCCGGGATTTATCCCCTCAAAAGATATCAATTGGGGTTTAAAGTTTGGCTACTTCAGGTTTTACGTTGTCGCTGCACAGGTTTCGGACATGGCTGTAAACCCTGAAAACGGAAAGTATGAACCGGTTGTAGAACGCCTTGAGACACTTTCCGTGTGCACGGTCAGCAAATGGTTACCCAGAAACAGCCTGCCGGTAGATGCAATCTTGCAAACCACCTTTGAACAGCCTGCACTGACCAGCACGGGGACAGTAGTGGTAGTTGCTCTGGGTGTTGAATTATCTACCGCATTGCAACAGGGGCAGCCCTATGCAGCACCACAAAGCGGGTCGATGGGTATTGTTGCTTGGTTTACCGAATAAACAATTCATTTGCCGGAGAAAGGGGGACTTTCTTTGTCCGCATTAATTACACATTATTAAAAATCGAATAAGATGGCTTATCAAACAGGTAGTATCAGGTACAGAGGAAGCTTCAAAAGCATCCGTAATTACCAAAACGCAAATGATCCAAAGATCTACGCCGGAGAAAAGGGCGGCGCCAACCGTGATCTGATCATGAATAACCCGGCCTTTGCAAGGACGAGGGAAAATATGTCTGAATTCAAGGGATGTGGAATGGCTGTCAAGGCAATCCGTCAGGGACTGAACAGTGTCGTCCAGGAACATACCGACACCCGGTTTACCGGAAGGCTAGTGTCACTGGTCAAGATGATCAACCTCAAGGACACTGAAGGGGTCAGGGGCAAAAGGGCAATCACTTTTTCGCAAAACAGGCCTTTATTGAAATCCCTGACCTTCCATGAGAAAAAGAAGATCGACTTTGAGCTTAGAAAGTGCATCAGGACCAGTCATCCGGAATCACGCGGCGAGGCAACTCTTGCTGTGACATGGCTCAATCCCAATCCGCAAACCTTTCCGGGCAATGCTGAAGCTTACAGGGTGTTTAACCTTATCAGCATTATCTCGGACTATGTTTACAATGGGGAGGGTAAAAAATACGAACCTTTGAGTTCATTGAATTCGATGAATGTTCTGGTTTATTCTGATTATACTCCAGTCAATACTCCACTGACTGCAGAAGTGAAGGCTTCTTTCCCGGAAGGGACATTGCTGACAGAATCTGACACTGTACTGCAATGTGTTGGCATTGAGTTTTATTTTAGGTCAGGAAAAGAGGGATATCGGAGATATCCGGGTGGGAGCATGATGGTGTATGATGTGTTTTAAGTTTAACGTGAGAGTAGTGGGCATATTTGAATATTGCTTCTCAAAAGCCAGATAACAGTAGAGGTTATTTCTTGATAAACCGAGCTATGTAGCCTCCGCCCACGCCAAGTTCAAGATTGATCACATCGCCTTTCTTCATGGGTTTGTTTTCAACCGTCACGGCGGCCGGATTTTCCTTGACATCGCTGACCAGCATGGCCTGATAGGTAGCGCTACCTAAAAATGAAAGCGGTATTTTCACACTCTTCGGGCCAGCGCCATTGAGCACAGACAGAAACCAGGTGGTGCCTTTACGCTGGGCAAAGATGGCCAATTCACCTATTTCTGAAGGCTCCAGTACTTTGGTTTCGTCCCAGAAGGAAGGAATGCTTTTGATCATATCGACAGCCGGATTTGCCAGTAAATTAGCCGGGGTAGCTGCATAAGTGACTATAGGGGCGCTGAAAATTGCCGCGGAAGCAATCTGATTCGCCCAGGTGGTGTTTTGGCGACCCTCTCCGAATTGTGTTACCGTATAATCAAGCGGGCCGGCCAGCAATCTGGTAAATGGCACTGTGGTTTCAAGTGTTGCGCGATCTTTCAGGTTGCTGTTTTCCATGCCATTAACCCCTTCATAGACCATGATGTTGGGCCAGGTACGTTCCTGTCCGGTTGGCTTGTTCGATCCATGGAAAATGAGCAGAAGGTGTTGATTAGCGGCTTCTTCTATGATGGTATTGTACAAATCAATGGTTTCTTTACTTTCATTGTCAAAGTTGTCAATTCTTACTCCGGTGATTCCCAGGGCCAGACAACGTCTGAATAATTGATGGCGGGTGAGGGTATCGCGAAGATTTCTGGCGTTTGCCCATGCAAAGATGTTCACCTTTTTCTGTTTGGAATAGGAAACCATCTCTCTTAAAGAATCATCACTGCATTTGCTCCAGGATTCATCCAGGATGTTGTATTGAAAACCAAGATTTGAAGCTGCGTCTGTGACTTTCTTCATGCTTGCAACTGAAGGGTCGCCGCTTCCATCCAACGATCTCCTGATTGCGCGACCCGTTATGATCCAGTCCGATGTATTTGCTTTTGGAAATAAATTTGAATCAACGGTCTGACAGAGGCTGTGAATCGCATCATTATTGACCAGGTTATTTAAATCAGGGCTTATCATCACAACCCTCCATGGTGTTGTTATGGTGCCCACCACGAAACCAGGTTTAGAAATGCGGGCGATATCTTCTTTGGTGTAGTGTGACTCAAACTGTTTAGAAACAGGTTCTTTGTGTGCAAGATTCATGACAAAACCACTTTTTCCATTGGTTTGTAATGCCATTCCCGGATAATTCCTCAAATCGGCTTCGGTGATTGCAGCATACCCTAAACCCTGAGGCAATTTAACCGTAACGACAGGCGCGGCCCACTGTCCTGCAGGTATGGTTTCAACAGCATTTTTGGTATAAACTCCTTCATAATGTTGGCTTAAATCATGATACCAGGCTATACTTCCCGCCGGGAAAGTAAAAACGGTTGATTCATCGGGAGTTCGAAAGGAATTAGGGATGCCCGGTACCTCAAATTGAAAGGCAACGGCATCATTAAATACACGTACTTCCAGGGTGTATTCAGTTCCTGCCTTGGTTCTCAGCGCAATTTTTTGTCCGTTATACTTGCTGTTGGCTGTGGCATTCAATCCCAGCCATGGATAAGTTATATTTTCTTTCGAAACCTCGTGATCACCGATGTACGATAACTGGCAGATGTTTTCATCTTCTACCGACATTACAAATGGAGAGGGCCCCATCAGCAACTTGTCTTTTAACATCACACTATAAACCAATTGTTTTCCGGAAAGAAAAACGCTGAATTTTAAATTCCCATTAGGACTCAGGACATACGTCTCTCCGGAAGTCGCATAAGAATTGAACGAAAATAGAAACGCTAGAATAAATAGGGTTGATACTTTTAATAGCTTTTGCATCTCTTCAGTTTAAAGGGTTAGTTAAAACGGTTTAATAAGATTACTCCTCAGTTTTATACCAGGAGGCATACATTGGGTAGGCATTTGCGATACGAAGAACCTGTCCTTCAAGAAAATCAATATCAAGTTCTTTTATTTTTCTGGAAGGAACTCCTGCATAAAGGTAACCAGATTCTGTTTCAGTTCCCTCAAGAACTAAAGTCCCTGCAGCTATCATACAATTGCTGTTTATTATCACTCCATCCATGATAATGGCGCCCATTCCAACAAGTACATTGTCATGAATAGTACAGCCATGGATAATAGCATTATGAGCGATTGAAACATTATTTCCAATAGATACAGGCCATTTCTGATAGGTGCAATGAACGATAGCGCCATCCTGCACATTGACCTTGTTTCCCATACGGATAGAATGGACATCACCACGGACAACGGCATTGAACCAAACGCTGCATTTGTCACCCATCACTACATCACCAACAACGGTGGCATTATCTGCCAGAAAACAATCCTCACCAAACTGAGGCGTCTTACCGTTTACTGTTTTTACTAGAGCCATAATAAAACCGGGATTAAAAGAGGTTGTTTATTTCACGTTACCTATCGGACGGGGATAATCCAAAGAGTAATGGAGCCCTCTGCTTTCCTTGCGTTCAATGGCATGCATAATAATGATATACGAAACATTGATCAGGTTGCGCAGTTCACAAAGCTTCACGGAAAGAATACTTTTATCAAACAAGGCCTCTGTTTCGCTGTAAAGCAATTCGCTGCGGTCAAACGCTCTTTGAAGGCGCAGGTTCGAACGAACAATGCCGACATAGTTCGACATGATCGACTGGAGTTCTTTCATGCTCTGCGTAATAAGAATCATCTCTTCGTTGAGCACCATGCCTTCTGCATCCCAATCCGGAATTTCTTCACAGTAAGAGAGTTTTTTAATTTTGTAGATGGCGTCATGAGCTGCACGGTGCGAGAATACCAACGATTCGAGCAGTGAATTTGAAGCAAGACGGTTGGCGCCATGGAGTCCTGTAGATGAGCATTCGCCGCTGGCATAAAGGTTGTGGATCGAGCTACGGCCAAATTCATCAACCTTGATTCCACCACATGTAAAATGGGCAGCCGGGACCACGGGGATCATATCTTTGCGGATATCGACGCCAATACTTAAACAATGGGCATAAATGGTCGGGAAGTGATAAAGCAAATCTTCTTTATCGAGGTGAGTGCAGTCGAGGTAGATAAAATCGTCGCCACTCATTTTCATCTCGTTATCAATAGCCCTGGCTGTAATATCACGGGGAGCCAATGATAAGCGGGAGTCATATTTATGCATGAACTCTTCGCCCTTTTGGTTTTTGAGAATACCCCCAAACCCGCGTACGGCTTCAGAGATTAGAAATGACGGACGTTCTGTAGGATTATAAAGTGAGGTGGGGTGAAACTGAATAAATTCCATCCCTGCAATAGTTCCCTTAGCACGATACACCATGGCCAGGCCATCGCCGGTAGCAACGGATGGATTGGTAGTAGTCTGATAAACATTGCCGGCGCCACCGGTGGCCAGAAGCGTAGTCTTAGCCAGGATGGTGTGGATTTCATTCGTTTTGCCGTTCAGCACATATGCGCCATAACAATAGATGTCCTGAGTTCTTCTGTTAACCTCAATCCCCAGATGATGCTGGGTGATGATATCGATCGCGAAGTGATTCTCGAGAACTTCAATATTGGGGTGGGTGTAGATTTGTCTTAATAGGGTACGTTCGATCTCCAGACCCGTCTGGTCTTTATGATGGAGCACACGGAATTCGGAATGACCTCCTTCTTTATGCAGGTCATATTTACCGGTTTCGGTTTTATCGAAGTCTACTCCCCAGTTAATCAAATCCTTGATACGATCAGTAGATTCTGTAATCGTGATACGGACTATGTTTTCGTCGCACAATCCATCGCCGGCAATCAGTGTGTCACTGATGTGTTTTTCATAAGTATCGGGAGTATACATTACGGTGGCTATTCCACCCTGGGCATACTTGGTTGCCGTGTTTTCGGCTTTGTCTTTACAAACGAGGCAAACTTTTCCGTAGGGGGCCACCTTTAAGGCATAGCTTAAACCGGCAATTCCGGAGCCAATGACCAAAAAATCATATCTATCACGCATGATTCATAAATTTGGTGCAAAGGTACAGCAAAATCATCTGTAGTGTTCTCAAAAATATGCGTTATAAAAAACCATCTTTAAAGGAAAAGCATTAAATTTGAAGCATGAAAGTCCGCTCAATACTCTTAAGTTTTTATGTATTATATATGGTATCGTTGCCATGTGTAGATGAGGCTATTGATTTCAACATGACTTTCACCGAATTAACTGCGGCTCATCATAGTCACCATGAAACAAATCATGCTGATTCGTGTTCCCCATTTTGTGTCTGTTCCTGTTGCAGTATAACGGTTGACCTGACCACGTTTGTATTCAATACAGATCCTGTCAGAAGTATTCAATCCAAATTAATCCCTTATTATAAGGAGAGCCTTTCTTCTTTCTATCAGCCCATCTGGCAACCGCCAAAATTTAGTTAATATTATAATTATCCGTTGTTTATAAATGCTTATTGGCTCTGGCTAATCCGGTTTATATCATTTTTTGTGGAATCATGTGAACCACAATGACATAGATTATTTTATTGAACAACCGGATTTCCAATCAGGGGAAAGTCATGCTTACGAACTTCTCCTATTATTATAATCATTAATTTGAATGCGTGTATGATAGATCGTATCATTGAATTATCGTTAAAAAATAAAGCTGTTGTTGGCCTGTTTATCCTTGCCCTTGTGGCCTGGGGAATCTTTTCCCTCACAAGGTTGCCGGTTGATGCGGTTCCCGATATCACCAATAACCAGGTGCAGGTTATTTCAATTTCACCAACATTGGCCGTTCAGGAAATAGAACGTTTCATTACGGCCCCAATCGAAGTTTCAGTTGCCAATATTCCAGATGTAATCGAATTGCGATCCATCTCCAGGCTGGGTCTATCGGTGGTCACCATCGTTTTTAAGGATGATGTGGATATTTATAAAGCCAGGCAATTGGTGGGGGAAAGGCTGAAAGAGGCCGAAGACCAGATTCCGGATGGACTGGCTAAACCTGAGCTGGCGCCGGTCTCTTCCGGCCTGGGAGAAATTTACCAGTACACCTTGCATATCAGTCCGGGTTTTGAGAAGAAATACTCAGCCATGGATCTCAGGACATTTCAGGACTGGATTGTCCGTCGTGAGATGCTTGGTACAGACGGCGTTGCTGATGTTAATAGTTATGGAGGATTTCTGAAACAGTATGAAGTCGCTATAAATCCTGATGTGATCAAGAGCCTGGATGTTTCAATCACCGATATTATAGAAGCACTGGAAAAGAACAATGAGAATACAGGAGGAGCCTACATCGATAAAAAACCCAACGCTTATTTTATCAGGGGGATCGGGTTGGCCTCGAGTCTTGAAGACATTGGAAAAATTGTTGTTAAAAATACGCATGACGGTTTACCTTTACTGATCAGAGATGTTGCCAAGGTTCAGTTTGGCAGCGCTCCCCGTTATGGCGCTTTCGTAGTTGATACTACAGGTGAAGCTGTTGGTGGGGTTGTGATGATGCTCAAGGGCGCCAATGCATCACAGGTGATCGATAATGTGAAGAAACGCATCGAGGTCATCCAAAAGAGTCTTCCTGAAGGAGTGACTATCAGACCTTACCTGGATCGGACTGATCTGGTAGGCCGTGCAGTTCATACGGTATCAGAGAACCTGATCGAGGGAGGATTAATCGTAATCTTTGTCCTCGTCCTTTTGCTTGGAAATGCACGAGCCGGTTTAATAGTCGCTTCAGTCATACCGCTTTCCATGCTTTTTGCATTGTCACTGATGAATTTATTCGGCGTCTCAGGGAATCTGATGAGCCTTGGAGCTATTGATTTCGGATTGATTGTCGATGGAGCAGTCATCATTGTGGAAAATGTGGTTCATCATATAAAGACCAATAATAAGCACCATTCCGGATTTATCCGGCTTTCAGCGAAGCAAATGGATGAAGAGGTTTTCAGCTCTTCCAAACGCATGATGAGCTCAGTTACCTTTAGCCAGATAATCATTCTGATCGTTTACCTCCCCATCCTTTCGCTGGTCGGCATTGAAGGCAAGATGTTCAGACCGATGGCACAGGTTGTCAGCTTCGCATTAATCGGAGCGATCATTCTGTCGATAACCTGGGTGCCGGTAGCATCTTCTTTATTCCTGAGTAAAAACATCGTTCAAAAAGCGAACATCTCTGATCGGTTGATGGCTTTTATTCAAAGAGGATTCAACCCCATTCTGGATTTTGCCTTGCGCAAAAAGGCACTGATCATCCTATTGTCTGTTTTGTTACTGTGTTCATCCGTATTCGTTTTCACGAGATTAGGTGGAGAGTTTATTCCTGAACTCGACGAGGGTGACCTTGCAGCAGGTGTCATGACCTTGCAGGGCAGCTCTTTATCCAATACAATCGAAACGGTTGAAAAGGCAAACAAGATTTTACTCGCTAACTTCCCTGAGGTCAAGCAGGCAGTCTGTAAGATTGGATCGGGAGAGATCCCCACAGACCCCACACCCATGGAAACCGGCGACTATATCATCACGTTGAAAGACAAGAGTGAATGGACATCTGCCAAAACACGTGAAGAACTGATGACCAAAATGGAAGAAAAGCTGTCGGTACTGGCAGGTGTAAAATTTGAGTTACAACAGCCCATACAGATGCGTTTTAACGAGTTAATGACCGGATCGAAACAAGATATTGCCATCAAAATATTTGGGGATAACCTGGACCTGCTGGCGTCAAATGCTCAAAAGGTTGAGAAAATAATCAGAACCATTCCCGGAGTTCAGGACATCAATGTTGAGAAAGTAACCGGGTTGCCTCAGATTCAGATCAAGTATAATCGCGACAAGATTGCACAATACGGACTCAATATCTCTGATATCAACCGGGTTCTCAGGACTGCTTTTGCAGGATCAACTGCAGGGGTCATCTTTGAAGAAGAGAAACGGTTTGACCTGGTGGTCCGTCTTGAAGAAGGCTTTAGAAAAGATCTGGATAATGTGAAGAATATTTTCATTCCTTTACCCGGAGGAGGACAGATAAGTCTGGACCAACTTGCCATAATTGAGATTAAGGAAGGTCCTGCTCAGATTTCAAGAGAGGACACCAAACGTCGAATTACTATTGGATTGAATGTACGGGGTCGTGATGTGGAGAGCCTGGTTTCTGAAATCCAGCAAAAGATTGATAAGCAGGTTAAACTGCCGGCCGGTTATTATGTGACTTATGGAGGTCAGTTTGAGAACCTGGTTGCTGCCAAGAAGCGTCTTTCTATTGCGGTTCCTGTTGCGCTACTTTTAATCTTTGTCCTTCTATTTTTTACTTTCAACTCCATAAAACAGTCTCTGTTGATCTATTCCGCTGTGCCAATGGCAGCAGTAGGAGGGATCTATGCACTCTGGATCCGTGATATGCATTTTAGTATTTCAGCCGGAGTCGGATTTATTGCGCTGTTTGGGGTGGCTGTTCTGAATGGTATTGTCCTGATCGCTGAATTTAACCGGCTGGAAAAAGAAGAGGGTGTTGATGAACTCAAACGCGAAATCGAAGGTGAATATACTGCAGGACCAGATAAAAAGGAAAATGATGAAAATGACAAACTGATTGAAGCCCGCGTCAGGAAAGGCCTAAGGACTCGTCTTCGTCCTGTCATCATTACAGCAGCCGTTGCTTCACTTGGTTTTTTACCGATGGCTTTATCTGTTTCGGCAGGAGCTGAAGTGCAGAAACCGCTGGCAACAGTCGTGATAGGGGGATTAATAACCTCAACTTTACTGACTTTAATTGTTTTGCCGGTCTTGTATATCCTGTTTAGCCGAAAACGTAAGAAAAGAATAGCCCTATCCGGTTCTTCAGTAAAGACCATCGTGCTATGTTTACTTGCCGGTTTCTCGGGATTATTGTTTTCAAACAAGGCAACAGCACAATCACAACCTCAACGAAGAGTCTTCACGTTGAAGGAAGCAATTAGGCAGGTTTCAGACAGCAGCCTTTCGATTAGGTCGGCAGCTTACCGGATTGAAATGCAGCGTATTTTAAATCGTACTGCATGGGATATCGGGAAGACGGATATTGATATCGAGTATGGACAGATGAATTCAATGACAAAGGATAACAACATCTCAATATCTCAGTCATTTGCCTTTCCAACGCTTTACAGCAATCAACTGAAACTGGCAAGAGCAACAACCAAAAGCAGTGAACTTGGGTATGCGGTTACGAAAGCCGATAGGATTAGTGTTGTGAAATCGACCTGGTTTCAACTTACTTATTATTATTCCAGACTCAATCTGTTGCGTTATCAAGACAGCCTGTTCACGGGTTTTGCAGTCGCAGCAAGTCGAAGAGAGCAAGCGGGGGAGACTAATCTGTTGGAAAAAGTAACAGCTGAATCACAAAGCCGGGAAGTCAAAAATTTTATCCGGCAAACCAAAGCTGATATTGTTATTACTGAAAAGTCACTTCAATATTTGATGAACTATAGTCAACCAGTTTTAATTGCGGACACTGTATTAACTAAACTGGATGTTTCTTTGAATGATTTAACAGGACAACTTTTTGGAAACCCTTCGCTTTATTTAGAAAAGCAAAAGAACGAAATAGCGGCACTGGAAACCAAAGTAGAGAAAGCAAAGCTGTTGCCCGATCTGAGGATTGGCTATTTCAATCAGTCTATTATTGGTGAACAGACCGTAAATGATGTTTCCAGAGTATTCAGTTCATCTGATCGTTTTACGGGAATCCAGGCCGGGATCTCAATTCCTTTATGGAGTGTGCCCCAGACGGCCAGGATCAAGGCAGCTGTTGTCAATCAGAAAATTGCTCAGACCAATGCAGAGGCCTTTGAACAAGATCTCAAGAATCAATTTGAAACCATGTTGGCTGAATATGAAAAGGATAAAAGCAGTCTGGACTATTATGAACAGTCGGCATTGCCACAGGCTGATCTGATTATCACTCAGAGCACAAAGAGTTATAAGGCCGGTTCAATGAATTTCAGTGACTACATTCAGAGTCTTAATGGCGCACTTCAAATCAAGGAAAACTATCTGGATGCTTTGCACCATTATAACCAGGCGATTATTGCAATAGAGACAATTTTGGGTAATAAAATGAATACCGATTCAAACTAAAAACGATGAAACGAATAAATTCAATATCGAACAATAACCGTAAAATCAAAGACCTGTTAGTTGATGTCAACCATCAGGCCACGCGGTTTCAAAGGACTAAAGCTTCCTTTTTATTCATCCTGGTGTTGCTCTGTGGGCAAATGCTGTTCAACTCCTGTGGGGGCACTCCTTCAACTGCAGAGACTATCGCTGTTACAGAGGTGTTGCCCGAAAATATTGTTGAACTCAATGCCGATCAATTTAAGATGGCGGAGGTTAAAATGGGATCCATCGAATTCAGATCACTCAGTGATTTGATAAAAATCAATGGATTAATTTCAGCACCCCCTCAGAATATCGCAACGGTGAGTACTCCCATGGGCGGATTTATAAAGAGCACCGCTTTGATGCAAGGCAGTCCAATTCAAAAAGATCAGGTTCTGGCTATGGTTGAAAATCCTGAGTTTATTGATCTTCAGCAAAACTATCTGGAAAGTAGAAATCAACTGGAGTATATTGAAGCAGACTACAATCGTCAAAAGGATTTGTACAAAGACAACATCTCATCGGCCAAGAATTTTCAGCAGGTAACTTCTGAATACAAAGTGCTGAAGGGTAAAGTGAATGCATTGGGACAGAAACTCGAACTTATTGGTATCAATCCTTCTGCTTTATCGGAAAATAATATCCATAGAGCCATTGCCGTAAAATCACCAATCAGTGGTTTTGTAAAACAAGTCAACGTGAATATTGGCAAGTATGTCTCACCCACTGATGTACTTTTTGAGATCGTAAATACCTCTAAGCTTACTGTTGAATTGACTGTTTTTGAGAAAGATATTCATGAAATCTCAATCGGACAGCATCTTCGTTTTGGGTTGTCAGATGAAGGTAAAGATCAGTATGTTGCAGTTATATATCAGGTTGGCAAGGTTTTACAATCTGATAAAACTATAAAGGTTTATGCAACCATTACAAATCCCTCTGCCCGTCTGATCCCTGGAATTTATATTACGGCCAGTGTTGAGACACAAAATAATTCGATGACCGCATTGCCCAGCGAAGCCATCATTCAGTTCGACGAGAAAGACTATATCTTCGTTTATGATCGGGTCAAGCAAGAAAAAGGGAAAACGGTTACTGAATATAAAATGATTCAGGTAAAACGAGGTGAATCAGATAATGGTTACACAGGCGTTGTATTACCTGCAGGATTCGACATTAAGAAAGCAAAAGTTGTTATCAAAGGCGCATATAATCTGATGGCAGCCAAGAAGAATGCAGGTGATATGGCCTGTTAAACTTCTGTAATATCCTGTCAATCAGGTTTCCTTACCTAAAGTTAGAAATGAGCTTTAGGTAAGGAAACCTTTTTAAATTTAAAAGAGTAATTTAATATGTTACAAGTGCCTTTTGGGGAATGATCATTGTAAGTATTTCAATAGCAGCATCGACTGAAGAAGCAGGATTCTGACCGGTGATAATATTTCCATCGGCAACCACGTAATTTGTAAAATCAAGACCCTTATGATAATTGGCACCAAGAGAACGAAGACGTGATTCTAATAAAAATGGCACTTTATCGGCCAATCTTGCAGCCTCTTCTTCGCTATTGCTAAACGAGGTCAGTTTAACTCCTTTTACTAAAGGTTCCCCCTCTTCATTTTGTACAGAAACCAGGCCTGCAACTCCGTGGCAAACGAATCCCATGGGTTTATGCTTTTTATTAAAAGCCTGTAGCAGATGTTTGAGTGCCACATTATCTGCCAAATCCCACATAGGTCCATGTCCTCCGGGGAGAAATACAGCATCATAATCCTCTTCTTTGACCTCTTCCAATGGAATTGAAAATGTAATGCTGTTTATTGCTTCTTCATCCTGTTGAAATCGCATTGCAGCAGGGGTTAAGGCGTCATCTAGTTCGCTTTTCGGATCAAAAGGTACTTTGCCTCCTTTGGGAGATGCAATGGTAACAAGCGTGCCGGCATCTTCAAAAACATAATATGGAGCAGCAAGTTCTTCAAGCCAGACTCCTGTTTTTTCTCCCGTATCACCCAATGTTTCATGGGATGTAGTAATAATCAAAATTTTTTGAGCTTCCATAACCTACCGTTTAATTAATTCAACTAGATAAAGTAACACCAAACATGCAGAAAAGTCTGAACCATTTTAACAAAAAAGTGTGTTTCATCCAAAAAAGGGGGGGGTTCATACAATAACTCCCTATTTCATTGCATTTTTAAAATTGGAAATGTAATATTGTGAAAAAAACATAGTAATTTTATCACTACTGAACGACTAAAATAAATAAGGGGTTACTCCCTTGCAGTTTCACCCCCATGTTGTAGCTTTGGTTTTCCACAACTAAAACACAACATGGACAAAAATAAAGAAATAAAATTTGTCGGACAGCCGATTTTTAAACAAATAATTAACCTTATCGATGCGATAAGTATTAACAGTTTGGTAAAGAAACATAACGCTGACCATTATTACAAAGCATTTAAGGCAAAAACGCAGTTAATAACAGTTCTTTTCGGTATTTTGAGCCGATGCGATTCAATGACTGAAATATGTGAAGGCCTAAGAGCCATGGGAGGCAAGCTAAATCATCTTGGTTTGGAAAGAGCCCCGGCCAAAAGCACAGCCTGTGATGGAATGCGTAATCGTGGCAACAAGTCCTTTGAAGATGTTTATTTTGGTTTGGTTCAGCGTTACAAAAGTTTTTTGTCGGACAGCCGAACTTTTGGGCTGACCTTTAAAGAGATTTTACTGATCGATTCTACCACAATCCGGTTATTCAGTGATATTCTCAAAGGTGTGGGTCGCAATCCCAAAAACGATGGCAAGAAGAAAGGTGGTTTAAAAGTCCATATGCTCATCGATGCAGTACAATCCATTGGACGGTTTATTAAAATTACCGAGGCCAAGGTGCATGATAAGAATTTCCTCAGGGAATTGGAGCTTATCTCGTACAGCATGGTGGTGTTCGATAAAGCTTACAACTATTACCATCAGTTTGCAGTATGGACCAGTAAATCGGTGTATTTTGTAACAAGATTGAAGAAAAATGCTGTTTACACTGTTGTTGAAACCCTTCAGGAACACAAAAAAGTAAAAGGAAGGGCGATGGTTCTAAGGGAAGAAATTATTGAGCTAACGTATTTCCCGGAAAACGAACACGGAAAACGACAAACCAAAGTAAAAGCAACGTTGAAGCTAAAGAAAGTCTGTTATCAGGATGAGCAAAACAGGTACTATGAATTTCTCACCAATAGCATGGAAAGTACCGCTGAAGAGGTAGCTTTTCTTTATAAAAAGCGCTGGGGTATCGAAATTTTGTTCAAAAAAATGAAACAGAATTTCCAATTGCACTACTTCTACGGTGAAAATGAGAATGCTATCCGGACTCAGGTTTGGTGTACGCTAATTGCTCAGTTGTTAATGACGGTCATCCAAAAGATGGCTTCAACAAAGAAAGCGTTTTCAGTGGTGGCCTCGTTAGTTCGGATTCACCTGATCAGTTTACTTGATCTGTTTGAATTGCTTCGGAGCACCAAACGTGAATACTTAAAGAAAAGGGGCTCACCTTCTTCGAACCAGCAAATCAGTTTTGCATTTTAAGGGGGTGACTTTTAAGAAAATAAATTCAATAATTGATTATCATGTAATTACACAACAAAATGATAGTAATTGCATTTTAGTCGGATAACAGTGTAATTTTATATTCAGTAGAGAATGGTTTTATTGCTTATATCATTGAATATTTGGTTCAACTTTTAAATTTTACATTTAGTCATTTTAATATCAGGCTAAGATTAATAATTTTTATAATGAGTTACATAGAAGGACAGTTAAAGAAGGCAACCAGATTGAGGGATATCCTGTTCAAAGATCCAGGTGGGGGGATGTTTGAGAATCAACCTAGTGAAGTAGTATTACTCGATCAAAGCCTCAATATATGGGAAGGTGTGAGGCAGGATGCCCTGGAATATTTTAATCAGAATTCAATTTGTTTTTGGGAAAGTGTAAATAAGCCATCTGGTCATTTATTGTCTTCACAGATTGCCTGCATCAATCATCTTTTTTTTATGCGTCAACGTCAGGAAGTTGCGACAGCTGTTCTGCAGGGAGTGGACAAAAACGTAAAAAATGCAGTTAGAATAGAAAAAAGCGATTACGATAATGGCTTTGTAGTATTTGAGGAGAATGGTCAAAAAAACTATTTAAATGAAAAAAGCCGTATCAGAGGATCACTTTCGACATCTCTGGATGCGATTATGCTTGGGGAAATGAAAAATGGAACGCGTAAGCTGTTCATTATTAATTGGAATTATACAGAGTGTTTTTGTGGGCATTCAAAACCAATGCATGACAAAAGTATTTTTTGTAGTCAAACCTATAAGCCTTTTTTAGACGATCCTTCATCACCTATTAAATCATGTGATCAGGAAGGTTTATTTGTAGAACCCTACTTCAAATTAATGCGACATACCTTACTTGCTCATGAGATGGCAAAAGCTAATGAGTATGGTGCCACGGATTATACTTATTTATTTATTGCTCCAATAGAAAACCTGGAGTTACTCAATATAAATGCTGCTGCCGATCATTTATCCGGATCTAAACTACCCGATACCTGGGCTAACCTTTTAAAGTGTCCGGGGAAATATATCGTTCAAAATCCAAAAGATTTCCTTGAACCGGCTACTTATTGTAACGATACCAGGACAATAACATCATATCTACAAATGAGGTATTGGGACTGAACCTTTAGATGAGGTCATTTAAAAGGAATTCAGCTAAAATATATTTAAGTTTATATTCCCTGATTTTTAAACTGTTTTTTAAACTGACAAATAAGAATTAAAATGAAAACGGCAATTGTATACATGTCTAAGCATGGTACTACGGAAAAAGTAGTGAACATTATTTCAAAACATCTTAACCTGAAAAGCATTGATGTCTTCAATCTCAGAAACAATAAGACTCCGGATATCAGCAACTACGATTTCGTAATTATTGGCGGGTCGATTCATGCAGGTATAATTCAGAAAAGAGTAAAACAATTCTGCATTGCAAATACCCATATTTTATTAGAAAAGAAATTGGGTTTGTTTTTGTGTTGTATGGAGGTAGGTGAAAAAGCAACTATACAATTTGATAATGCATACCCGACTGAATTGAGTCAACATGCATTTTATATAGGACTCATGGGTGGTGAATGTTTAATCGACAAAATGAACTTCTTCGAACGGAGCCTGGCTAAACTTGCTTTTGGAGATCCTGAAAGATATCCGAAATTAAATAATAATGAGATAAATACTCTTTTACTTGAGTTGGATACTTTTATGCCTACAGTGAATTAGTAAATCACAGTGCGTTAGAAAGCAAAAGCTGAATTGTTAATAACCCCTAATATTCTTTACTCTACCCACTTGTCCGTCTGTCAGTCTTACTTTTATTCCATGGGGATGAAAAGCTGAACTGGTTAAAATATTCTGAACAATGCCTGAAGTTAGCTTCCCTGAACGCTGATCCTGTTTTAAAACAATTTCAACTTCAATTCCAGGTGTTATATCTGCTCTGTTGGTTCCACTCATTCTTTTATTGTTTTATCTTCACTTGGGCCACGCATGTGTATGATCAATCCATTCAGAAAGTTACGCAGTAATTGATCTCCACACTCTTTATAATTTGGATGATCTTCTTTTCTGAAAACAGCGCTTAACTCACTCTTTGTTATTTGAAAATCTACTAGCGAAAGAACATGAATGATATCCTCGTCGCGAAAGTGCAAGGCTACCCGTAATTTTTTAAGTATATCGTTATTGGTCATGGTTTTCTGATATTATTTTGAGATTCTAAGTTAAACATTTAATACGGTGGGTTCAATGTCCCTTACCACCATTTGGAGGGTCAGCCGGCTTCTCTGTTCCATAAACACTTTCTTATTGATCAGTACCCTGTCGATGGTTGCCTGGTCATAATGGCGGATTGTAACAAGTTCAACGTTTTCATTATACCTGATGCGATATTCACTTTTGAGCTCTTCCAATACCTGTGGCATTTTCATAGGGTCGTTATCTACGCAAACCGAAAAACTGATGGCTGAATTCTGCATCATGTGTATTCTCAACCCATGTGAGGCAAATATTCCGAAGATATGCTCCAGGTTTCTTTCGGCAATAAAACTAAAGTCTTTTGAAAGAATAGATACAAGCATCTGATCGATTTTAAAAATGAAGGAGGGAATTAAATTATCGTCTGAAAAGTCTTCATAAATAATTGTCCCTTCGGCAGTGGGATCGATGAATGATTTGATACGCAAAATGATATGTTTGTTTTGTAGTGGTTTAATAGTCTTGGGATGTATAATTGTTGCGCCATAATAAGAGAGTTCAATTGCTTCACGAAATGAGATGGCATCAATCTTTATAGGATCGTCAAAATATTTAGGGTCAGCGTTGAGCAAGCCCGGAACATCTTTCCAGATCGTCATTTCATTGGCATCCAGAGAATAAGCCAGGATGGCAGCTGTATAGTCTGATCCTTCCCTGCCCAAAGTAGTAGTCAGTCCATCATCTGTTGAGCCAACAAAACCCTGTGTCAAAGCCAGCTGATGAGTAGTTTGGTTGAACAGGGAACCGATGTTTTCTCTGATGTTTCGTTGGGTGGAGTCCCAAGCTACTATTCCCTCCCTGAAAGTATGATCTGTCTTGATCAATTCACGCACATCAAACAGTTTATTCCTGATACCAGCTTCATTAAGATAATGATGCATGATACAGGTAGAAAGCATCTCACCATAACTGACAATCTGATCATATTCCCTGTCAAAAATGTTGCTATGTGGTTTGCTCAGGTAGAGCTCCAATGTGCTGAATAAATTATTGAGTGCAGAGTAAACAGGATGTTCTTTAGATGGAAAAAGTTCTTCGGTCAGTGAGTAATGATACTTACTGACTTCATGAAGATGAAGAATCGTTTTCCCATTTTCAAAGAAATATGATTTAACTACTTTTTCAAGCCCATTGGTAGTTTTGCCCATTGCCGACAAAACCATAACCAGATTACCATCAGGAAATTGTTTAAGTATCTCTGCTACATTGCGAACAGCTGCTGCGTTCTTTACAGAGGCACCTCCAAATTTGAATACTCTCATTGCTGATTAAAATATTTTTACAAAGGTAGCCTTCTTTTCTTTCTTCTTACCTTTGCACATTCTAAAAATTGCAAGCGTTTGACTGCAGAAGAATTGGTTCAGCTTTATTGCCAGGAAGACATCACCAAAGAACTGGCGGTAATATTAGTAAAAGAAACCTCTTCCCGACTATCTTTGAAGGGAATGACAGGATCGGCACGCTCACTCCTGGCCGCAGCCCTGTTCAAAACACTCGGTAGAGTGATGGTTATTATCCTCTCGAATAAAGAAGAAGCAGCCTATTTCTGTAATGATCTCGAAAATCTTTTTAATGAACAGGAATTACCTTTTCATCGTAAACGGGTCCTGCTTTTTCCATCGTCTTACCGTCGGCCTTATGAAATTGAGAAAATAGATAATGCCAATGTATTACTACGTACTGAGGCACTGAAGCGGCTGGGATCAAAAAATGAACATACTATTATTATCACTTATCCTGAGGCGCTATCAGAAAAGGTCATCAACCAGGATTCACTCAGACAAAACACGCTACGTCTCAAAACGGGCGAAGTTGTTAATGCTGATTTCATGTTTGACCTGCTTCAGGAATATGCTTTCAGACAAACAGATTTTGTCGTCGAACCCGGTGAGTTTTCTGTCCGTGGAGGTATTGTTGATGTCTATTCTTACACTAATGATTATCCCTATCGTATAGAATTATCCGGAGAGGAAGTGGAAAGCATCCGTACGTTTGACCCTGCTACCCAGCTCTCTATTGACCGGTTGGATCATATTGCCATCGTGCCCAATATGCAGAACTCTATGCTGCATGAACGTCGTGAGGCATTCACCGAGTTTTTGCCGGCTAATAGCATCGTTTGGATAGATGATTTTGATCTTTTAACTGACCGGATTGGCACCGAATATACCAGAGCAGAACAAGCTTTCAATGCTTTGAAGGGTGAAATTAATCATGTTCCCCCCGAAGAGTTGTATGTGACACGGGCGTTATTTAACAGGACTATTTTAACCAACCATATCATAGAATTTGGTAAACATTCGGTTCTACCCGGTAGCCAGGTCTTTCAGTTTGATATCTCACCACAGCCTTCATTCAATAAGAATTTCGAATTACTCATCAGCGAACTGCATGAGAATACAAAGCTACACATCCATAACCTGATCCTTTCTGATAACAGCAAGCAACTTGAACGTTTGCAAGCCATCTTTAACGATGTTAGTTTTAATCACGGGTTGAAAGGTACACTACAATATGAATCGGTCAATCTGGCTCTGCATGAAGGATTCATCGATAAGGGACTTGGATATGCATTTTATACCGATCACCAGATCTTTGAACGATATCATAAATACCGGATCAGGGATAGTAAAAGCGGTAAACAGGTTCTGACACTCAAAGAGCTTTATGATCTGAAACCCGGTGACTATGTAGCGCATGTTGATCATGGTATCGGGCGTTTTGATGGACTTGAAAAAGTTAATAATAACAACAAGATACAGGAAGCGATCCGTCTGATTTATAAGAATGGGGATATCCTGTACGTCAGCATTCATTCGCTTCATCGTATTTCAAAATATACCGGCAAGGAGGGTGCTATTCCAACCCTTGATAAACTTGGGTCTTCTTCCTGGAGTAAATTAAAGCAACGGACCAAGCAAAGGGTCAAAGATATTGCCAAGGACCTGATCAAGCTTTATGCTGAACGCAAGGCTTCCGATGGATATCGTTATATGCCCGATACCTATTTGCAGCACGAGCTGGAGGCATCGTTTATTTATGAAGATACACCCGATCAGGTTAAAGCAACCAATGATGTAAAGAAGGACATGGAAGACGATTGTCCGATGGACCGGCTGATCTGTGGTGATGTAGGTTTCGGGAAAACCGAAATTGCCATAAGGGCTGCTTTTAAAGCGGTCACCGATAGCAAGCAGGTCGCGATATTGGTTCCCACCACTATCCTTGCACTACAGCATTTCAAGACATTTAATGAACGGCTTAAAGCGTTTCCATGTACCATTGATTATATGAACCGTTTTAAAAGCGCCAAAGAACAAAAACTGACCCTGGAGAAACTAAAAGAAGGCAAAGTAGATATTTTGATTGGTACCCATCGGTTGTTGAGTCAGGATATTGTATTTAAAGATCTTGGATTGCTCATTATTGACGAGGAACAAAAATTTGGTGTCGCAGCAAAAGAAAAGCTGAAACAGTTCAAGACAAATGTCGACACCTTGACACTTACGGCTACTCCAATACCCAGGACCCTGCAATTTTCTATGATGGGAGCCCGCGATTTCAGTGTTATCAATACCCCACCCCCAAACCGGTTCCCGGTTCAGACTGAGGTGCATACTTATAGCGAGAAATTGATCCGCGATGCTATCCTATATGAAGTATCCCGTGGAGGCCAGGTATTCCTTGTCAATAACCGCATCAATAATATGATGGACATCAGTGGCATGGTTCATCGTTTAGTTCCCGATGTACGCGTGGCAATCGGTCACGGGCAGATGGAGGGACATAAACTTGAACAAATCATGCTTGGTTTTATAGAAGGTGAATACGATGTGCTGATTGCTACTACGATTATTGAATCGGGGTTGGATATTGCAAATGTGAATACGATCATCATCAATGATGCACAGAATTATGGGCTGAGTGAATTGCACCAGTTACGCGGAAGGGTAGGACGGACGAATAAAAAGGCATTCTGTTATTTGCTTGCGCCTCCAATGAGTGTCCTGACCGATGAAGCCCGCAAGAGACTGAAAGCGATTGAAGAATTCTCTGACCTAGGCTCGGGTTTCAACATTGCCATGCGTGACCTTGATATCCGTGGAGCGGGAAATATCCTGGGTGGAGAACAAAGTGGTTTTATCTCTGAAATAGGTTTCGAAATGTATAACCGCATTTTGGATGAAGCCATTCTGGAACTGAAAGAGGTAGAGTTTAAAGATGTATTTGCCGAAGAAATCAGTAAGAAGTATGTTCGCGAATGTCAGATAGAAACCGATCTCGAGGTTTTATTGCCCGATGATTATGTGAGCAGTACCACCGAGCGGCTCAGTCTTTATAAAGAACTGGATAGTATTGAGGGCGAAGCAAACTTGTTTATATTTCAGGATAAACTGATTGATAGATTTGGACCATTGCCTGCACAGGCTGTAGAGCTGATGAATGCCTTAAGGCTAAGGTGGTTGGCAAGAGATCTTGGAATTGAGAAACTTGTCATTCGCCAGGGCGCTTTGCTTGGATTCTTTGTCAATAATCCCGAATCTCCATATTATCAATCTGCCGCGTTTACCAGAGTGCTCCAGTATCTGCAGAGCAGACCTAATGCATTCAAGATGAGAGAAAGCAATAGTAGGTTAACGATTTCATTCAAGAATATCAACTCTATTGCATCAGCCATTAGTGTCATGCAACCGATCCTTACGTTTGAGTCGGTTGTCATTAATTCGTAACCTTCTAAAGGTGTTAATTCATTATCGGGATTAATATTTCTACACGGGTTCCTTCAGGTACGCCGTTAACGTCATATAAATCAGTGTATGTGACCGGATTGATATCAATACTTTTCTTATCAATTAACCTTAGACGGGTTTCTGTGATCGATATTCCTTTCGACGATTTGCTAAAAGGGTTCGTTCCTTCAATTTCAGCAGCATGTTGTCGTCCGACACCATTGTCTTCAATAATACACAGCAACAAAAACTCCTCCTGAATCAGTTTAATCTGCAACAATCCACTGCCTTCCCGATTCATCAATCCATGCCAGATAGAATTTTCAATGAATGGCTGAATGATAAAAGGCGGAATCAATGTCGTAATCTGATTAATCAATGGATCAATTTCGATCATATACTCAAACCGTTCTTTAAATCGCATCGATTCCAATTCGAGATAAAGTCTCAAGGCATTCATTTCATCATTAAGCGATATAGCCTGATTTTGTGAGTTATTCAGGATCACGCGCATCAAAGTAGCAAATTTGGAGAGATAACGACTCGAAGAGATCCTGTCATTCTTTACAATATAGTACTGAATAGAATTCAGCGAGTTAAACAAAAAATGTGGATTCATCTGTTTGCTCAATGCTTGTTGACGATATTGGTTGATCTCTTGTTGAGCATGGTTGTTCCGTTCGATTTCTTTTACACGACTCCGGTAAAAGAAATAACCCCCGGTACTTAGCGAAAGGATTACAAATAAAATAAACCAAACAGTTTTCCAAAAAGGTGGGCTAATCCTAAATTTTTGACTGACGGGTAACGATGTTACTCTGCCATTGTCATTGATTGTTCTGAGTTGAAATTCATATTCATGAGGTGGTAAGAAAGGAAAACTAACTTCTGTGGTTTTAGTCGTATGCCATTCATCATCAAGTCCCAGAAGTCTGTACTGATACCTGATTTTGGAAATTGATTGATAACTGATTCCGACAAATGAAAATGATATGGAGTTGAAATTAAATGGGAGTGAAGCATTATTTTGTAATATAGTGTCCTTCATTAAAAGACGCACTTTGGTGATATACAATGGAATATGACCTGCATAAGCTTTGAATGTTCCCATGTCCAAAATCGAGAGACCCTTGTTGGTTGCAACAAGAATTCTATTACCGGATATTTTAATCTGGTTTACCTGATTGGATGCAAGACCATTATTTATAGTGAAATTATGCAAGGAATACTGAAAAGGTTTATAATTATTGATGGTTATGCAACCTATACCCTGACTGGTTGCTAACCATAGATCATTTTTATTGGTACATAGATCATAAGGTGCATTATTAAGCAGACCATCTTTTCGTGTAAAATGGTAAATAGTGTCTGGGGTTTTGAGGTATAATCCATTGCTCTTAGTGGCAATCCAAATATTTTTGCCCAATGAATCACCGGCTATTTTAGTAATTCGGTCATTTAAACCTGGAATAAAATTGGTTGCTTTATTGAATTTCTTGTCCTTATATAGCCAAAGGCCTTCAAGTGACCCAACCAGAATAGAACCATCAGGATATCGGTACAATGAATTGACTCGGAAAAATTTTTTAACACTGTCCTGAGTTGAGTTATATAAAACAGTATGTTGTTTCACATCTACAAGTGAAAGTCCCGAAAAGTTCCCTAACCAATATTTGTTTTCAGATTCTTTGACGATTGATTTAAAGGTAATCATCATCAAAGCATATTTCTTGTTTCTCTTATCTGCAAAATTTATAAGCGGCGAGATTTTTCCGTTCTTGTAAATGTAAGTGTTGTATGTAGAGCCAATATATAATTGTTTATTAAACCGGTCGTAGGTTAATGCTGTTATTTCTGAATGTAAGCTGGTATCGATGGGGTAATGGGTAATCTTATTATTTTTAATGACGGATAAAAATCCATTTCGGGTACCGGTAAAAATCTCATGATCTCCGGTCTCCACATGTAAAATTTCATTATCAGGCAGGTCGGCGGGATACACATAGCTGATTGTATTATGGGATGGAAGATAAAACACTCCGTCATCCAATGTGCTGAACCAAAAACAACCTTCTTTATCTTGTAGAACTGAAGAAACAGACTTATCACTAAGATAACTATGTGCGATAGGACCCATTAAATTGGCTTCGTTAATTGCTATAGCACCGCCATTGTTAATGCCTACCCAGATCATATTATCTCTATCCCGGCTTAACCAGATAATTCTACTTGGCATTTCTCTGATCTCATAATGACCTCCTTCATGAATTTCAAGCAAACAATGATCAAATCCGACAAAAATACTTTTATGATCAGATGAAGTGGTTGCAAAGACTGCCAGTTTCCTGGCCAGGTCTAATTTCTTGTCACTGATCACTGCATGAATATTATTTGTGTTGATAACCAATTTGTTGTAAACCCCTGAATGTTGTATCACCAATAATTTATGATCCTTCTCAATGATTTCTGCAAGATTATCAGATGGTTTATTTAATATTGTTGGTATGCCTTTAGGGCTAAGCCTGATAAGCCCTCTCATACTGATTGATAGGTAAACATTATCATTACGGTCGATATAAAATGATGACTTGACACTCAGCATCCGACTGTCAACAAGCTTCTCAATTGTCTTATTGTATGGATATAGTTTTATCTTACCATTTTCATAATAGGATAGCTTACAGTTAAAACCAACAAACCAGATACGTCCTTTATAGTCTTCAATCGTCTCAAATATTACATTATCGGATAATCCATCCTGTTCTTCAAAGTTTTGAAAAGTATAACCATCAAATCTACTTACACCGTTGATTGTGGAAATCCAGATGTATCCTTTTGAGTCTTGAAATACATGATAGGTTTCTAAAGAGGATAAACCCTGATCTGTCGAATAATGACGAAGAACAGGACTTTGTGCCTTGATCAAGGTGGATGTTGAAAAAGCAAGAAAGATGAAGAGAACTTTTATCAGGTTCATTGTCCGAAGGGCATTTCAAATGTTGATATTTTGATAACTCTGAAATATGCAGGTGAACAAATGTAAAAAATAATTGGTTATTGCAAACCATAAGACGATTAGGAAGTCATATATTTGACGGAAATTATCTTTCATCGAATTTATATTACAAAAAATCTATCCCTGATGTCATTAAAATCAATCCTTGCACTGATTACCGGTACCCTGATCTGGATCAATTCATTTTCACAGGTTGCTAAACTAACTCCTTATGAACAATCAGGTTTTAAAGCAACCCCCCGTTATGACCAGACTTTTGAATATTGTCGGAAACTTCAGGCTGCTTCTCCTTTACTGAAGATTGAAAGTACTGGGAAAAGCCCGCAGGGACGTGATATCCAGCTGCTTATAGTTGATCGTAATCACAACTTTACTCCTGAAGCAGTACGCAAATCCGGAAACATTGTGCTGTTGGTTCAGGCATGTATTCATGCAGGGGAGCCCGATGGAAAAGATGCGGGACTTATGTTGCTGCGTGATATGTTGTTAAATGGAGAACATAAGGAATTATTGGATCATGTGACGTTGTTATTCATCCCGATTTTTAATGTGGATGGTCATGAAAGGTTTGGTTCTTTTAACAGGATTAACCAAAATGGCCCTGAAGAGATGGGATGGCGTACAACAGCCCAAAACCTGAATCTTAACCGGGATTATCTTAAAGCAGATGCCCCTGAGATGCAGGCCTGGTTAAAGATGAACTCAAAGTGGAATCCCGATTTCTTTATCGATTGCCATGTGACTGATGGAGCCGATTATCAATATAAGCTTACCTATTCACTTGAATTGTTTGGGAATATGGAAGCCGGTCTGACCAAGTGGACGCGCGATTACTATGAAAAGAACCTCTTATCATTGTTGGACAAAGACAACACGCCAGCATTTTCATATGTGGAATTTCGTAACTGGCATGATCCCCGAAGTGGTCTTTACGTGAGCCCTGCTCCACCCATGCTTTCGCAAGGCTATTTTGCGGCCCGTAATCGACCTGGGCTATTGATCGAGACCCACATGTTGAAAGACTATAAAACACGCGTTGAGGCTACCTACAAGACTATTTTGCATACCATGTCATTGCTCAACCGTGACCGTGTAAACTTTTTACAGACAATCCGGAACGCCGATTCATATACTGCAAGCGCTGAGTTCCGCAAAAAAGAGTTCCCGGTTAAATTCAAAACTTCTTTTCAGGACAGTGTTTTTGTTGACTTTAAGGGAGTAGAATATGAAGAAATGAAAAGTGATTTAACAGGGGGCGAAAGGTTTATCTATCATCCTGATAAGCCTGTAACGATGAAGATTCCGATGTTTTCAAATTCATCACCTGATGTAACGGTTAAGTTACCCGAAGCTTATATTATTCCTGTTGAATGGCTTGACGTGATCAAACGCATTCATCTGCACGGGATCAAAAGTTACACAATCAGTAAACCCACTTTCTATAACGTCCAATGTTATCGGTTTAAAAATACCCGTTATCAGAAAACCAGTTTTGAGGGCCGGTTCGCAGTCAGCTACAACCTCGATACGGTGACTATGAAACGTGAATTTCTACCTGGTTCTGTGGTTGTCCCAATGAATCAACCTTTGGCGAGGCTTGCTGCTTATCTGCTAGAACCTAATGCCGACGGCTCTATGGCTTCATGGGGGTTCTTTAATGCCGTGATGGAACAAAAAGAATATTCCGAAAGTTATGTCATGGAAAGGGTTGCCCGTGAAATGATGGCCAAATATCCTGATCTGAAAAAGGAATTTGAACAGAAGAAAGCTTCGGATCCTGCCTTTGCCAATAGCCCTGATGCAATCCTCAACTGGTTTTACAGCAAGTCACCCTGGTGGGATTCCAGGTTAAACCTTTACCCGGTAGGCCGTATCCTGAAATTCTAGGGATATCTTAAAAACCTGAAAACAGCGGACCTGAAAACAGTCCATCGTTCAAATGACTATTTGATTGGTGGTCAGTGCACAACTATAATCATATTATGCTTTTCGTATTTATATGCAATCATAAAAATAGGTAAATTATTATTTTTTGAATTATTTTAGTATAAAAATTTAACCTCAATTATAATAATTCTATTTTAAATATTTGAAACAGAGTTATAGTTTTTTTGTTTAAGTTTGGGGCTAAAGCACAAATGTGCAATTAAACTAAACTAAAAAAACTAAGCGACTGATTATGAAAGGTTCGATTGTTATCCTCTGCGGGGGTGGACCTGCTCCCGGCATTAATTCGGTGATTTCTTCATTATCAAAAGTCTTTATAGAAGACAACTATCGTGTAATAGGTTTACACGGCGGCTATCGGAATCTGTTTTCGGGTGAAGCGAATACAGTTGATTTTACTTTCGATATGGCAGACCGCATTCACAATCAAGGGGGCTCAGTGTTAACCATGAGCCGTTACAAACCCAAAGATGAAGAATTTAATTCTGATTTTTTCACAAAGAATGATGTAAAATTATTGGTCACAATTGGCGGTGATGATACTGCCTCAACAGCAAATCGCATTGCCAAATATCTGAATGAAAATGATGTTAAAATCAAGAATATTCACGTACCAAAGACAATCGATAATGACCTTCCTCTACCCGAAGGTCTGGTGACTTTTGGTTACGAAAGTGCAAAACAGGAAGGTGTAAAACTGGCAACTACAGTCTATGAGGATGCCCGTACTTCAGGAAACTGGTTTGTAGTTTCAACCATGGGTCGCGAAGCGGGTCACCTTGCATTTGGAATTGGCGCTGCTTGTCATTATCCCATGATTATTATTCCCGAGATGTTTAACAAGACCAGTCCAACGTTTGATCGTATCATTCGTCTTGTTATCTCATCCATGATCAAACGTAAAATCCTTGGGATAAAATATGGTGCAGCCATTGTTTCCGAAGGTGTTTTCCATTTCATGAATGATGCCGAGATACTCTCGAGTAACATCCATTTTACTTTTGACGAACATGGTCATCCCGAACTGGGTAATGTCAGTAAAGCTTACATCTTTAATATCCTGCTTCAGGAACGACTGAAAGCTTTAAGCCTGAGGATCAAGAGTCGTCCGGTAGAATTGGGATACGAAATGCGTTGCTGTTCACCCATTGCTTTCGACCTGATGTACTGCTCGTTACTGGGCTTTGGCGTTAAACGTCTCTTCGATCAGGGTTTCACAGGCTGCATGGTAATGTCTGAAACATCGGGTGAGGTTAAACCTTTATTCCTGAAAGATGTTGAAGATGAAAACGGAAAAATCAGACCGCGTATGGTAAATATTGAGACACAGAAAACAAGAATCATTTTTGAAGACAGTCTCCATTTCCTTACTCCTGATGACTATTCCGCCGCCAAGGCATTTGTTCCAAATCCTGAACTCTTCGATTTCCACAAGATCCTGGAATGGGATTATCCTAGAATTTAATCTTAAAAAAGCCGCTCGAATAAAGCGGCTTTTTTTATTGCCTTGTTTTTCCCGCCATTTTCCTTTTCATAGAACAATCCCAAATCAAACCGATACTGATTTAAAAATACTTTGTTCATTGTCAGCATACTTAAGGATGACCTGCCTATAATCCGGATATAAAAAGAAAATAATTTGGGTATAATTTGGGTCATAAGACTCAACTTATATTCAACTCATACTCAGCTTATACCCACCTTATACCCGGCTTATCTCTAAATTTTATCTGGATAATCCCGGAATATTTTCATTGATTTCCGGGTGATTTATTAATGCGGTTGATGTTTTTTGAAATTGGATTAAGGATCGTTATCGGGGTGGTGGGATAAATGTCTGAAAAAGTGTTTTTTATATCGCTGGTAAATGTTTTCATTTTCACAACTAAAAATCGTACTTTAGCCGGCAAATTAATTGAGCATTCTCCGTTTACAACGACTTGTATTATAAACAAATCGGGTGATTAGTTCCTGTTTAATGTCTTTAATATATGTGTATGGGGGGTGCGATTTTTTAAGAAAATTAAGATCAAAAGAGGATGTGGAATAAAATTGTGCGATTTATATTAGGTAACCGACCTGCTATTCTAACCGTTATAGGATTGATAACTGTATTCATGGGATTTAAGGCTTCCCGGGTGCAGCTTTCTTATGAAATGATGCGGATGCTTCCTGAGCAAGACACAACTTATCAGAGTTATGTGCATTTTAAGCAGCGTTTTGGTGAAGATGGCAATGTGATGGTGGTGGGTGTTTCAAATCCTAAGATCTTTAAACTTGACGAATTCAATGCCTGGTATGATCTGGGCAACAATATCAAAAAACTGGAGGGCATCGAAGAGGTTGTGAACCTGACAAGAGCGCTCAATTTTGGTAAAGACACGGTAAAGAGGAAGTTTACTTTTGGTCCACTTGTTAAAAAACGTCCTACAACACAAACTGAAGTTGATAGCATCAGGAATAGATTTTTAAGCATGCCTTTTTATCAGGGTTTACTTTATAACAGCAAGACCAATGCTTGTTTAATGGCAATTACCCTTGACCGGAAAAAATTGAATGACAAGAGCCGGATTGTTTTGGTGAGTGAAATCAAACAACTTGTCGAACAATACAAGCTGAACCGGAATCTTAAAGTTCATTATTCAGGACTCCCGTATATCAGAACCGTTACAACAAAAATGGTAAAGGACGAGTTGATGCTCTTTATCATACTTTCGATGATCGTGGCAGCATTCATCATGTTTCTGTTTTTCAGGTCAATAAAAGTGGTGCTGACCTCATTGCTCGTTGTTGGGATCAGTATTACCTGGGTGCTGGGACTGACCTCAATACTGGGATACAAGATTACGATATTGACTGGGGTCATACCTTCTCTGATTGTCATCATTGCAATAGAAAACTGCATTTACATATTGAATAAATATCACTGGGAATATGTGCAACATGGCAACAAAATTCTTGCCCTTTCGCGCACGATAGGACGCATTGGTTTTGCCTCACTGATGACGAATGCAGCAACAGCGATGGGATTTGCAGCCTTTATCCTTGTCCCGAACAAGATGCTGAGTGAATTTGGTATCGTGACGTCGATCAGTATTATGCTCGAGTACTTACTCACGATCATGCTGTTCCCCATCTTTTTCAGTTTCATGAAGCCTCCTTCATTGAGACATACCAAACATCTTGATAATAAAATATTTGTCGGTATTACGGAGAGACTGGTCAACATCATTACCTATCACCGGCCAAAAGTATATATTGCTTCAGGAATCATCATCCTGATCAGTATCTATGGATTTATGCTGATGAAGACTTCGGGTAAAGTGGTGGACGATCTCTCAAAAAAAGATCCCATCTATTTGGATCTGAAATTTTTTGAAACCAATTTCGGAGGGGTTATGCCTTTTGAAATCAGCATTGATACCCATAAAAAGAATGGGGTAATGAAAATGTCCACTATTGAGCGCATTGACGCGCTTCAGGTATACATGCATAAATTTCCTGAATTCACCAAAGCACTTTCGTTAGCCGAGGGGATCAAGTTCGCACGTCAGACTTTTTATAATGGTGACTCCTCTCAATATACCTTGCCGAGTGATCAGGAAAAGAATTTCATTTTATCGTATATTCCAAAGACGACCGGAAAGAGTGGCAACGTGCTCAAATCATTTATCGATAGCACGAAACAGTTTACACGTGTTAGTTTCCAAATGGTTGATATGGGTACCAAACAAATGGAAGCCTTGTTGAAGAAAGTGAAACCGGGTGTTGATTCTATTTTTGAACCTGCCAAATATACTGTAAACATTACAGGGAATAGCGTGGTTTATGCTCAGGGTACTAACTTTCTGATTCATAATTTGTTCGAGAGTGTTGCCTATGCGATTATACTCATCTCTTTGCTGATGTCGCTCATGTTTCGTTCTGTGAAAATGATTATCGTCTCGATGGTACCCAACCTGATTCCATTACTCGTTACGGCCGCTATCATGGGTTACAGCGGTATTCCTTTGAAACCATCTACATTAATCGTATTCAGTATTGCCCTGGGGATCTCTGTCGATAACGCGATACAGTACCTGGCAAGATATAGGTATGGTCTGAAAGCAACGAACCATGATATTGGTAAATCTGCAATCGGGGCGCTTCGTGAGGCATCTTTCAGTATGATTTATACATCGATAGTCCTGGTTCTGGGATTCAGTGTATTTACAATTTCTAACTTTGGTGGAACTCAAGCATTGGGATTACTGATATCTTCAACACTTTTTGTTGCCATGTTTTTTAATATGGCAGTTCTCCCGTCCTTACTAATGACACTTGATAGATACGTTGTGACAAAGGCCTTTATAGAAGAACCCATTGTTGACATGTATGTTCACGGTCATAATAATAATGAGGAAAAAGAAAAGATATAATCCATTCTAAAAACCAGGAAAAATATGAAAGGTATTATTTTAGCCGGAGGATCCGGTACGCGTCTTCACCCACTTACACTTGCTGTAAGCAAACAGTTGATGCCTATTTATGATAAGCCGATGATTTATTATCCATTGAGCGTATTGATGATGGCTGGAATCCGTGAGGTGTTGATTATTTCGACACCCCATGATCTTCCTAATTTCGAAAAACTTTTAGGAGATGGTTCAAGCCTGGGTTGTATATTTAAATATAAAGTTCAGGATGTACCCAACGGGCTAGCACAGGCTTTCGTGATTGGCGAAGAGTTTATCGGTGGAGATAAAGTTGCTTTGATCTTGGGAGATAATATCTTTTATGGCAGTGGATTTCAGAAGGTGGTGAATGAATGCAAAGATCCCGAAGGCGGTGTAGTATTTGCTTATCATGTTTCTGACCCTGAACGTTATGGCGTTGTAGAATTTGATGGAGAATGTAATGCCATTTCGATAGAAGAAAAACCGGCTAATCCCAAGTCAAATTTTGCTGTCCCGGGACTTTATTTTTATGACAATGATGTTGTAGAGATCGCTAAAAATCTGAAACCTTCACCCCGCGGGGAATACGAGATCACGGATGTGAATCGTAAATACCTGGAGATGGGAAGGCTCAAGGTCGGAATTCTGAGCCGCGGTACAGCCTGGTTGGATACCGGAACTTTCGCTTCTTTAATACAAGCCAGCCAGTTTGTACAGGTTCTCGAAGACCGCCAGGGATTAAAAGTCGGGTGTATCGAGGAAATGGCTTACCGCAAGGGTTTTATCAACAAGGATCAATTGAAAGATCTGGCTGCACCGCTGCTAAAAAGTGGATATGGTCAGTACCTGCTCAATATGCTTGAAATGGAATAACATTCCTTGGTAGCTGATGCAGATTTGTAATCTGCATCCCCGATTGCTTTTTAACGATTATTTTATCTTTCAATGTATACATTCGACCAATTACAGGACCTTTTTAATACTTCTTTTGACCTTTCTGAAATCCCGCTTAAGCCTTATCGTTTATACGATCCGATTCGTTATTCGCTTTCGCAGGGGGGGAAACGGATGCGCCCATTATTAGTGTTGATGGCTTGCGATATGTTTGAAGGGGATTTGATGGATGCAATGAATTCAGCAATTGCGGTGGAGGTGTTTCACAACTTCACACTCCTTCATGACGATATCATGGATCAGTCGCCAATCCGCAGGGGAGTGGATACGGTCTATAAAAAGTGGGACACGAGTGTGGCAATTCTTTCGGGCGATACCATGTTTGCATTGGCCTATGATTACATCACGCGGAGCCGTCCCGAAATGCTTCCGAAAATTCTACCACTATTCACCCAGACAGCCCGTGAGGTTTGTGAAGGTCAGCAGATAGACATGGATTTTGAAGAGACAGAGGGTGTCTCGATCGAAGAATATATTGAAATGATAAGGTTGAAAACGGCTGTGCTTCCAGCAGCATGTTTGAAACTGGGCGCATTATTTGCAGGCGCTTCTGACAATGACTGCAGACTGACTTACAGCTTCGGACAGAATATTGGGCTGGCGTTTCAAATCAAGGATGATTTGTTAGATGTCTATGGTGACCAGGATATTTTTGGAAAACGAACAGGGAATGATATTCTGACCAATAAAAAAACCTGGTTGTACCTGAGGGCACTCGAAAAGGCTGAGGGTAAGGATAAAGAGGCCCTTTTGCATTATTATTCCGGGAAGCATTTTGATATCCATGAAAAGGTGAGTGAAATCACCGGGATCTATGATAAGCTGGGTATCAGGGAAGAGGCTGAAGCCTTGATGCAGGAATATAACGACAAGGCATTGGAAGATTTGGATGCAATTAGTGTAAGCGATGAACTTAAACTAGTCATTCGTGATTTTGCTTTAATGCTCAATGACCGGAATCTTTAAAGGTTGGTTTTTAAATCACTCAGCTAGTTTACATTTACTCATTTAGATTTGACTCTGAACTTCGTCCAGTTCAGTATGTAATACTTCCCATGCATGCATTGCCTTTTCAAGATGGACTTTTAACTCTTCATATTCTTTAAAGAGTTCACCCGAATTTACCTTTTGACTATGATTGCCTGGATTAGAAAGAATGGCATCTATATCCGCAATTTTTTTCTCGAAATCCTGAATCAGATTTTCCTGTTTTTCAATCAGGGTTTTTACTTTCCGGGCTTCTTTCTCGATTTGTTTTCGCCTCTCGTAATCCAACTTACCGGCAGATGTCGTTTCATCAGATTGTTTAGCTGCTGTACTCTTGACTTCAAGTTGTTTTAATGATTCGAGTTTGCGTGTTTCAAGGAAATTATAGACATCTCCAACGTGTACTTTGATCACTTGATTTTTAAATTCCCAAACCTTATCAGTTAAGCCCTGAAGAAAATCACGGTCGTGAGAAACAACCAACAAGGTCCCGTCGTATTGCAGCAAAGCACTCTTGAGGATATCTTTACTTTGCATGTCGAGGTGATTGGTCGGCTCATCCAGCACAAGCAGATTAACCGGTTCGAGCAGGAGTTTAGCCAATGCCAACCTTGATTTCTCTCCTCCCGAAAGTACTTTTACCTTCTTGTCTATCGTATCACCTCCAAACAAAAACTGGCCTAACAGGTTTCTAACCCGCGTACGCATATCACCGGTTGCAACATCATCGATAGTCTGAAATACAGTCTTCTCAGGATCAAGCATCATGGCCTGATTCTGGGCATAGTATCCGATCTTGACATTATGACCCATGCGGGCAATGCCTTCGTGATCAAGGTCGCCAACGATGATGCGGGCCAGTGTGGATTTACCTTCACCGTTGCGTCCTACAAATGCGATGAACTCTCCCTTTTCGATGGCAAAGTTTAAATCGGTCAGTACGACTTTTTCTCCGTACGACTTTGCGAGATTTATAGCCTCTACAGAGATTTTTCCTGAATGAGGTGCAGGAGGAAATCTGAAATGGATGTGTGAACCATCCTTGCCGTCGATTTCGACACGATCCATCTTGTCGAGCAACTTGATGCGGCTCTGGGCTTGCTTTGCCTTCGTAGCCTTGTAACGGAACCGTTCGATGAACCGTTCCATCTCAGCAATTTCTTTCTGCTGATTGGCGTAGGCTGCCATCTGGGTTTCGCGGATGGTGGCGCGTTGTTCAACATATTCGGTGTAACTGCACTTGAAATCATAGATCTTGCCAAGAGTAATCTCTATGGTGCGGTTGGTTACATTGTCCAGGAATGCCCGGTCATGCGAAACCAGCATGACTGATCCCGGATAACCTTTGAGGAAATCTTCGAGCCACTGAATGGATTCGATGTCAAGGTGATTGGTGGGTTCATCAAGGAGGATGACATCGGGTCTTCTCAACAGGATCTTAGCAAGTTCAATACGCATCTGCCAGCCACCACTGAATTCGGCCACTTTTCTAGTGAAGTCTTTGTGTTCAAATCCAAGACCCAACAGGATTTTTTCAGTATCGGCTTCTTTGGTATTTCCACCCAACATATGGTGGCGTTCATTGGCATCGTTCAGATGTTCAATGAGTTTATAATATTCATCAGAATGATAGTCTTCGCGTTCAGCCAGTTGAACCGTAATCTTTGCAATCAGTTTTTCCAGATTGAGCACCTCACTAAAAGCGAGCAATGCTTCATCAATAACCGTACGGGGAGTATGTATGATCATCTCCTGGGGAAGATAACCGATCGTATTGCCTGAGGGACAATTTACAGAACCACTCTCGGGTTCGAGCTGGCCTGAAATGATCTTGAGCAATGTAGATTTACCGGCACCGTTTTTTCCCACGAGTCCAATACGATCCCGGTCGTTGATAAGGAAGGTGATGGCATCGAAAAGGTAATCTCCTGAAAAATGTATGGAAAGGTTATTGACAGCTATCATTCTGAATTGTGCATTTCTGGACACAAAGATACGCTTTTGTGGGGAAAGGCTCAATTATATGGCAATTATGGCCTAACGATTTTGAATCGGTATAAATAAATGAAAAATAAAATGACAATGTGTTAAAGCTGTCGAAAATTTCTTAATTTTGCACTCCCGAATTTAAAACAGTAATTCACAATAAATTATTCACAATGTACGCAGTAGTAGAGATAGCTGGCCAGCAGTTTAAAGTCCAGAATGGACAGGAGATCTTCGTTCACCGCCTTGAGGGTGAAGAAGGCGCTAGCGTTGCTTTTAACAAGGTTCTTCTTGTTGAAAACGAAGGCAATGTAAGTGTAGGTCTTCCTGTTATTGATGGCGCTGAGATTTCAGCCACGATCCTCTCACATTTGAGAGGTGATAAGGTACTCGTTTTTAAGAAAAAACGTAGAAAAAGTTACCAGAAATGTAACGGACACCGTCAGTACCTGACGAAAATTAAAATTGAAGAAATCACGGTTAAGTAATTATTAATCATTAAATCTCCGGACAAATGGCACATAAAAAAGGTGCGGGTAGTACGCAGAACGGCCGCGAATCAGAAAGTAAACGCTTAGGTGTTAAAATTTACGGTGGTCAACTGGCTAAGGCTGGTAACATTATAGTTCGTCAAAGAGGTACTGTACACAATCCAGGTCAATACGTTGGCTTAGGAAAAGATCATACATTGTTTGCTTTAGTCAGCGGTACCGTTGCCTTTAAGAAAACTCGCGATGACAGATCTTACGTGAGCATTGTTCCTTTTCCAACAGAACAATAAAACTACTCCAAAATAGTATTATAGGTGAAAGCTCCCGGCAACCCGGGAGCTTTTGCTTTTTTGACCTTTGACTTTTGACTTTATCGGCCTATCTTTGCGTACGCAAAAAACTATCAAATGTTAGAACTTAGCTTTATTCGTGAAAACCCCGCTGTTGTTATTGAGCGTCTGGCGGTTAAGAATTTTGATGCGGCCACACTCGTGCAGCAGATCATAGCATTAGATGCTAAACGACGGGATGCCCAGAAATTGCTCGACGATACCCTATCTCAGTCTAACCTCATTGCCAAAGAAATTGGGAGCCTTTTCAAAAGTGGAAAGACAGATGAAGTGAATGCAATGAAAGAAAAGACCGCTTTGTTGAAGCAGCAATCTAAAACCTATGGTGATGATTTGTCCCAGATAGAACTTGACCTTCAAAACATGTTGGTGCTGTTGCCTAATATGCCCCATTCTTCCGTCCCTTTAGGGAAAACTCCTGAAGACAATGAAATTATTCATCAGGAGGGAGTCATTCCTAATTTGCCTGCCGATGCTGTTCCTCATTGGGATCTAACTACAAAATATAAACTGGTTGATTTTGAACTGGGTGTAAAGATAACCGGTGCAGGATTTCCTGTATACAGGGGCAAGGGTGCACGACTACAACGTGCTTTGATTAATTTCTTCCTTGAAGAAGGGGTGAAGGCTGGCTACGAGGAAATTCAGCCACCTCTGATGGTGAATGAAGCTTCGGGTTATGGTACAGGTCAGTTGCCGGATAAAGAAGGTCAGATGTATCATGCAACGATCGATAATTTATACCTCATCCCTACAGCAGAAGTTCCGGTCACCAATATATACCGCGATTGCATTGTAAAGTCTACTGAATTTCCAATCAGGAATGTTGCTTATTCAAACTGTTTCCGTCGTGAAGCAGGATCATATGGCAAAGATGTTCGCGGACTAAACAGGTTACATCAATTTGATAAGGTAGAAATCGTTCAGATTCAGCATCCCGATAAGTCGTATGAAACGCTTGAACTGATGCGTGAACATGTTGCAGGATTGTTGCGTAAACTGGAATTACCCTTTAGGATACTAAGGCTTTGTGGCGGGGATATGAGTTTCACATCTGCATTGACCTATGATTTCGAGGTGTTCAGCGCTGCTCAGAAAAAATGGCTTGAGGTGAGTTCGGTTTCCAACTTTGAAACATTCCAGTCAAACCGCATGAAACTCAGGTTTAAAGACGAAGACGGGAAGATGCGTTTTGTGCATACCCTGAATGGTTCTGCACTGGCGCTTCCTCGTATAGTGGCTGCATTGCTTGAGAATAACCAGACTCCGGAAGGTATTAATATTCCTGAAGCGCTTAAGCCTTATACCGGCTGGGCTATTATTGATTAGTTTATTCACTTTATTTAATAATCCCTCTCTTTTAAAGGGGAGGGACTTTTTTATTCTATGAACCAGGTCAGACCCAAAAAACATCTCGGACAACATTTTCTGAAAGATGAAAACATCGCCCGCAAAATAGTGAGTAGCCTGGGGCCTGATGTCCAAAATGTACTTGAGGTAGGTCCAGGCATGGGTGTGCTGACTAAAAACCTAATCGCGCTTGATTTCAAAGATTTTCGGGTAGCTGAAATTGATGAAGAGAGTGTGGTTTATCTTCATCTTCATTTTCCGGGATTGCAAATCATATCAGGTGACTTTCTGAAACTCGATCTGACCTCTCTTTTTGAAGGCAAAATGGCCATAATTGGTAACTTCCCTTATAATATTTCGAGCCAGATTTTCTTCAAAGTACTCGAACATCGCGATCTTGTTGATGAAGTGGTTGGAATGGTGCAGAAAGAAGTCGCAGAACGAATCGCAGCCCCTCCGGGAAGCAAGACATACGGGATATTGAGCGTCCTGTTGCAAGCCTGGTATAAGATCGAATATCTGTTTACGGTAAACGAACATGTTTTTATGCCTCCTCCAAAAGTAAAATCGGCAGTAATTCGCTTTACACGAAATACTACCGATCGACTGGAGTGTGATGAACGATTTTTCTTTAATCTGGTTAAGACCGCTTTTAATCAGCGCCGAAAGACATTACGCAATGCCATCCGAAGTCTCTACCCCGAGGGGTTTAACCATCCATTCCTGGATAAGCGTGCTGAGCAATTGAGTGTTTCCGAGTTTGTAGAACTGGCACAGAATATTAAAAAATAGATTGTCAGGTTAAATGTATAGCGGTTATGTTTTTTGCCCTAAGGACAAAAATTAGACGCAATAAGCTATTCAAATGTTACATGTTATAGCCCGATTTGATCCGCTATTTCTGTCATCGCAGCTATTGATATTTCGGCAAAGTCATTGATCGGAATTCCGATCAACTCACATTCCATAATATTTTCTCTCTTGACAGAGGCAGCAAAGGCTTTCTCCTTCATGCGTTTGGTGACCGATTTTGTCTTGACCGAAGCTACTTTCTTATCCGGATAAACCAGCGAAGTGGCTGTGATGAGTCCTGTAATGGTTTCTCCTGCGGCCAGGGCATGTTGAAATTCAGTCGTACGTTCTAATCCGGTTGCCATTTCATTGTGCATTTTGATGGCATCGCAAATATCTTCGTCAATACCCATCTGCATCAACATGTCAGCGCCAACAACACCATGCGTAAGTGGATCACCATTTGTGTCTTCAACATCCACATCGTGCAGCAATCCTGCCAATCCCCATTTATCTTCATCTTTTCCAAGCCTACAGGCCATAGCACGCATGACAGCCTCGGAGGCCAGGCAGTGTGCAATCATTTTTTCATTTTTAACATGCTGATTTAGCAATGCGAGTGCATCAGTTCTTTCCAATAGCATAGTAACTTATTTTAATTTCTGATTAAGATTTGTGAGAATCTATTTGGTTGATCATAAAAAGCATGTGTTTCAATCCCTTTGTAATCTCTTCAAGGTATTCAATTACAGCCTGAACACTACCCGGTAGAGTGAACACAAGTGAATGACCCATTACTCCTGCTATACTGCGGCTCAATAATGCAGCATATTTTTCCTGACCATATTTGATTCTGATGGATTCCATGATGCCGGGGATCTCCTTGTCGAGAAGTGTTTTAACTGTATCGGGCGTAATGTCCCGTGGGCTGATGCCGGTGCCGCCGGTTGTAATCACCACATCGATCTTCTCATCTCTGCACTTAAGAAGCAGGTTATGCAAATGGTCTTTATCGTCACCAATGATGCTGTGTTCGATTTTGACCGGATAGGAAATGGATGAAAAATAGGCTTCCACCAATTCGATAACCTTGGGACCACTTCGGTCGGTATAAAAACCTGATGAAGCCCGGTCGCTCATCGTAATGACTTTAATGGTTATGACCTTGGGTTGATAAATAACAATATCCCCTGCTTTTATAGGTCCATTTTTAATGACCCTGCAAAAAATGCCTTCTTTGGGCATGATGCAATTGCCCGACTCTTTGAAAATAGCACAATTGGAACCATGACACTCTTTTCCAATCTGGGTAACTTCGAGTTCTGCCTTACCGATAATAAAACGATCAAGTGGACGGGCTTCGTATAATATCATGCCGGAGGTAGTGATGTTTTCAGCAAATTCTCCGCAATTTATCTTCTTTCCGGTTTGTTCTTCAAACTTCTCGATGCTTTCAAGACCCAACATACTGATCTGTCTATGCCATTTTCCGGCATGCGCATCTCCCTCAACACCTGTAGAAGTGAGTGCAATACTGGATACCGGAGTTTTAATTGTCCCCTTTTCTTTCGAGATATTAACAGACATAACCTTGATTATGTCTTTGTTTAGTAATGTCATGGTTGTCATAAGCCAACATTAAAAAGATAACAGTCAAAAATAACAGAAATTGTAATTGATTTCACATCTTTTTAAAAGGAAACATTATCAATACAAGATTGTTTACATAAAAATAACTTAAGGTTTACTATATTTGTCAATACCCACGAAACACCTTATAATGGATTCATTAAATTTTTTAAATACTACCGATCCTTCCGTTATAGAAGAACTCTACGAAAAATACCGGATTGATCCACAATCTGTTGAACCCGGATGGCGAATGTTCTTCGAAGGTTTCGAATTTGCTCAGGAAAGCTATCAGCAGAAACCTATTGACGTTGCTTCTGTTGCCGAATTCAAGGTAATCACCCTGATTAACGGATACCGCAGGAGAGGGCACTTATTTACGCTTACTAATCCGGTTCGTACACGTCGACAATACACACCCACCCTTGACATTGAAAACTTTGGGCTTACAAATAAAGATCTTGATACACAGTTTAATGCAGGTGATGAAATAGGGATTGGAAAAGCAACACTCAGAAAGATTATCGAACATCTTCAGCGTACTTATTGCCAGAGTGTTGGTGCAGAATTTGCATATATAAGGATCCCCGAAATTTATGAATGGCTCAGAAGCCGTATGGAGAATTCGCAAAATACTCCGGTATATACAATGGATGAACGCAGGCAGATTCATAATAATCTGAGTGATGCAGTCCATTTTGAAAAATTCCTGCATCAGAAGTTTCCCGGTCAGAAGCGATTTTCACTAGAAGGCGCTGAAACACTCATCCCAGCTTTGGTTGCTGTAATTGAAAAAGGCGCCTCTCTGGGTACTGAGGAATTTGTAATAGGGATGTCACACCGTGGTCGACTGAACGTGCTTTCCAATATCATGAATAAACCGGTCAGTGATATTCTATCTGAATTTGAAGGGAAAGATTACGATGACGAACAGGTCATGGGTGATGTTAAATATCATCTGGGCTTTACAACGATAAGGAAAATGGCAAACGGGAGCGAGGTGAAATTATCACTTGCCCCGAATCCATCACATCTGGAAGCAGAAACACCTGTCGTCGAAGGCATTGTAAGAGCAAAAATTGATCACGACTACCATAACAACATTAATAAAATCACGCCAGTTCTGATTCATGGCGATGCTGCTATTGCCGGACAGGGCATTATTTACGAAGTCCTGCAGATGTCTGAGCTGCCCGGTTATCTTACCGGGGGAACCATCCATCTGGTTGTCAATAATCAAATCGGTTTTACAACCAATTATCTGGAGGCACGCTCCAGTACGTATTGTACGGATATAGCCAAGACTATTCAAACTCCTGTATTTCATGTTAATGGCGATGATGTGGAAGCAGTCGTTTTCACAGTTCAGCTTGCTATGGAATACAGGTCCCGTTTTCATAAAGACATTTTCATTGACTTGCTTTGCTACAGAAAATACGGACACAATGAAGGAGATGAACCCAGATTTACACAACCTATTCTGTATAAAATAATTGAAACGCATCCGGATCCAGAAGCAATTTACAGCCAAAAATTGATTGAACAAGGGGTGATCACTCCCGAAGAGGTTCAGAAGATAAAGGATGCGATCAGCAAGCGACTTGAAAACAGTTTTCTTAAGTCCAAGGCAAGCGATACCGCCCATGTTCATGCTTTCTTTGAAGACCGCTGGAATCATATCCGAAGAGCAGAACCCAATGATTTCCTGGCCTCTCCAGATACCGGAGTAGATAAGGAAATACTCTTCTCTATTGGAATGAAGTTAACGGAATTACCTTCTGATAAAAACTTCTATCGTAAATTGGTCAAGGTTCAGGAAGAAAGAAGAGCGATGATTGAAACCAAAGGGAACCTGGATTGGGCAATGGGTGAGTTACTGGCTTATGGAACGTTGGTTTCAGAAGGTTTCCCTGTCAGATTGAGTGGACAGGATTCTCAACGTGGAACCTTTTCTCATCGTCATTCTGTGTTTACGGTGGAAGATTCCGAGGAGCGTTATACACCACTTGCAAATATCAGTCCCGATCAGGCAAAGTTCCAGGTGCTAAATTCACCGCTGAGTGAATATGGCGTTTTAGGTTTCGAATATGGATACGCGTTGGCAACTGCTAATGGACTTACAATCTGGGAAGCTCAGTTTGGAGACTTTTCAAATGGAGCGCAGATCATTTTCGATCAATATATCAGCAGTGCTGAAGAGAAATGGAAAGTATTGAATGGACTTGTCATGTTGTTGCCTCATGGATATGAAGGGCAGGGCCCTGACCACTCAAGCGGACGAATGGAAAGATATTTAACGCTGTGTGCTGACTATAACATTCAGGTTGCCAATTGTACCACTCCTGCTAATTTCTTTCATTTATTGCGTCGTCAGTTGCATCGTGATTACAGGCTACCATTGGTGGTCTTCACCCCGAAGAGTTTGTTGCGTCATGAAAAGTGTGTATCTCCTTTCGATGATCTGACACATGGAGGCTTTAAAGAAGTCATTGACGATTATAGTGCAGATCCTAAAAAGATCACGCGGGTAATCTTTTGTACCGGCAAGATTTATTACGATCTGCTGGATGAAAAAATCAGGACAAACGATTCGGTCACGGCGGTTGTAAGAATAGAACAGATTTATCCGTTCCCGTTAAATCAGGTCAATGAATTGCTTTTAAAATATTCTAAAGCAGCAACATATTTATGGGTACAGGAAGAACCTTCCAACATGGGAGCCTGGTCATTTATCATCCGTCATTTTCATGATATTCAGCTTCTGCTTGTAGCAAGACCAGAGAGTGGATCTCCGGCAACCGGATTACCCAAAACACATAAATTGAGACAACAAAAGATTGTCGAGAAAGCTTTTGGAGAATGTAAGTGCGAATTTGCAGAAACAACCTGTAAAATGGTTTGTGCACCTAAAGAAATGTTGCTGGTACCCACTGGCATAGAAATTATAAATAACAAAGTGTTATGATTATTGAAATTAAAGTACCCTCACCGGGGGAATCTATTTCTGAAGTTCAGTTGGCATCATGGTTGGTGGATGATGGCGACTTTGTTGAAAAAGACAAGGAAATTGCTGAGGTCGACTCAGATAAAGCCACATTGAGCCTGGTTGCTCAGGAAAGTGGGACGATAAAAATAATTGTAAAAGAAGGTGAAACCATCAAAGTGGGGACACTCGTTGCTACAATAGATACTGCCTCGGGAGATAAGGAGCCGGCTAAAAAGAAAACTTCAAAGGAAGAGACCCCATCTGTAAAAGTAGATGCTCCGGCTGCCAAAAAAGAAGCAAATGTTATTGAAAAGCCCGTTGAGGTAAAGGAAGAACCGGAAACTAAACCGGAGCAGCCAATAACAACTGAACCTGCTAAAGAGGATACCGGGGTTTATATCACTCCTCTGGCCCGTAAGATCATGCAGGAAAAGCAACTCAGTAATCAGGATGTCATGGAAAACATCCGTCATTTGAGAGTTGGTAAAGCCGATGTTTTGGATATGGATAAACCGGTTCAGGAAACTCCTTCCACAGTTGTCAGCAGGGATGCGTCAGTTACAGGAAAAGATGAGCGGAAGAAGATGTCAATGTTGCGGTTGAAACTTGCTCAACGGTTGGTAGCTGTGAAAAGCGAAACAGCCATGTTGACCACCTTCAACGAGATCAATATGACGGCGCTGTTGGCGATTAAAAAGAAATATAACGATGCATTCAAGGAAAAATATGGTGTAGGAATTGGCTTCATGTCGTTCTTCACCAAAGCGGTTTCCGAAGCTTTGTTGCTCTTCCCTCAGGTGAATTCAATGATTGAAGGTGATGAACTGGTCATCCATCATTATGTTGATATCGGAATCGCGGTCAGCGCTCCCAAAGGATTGGTGGTGCCGATTGTCCGTGGCGCCGAGAACCTGAGTCTGGCAGAGATTGAAATCAAAATCAAGGAACTGGCCAAAAAAGCCAGGGAAAATAAAATTACACTGGCCGAGATGCAGGGCGGTACTTTTACGATTACCAATGGTGGCGTGTTCGGTTCCCTATTTTCAACCCCGATACTCAATCCCCCACAGAGTGCAATACTCGGCATGCACAATATTGTTGAACGGCCTATTGCCGTTAATGGGCAGGTGGTAGTTGCACCCATGATGTATGTGGCGCTTTCGTATGATCACAGAGTTATTGATGGAAGCGAATCCGTGAGGTTCCTGGTCAAGGTGAAGGAAATGATTGAAGACCCTCTTCGTTTATTGTTTGAAGGCTCCGATCCCGGAAAGGTTTTATTGGGATTATGAAATAAAAACATTTATCCCTTACGGGATATTTGATCTATAAAAAAAGTAGGGTTGGCCTGTAAAGGCCAACCCTACTTTTTTTAAAAAAAACAGATTAAATTTTGAAATTTACATTACCGGTTTAACTTCAATCACCATAAATGAATCTGGTTTCATTTGTGGGCGTCCTGTTGCACCCGCTGCCTGTGGCAGATATTCTGCTGATGGCAGGTAAAGTGCATGGGTCGATTTGTCGCAAGCAATAGTTCTGGCTCCGTTTTGAGTTGGTACATTTTCCAATACTTTAAAGGTGTCAGCATTCACTTCCTGAACAACGGTCATTGTTCCGTCACCATTTGAACTGAAAACACGTTTTGTTCCCGGATCAAAAGCAACTCCATCACAACGGTTGCCAATAGGTAGCGAGGTGATAACCTTACCAGTCAGGGCATCCATTACAATCATTAACTTGTTGCTGCATACCGCGAACAAACGATGGGTGACATTGTCTAATGCCAAGCCGCTTGCTTCTTCTCCCGGTGCTATTGGCCATGTGTTTTCAACTTTCAAGGTATTGACATCGATGACTGAAAGTGAACTTTTATCTTCAATATTGACATAAACTTTTCCTTTCCCATCTGATTGTGGGAATTCAGGTTTACCGGCCAAAGGAATAGTGGCGATAACTTTATTGGTTTTAGCGTCAAGAACGGTAGAACTGGAGCTGCCACCATTAAATGTGAAGACCAGATGTTTGTAAGGATCATATAAAATTGCATCCGGATTACGACCTGTTACTTTTATCTTTGCTATAAAGGCTAAAGTTTTAAGATCAAAAACAACAACTGACGAATCAGCTCCGCAACTAACAAATCCTTTGCCCAAGTCCTGAGCTACTGCGATTCCATGAACGCCAGGTGTGTTAGGAACTGTTCCTGCAAGAGCGCCTTTTTTCAAATCAACAACCATCACTTGTGAAGCATGAGAAACATACAACCTTCCGGCTGCATCATCAACACTTAGATAATCCCATCCACCTGCACCACCAAGGGTGATTTTGTTGGTAATTTTGTATTCTGATTTCCCGGTTTGAGCATTAACGAATGTGCTGCTGCAAACTAACAAGACAAAGCAAAGAAGCAAAGTGATCTTTTTCATTTTTACAATTTTAGAGTTTGGTTAATATTTGGAGTAAAACTAAATCCTGAATCTGACGAAATACTGGAGAGATTTTTTTTTGTGAAATTAATGTTTTTGCTATTAACAAAGTTAAGTGTCTTTTAGATACTTTTAGCACAGCTACCCTTAATTAAGTATAGTTTAACATTTTAAATAAAAATGGAATTATTAAAGAATGATACTCATTTGTAGGCTACAACTTTTATAGTTTTGTACCGTTCTTTTTAATGAATACATTTTTTTCTTTATTACCCTGGAAGACATTTATGTTTAATGCAAAAAGGTTTAAGTCGAATATCTTAAATAAAAAAATATTTCTTCCAATCTTGTTAATCACAATAGGGGGGGTGATGTATTATAACCTGCAGGGGTTTGTAGATTGGTTGATTTATGGTTTACTTGGGATGAACGAAGACCTTTATTTTACTTCAGCAGTGCATTTTTTTGCATTTCAATTGCCACAGGTATTCATGCTCTTAACCTTTATCATTTTTACAGTCGGTGTTATCCGGAGCTATTTCTCTCCTGAAAAGACGCGTAAGGCGCTTGAGGGTAAATCGTTATTTACAGGAAATGTCCTGGCCAGCCTGTTGGGAGTTGTAACCCCTTTTTGTTCTTGTTCTGCAGTCCCACTTTTTATTGGTTTTATTGAATCCGGAATTCCTTTGGGGGTGACTTTTTCTTTCCTGATTGCTGCTCCAATGATCAATGAAGTGGCGCTTGTTCTACTTCTGGGTATGTTTGGAACGAAAATCGCACTTCTTTATATGGGTACCGGATTGTTGATTGCTATTTGTGCAGGTTGGGTAATTGGAAAACTGAATCCGGTCGAGTGGGTTGAACCCTGGGTTTACGAGATCACGTCAGATCAAAATGATACTGCTGAAGAGGTCTTAAATCTTGAACAACGTTTTCAGGTTGGTATTGATGCTGTCAAAGATATTTTCAGGAAAGTATGGGCGTATATTGTTGCCGGTTTATTGATTGGCGCCATAGTTCATGGTTATGTTCCGGCTGATTTCATGGTTTCATTGATGGGGCATAATACCTGGTATTCCGTTCCATTGGCAGTATTGATCGGCATTCCCCTTTATTCGTGTGCAGGAGGAATCATACCCATTATCAGTGTTCTGCTTGAAAAGGGTATTACATTGGGAACAGCGCTTGCTTTTTCAATGGCGATTATCGGGCTTTCTCTGCCTGAAATCATCATCCTAAAGAAAGTACTCAGGATGCCGTTGATTGGTATATTCATTGGTGTGGTTGCTTTGGGCATCATGATAGTGGGGTATATTTTCAATTATATTTTCTGATTGGATAAATAAAGCGAATACTTAACAATAATTTAACAATCATCAGTGAGGATTTAATTATTTATGTCGTATGTTTACGACATAAAACATATTGGCATGAATAAAACTGAAGTGTTTGATAATCAATTGCAGGAGTTAGCTCGTTTTGGTAAGGCGCTTTCACATCCTGCACGATTAGCCATTTTAAAGTACCTGGCAGAAACTAACACCTGCATTTCAGGAGACATTTCAGACAGCTTACCATTGAGTCGCAGTACCGTTTCTCAACATCTGAAAGAGCTAAAAGAAATCGGATTAATTCATGGTGAGATCGATGGACTGAAGATCAATTATTGCTTGTGTTCTTCTGCGATAATTAAATACAGTGAATTGATCAATGACTTTTTACAAGAAGTGAAATCAAAGAACTATGCGTGTTGTAAACCCAAACCTTAAAATCAGTTTTCAATGAAAATATTAATTCTTTGTACCGGCAATAGCTGTCGCAGTCAAATGGCACATGGCTGGCTTCAGTCATTCGATCAATCGATTGAAGTCCATTCGGCCGGAACCGAGCCCGCTGCCCGGGTCAATGCTCAGGCTGTTGAAGTGATGGCAGATGCAGGTATTGACATCAGTCAACATTATCCAAAATCTGTCGATCAGTATCTTAAAGATAAATGGGACTGGGTGATAACCGTATGTGGTGATGCCAATGAAAGATGTCCCTATTTCTCGGGAGAAGTCAAACATCGTATTCATATTGGTTTTGATGATCCTTCACATGCCGAGGGATCGGATGAATTCATCCGTAGCGAGTTTATTCGTGTCAGGGATGAAATCAAACAAGAGTTTTCAAATTTTTATCTAACTAATATTAAACAGAATTAACCATGAAAGACATCAAAGAAATCGTAAAAGAAAAATATAGCGAGATTGCACAACAGAGTAAAAGTCAGAACGAAACTTCATGCTGTGGCTCCGGAGGCTGTTGTTCAGATATAGATTATACCATATTTAGTGAGAACTATGATAAGATTGACGGGTATAACCCTGATGCTGATTTAGGTCTTGGTTGTGGCATTCCAACAGAATTTGCGCATATCCGCAAAGGGGATACCGTAGTTGATCTGGGTTCAGGCGCCGGAAACGATTGTTTTGTGGCCAGAGCTTTAACGGGTGAAAGTGGCAAAGTGATTGGCATCGACATGACAGATGCCATGATTGAAAAGGCCAGAGGCAATGCTGAAAAACTGGGTTTTAATAATGTAGAATTTCGGTTGGGGGATATTGAGAAAATGCCATTAACCGCTAATAAAGCCGATGTCATTGTCAGTAATTGCGTGTTGAATCTGGTCCCCGATAAAGCGAAAGCATTTAGTGAAATCTACAGGGTCTTAAAACCGGGTGGACATCTTTCGGTTTCAGATGTTGTCATAAAGGGTGAATTACCACAGCAGATCAAGGAAGCTGCTGAAATGTATGTTGGGTGTGTTTCAGGCGCTCTCGAAATTGATGAATATCTGCAAACCATGCAAGATGCAGGATTGAAAAACATCCAGATCAACAAGGAAAAAGCGATTACAGTTCCGGATGAAGTGTTGCTGGGATTCTTAAATGCTGATCAGCTGAAAGTATTCAAAGAAGCAGGATCCGGCATTCTGAGCATCACCGTATATGCTGAAAAACCATTGACGGAAGGGTGTGGTTGTGGCTGTGGTTGCAACTAATTATTTTTTATTTTCGACTTTAAGATTATATTAACATTTTTATGGATAATTTCGTTCCATAAAAAAAAACTTAATATGATTATTTACCAAAGAAGTAGGAGGATTTTGATTTTCAAGGTCCTCCTTATTTTTATTGTATGCCTGGGCTTATCTAATAAATCAATGGCTCAAAGTTCTTCAAGAGAACGTATGTTGTTCAATAAAGACTGGCGGTTTCAAAAGAACGACCCGGACGCAATTGTTGAAAAAGACAACACCGGTAAGGTTACCAAGAGTCAGTTGGACTATGCGCAGATCAAAGATTGGTATTGTTTTAATGGTGCAGAGTTTGCTTTACCTATTGATACCATTCAACCGGTTAAACGTCCTGCTGGAAATCTGGGTGAAAATGTTTCTTACACTCAGGCTGGTTTTAATGATCAAAACTGGCGTCAGCTCAACCTTCCTCACGATTGGGGAATCGAAGGAGCCTTTAGTTATGATTTACCCGGTGAAACAGGGAAGCTTCCATGGGCCGGTACTGGTTGGTACCGCAAACATTTCAATGTAGCCGCTTCCGATAAAGGTCGTCAGTTCTCAATTGAAATTGATGGTGCAATGGCATATCCGTTGGTTTGGCTAAATGGTCAGTTTGTTGGTGGATGGGCTTATGGTTACAATTCATTCCAACTTGACCTGACGCCCTACATTAAAGTTGGTGGAGAAAATGTGATTGTCATCAGGTGTACAAATCCTCAAAATTCTTCACGTTGGTATCCCGGCAGTGGAATCTACCGGAATGTATGGATGGTGAAGACTACACCGATACATGTGGGTCATTGGGGAACGTACATAACAACTCCCGAAGTCACTCCGGAATCTGCCTCTGTCAATTTGAAAGTGACCTTAGATAATAAATCAGGGAATGCTTCAGACGTAAAAGTTGCTACCAAAATATATGAGCTTACTGCTGCCGGAACGAAAGCTGCAATGCCCGTTTCTAGTTTCAATGTTACATCAGCCAAAGTTGATGCCGGAGGACAACAAACCATTGATACCAAGGCAACGATTAAAACTCCAAAACTCTGGTCTGTTGAAAAACCAAGTCGCTATGTTGCCGTCACTACGCTTGAAGTAGGGGGCAAACAGGTTGATAGTTATGAAACTCCATTCGGGGTTCGAACCCTTAAATTTGATCCGGATAAAGGATTCTTCTTAAACGGAAAACACGTCAATCTCTATGGCGTGTGTAATCATCACGATTTAGGCGCTTTGGGATCAGCTTTCAATATCCGCGCTGCAGAACGTCAGCTTCAGATCCTTCAGGAAATGGGCTTCAATGCATTGCGCACTAGTCACAATATGCCGGCTCCGGAACTCCTCGATTTGTGTGACAAGATGGGTATCCTGGTAATGGATGAATCGTTTGATTGCTGGAAAAGAGGAAAAACCAGAAACGACTATGGCCATTTGTTTAACGACTGGCATGCCAGAGATCTGAGGGCTGAAGTACATCGCGACCGGAACCACCCCTCGGTCATTATGTGGAGTATAGGTAACGAAGTCAATGAATTGGGACGTGCCGAAGGAACTGCAATTGCAGCACATCTTACATCTTTAGTGAATGCTGAAGACCCATCACGTCCAACGGTGATCGGATCTAACAGTACCACCGCCCCATTCAATGGATTTCAGAATAGCGTTGGCATCTATGGTCAAAACTACAGTACCAATATTTATTCACGTATTCATAGTTCCAATCCGACCAAACCTGTTTTGGGCAGTGAAACCTCATCCTGTGTAAGTTCACGGGGTGAGTATGTCTTCCCTGTCACAAATAATAAGGGTGATGGCAAAGGTGTCTTTCAAATGAGTTCTTACGATTTATATGCTCCGGGTTGGGCTAATGCTCCCGATCCTGAGTTTAAAGCGCTCGAGGAAAATCCTTCTTTCGAAGGAGAGTTTGTCTGGACCGGATTCGACTATATCGGCGAACCCACACCATTTAGTAGTGATGTAACCAATTTGTTGAATTTTAGTGACCCTACTGAAAGAGCAAAGATGGAAGCAGAACTGAAAGAATTTGGTAAGATTAAGTCTCCTTCACGCAGCTCGTATTTCGGTATCGTTGACCTTGCCGGTTTCAAGAAGGATCGTTTTTACATTTACCAGGCACATTGGCGTCCAAACCTGCCGATGGCACATATTCTTCCTCATTGGAACTGGGCTGAACGAATTGGTAAAATTACTCCGGTACATGTTTATACTTCAGGGGATGAAGCTGAATTATTCCTGAACGGAAAATCATTGGGTAGAAAGAAAAAAGCACAAGGTGAATATCGTCTACGTTGGGATAGTGTGGTTTATCAACCCGGTGAACTGAAAGTCATTGCTTACAAGTTGGGTAAGAAATGGGCTGAAGATGTTCAAAAGACTACAGGCGTAGCTTCAAAACTGGAATTGAAAGCCGACAGAAATGTGATCAAGGCTGACGGACTGGATCTTTCTTTCATTACGGTTACTATTGCCGATAAGGATGGCTTGATGGTTCCCCGTTCAAACAATCTTGTGAAATTTGAAATATCAGGTCCTGCTGAAATCGTGGGTGTTGACAATGGAGATGCCACAAGCTTTGAATCGTTTCTGGGTAAAGAACACAAAGCCTTTAATGGTCTTGCACTGGTTATCATCCGTTCTAAACCGGGTCAATCGGGTACGGTTAAACTCAAAGCAATTTCCGCCGGTTTAACTGAATCTACGATTCAGATTACTACGACAGGAAAATAAGGATAAGTTGATAAATGTAGGGATGGCCCTTGTGGCCATCCTGATCGGAATTGATGATTTTTCTTCATAGCTGTTAAGGATGGACACAAGGGCCATCCATGCATTTTAAAAAGCATCATAATAATCAAGGGCCTCACTAAGTGAATAACTGTGAGGCCCTTAATTTTTTTTCAGTATCACTGAACTGATTCAGAATAACGCTGTTTGTTAATATCCTCATGTAACTTTTTAGATCTTCCATCGTCTTAAATGCGAACCCTAAACAAACTCTACCACTGATTCAAAGCTAGAATATGAAAAAGATTTATCTTCTAATAGCACTCCTGTTTTTTATATCCTTTATAGCCGAAGCTAAATCCGGTGTCAAAAAGGAAATCCCTCAAAGGACCTATACTACAAAAATGTTAGTGGGTTTAGCGCCAACCATTGATGGCAAAGGAGATGGTGCTGTCTGGCAACAGGTAGAATGGTCAGATGATTTTATTCAACGTGAACCCAATGAAGATTCATTACCCTCTCAGAAGACTTCTTTTAAGATCCTATATGATGATAACAATGTTTATGTCCTCATTCGTGCATACGATACGAACCCCGGTAAAATAGTAACCCGTATGGCCCGTAGAGATGACCAGCAGGGCGATATGGTTGGAATCTTTATCGATAGCTATTATGACAAACTATCCGCATTTTGCTTCTTCGTTAGTGCTGCAGGCGTTAAAAGTGATTTTATCCAGACCAATGATGGGAATACTGACAATACATGGGACCCAGTTTGGTATGCCAGAACTTCGATTGATAAAGAAGGTTGGACAGCTGAAATGAGGATCCCACTTGATCAACTGAGGTTTTCAGGTCAAAATGAACATATCTGGGGTCTGGAAGTTGCCCGAAATCTGAGCCGTCTTCAGGAATCTTCAGTTTGGAAACAGGTTCCAAAATCAGCAAACGGAACAGTTAGTCTCTTTGGAGAATTAAAAGGAATCAATGGCATTAAACCTAGACGACAGAAAGATATCATGCCTTACATGGTGGCTAAGACAGAAAGCTACCAGAAAGACAATGCCAATCCCTACAGTAAAGGACACGAGAGTAAACTGGGAGTAGGCCTGGATGGTAAGATGGGTATCACCAACGATTTTACACTTGACTTTACCATCAATCCTGACTTTGGACAGGTAGAAGCAGATCCTTCACAGGTAAACCTATCAAGTTTTGAGACTTATTTCAATGAACAACGACCCTTTTTCATCGAAGGAAGGGATGTGATGAACTTTCAACTGACAATGGGTAATAATGGATATTCATCTGACAACCTCTTTTATTCCAGGCGTATCGGGAGACAACCGCACTTTAGCCCGGATGGAGACTATGTGAAAAATGAAGAAAACACACGTATTCTGGGGGCTTTTAAATTATCCGGTAAGACAAAAGATGGCCTTTCGTTGGGTATTCTGGAAAGTGTTACCGATAAAATGTATGCCCTGACCACTACCAATAATGTCGAGTCTAAAGTTGCAGCAGAACCATTTACGAACTATTTTGTGAGTAGTGTCATGCAGGACATCAATAAAGGAAATACCCGCTTTGGTGGTGAGATTACTGCAACCAACCGTGACCTGACTGATCCTTCTTTGAAAAATCTTCTACCTTCTGCTGCTTATACCGGAGGATTGCGTTTCGAACAAAACTGGCAAAACAGAAAATACACTTTATTGTTAGCCACTGAATTCAGTGAGATTAACGGGTCCGTTCCAGCCATTAATGATTTGCAAAAATCGTCGGTGCATTATTTTCAACGTCCCGATGCGCATTATTTGAAATATGACAGCACACGGACTTCATTATCCGGAACCGGTGGAAGTGCCGTCTTTCTAAAGCAAGGTGAAGGGCATTGGCGTTACCTATTCTGGATCAACTGGCGTTCTCCGGGTCTTGATCTGAATGATGTTGGGTACTTACGCAAGGCAGATGATATCTTTCAGGTTGCATGGGCCTCTTATCGATTGTGGAAACCCACAAATCTATACCGGTACCTGAACTTTGAAACCAACCAATGGACTGGATGGGACTTTGGTGGGCGCAGTACGTTTAAAGGTGGTAATGTGGGATTTAACTCGCAATTAAAGAACTATTGGTATGTTAATTCAGGTTTCGGCTATGATGGTCCCAATATTGATGATTATGTGCTGAGAGGTGGTCCATCACTTAAGTTGCCGGGTGATATTTTCTGGAACATTTCAGTCAGTAGTGATGAACGTAAAAAGTTTAACTACGGGTTTTATTATAATCTTAATTCCGGTTTTAATAAGGGATTTCAATTTATCGATTATGGAATTAACCTAAACTATCGTCCAGTTGATGCGGTTAAGATAACCATGAATCCTGATTATCAGTACGGGTACAATGATATGCAATATGTTACTACTGTTTCTGGTAAATATATCATGGCACGGATTGACCAAAAGATATTCCGTGCTTCATTTCGTGTCGAGTATTATCCTCGTCCGGATATGTCGATTCAATATTATGGCCAGCCCTTTATCTTTTCCGCAAAATACAGCAAGTTTAAACGGGTATCCAATTCAATGGCTTCTGATTACAACGACCGGATTCGTCTCTATAGCACCAGTGAATTGCAATTGGCAAACAATACTTACACAGCCGTTGAAAGTGGAACCAATGCTACTCCTATAACCTTTGATAATCCGGATTTTAAAGACTTCGCTTTCCTATCGAACCTTGTTTTCCGTTGGGAATATGTTCCAGGTTCTACTGTTTATCTGGTATGGTCTCAAAACAGGTATGATTCTGATCAGATGGCCGCATTTAATTTTAGCAAGGACTTCTCCAATATTTATAAAGTCTATCCTCACGATATATTCATGATAAAATTCTCATACAGGTTTTAAGTGTAAGGGATTTAGTTTAAAAGCGTGGCCACTGAACAAAATTCAGTGGCCACGCTTTTATGATTTATTATAGTAGCCCTTTGAACAAAAGTAGATTGTATTTGTATAATGCATAGTTATATTTCTAACCGAAAATTAGAAAATAAGATCCCACCGAATTAAAAAATGGAATACAATATTACCCATTAACCAAATTATAAATCAATCACGTATGAAAAAAGTAACATTAATCACTTTAATAACAATTTCTGCATTTTTCTTTTCATTTACAGTTGTTGCACCATCTAGTTGGACACTCGATAAGAACCATGGTAAACTAGGATTTACAATTACTCATTTAATGATATCTGACATTGAAGGTAGTTTTAAGGATTTCGATGCTAAAATAACAGCAACCAATGAGGATTTTACCGATGCAGTCGTTGAAATGACCGCCGAAACAGCCAGTGTCAATACTGATAACGTAAATCGGGATAACCATTTAAGAACTGCTGATTTCTTTGATGCAACAACTTTTCCATTAGTGACTTTCAAAAGCACTTCTTTTAAAAAAGCAGGTGTAAACACATATAAAGTTACAGGCGATTTAACAATGCACGGGGTTACTAAACAGGTCATCCTGGATGTCATTTGTAATACTGCCACAGACCCCAATTCAAAAAAACAGATTGCAGGTTTTAAAATTACCGGTAAATTAAAAAGATCTGATTTTGGAATCGGTACAAAATTTCCTGCGGCTATGTTAGGCGATGAGGTTTCAATAAATGCAAATGGTGAATTCAAAAAACAATAAATTCTGACTATTCAAAGGATTTATTTTATTTATTCTCAATATCTAAAAATTATTGAAATCATATTACCTTTGATTAATACTAAGGAGATTACTAATTGGAATCATCAATTATTTCTTTTTTGATGTTGATAATAATTGACTTTCAGCTATTATTGAATTGATTGTATTAATTTATTATAACGGGTAACTCGCGATGACGAACTTAAATGTTCAACTTCTGACAAGTGAACAATGTTATTTTTCACTTTTTAATACCGTTAAGGAAGCAATTTTTATCCAGGAACGTGACGGAACAATACTTGAAGCCAATGTAGGTGCTCAGAAGATGTATGGCTTTCCCGTGGATTATTTTAAAGGAAAGACTCCTTCAGATTTTAGTGTATATTCAAACAGCGATTTAGAACAAATTCATATTTGTCTTGACAAAGCTTTTCAGGGTGAACCTCAAAGACTTGAATTATGGGGAAAGAGAAGTAATGGTGACGTATTTCCAAAAGAAATCAATCTCTACAAAGGAACTTTTTTTGATAAGACAGTTGTCATTGCATTGGCTACAGATATCACAGAAAGAAAACAAAATGAAGCTCAGATTCATGCCTATACGCTTCAGCTAAAGGAGCTGGTTGAAACGCGCGATAGGGTTTATTCAATCGTAGCGCATGATTTGAGAAGCTCTTTTCATAGTATACTTGGGTTATCTGAATTATTAGCAGAGGACTGGGATATTCTTGAAGATAATCGCAAGAAACTGTTTGCCAAAAATATATTTGTTGCTGCTGATGGTTCATATAAATTACTACAGAATCTATTGGACTGGTCAAAACATCAATCCGGTCTACTGGAATACGAACCCACTTCATTCGATATGAATGGAATTGTCAATGAAACATTGTCATTGTACAGGCTCCAGTCAACTAGGAAAAATATATCTCTTGAGTCCAAAATTGGATCTACAACTTTTGTCTATGCAGACTCAAATATGGTGCAGTCGATTTTGAGAAACCTCATTTCAAATGCTATAAAGTTTACACCTGCGAATGGTAACGTATGGTTAACAAAGAGTGAGATTATTGAAAATAATTCAGAAACCATGGTTTGCATTGCGGTTCATGATAATGGAGTCGGTATCAGTAAAGACAGAATAGATAAACTCTTTGATTCAAAGCTGAATAATACAACCCCCGGAACTGCAAATGAACAGGGAACTGGTTTGGGGATATTAATCTGTCGTGAAATGGCAGAACAGAATAAGGGTAGGTTGTGGGTTGAAAGCGAGGAAGGTGGCGGAAGTACTTTTTCTTTTACCTTGCCTTTTATGAAACAATAACAACTAAACCAATCTGCTTTTGATGGTATAAAGTCGATTTTGTTTATCTTTGCACCCTCACAACTTTTCCTTACAGCGTTCTCTATGAGTGAACAAATAAAACACGAATGCGGCATTGCATTGGTAAGATTATTGAAACCCCTTGAATATTACGTTGCAAAATACGGCTCTGCGCAATGGGGATTGAATAAGATTCATCTATTGATGGAAAAGCAGCATAACCGGGGGCAGGACGGAGCAGGTCTTGCGAATATAAAATTGGATATGCAACCCGGCCAACGATACATCAGTCGACTGAGATCAAACTCTGCCTCTTCTATACAGGATATTTTCAAAACTGTTTTTGATAAGTTTGAAAAGGTGAAGGCTCAAAACCCGGATCGTTTAAAAGACATACAATGGCTTAAAAACAACCTCGAATTTACTGGTGAGGTCTTTTTGGGTCATCTTCGTTATGGTACGTTTGGGAAGAACGATATCGAGAACCTGCATCCCGTGATGCGTGAAAACAATTGGAAGACCCGTAATCTGGTACTGGCAGGCAATTTTAATATGACCAATGTTGACGAGCTTTTCGATAAGCTGGTCGAATTAGGTCAATACCCTGTTCAGACTTCAGATACCATTACCATTCTTGAAAAGATAGGTCATTTTCTGGATAAAGAAAATGAAGACCTCTATAAAAAACTAAAATCTGAAGGTTTCAGTAAGCAGGAAAGTACGCAAAAGATTGAGTCAGATCTGGACCTGAGAAAAGTATTGATACATTCTTCAGCAGCTTGGGATGGTGGTTATGCCATTGCCGGTATGCTTGGTCATGGCGATGCTTTTGTGCTTCGTGATCCTGCCGGAATCAGGCCAGCTTTTTACTTTGCAAATGATGAAGTTGTCGTAGCCGCTTCAGAGCGTCCTGTGATCCAGACAACTTTGAATGTTCCTTATGACTCCATCAAGGAGCTAAAACCGGGATATGCCCTGATCATCAAGAAAAACGGTGAATATACAGAAGTTGAATATAAAAAACCTGTTGAAAAGAGAAGTTGTTCGTTTGAACGCATCTATTTTTCACGTGGGACAGATGTAGAAATTTACAAAGAACGTAAAGCACTTGGAAGACTGCTCACACCGGCTATTCTGAAAGCAGTTGACTACGATATTCCCAATACGGTCTTTTCCTATATCCCCAATACCGCTATTGATGCATATTATGGCATGATTGAGGAATTACACAATTTTTGTGATCAGATAAAAAAAGATCGTATCATTGAAGCCGGCAGTAGTCTGGATAAGGAAAAGCTCGATAAGATATTTGAACTTTCTCCTCGTTTCGAAAAGGTTGCGGTTAAAGATATCAAAATGCGCACCTTTATCACAGAAGATACTAAGCGCGATGATCTGGTAGGCCATGTATATGATATTACCTACGGAACAGTCAAACCTGGTGTAGATAGTCTTGTCGTCCTCGACGATTCCATCGTTCGCGGAACTACTCTTAAACAGAGTATCATCAGTATTCTGGATAGGCTTGGGCCTAAAAACATTGTGGTTGCCTCTTCGGCTCCTCAAATCCGTTACCCCGACTGTTATGGTATCGATATGGCCAAGATTTCTGATTTTATCGTGTTCCAGGCAGCCATTGCATTGTTGCGAGAGACCCATCAGGAAAGTGTAATCAATGAGGTCTATCGTAAATGTAAAGAACAGGAACGTTTGCCCAAGGAACAAATCAGAAATTATGTAAAGGGGATCTATGATCCTTTCACCTATGAACAGATATCCGATAAGGTTTCACAACTCGTTACCCCTGCAGGAATAAAAGCCAAAGTGAAGGTGGTTTACCAGAACATAGAGAACCTGCATATTGCCTGTCCGGGCCATCTTGGGGACTGGTACTTTACCGGAGATTACCCAACACCCGGAGGGAACAAAGTAGTGAACAAAACATTTATCAACTACATTGAAGGTCGCAACGAAAGAGGTTATTAAAGTTCTTAATTATTACTTACATAGACCTTAAACCCATCATAGGAGGTGCTATACTTGAGCAATGGATTCGAGGCACGTCCCTGAAATGGATAACCATCGGTCAGCATATATTTTGAACCACAGACCGGACAGATGGCTACAAGTCCTGATGGATCTACGGCTACTATAGCCTTTGGGTTTTGTGTGTCGTAAGTACAGGCGCAGTCGTAAGCAAAAAACTGATCGTTACCCATATTGTAAACCATTACACCGCGATAACCCCTGGTGGGGAAAACTTTTGTCTTGCTGACTCCCAGATCGCTATCAATTCCATTTGGATAAACATAAAAGTTGACCGCAACATAAGGGATCGTATAGGGATTTGCATCTTTACATGATCCCCCAAAGAGGAGAAGTATCAATAGTACGGCACTCAACAATGTTTTCATCCGGGGCATGTTATTATAAATAAGGTAAACGTTTACCTCTCAATATTTGTTATGTTGTAAATGACAAATATAAGCGTTTTTTTTTGAAATCCACTGGTTAAATAATACTTAAAACTTTGCTAAACCGTGTATTGTGGTTTATTTTGTAGTATCTTTGCAACAGCAGAAAATATTTAATACATTTACATCGAATCAGAAAGGACCCTTTTGCAAAAGAGGGTTCTTTCTGCATTATTGTTTTAACCTGTAAACACAACGGACTATGACCACAGTCAAATATTATACCCTGGAAGGGCTAAATAAATTGAAGTCTGAGCTTGAGCATTTGATGAATGTTGAACGTCCAGGCATCTCCCTGGCAATTGCTGAAGCACGAGACAAAGGAGACCTTAGCGAAAATGCCGAATATGATGCGGCAAAGAATGCTCAGGGTATGCTTGAACTCAGGATTTCAAAGCTTCAGGATACGATTCGGAATGCCCGTATTATCGATGAATCCAAACTGGATTCCTCAAAGGTTTTGATACTGTCAACGGTTAAAATAAAAAACCTTACGAACGATTCATTTCATATCTATACCCTTGTTCCTGAAAACGAAGCAGATGTCAGGAAAGGTAAATTATCTATCAGTTCTCCTATCGCTCAGGGGTTGCTTGGCAAGATCATCGGCGATCAGGTTGAAGTCATTGTCCCGGCCGGAAAAATTCCTTTTGAGATTGTGGAAATATCACGTGAAATTTAAATGTCATGTCATCAATTTTTAGCAAAATTGTAAACGGAGAAATTCCTTCCTATAAAGTAGCAGAGGATGAAAATTACTATGCTTTTTTGGATATTTTTCCTTTGGCTAAGGGACACACTTTAGTGATTCCTAAAAAAGAGATTGATTATATCTTTTCACTCGATGATGCAACTTACCAGGGGCTTTGGGCTTTTGCCAAAAAAGTTGCTCTTGGGATTGAACGTGCAGTTCCCTGTGAAAGGGTTGGGGTTGCAGTCTTAGGACTCGATGTCCCCCATGCACATATTCATCTGCTCCCTCTGAACAATATGGAGGATTTTGATTTTAAGAAAAAGAAACTCAAACTGGAGAAAGAAGAGTTTGAAGGAATCGCAAATGCCATTTGTAAGGCAATTGCGCTGAAATAAAAGGCATAAAAAAAGCTGGTGCAGATTTTAAATCTGCACCAGCTTTTTTTATGCCTTTTATGATATTAGTATCTGTAATATTCAGGTTTGTAAGGTCCTTCAACCGGAATGCCAACATAAGCAGATTGATCGGGAGTTAGAACCGTCAGTTTAACACCCAGTTGCTCCAAATGCAGACGTGCTACTTCTTCGTCAAGGTGTTTCGGTAGACGATAAACATCAACAGGCATATCTTTCTGCCATAATTCGAGCTGAGCCAGTGTCTGGTTGGTGAACGAATTGCTCATCACGAATGATGGGTGACCCGTGGCGCAACCAAGATTAACGAGACGACCTTCGGCAAGTAGGAAGATAGAAGTCCCGTCAGCGCGATAATACTGATCAACCTGTGGTTTTACATTCACACGGGTGATGTCTTTGGCTTCATTCAATAAATCTACCTGGATTTCATTATCAAAGTGACCAATGTTGCAAACAATAGCCTGATCTTTCATCTGACGCATATGCGCGAGAGTGATGATGTCACGGTTACCGGTAGTTGTAACGTAAATATTTCCTTCTGAGAGTGTCTCTTCGATAGGTTTAACTTCAAAACCTTCCATTGATGCCTGAAGTGCACAGATCGGATCGATTTCAGTGATGATTACACGGGCGCCATATGCACGCATTGAACGGGCACAACCTTTACCAACGTCACCATAACCACAAATGACAGTTACTTTACCAGCAATCATCACATCAGTAGCACGCTTGATACCATCAGCCAGCGATTCACGGCAGCCATAAAGGTTGTCAAACTTACTCTTGGTAACAGAATCATTAACATTGATAGCAGGAACCAGCAACTTGCCTTTTTCATGCATCTGGTAGAGACGGTGTACACCGGTAGTGGTTTCTTCAGAAACACCCTTCCAATCAGCAACCGTACGATGCCAATGTTGTTTATCTTCTACGAAAAATTCACGCAAAGTCTTATAGATGGCAGCTTCTTCTGCATTCTTGGTCTTATATTCGAGAAGCGATGCATCATTTTCAATGTCATAACCCAGATGGATGAGCAAAGTGGCATCTCCACCATCGTCAACGATAAGGTTTGGTCCTTTATCACCGGGGAAAGTAAGGGCCTGAGCCGTACACCACCAATATTCTTCCAACGATTCACCTTTCCAGGCAAAAACCGGAACGCCTGCAACAGCAATGGCTGCAGCTGCATGATCCTGTGTCGAGAAAATGTTGCAACTGCACCAGCGAACATCTGCACCGAGTTCAACAAGTGTTTCAATCAAAACTGCAGTCTGGATGGTCATGTGAAGCGAGCCCATGATACGTGCATCCTGGAGAGGTTTTTTGCCTGCATGTTTCTTACGCAACGACATTAGTCCGGGCATTTCCTTCTCTGCAATTTCTATTTCTTTACGACCCCAGTCTGCAAGACTGATATCTGCTACTTTGTACTGAGGTTTAGAATCAACCGTTAAATTTTTCATGTAATAAATCTAATTTTTGGGTTGCAAAATTACGTTTTTAGATTCAGATTATCAAACCTTAAAAATGCTTTTCTTGTTGAAAACGAATACAAAACCCGAAATTGTTAAGATCGGGAAAGTTTAATTTGCAATTCCATCAAAGGTTTCTTATACAAAGTGTTGTACCTTTGTGTTCAAATTTTAGAACTTATATTCGAGATGACTCAACCACAAAGTGATATATATAGCGAATTAAAACATCGTGTTTTAGTATTGGATGGTGCCATGGGTACCATGATCCAACAACATAATCTGCAAGAAGAGGACTATAGAGGAACACGATTTAAAAATCATCCCTGTGACGTGAAAGGGAACAATGACCTGCTTTCGCTGACCCAGCCTGATCTAATACAAGCTATTCATCTTGAATATCTTGAAGCGGGAGCGGATATCATTGAAACCAATACTTTTAATGCCAACCGCATATCCATGGTTGACTACCAGATGGAGAATCTGGTTTACGAGTTAAACCGTGAATCTGCACGTTTGGCCAGGGCTGCCGTTGATCAATATTATACTTCAAATCCCGGAAAACATTGCTTTGTTGCGGGTTCACTGGGACCCACCAATAAAACGGCTTCCATGTCACCCGATGTTAACGACCCCGGTTACCGGGCCGTTTCTTTTGATGATCTGGTTGTTGCCTATAATGAACAGATTGAAGGACTGCTTGATGGTGGAGTAGATCTGTTGATCCTCGAAACAATTTTTGACACCCTCAATGCAAAGGCTGCTTTGTTTGCAGTCGATGAAGCATTGAAAAAACGCGGCATCCGCATTCCGTTGATGATCTCCGGAACGATTACCGATGCCAGTGGACGTACTTTATCAGGACAAACTGTTGAGGCCTTCCTCAATTCTGTTGCCCATGCCGATATCGTGAGCATTGGATTTAACTGTTCGTTGGGTGCAAAAGAAATGCGTCCTCATATTGAAACCCTCAGCCAGAAGGCGCCGTTTAATATCAGCGCTTATCCCAATGCCGGTCTTCCCAACCAGTTTGGTCAGTACGACCAGTCGCCCATCGAGATGGCACTTGAAGTTAAAAAGATGACCGATAGTGGCCAGGTAAATATCATCGGGGGTTGTTGTGGAACCACCCCGGCCCACATCCATGAACTGGCAAAGCTGGCAGCAAATTCTAAGCCCCATCAACTGCCGCACATCGAGCCCGAACTGAGGCTGAGTGGGCTAGAACCCCTTCAGGTCTTTGAAGGTAGTAACTTCATCAACATCGGTGAACGCACAAATGTTTCAGGCTCGCGTAAGTTTGCAAGGCTGATCGCTGAGGAAAAATATGATCAGGCCCTCTCCATTGCCCGCAGTCAGGTCGATGGCGGTGCCCAGGTGATCGACGTGAACATGGACGATGCCATGCTGGATTCCGAAAAGTCGATGGTTCGTTTTCTACATCTGATCATGGCAGAACCCGATATAGCCAAACTTCCGATCATGATCGACTCTTCCAAATGGAGCGTACTCGAAGCCGGACTGAAATGTTTACAGGGCAAGGCGATTGTCAATTCCATTTCTATGAAGGAAGGGGAGGAGGCGTTCAGGTATCAGGCTACGAAAGTAAAACAGTATGGCGCCGCAGTGGTTGTCATGGCTTTTGACGAAGAGGGCCAGGCCAGTACGTATGAACGACGGATCCAGATCTGTCAACGCGCTTATGATATTCTGACCAAAGAGATTCATTTTCATCCCGAAGATATTATCTTCGATCCCAATATATTAACGGTTGCAACTGGTATCGAAGAACACAATAATTATGCAGTCGACTTCCTTAAGACCGTTAAATGGATTAAAGCGAATCTGCCTTATGCAAAAGTGAGCGGGGGTATCAGCAACTTATCTTTCTCATTTAGAGGTAACGATACGGTTCGCGAAGCCATGCACTCGGCTTTCCTCTATCATGCTGTTAAGGCAGGTTTGGATATGGCTATTGTGAATGCAGGTGTCCTACAGGTCTATGATGAGATCGACCCAATACTACTCGAACTGGTCGAAGATGTGATCTTCAACCGCAGACCCGATTCTACGGAACGGTTGGTGGCTTTTGCAGAGACGGTTAAACAAAAGGGAACGCAGGAGGTTGTTGAAGCCGAATGGCGCAATCAACCTATTGCTAATCGACTGGCTCATTCCCTGATAAAGGGTTTGACCGACAATATTGATGAAGACGTTGAAGAAGCCCGCCAGAACTATCCCCGTGCACTCGATGTGATTGAAGGCCCCTTGATGGATGGCATGAACATAGTGGGTGATCTTTTTGGAGCTGGTAAAATGTTTCTGCCTCAGGTCGTGAAGAGCGCCCGGGTCATGAAGAAAGCAGTAGCTTGTCTATTGCCGTATATCGAGGCCGAAAAAATGGGAGTTGTACAGAAAGCCGGAAGGGTTCTGATGGCAACCGTTAAGGGTGATGTGCATGATATCGGGAAAAACATTGTCGGAGTTGTCCTCGGATGTAACAATTACGAGATCATTGACCTTGGTGTCATGGTTTCCTCTGCAAAAATACTGGAGGCAGCCCGCGAACATGAAGTCGATATGATTGGTCTGAGTGGTTTAATCACCCCGTCATTAGAGGAGATGGCCCATGTTGCAAAAGAAATGCAAAGCCAGGGGTTCAATATCCCTTTGTTGATTGGCGGCGCCACAACTTCCGAAGTACATACTTCTGTGAAAATAGCCCCATTTTATCAGGCTCCGGTCGTACATGTCCGCGATGCTTCAAGAGCAGTGGGTGTTGTGGCAGCATTATTATCGAATGAACAACGACCTGCATTTGTAAGCTCTCTCAAACAGCGCTATGATGATATCCGTCGCAAGCATGAAAATCATCGTTCTGATGTGGAATACCTGACATTGGAAGATGCTCGTAAGAACAAATTAATACTTGATTTCTCTTCATATCAACCTGTTAAGCCCGAACAACTGGGAACTGTTTCGATCGATGATTACTCTCTGGAAGAGATCAGCCATTATATCGACTGGACCTTCTTTTTCCATGCATGGAAAATGTCGGGCAAGTATCCCGCTATCTTTGAAGACCCGTTGAAAGGTGAAGAAGCAAAGAAAATCTTCATTGATGCCCAGGCCATGTTGAAACGAATCGTGAATGAAAAGATGCTGACAGCAAATGCCACCTACGGCATCTATCCTGCACATTCAGTTGGTGATAGCGTGGAAATATTTGCTGATGAGACAAAGACTGAGAAGTTGCAAACCTATCACTTCCTTAGAAATCAGGAAAAAAAGGAAGCCGGAGTCCCGAATCTTTGTCTTTCGGATTTTGTTGCTCCTGCTGGAAGTGAAATCCATGACTACATGGGCTTCTTTGTGGTCACTTCAGGCATTGGCTTGGAGAAATGGTGTGCCATGTTTGAAGCCGATAACGATGACTACAGCAGCATCATGTTCAAGATCATGACCGACCGTTTAGCAGAGGCATTTGCCGAACTCTTGCACGACCATGTGCGGAGAGAGTTCTGGGGTTATGCTCCCGACGAAAAAGTCACCATCGAGCAGATGCTGAAAGAGGATTACCAGGGAATTCGTCCGGCTCCGGGTTATCCCGCTTGCCCCAGTCATCTGGAAAAAGGCGACCTCTTCGAATTATTGAAGGCCACAGAAAAATCAGGGATTAAACTCACTGAAAATTATGCCATGTATCCGGCCGCATCCGTCAGCGGTTTTTACTTTGCCCATCCCGACAGCCGTTATTTCAACGTAAGCCGAATAGCCCATGATCAGGTTGAGGATTATTCCAAACGCAGGGGAATGGAACTGGAGCAAACAGAAAAATGGCTGCAATCCGTATTAAATTATCAGTAAACAAGTAGGGGTGTATTGCATACACCCTGAAATAATATATAATATGTTAGCATGAAAGTTACCGACCACCTGAAAAATGCAGAACGTACGCTTTTTACCATAGAGCTGCTTCCACCCTTAAAGGGCGAAAATATCAATTCAATCTATGAGGCCATTGAGCCATTGATCGGATTTAGTCCGGCTTATATCAATGTGACTTATCATCAGGAGGAACTTGTTTACAAGCCCCGTCCTGATGGACTGGTTGAGAAACAGGTGATCCGAAAACGTCCGGGTACAGTGGCGATAGCTGCCGCAATCCGTTTTAAATATGGCATCGATGTTGTCCCTCACATGATCTGTGGAGGTTTTAGCCCTCAGGAAACCGAAGATGGGTTGATCGATCTAAACTTTTTAGGTATCGACAATGTACTTGCACTTCGTGGAGATCCTCCAAAGAATGGAAAGGCTTTTGTAAACGAAAACGGTGGACATATACATGCTGCTGATTTAGTCCGTCAGATCAGTTGTTTGAATAAAGGTCTTTACATGGAAGAGGATCTATTGCAACCCTCACCAACAAATTTCTGCGTTGGTGTTGCCGGCTATCCTGAAAAACATTCCGAATCACCCAATATAGAATCCGATCTGCAACACTTGAAAGAAAAAGTTGATGCAGGCGCTGACTATATTGTCACGCAATTGTTTTTTGATAATAGCAAGTATTTCAGGTTTGTAGAATTGTGCAGATCAATAGGAATCACTGTTCCGATTATTCCGGGACTGAAACCAATGTCTGTTAAAAATCATTTACACATTTTGCCCAGTATCTTTAATATTGACGTGCCGATGGATCTTGTAAAGGAAATAGAAAAGTGCAAAGACAATTCCCAGGTTCGCGAAGTTGGAATAGAATGGGCAATCACTCAATCGAAAGAACTGATGGAATTTGGTGTGCCTGCGCTCCATTTTTATACCATGGGAAAATCAGATAATGTCTGTAAAATCGCAAAGGCAATATTTTAATTGCAACCAATTAGTTTTTTTAGTATTCTTGTAACTCAATTTGTCGGATATGGAAATTTATAGTCAGATCAAAGAGAAGAAGGCGAACGGAAAGAAACAGTTTGCAGTATTGATAGATCCGGATAAGTTAGACGACAAGCAAGTAAGGTGCATTGCAGAGCTGGCGCTGAAAGCCAAAGTTGATTATTTTTTCATCGGGGGGAGTTTATTGATCAACAATTCTCTCGATACTTGCATCACGACCCTAAAAAAGGAAACCGCTATCCCGGTTGTCTTATTTCCCGGAAACAACATGCAGCTCAGTTACAGGGCCGATGGCATCCTATTCCTTTCATTGATTTCGGGCCGCAATGCTGAGATGCTTATCGGCCGACATGTCATCGCGGCTCCCTATCTTCGTTTAACCTCTTTGGAAATCCTTTCGACTGGATACATGCTGATCGAGAGTGGCCGCCCGACAACCGTTTCATATATGAGTAACTCTGTTCCCATTCCTGCCGATAAAGTAGATATCGCCTGTTGTACAGCAATGGCAGGGGAGATGTTGGGTTTAAAACTGATGTTTATGGATGCCGGTAGTGGCGCCCTGAACCCGATTTCAGAAAAGATGATTCAAGGGGTGAGCAGCAGCATCAGTATCCCACTGATCGTTGGTGGAGGTATCCGAACTCCCGAACTGGCCGAAACCAATTGCAAGGCTGGCGCAGATCTCATAGTCATCGGTAATGCCATTGAAAAAGATGCAAGCCTGATCACAGAAATTGGCGCCGCTATCCACGCATGCTGAATAAAGGATTCTAGTAATTTCTTGTAGATTACATGATGAATCCTTGAAGATTCAAATTTTATCATCACTTGTAAAAATATTTCTACATGATTGAACCAGGGTTAAGCCATACTCTATGAGTATATATTAAGTATGCCTCAAGTATGCCTTAACTATGCTTCAACTATGCCTAAACCCTAAATATTCAAGGAATTACCCGGGAGTTACAAAGAGAGCGCCTGGCTGGTTTTAAAATGTATTTATTGAACATTTTAATTCCTAAAAAAAGCTTTCAAACTCAGAATTTTGATCTCCTTAAAACAAAGATAATCATTTTTAAAAGTGGAAATGAATTTTAAAAAGCTACTCCATTTTCATGAGATAGCTTTTTAGGTCTATTATTTTCGAATTTTCATAATCCAATCTCTCTAATCGATTTATATATTATATTCCATTGAAGAGTTTTATAGATTAACTACCATAAAAGTTTACTAAAATAGCTTCCATCCGAATTTAGAAGATAGACCAGTAATATTTGTTTTTTAGGATTAATATTGAGGTTGTTTTGACTATTTGCCTGTAATCTGTTTTGTAATACCATGCGCCCCATGATGTCATAAACTTTTACAACGGTTTCCTTGTTAACCTGTGAGAGGTCAACAACCAAATTAAACCCGGTTGTATAAACTCTTGCAGAAAGTTTTTGAGGAGCAGTGATTTTAGTTTTACCGAAATAGACTGCAAAGCGATTTGGATCATCTGATTTGGAAGCCTGGAAACGATAGGTATTATCGGTCTTCAGATTCTGGAAGAGATGCATTTTGCTATCTTCAAGGGTTACCGTTTCGAAGGCGTTGAAATCGAAATTGGTTTCGAGCGAATAGTTTCCATCCTGCCCGGCTTTAAACATCACCGGAATAAATGGGTTATCAATCGTATCGGTAAGATAGCGCACTGAGAATTTTTCACTGGAAGAGGGCAGATATAGACTTGGAGCAGTCAACACATTGCTGAAAAGTTTCCTGCTTCCGGACGTGTTTGTTTTGTTGCCAAACAACATCATCACCTCGTCAAAGTTATTGTCAGCATCCGATTTTACTTTAACATTCAATATGCCCTGATAAATTTTTGCATTTTTAAACTGAGTGGTCTGATCGTTAACGCGAGCAGCATTATTCATTTGCAGATTGCCTGAGGCGGAGGCAAATACAAAGAAACCCTGCGCCGACGAAATGTATCTTGTGACACCATTAGTTGAGTGTCCGGTAAATGAATTAAATACACCATAATTGCCTGCAGCCGGATTCCAGATCCACATATCATAACCACCACCACTTTTTGTCAGGATTGATCGTGTCCAACCGGATGTAGCTTGCCAGTCAATAGATGATGGATATGGATTCCCGATCAGGTTGAAACCTTTCTGGGTAATATCTATGCTGTTGAAAGTAAGAGGTATCGTTATAGGGCCGTTATTTAAAGTGCCAACAAATGTGTTCGTTGGATTGGCAGCCTGAAGAGAATACAGGTAACCACGACCTACTACAAAATTCGATCCCGGATGTAATGTATTCCAATTAATCGTGCTTGTGGTGTTGAGTTTATAGATCCAACAACTGGTGGGTTCATTCCATAAGTACAAATCCCATCCGTTGGCATTGTTGTAAGTGCCTGAAGGTAACCATGAACCACTGATGCTTTGATTTGAAACCGGGGACGAAATAAAATGCCATGCTTCTGCAGCACCGGGAATATAGCGTTGAACGGTAGCGGGTACATTATTGGAGTTATTCATTAGGGAAGCCGTTCCAGTTGCATCTGATTGCAGAACAAGGCCGGAGGTGCCATTATTGTTGGTGATTGAGCCTGAAACAGTCAGATTGACTGCAGGGGAAATGTTAGCAATGGTCCCACTTGCAATAGAGAGATTCCCTCCAACAGTCGTCGCTCCATTTATATTGGCTGTGGCTGTACCGGTTAAAGAACAATCTCCTGTTATCGTCAGTGGAGTTGTCGGGAATGATTTTGTCCCGTCTTCACTCAATATAAGATTATAATATCCCTGTACGGAACCATTCGGGGTAATGACATTCTGGTCATCACCGTTATATTCAATCGTATTGGGATTTGTATTGGCGTTTAGTACACCAGTTCCTTGCAAAGTCAACGCTCCCGAGACCTGCATAAGATTTCCTGTTTGAGGTGTTAATTCGGCACCTGACGGTATCACAACATTATTAAAAGAGGTAGCACCGCTCATCCGTGCATCAGCATTTGTAAACTTAATTGAACTGGTTCCGGGGTTAAAGGTTCCACTGTTTTGCCATGCATAAGTACTTCCTGCAACAGTGAGTGTTGTAGCTGATCCACCATTAAGAATAGCATTAAGTTCAAGATTAATAGTTTTAACTATCGCTTCAGGGGCCAAAGGTAAAAGAGGATCATAGGATGTTGTTTCAGTATCTGGAATTACTACATCACTGGTGAGATCGGGAACCATTCCGGGAAGCCAGTTATTGAAATCATTCCAGTCAGTACTAACGGTACCTGTCCAGATAAACGCAACTGTGTGATACGATGTGATGGTAATCGGGCTGGTAGCTGTCACTATTCCACAACCACCTGATGCGGTTATGGTATTAGTAACAGTGTATTTGCCTGGAGCACTGGTTGATAAATTGACCTCTCCTGTTGAAGAGCTCACCAAATTCAGGCCGCCAGGAGTTGAAGAAAATGTACCTGCTACACCCCCATTGATAAAGGTTGGGACAGTGGTTCCACGATAAATGAAAGTTGCAATTCGCAGTTTCGTAATGGTTACTGAAGCCGTAACAGGCGGTGCCAGATTGCCACATGGAGTTGTAATAGTGTAGGTTACAGTATAAGTTCCTGGGTTACTCGTACCTGGGGTGATAGCGCCTGTGGCCGGATCTATGACTAATCCGGTAGGTATCGAACTGTAAGTCCCTCCGGTATATGCTCCTGTACCCGTTAATGTGACTGGTTGTCCGGTATTTAGAGATGTGCAGAAGGGTGAACCCGGATATGAAATTATCGCAGTGGGTACAGGTGTTACAATAATGGTTGCAATTGATGAATATGCAGAACTACAAGGACCACTTTGGACCAATGCCCTGAAATAAGTTGTTGTTGTCAGGATGCCGATTGTTGCGCCTGTAAGCGTTGTATTGCTATTTGGAATATCGACAGGTGTATCAAAGGATACATTACTTGATTTCTGCCATTTTACAATGTCTCCTATAGAGCCAGTCAAAGTAAGGTTAGTTGATGGTGCTGTTCCGGAACAGATAGTTGTGTTACCTGATAGTGTTCCTCCAACAGACAGTGGCTTAACATTTACATTCACAGTACTTACGGCATAGGAGACTTCCTGAAATACAATATCATCCAAAGCAAAATCATTGCCTTGAGCATCTAAATTCTGATTAATCAATCCAATTGTAGCTGAAGTTGTTGTTCCGGAATTCCAGTTATAAATAATATTTGTCCAGGTTCCGGTTTGAAGTGTTGCCGGATTCGGGGGACCAATTAAAACTTTGTTAATGGTTAATTGTATCCTTGCAGGACTACCTTCGTGAACACTCTGGACCCAATATGAGTATTGATAGTTGGTATTTGGAATAACCGTAATTGTTTGTTCCCATACCGAAACATCTTTCATGGTAGAGCCATTAATGACCATTTGCTTTCCATGCCCAGAAGTATGATCAGGGCAAGTACAAAATAGGGAATGTAAAGAGAATGGGTTTGCAATAACAGCATAAGTTTTTTCTGCCCAAAGACTGATCGTGTTGAGGGTATAACCACTTGTGATCCCGACATAATCAGATTCAAAATCGCCATTGGTAATCAGGTTGACGCCGCTCACGGTATTGCCTGTTACCGTGTATGTGCCACTCATGGCAGAAGTTACGTTCGTGAGTTGAGGGTTTTGAAGAGTGGAAAAGAAGCCATTTGGTCCCTGCCAGTACTGATTCATAATATGTGTTCCCGAGCTTGTAAGAACAGGGTTGGATCCTAAACAAACATCTCCACCACTTGCAGTGATTGTAACGTTAAGCGCAGGTGGTTGTTTCACCGTTAAAATTCCGGAGGCAGTATTAGAAAAGTAGGTATCATCCTGGTATGTTGATAAAGGTTTAGAAATATGAACCCCAGGTTCCATATGTTTTGTTTGTGATGTCGAATGTAAGACTTCCTGTGCTGATATTAGTTCCATTACTTAAGATTGCTTTGGTTCCGGCCCCTTTGATTAAAAAGTTGCCAATAATAGCGGTCCCATTGCTCATGGTTTTTCCTGCACCCCCGGATATTATAAGATTGTTGTAAATATAATTCCCAACTGTTTGTGCACTACCATAATATTCAACACTACCCGTACCTGCCGTAAAAGTACCTGCACCACTTATGCTACTTCCAATTTTCAGATTGCCTGAACCACTATCCAATGATCCGGAATTAGTAATGTTGCCGGATACAGACAGCGAAGCATAAAGCGCCAGGCTTGAACCATTGGATATCGTTAATGTACCGTTTAATACTTTATCAGAATTTAAACTGATTACGCCGGTATTCTTAATGATTACGCCATTTGAAGTAGTAAATGTTGAAATCCATTCAACACCTGCGCTAAGTGCTGATGTCGTATTATATTGCAAAGTAGCTGCGGGACCATAGGAAGGTGCAGCTGTAGCTGAAGCTGTTCCTTCCATTGAAAGCGTCCCGTTAACTGTAACACCTGATATAGTTTTGATATCTGTACCAGAAAGCGTCAGATTGTTATATGTAAAATTCCCTACCGTCTGTACTCCACCATTGTATTCTACAGTTCCTGTCCCTGCTGTAAAAGTACAGGTAGTAGAAGTCAAAAAAGCCCCCCATAATCTCAAAATACCAGAACCGTTAAATGTAATTTTAGCACTTCCTGAACTGCCGTACTGAGTGACGTCTCCAGAGACGGTGACAATACCGGTGGAAATCGTCAATTCGTGTCTTTGACTGGAATTACTGCTACCATTCGTAAAGATTATACTTGCAGCATTTAAAAATCCTGCCCCAACAGCAAGCGTATTGTTGCTATTTGTTGTTGATCTTGCTAAAGTAATAGTGCCTGATACATTTAAAGTTATTCCGGCATTTATAAACAATGATGTTGCGGATGTTTGGCTGAAAGTTATGGATGCACATGTTGCATCTGCAGTAACAGTCACATTATGTCCCCCTTCAATGGTTACTATATCTCCAGCGACCGGGACGGATGCCCCAGATGCGCCACCGGAAGTGGCAGACCAGGTTGAAGTAGCATTCCAGTTACCGTTGGTTATAGAAAAGCGGTTAGCTCCAAAAGAAACCACAACAATCAACAACAGCCCTATGGTGAGCAAAAATGATCGGGATAAGGTTGATAGTTTCATTTTATAAAGTATTTTTTGGTCATGATATTATATTTTGATTGATCCCATTTCGGCTACTTTAAAATGTTATCCGGATTAGGAACAAAGGTGATGACTTTGCATTTTCCTCCTGAATAAAAAGTTACCCGTGCATTCTTCCAACCTGCATCAGTGAGAAATGCAAGATATTCTTTGGCCTCATCTGCAAACATGAATTTTCCTGTGGTGTACTGATACACTCCATCTTTACCTAAAGTTTCAATTATTATGATACCAGGCACTACTGACAGTAATTGAGTAAAGAAATTCTTATCTGTTATTGGTAAAGAATTTTTGCACAACTGAACAGTGTAAAGTGTAGTTTTTGGAAGATAAACCGTCGTATCTTTTGAGGTCATTGCCAGATGATTACTGAAAAACAAGAATGGACGTAATTTGACTATTTGTTGTGAATCAGGAAGTTCTGGTTTCTGATCTTTAATCGTCTTTAATTCTTCATTTACGTTCACTTGTAAAACCGGTTTCGTAGACTTTAGCAATTCATTCTGTTTTGGCTTCATGTCCTTTGTCTTGGCTGATAACATACTTGATACTTCCTGAGGTTCCTTAAACTGGCAATCCAGGAAGCTATCTTTAAAGCCACTTGTTCTTATGATTGGAAAGAGTCTCCGGGCTATGGCTACACTACTAATTCTGCCAATTGAGTAATGGTAAAGTCCATCTTCCTTTTTCGTTTCGGTGATGATGATGCCCGGCAACCTGGTCTGTAACTTTTTGAAAAAATTCTTATCTTTTATTGGAGTCATTGTTGCCAGGACTTGTATTTTACACAAGGTGTCGGGAGCAAAAGTTGGCAATTTGTCTGTAGCGAAATTTGACAAGGTGTCTACTGTGTTGTTTGACAAGGTATCTTTTTTGGAAGGTATTGAATCGATTGCAGTTATTAGGGGTATGGAGTCAACTAATGTGGGGATCTTGGTTTCCGGTAATATTGCTAAATCCAAAGGAGGATTCAGAATGAAATCAAGGCCGCTTATAATGTCGCCCTCTTTGGATACTTTAATAGTGAAATCTTTTTGTGCTGGTAATGCGATGTAATTCAGATTGCTCAGTTGAACTGAATCAATGCGGGCCACATAATCACCGGGTTCAAATCCTAGATTACTGATGTATCCATCAGATTCTGAGAGTGTTTCGCCTACTTTTTTGTTTGTGTTCTTATCATAGAACTTTACCAGGATTCTTCCAATTCCCTTGAGTTTGTTGTCTTTATTCAGATAGGCCATGCCGTTTACCTCGCCAACCGAGACAATAGGGACATCCACCCTTTTAAACTGGTTGGGATCAACCATAATCTTGTAAATGTTCTTTTTAAATCGCAGGGAAATGTTTTCCAGATCGCTGTTTTTGAATTCAACAGTATAATAGGTGAAGGCCATAAGGTCAGGAACACTCAGTATCGAATCCTTTACAGTTGTTATTGTCTTACCCCCCATTATATTTGCCTTTGTTAGTTTTACCATGGGTTCACCTTTATCCCATTTACCATTGTGGTTCAGATCCAGGAATGGATAGAAAGATATACCACCCCTACCTACGGATGAATTATTGCTTTTATAGGTATATCCTTTTCCCCTGCCAAAAGCAAGACTACCCTGGGCACTTTCTGAGATGACCGTATTCCCTTGTTGAGGTGTCTCCGAATTAGAAGTAGCCCGTTTTCGCTGAGTGGCGGAAACATTGGTTCTGGCAAAAGATAAGTCGTATTTGAGGCTCACATTAAACAGATTGGAATTGGTGGGGACATTGCGTTCGTAGGAAAGTGAGAAAGTGCCAAAGGGGATGTATTTTTCAAATGCTACTTTGTAAGTGGAGACCTCATTTGAATTCACGTTATATTGTAAAGCAGGTCTGAGGGTGTAACCATTTCTCATCCTGTAGGAGAATGCCAGATCTGAAATTACATATGGTGTCCGTTGACCAATCCAGTTGAGTTGTGTAGATGAATTGACATTGAATTGTTTGTAATTAGCCGAAAGCATGACACTGGATTGGTTGTATATGAAGCTCTTGTATACCATTTGAGAGAAATCCAATTTTAGATAACCGCTTACATTTTTGAAACCAAAAGGGATGGAAATCCTGGCTTTACGCTCTTCTGGGGCATACATGATACAGGCCCGCTGACCCTCTTTATATTTGGTGTATTCAAGTTCCAAAGAAATGTCCTTTCCGAAATAGTAATTTAAAAACGCTTTGGTTTTAACACCCTGTGCATACTCGGCATTCAAGGTTAGTTTGCTGAAGGGTTGAAAGGTGGCGGTTAAAAAAGGGATATAGGCGCCATTGGTAATGGAAGACAAATACTCGACTCCACCACCAACTGTTAGAAACCGGTTGACCCCATAGTTAAAATCTCCTCTACCAAACCGGCTCGAGAGACTATCCTCAACTACACCTGCCGACAGTCCGTATTCAAACTCTTTGGCCGGCATGACAGTGTAGGGCACATTCATGGTGCGTTCTACAGTTCGTTCTTCTCCCATCGGGCCATAGAACTTTAACTTCAAGGTAGTGTAGCCATATACGATGGGAACCTTAAAAACATATAAACCGGAGGCATCGGCCTTGGTGAAATCGACAAGGACATTGTTGATGTACAATTCAACACTCCAGTTGGGCTCTGTATATTCATTGATGGTATAATAACCGGAAGCTTTTCTAACCGTGGTGGGCGTGTTGCGAATGGTGGCTCCTACCAATGGAGAGTTAATAAAGGATACTGTTTGTGTAGAAATGGTACCCAGTTGTGCTTGTTTGATGAACTTTTTATCGTTATCGACCCACCGCCATAAGTAAAAGAGTTGACGGTTATCGAATTTCTGATTATCCCAATAGTTGATCGATACATCGGCTTCGCCATAAAGGAGCTCTGTACCCAAACCCAATGCATAATGATTTCCGTTAGAAACATTGTCAGCTTGAGTTGATGACACAGCCCAATCTAGTGTTCCAAACTTCATCAAGTGATAGTTTCTTTGCACGATGGTATCAGCTACTAGCTCACCCTTTAACTTCATGAGGTTGTTACGCATTTTTTCGATGCGTTGTTGTTTGAGGACGGGCAGCTCAAAACTTGATTTGAGCAGGATGGACATTGCACGGTAATTAAAATTCAGCGTAATGCCGAATAATTGAGCAAACAATGCTGATTCCATATAAATAATGCCCTTGTCCTTAACCAATCCATTGACGGAATGAATTGTTTTGTCACCTATGCTGATTTGTCGTGTTTCATAATTGATTAAATAAGGACGGCTTTCCTTATCCAAAAAACCACCCAGACTATTTCCATTTTTTCCCTGGAAACATGAAATACTGAGCGTTCCAAACAGATCTTCCACATTTACATATAACTGACTCTTATTAGTGTAAATGGCATCCAGATAAAAGTTTTTATATCCTTCGACCATGACCCGGACCGGGATTTCTTCATAGGCCAAAGAAGATTCTCCTTTATCTTTGTCTTTATCTTTATCATCAATGGAAATATTGGTGGCTAGTGATTCAAAATCAAGCAAAACAAACAATATAAGCACAATAGCAAATCCCACACGCTTCATGAGCCTATCGAATTTCACAATTTTGCCGGTATCATTGTGTGTTTTCATGGTCTATTGTTGATTAAAAGTAATGGCAATACTACCAGTATAAGTTCCCGGAAGCGCTGAACCAGGTACCATAAGGGTTCCTCCAACCCTTAGAGGTGTAATAAAGTTACAATCACTGTTTGTCACAAACCGGGCACCATTAACACCTTTATCCGTTGGGCCTAATAGCAGACTCAGCGTCCCACCGGGGCCGCTTAATAGGATAGGCGAATCAAAATTTATCGTGACATTCCGACCCTGGCATAGCTTTATTTCAAAAATGGCTGGTTGAGCTACTGGCGCTACTGACAGGAGTATAATATTCCCTTGTGCAGACCTGCTACCGTCATAACCTACTGTAACCGTTCCACCACTTGGTCCAGTAACACAAAATGTTCCAAAATGAAGGGATTGTGTGGGTAAAACGGTAATTGTCCTTTGAGGTAAAACAGGTTGAGCAAAAGAAAAGCTGAAGCAAAACAATAGCGCTATCCCACTAAGTAACTTAATCATTAAAACTCTATTTATTGTGAATGTGCTCATTTTATGGAGTTTTTTAATTATAATTGTCTATTCTAGAATCAACTTGGTTTAAATATCCATTTCACCAACAGCGTAAACGACCTGTTTTTTTGTTTCATCATTGGTAACGTAGCGTACTTTCAATTTTCCTTTTCTCAATACAGCGTTGTATGGGGTATCTAATTTTATCGTTACATTTCTTTTGTTTATATCTGTATAAACACCAATTCCCCTGGTGACAGCAATTTGAGTTGCCTTGCCTTGTGCAGGAATATAATCTACGATGATATCACCATAAGTTGAGCTGTTACCGGATCGGTTGATATTGAATTTAAGGTATGGGGATGATTCTTTTGGGCTTTCCAGTTTTAAATCACTCAAAGAAGCGCTTACTTTGACATCACTTGTGCGGATGATTATTGGAATGGATATTCCATAAATTGGTATCAGATTAATAGTTAGTTGTGTAGAGTCCTGATTTGCTTTTTTTAGACCAAGAGGGCTGGTTTCTTTTTCTGCCCTAAAAAATAAATGGGTATGATATTCACCCGCCTGCATACCCGCTTGACGCCTGCATTGTAACATGATGATCTGAGGTTCTCCGGGAGCCAGGGTTACCTGACGGGGAAATATGCGAAGATAGGGCGCAGCAGATCTTTGCATTTCTTCAAGATGTTCGATTTTGACAAAACTGCCATCTTCTTTCATGTTGTATTGCAACAAGGAGATGGAAAAGGTAGCCGTGTCTTTCCCGATGTTGACTAAACTAAGCTCCTCATTTTGTTTAGCGCCTTCGAAGACAACACGCATGGGAGTAATCAACAAATTTCCCTGGGCTTTAACGGATAGGCTGAAACAGGAAATGAGGATTAATGTAAATAATAACATTCTTTTCATCTTGTCGTTTTTTTGCGGTTTCTGAAATATTGGTAAGATCTAGAATTGAAAAAAAGAGGAGGTTGTATTAGAGTCTGAAACAACCTCCTCCTTTGAAGTAACATTTTTAATCGTAGGTTACCGATACATTAAATGAACCGGTGTATGTTCCTGCAACAGTAGTATTTGAAAGGTTTAATGTTGCTCCAACTTTAAATTCATCGTTCCCACCTACAAGCCTACCCTTTTTATTTGCTAAACCAGCTTCATTTATACTTTTGACTGTAAAATCTGTAACCGTTATTGAATTTGATCCACTTGTAATTGTAACATCAGTTTGACCGGGTAATGTAATTGAATAAACATAGCCCGCTTCACCAGTTAGCTTATAATATGAAGCAGCAACAGTGGCATCTGCATTCATTAGTTTAACAGATCCAGCGCCAGCAACATCTACAGTTCTGTTGCCGTCAGTTGCTACCGTAACTTTAGCATTTCCGACTGGTTTTGATATCGTCCCAAAATTTAATCCGTTTTGATTTATAAGTGTAAGAACACTTACGATTTTTGCTCCAACAGGGGATGGAGTTGTTACTGTATTTTGAGCCATCACCGTGGATGCCATACCCTCAACCAAAAAGGTTGCCATTAAGATTAATATTAATTTTTTCATGTTTGTTGATTATGATGATTGTTTAAAAATGAATTCATTGACGCATATAAAACATTGCCGTTCATTATCTTATAATGATAGACAGTACGGATCACTATGCTACTTTCCTATTGTCTTTAGCTGTTAAGTTTTCATCTTCTTTGGCTGGTTTTAAAAAATGGATTTAACTTTGCGTGGTTATTTAAATGACTTTTTGTTATCATTATTGGTGCGATAAAATTATTGGTAAGTTAAACCCTGATATGATCCTGTTTTTAAACGTAGCTATTTTGAGATTTATCGTATAATAATGACCTCATACGTGTCAAAAAGTCGAATGATCGTCATAAGAGAAAATGGAATCTTTTATCTAACCAATGCTTGATGTTGTAACCATTTTTAGTGAATCCATAAATATTATCATGGAATAATTATTTATAACTCTGAATAGTAGAATATACAATATTACATTAGTCTTTTTCTGCGTTGAAGTTAACCTGGTTTCTAAAAATAGAGGCCAATTTGTATATTCAAAAGTCAGAACTTTTTACTGCTTAATTTGTATCTTCGCTGTCCATAACACATGAAACCGTCAACCCTTAACCCTATGCATTTATGAGAAAATTTACGCTACTAGTTCTTTCTTTTCTGACGCTGATCCTTGTTGAGGCAAACGCTCAAACCCGTAAGATGGATTGGTCGGATATGTCGAATCCTTCACTACAGGCTAAGTTGATGCGCAATCTGCAATGGATGGGTTCTTCGGACTTCTTCACTTACAACGGGGATACTAAGACCATACTGAAAGGAAATATTAAATCAGCACAACCTGATACATTATTAAAGTTGCAACAGCTTTCAGTTGCTGTTAAGGCTCTATCTCTTCCCGAGTTCAAAACCTTGCCCACTTATATATGGGCAGATAATGACAATATGACTTTCACATACAGCAATAAGCTTATACGTTATACGGTTTCTAAAAATACAGCCGAAATACTGAATAGCATTCCTGAAAAGGTTGAAAACACTGATATTGATCATATTCAAAACCGGGTTGCCTACACAAGGGATAACAATTTGTTTGTTAGTGTGAATGGAAAAGAGACAGCCTTAACCAATGATGCCGATAAAGGAATTGTCAATGGACATTCGGTTCACAGAGATGAGTTTGGTATCACCAAAGGAACTTTCTGGTCACCCAAGGGCAATCTGCTGGCTTTCTATAGAATGGATGAGAGAATGGTTGCCCAGTATCCGCTGGTTGATATCGAAACGCGCATTGCAGCTGTAGAATATATCCGATATCCGATGGCAGGTGAGACCAGCCATCAGGTTACGCTGGGAGTTTACAGTCCCGAAACAGGTAAGACCGTTTTCATGAAGACAGAAGGACCAGATGATCATTACCTGACCAACATCAGCTGGGATCCTTCAGAAAAGTTCATCTATATTGCTGAACTCAACCGTGGACAGAACCACATGAAGTTCAATAAGTACAATGCCGAAACCGGTGACTTTGTCAAGACACTTTTCGAGGAGTCCAACGACCGTTATGTTGAACCACTTGTTCCTGCCCAGTTCCTAAAAACCAAACCAAACCAGTTCATCTGGCAGAGTCAGCGTGACGGTTATACCCATCTCTATCTATATGATACAAAGGGAAATCTGATCAGTCAATTGACAAAAGGACCATGGGTGGTTACTGCTGTCGAAGGTTTCGACCAGTCAGAACGCCGCTTGTATTATACTTCAACCGAGGTAAGTCCCATTCAACGCCATCTTTATGTGCTCGACCTGAAGACAGGAAAGGCAACAAAGCTGACCACGCTTCACGGGACACATAATCCGATAGTAAGCGCTGATGGCAACTATGTACTCGATGTACTTGCAAGTACAGATATTGCACGCCGGTATGATCTGATTGTTGCAACCAATGCCAAACCTATCCGTACGCTACAGGAAGATGTTAATCCATGGAAAGACATTCAACGCGGAGAGACTTCGCTAGGTACTTTGAAAAGCAAAGATGGTTCAGATCTTTACTACCGTTTGATCAAGCCTGCAGATTTTGACCCTTCAAAGAAATATCCTGTCATATTTTATGTCTATGGTGGTCCACATTCCCAGCTGGTTTCGGATACCTGGATGGGTGGTGGCAACGCATGGTTTCAGTTGCTTGCAGCCAAGGGTTATGTGGTTTTTACTTTGGATAATCACGGAACATCATTCAGAGGATTTGCATTCGAGAGTATTATCCATCGCAATCTTGGCACCATTGAGGTCGATGACCAAATGGTTGGTGTTGATTATCTCAAGTCGTTACCTTTTGTTGATGCAAGCCGTATGGCTATTGACGGATGGAGCTATGGTGGATTCATGACCGTCTCATTGATGTTAAAAAGGCCCGGAGTCTTCAAGGTCGCAACAGCAGGTGGACCTGTTATTGACTGGAAATGGTACGAAGTGATGTATGGTGAACGTTATATGGATACACCAGAGGAAAACCCTGAGGGATATAAGAATGCCAGTTTACTGAATTACGTTCAGAATCTCAAGGGAAGGATGTTGGTCATACACGATACCAAAGATAAAACGGTAATGTGGCAGAACTCTCTTGAGTTTATCAAAAAGTGTGTTGACAAACAGGTACAGGTAGATTATTTTGTTTATCCCGGTCATGATCATAATGTCTCAGGACCAGACAGAATGCATCTATACAAAAAGTTATTTCAGTATTATCAGGATCATTTGTAAATCATAACTTTCCGGTCTTCTAAAAAACTGTTACTTTTACAGCCGGAAATGCCTCTTTAGCTCAGCGGTAGAGCAGCTCACTCGTAATGAGCAGGTCGAGGGTTCAATTCCCTTGAGAGGCTCAAAAAAAGCCCTGTAGATCAAACGATTTACAGGGCTTTTTAATATTCTTCAGTTTTACTGTGGAAAATTATTTCTTCCAAAGTTTTGACATTTCCTCAAGCGATTTGCCTTTGGTTTCAGGAACAAATCTCCACACGAAGAAGGCAGCCAGCAATCCCATTGCGCCATAGATCCAATAAGCGAATCCGTGATGAAATGCATTGTTGAGCGCAGAGCTCTTATCCATAACAGGGAAAGTCCATGATACAACAAGGTTAGCAATCCATTGTGCGGCTACGGCAATTGACATGACCCAACGGATTTTATTAGGGAAGATCTCCGACAGTAATACCCAGGTGACAGGGCCCCATGACATGGCAAAGAAAGCAATATACGCCAACATGCAAAGCAGAGAGCTGATGCCAACATTCTGAATATAGAAAGTAGTACCCAGACACATCATGGCTATTCCCATTCCAAGCGCTCCAATGATCATCAATGGTTTGCGTCCAAAACGGTCAACCGTGTAGATGGCAAGAACAGTAAATGCAAGGTTAATGATTCCAACAAGGATAGTCTGCATCAGGGCAGTATCCGTTCCGCTACCCATGTTCTTGAAGATCTCGGGAGCATAATACAGTACGACATTGATTCCGACAAACTGTTGAAAAACGGAGAGCAGGATTCCAATCACGATGATTAGTCCGCCATAAGAGAACATGGTACCCTTTACTTCAACAACCGAAACTTCGATCTCTTTCATTTCTGAAGCAGCATGTTCAGGTCCACCAATGCGAGACAGAATAGCAAGCGCTTCTTTACTTCTGTTTTTCAAGGCAAGCCAACGAGGACTCTCTGGAACAAAAAAGAGCAATATAAAGAAGAGCAAAGCGGGAACTATCCCGGATAAAAACATGAATCTCCAACCGGTACTGATATTCCATGCTGTATCACCTTGTTTGGCTATGAAATAATTGACAAAATAGATAACCAACATACCAAAGATGATTGCAAACTGGTTCCATGAAACCAGACTGCCCCTACTGTGTGCAGGCGCTATCTCAGCAATATACATGGGTGACATCATTGAAGCCAGACCAACACCGATACCTCCGATTATTCTGAAAAAGATAAACGAATACAAATCAGGCATGCTGGTGAAATTGAATGCTTCAGGAAAAGCTGATCCTACTGCAGCGATGGTAAATAAAAGTGCAGAAAGGATCAATCCTTTTTTACGTCCGAACTTCTGACTTACAATACCTGCAATAATTCCTCCGACGATACAGCCAATCAGTGCGCTGGAAATCATAAATCCAAGCAAAGAATTTGCTTCCAGTTCTGACAGGTGAAGGGGTTTGATAAAGAAGGAATCCAAAGAACCGACAGCTCCCGAGATGACTGCTGTGTCGTAACCAAAGAGCAATCCCCCAAGTGTTGCCACAAGCGTAATTGCCATTACATAACCCTTGTTGGGTTTGTAAATTAATTCTGCATTTGTTTTTGCCATTTGTGGTGACTGTTAAATATAAAGATTAATCAATTGTTCGTAAAGTTCCTGTTTGCCACTGATAGTTGCGGGTTCGCCTTTTTCGATAGCATGGGTGCGTAGGTCTTCAAGTTTTAGTTTACCTTGTTCAAAAGCTGCACCATTTCCTGAGTCATATGAAGCATAACGGGTTTTCCTTAGTGACATGTAATCGCTGTTGCTGAGAATTTCATTCGAAATCATCAATGCTCTTGCGAACACGTCCATCGATGAAATGTGAGCAATAAACAGATCTTCCATATCGGTGCTGTTCCTTCTGATCTTGGCATCGAAGTTGATACCACCTGTCTTGAATCCACCGGCTTGCTGAATGACAAGCATAGCTTCGACAGTTTCATAAATGTTTACAGGGAACTGATCTGTATCCCAACCATTCTGTACATCGCCACGGTTAGCATCTATGCTGCCCAGGAATCCTGCATCGGCTGCACACTGTAGTTCGTGTTGAAAAGTATGTCCGGCCAAAGTAGCGTGATTGACTTCGATATTGAGTTTGAAATCTTTCTCCAGACCAAAATGTCTAAGGAATCCAATAACGGTTTCTGAATCAAAATCATACTGATGTTTTGTTGGTTCCATTGGTTTTGGTTCGATCAGGAAAGTTCCTTTGAAACCCTGTGCGCGTCCATAATCACGAGCCATAGTCAAAAAGCGTGCAAGATGTTCCTTTTCACGTTTCATGTCTGTGTTGAGCAGTGATAAATAGCCTTCGCGACCACCCCAGAATACATAGTTTTCTCCACCCAAAGCAATCGTTGCATCAATAGCATTCTTTACCTGAGTACCGGCCATTGCCAATACATTGAAATCAGGATTGGTTGAAGCGCCATTCATGTAGCGTGGATTTGAGAAAACGTTTGCTGTTCCCCATAGTAACTTGATGCCTGAAGCTTTTTGATTCACTTTAGCATAGTCAACCATGGCCTGGAGTCTGCGTTCAGACTCAGCAATGGTTGCACCTTCATCAACGAGATCTAAATCGTGGAAGCAATAATAAGGAACACCAAGTTTAGAGATAAATTCGAATGCAAAATCCATTTTCATTTTGGCTTTTGCGATAGCATCACTTTCTTTGTCCCATGGGAACTGACGTGTTCCGGCACCGAAAGGATCTGCATTGGTTCCACAAAATGAGTGCCAGTAGGCGACAGCAAATCTGAAATATTCTTTCATTGATTTTCCGTTGACTACCTGATTTTCATTGTACCATTTGAAAGCGAGTGGATTTTTTGATTCTTTGCCTTCAAATTTTATTTTCCCTATTCCCTGGAAAAATGATTTGTCATTGGTTGGTAAGCTCATGTTCTTAGAGATTTTTATATTAATAAATAGTTGAATATTAGATTTCCATATTTTTAGAAAGCATCCGCTCCCACTTCTCATAGGCTTTTAGTAACGGTGCTTCATCCTTTGGATTGGGTTCAATCGTTTCGAGGACTTTTAATTCTTTAAATGCCTCTTCAAATGAAGCATAAAGCCCTGCACCAACTGCTGCACCTCTGGCAGCGCCCAATGCTCCATCGGTATCATACAATTCGATCCTGACCCCTGTAATCGTTGCCAGCGTCTCTCTGAATATAGGGCTGAGGAACAGATTGGCTTTTCCTGCCCTGATTACCTTCAGGTCGATACCGGTTTCTTCCATGGCTTTCATTCCATATTTGAAAGCAAAGGCAATCCCTTCCTGAGCTGCACGTAAAAGATGAGCCTTGGAATTTGTATTGAAATTAACTCCTGAAATAACACATCCGGGTTCCTGGTTTCCAAGCATCCGTTCTGCTCCATTTCCGAAAGGAAGTATCGTTACTCCGTCTGATCCTGGAGCTACTGTAGAGGCCAGTTGATTGATCTGCTCGTAAGATAGATCTCCTGCGACCTCATGACGCATCCAGGAATTCAAAATCCCTGTTCCGTTGATGCACAATAATACGCCTAGTCGTTGATCCTTTTCTGTGTGATTAACATGAACAAAAGTATTAACCCTTGACTGTCCATCATATTTTACCTGATCACTTACACCATAAACCACGCCTGATGTTCCTGCCGTAGCAGCCACTTCACCAGGGTTAAGCACATTGAGTGAGAATGCATTGTTTGGTTGATCTCCTGCGCGATAGGTGATAGGAATTCCCCCATTCAAGCCTAAAGAGTGGGCAACTTCTACCAGTAATTCGCCCTGGAAGCCAAACTGCGGAACGATATCACTTAGCAGGTCGGAGTTAAAACCGAAGTGGTCTAGTAAGAACCCGGCAGGTGCATTTTTAAGATAGTCCCACATCATCCCTTCAGATAATCCGGTGACAGTTGTAGTTGATTTGCCTGTAAGCATCAAGGCAATAAAATCGCCTGGAAGCATAACTTTTCCAATTTGCTTATAGATTTCGGGTTCGTTTTTTTTTACCCAGGCCAGTTTAGAAGCCGTAAAGTTTCCCGGTGTATTCAGCAGGTGGCTCAGGCACTTTTCCCGACCAATAGACAAAGTGGCTTCGTTCCCTAATGTCACTGCACGACTATCACACCAGATGATCGACTTGCGTAGTGGTTTAGCATTTTTATCCAGACAAACCAGTCCATGCATCTGGTAAGTGATACCAATAGCATTTATATCATCCGGTTTCAGCTTTGCCTGTTGCATTGCCATTGGAATAGCCTTGCTCACATAATTCCACCACATCATCGGGTCCTGTTCAGCCCATCCGGCCTGTGGAGCATCAATTTTCATTTCCGTCTCGGGCAAGGTTACCGTTGCAACTCTTTTTCCAGTCTCAACATCAAGGATTGCTACCTTGATCGATGAACTCCCAATATCAATACCAAGTGTCTTCATTAGTCTGAAATTCTTATAAAATTTAGGTTGTATTTCATTTTCTGTTTGATGTCTTTCTCGTACATGAGTTTGTCGAACTTATAAAGGCGTGCCGGTTTATGGGCAACTCCTTTCTCCTTTTCCTCCAAAGGTTTTATGCATGGGAAGTTGAGGACTTTCTTTCTGAAGTTCCGGTTGTCGATATCTATCCCTAGGACTGCCTCATAGAGATTTTGAAGTTGCCGGATCGAAAAACGTTTTGGTAATAACTCGAATGCGAGGGGTTCATTGAGCAACTGTTGGCTCAGCACTTCAAGGGCCTTTAATAATATTGATTTATGATCGAAAGCCAGATGTCTGATATCTAGTACGCTGTGCCATCTTGCAACACCCTCTATGGTATGTTGAAGAACACTCTTGTTAATCTTGACAAGTGCATAATAAGCAACAGTAACTATTCTATTTACTTTGACCCCATAGGTCTTGCTAACCCAGTTTAAATCTTCAGGTTTACTGATCCTGTCAGGATCTGAAAAAACATAAAGTTGGCGGAGGAAGATATCATTTAAACCGGTCAATTCACTTAAGGACCTGTGTGCAGCTGCTGACAAATCTTCCCTCTCGCGGATCATGCTGCCGGGGAGTTTCCTCTCATGCTTAACGGTTGATAAATCAGCACCCTCAGGATCTTTAATGATATCAACCAACAACACCTTTAATTCGGTATCATCGAAACCGAATACAACACAATCAACTGAAATAGAGGGATTAACTGCTGGATCCATAAACATGAAATTGAATTTGGAAATGTAGACTACATATTATCATTTTCCAAGCATAACGTAATTGTAACGCTTACTATTATTCAGTAATAGAAAAATGCTGAAGAAAAATTTTCAATCTATCAGAATATCAATTTAATAAAAATAAAAAATCTTATTAAAAAAACAATATAAAGTAGTTGCCTTAACGGTCTTTATACGCTAACCCTTATTATTGTAAAAAAGTATATCCCACTATCGGTCCAAAGGTCTTGCGAAACAGTAATTCGGTAAATCCTTCCTTCACGAAATCATTTAATTCCCCAACCAATTTAAACCCAAATTCTTCATAGAGTTTGATTGCCCCTGTATTGAATAACGAGACGCAAATAAATATATTGGGTGAAATCTTTAGTATCCGGTCCTCACAAAACTGGAGGAGTTTTTTCCCAATCCCCATTCCTCTGTATGCTTCACTAATACAGATCGATTGGATATATCCTTTGAAAGTCCCACCGGTTTGAAGGATCACAAAACCGGCAATTTCTTTCTCATTATTAACAACGTATATTTCTTTCGAAGTTCCTTCAAATGCTTTCAGACACTGCTGATAACCCATTCCCAGGGTAATCCATGGATCAGTCTCTGACATCATCTTAGCACAAATTCCAAAATCCCTGGGATCTGTTGTGAGATGAAATTTTATTTTTTTAAAAGTTTCCATTAATCCTTCTTTTTTATAATAATCAAGAACACTATAGTCAGCAATGCATTAACAAATATATTCATAAATCCGAAGTCAAAATTAAAGGCTTTAATGAAATATCCATTCAATAACCACGTAACAAAAGCTGCACCAACACAAGCCACAGGTACCAGCTTCTCCTTCATCTTGATCTTTGAGAACAACCCTGTCATATACAATCCAAGAATTGGGCCGTATGTATATCCTGCTATTTTGAAAATGGTATTGATGATTGCCCCCTGGCTATTCCAGAACGCCATCACGATAATGAACATCACTACATTTACTCCCAGTAAAACAAGATTCTTAATCTTCTTTTTAGATTCATGAGGCTGATTCTCAATATCCATGAAATCGTAACTGAATGCAGTCGTTAAAGCAGCAATGCAGGAGTCAATGCTTGCAAATGTTGAAGCGACCACTCCGATCAGAAATGCAATTACCCCAATCTGTCCGAAATAATTCAGCGTCAACAATGGGTAGATGCCATCTGTGTTCACAAATTGACCATTTTGTGTCTCGATCTTAATGCCATGCCGATCGACATACAAATAAATTAATACCCCAAGCCCTAAAAACAAGGTCTGGGCAAAAGCAATAAAAAAACTGAAGGTCAACACGTTTTTCTTAGCGTCCCTTATGTTTTTTACTGTCAACGTCTTCTGCATCATACTCTGATCTAACCCAACCAAAGCCACTGTTATCAATAAACCCGAAATAAATTGTTTAAAGAAATTGGATCCGGAGTCAAAATCCCAATCAAAAACCTTTGCATAGGGATGATGAGCAATGGCGCTTACCATTCCTGAAAAGGAGAGTCCCAAAGAGTTTTTGATGGTAATGATGGATATGAAGATTACAATGATCAGGAACAGGGATTGCAAGGCATCCGTCCATACGATTGTTTTAATACCCGATTTGTTGGTGTATAACCAGATGAGAATTAGAACGATGATGATGGTAACAAAATAAGGGACATGTAAGGCATTAAAGAAAGCAAACTGCAATATTTTAATGGATAACAACAACCTGAGTGCGGCGCCAAAAGATTGCGATACCAGGAAAAACAATGAACCGGTTTTATATGTTACATTACCAAAGCGGATGTTCAGATAGGTATAAATAGAAATCAGTTTCAGTCTGTAATAAATTGGTGCCAAAACGAAGGCTATAAAAAGATAACCCACTATGGTTCCAAGTATAAACTGAAAATAATAAAGATTGTTATTCCCAACATTACCGGGTATTGAAACAAGGGATACTGCAGAAATACCTGAACCGATCATTCCAAATGCAACCAGAAACCAGGGCGAAGCCCTGTCTCCATCAAAAAAGGTGGTATCCTTGATATGCCTTGAAGCAAAATGCGAAATCAACATCAGGATTGAAAAATAAGCCACAATGATGATCAGAAGTAATGTAACGCTCATCTTTTAAAGATCATTGAATATTTCGTAAACGTACTAAGTTTTTTCACACATCGCTACCTTCAAACAGAGATATTCATTAAACGTTTTTATCTGAACATCTTTTTTAATAATAAATTAACCCATTCAGGTTCGATATAGTCAAATAAATATATATATTTGGATTAATAAAAAGGGGTTATGATTTATGCCTGAAGAATTAGTCATATATATTTTAAAATACGGATATTTCGCAATCTTTGTATTCGTGTTCTCACAGGAGATTGGACTTCCAAATCCGATTCCCAATGAGCTGGTTTTGTTGTTTTCAGGATACCTGGCCTTCATGGGGTTGTTAAAGTTACCTTTAGTGATTTTAGCTGCCGTATTGGCTGATTCTACAGGCACAAGCATATTGTACCTTGTGTTTTATTTTTTCGGGAACTTCATTCTCCAACATAAACCTCGCTGGCTGCCTATTCCGGTAAAGAGCATAACCAGATTACAGGAACGTATTTCCAAAAATGGATTAATGGGAATTTATCTTGGTCGTCTGACACCATTTATCAGAGGTTATACATCAGTCATAGCAGGATTACTTCAAATCAAACCAAAGGTTTTTGCGCCGATAGCATTAATAACTGCAACCATTTGGGCAACAATGTATGTTATGGCTGGAATTTTATTGGGGCCATTCTGGAGTCGTGTTGCGCCGAATGTCACTAGTATTAAATATATTATGCTACTGGTATTCTCAACCATTATATTGATTGTTGTTCTCAGGGCATTGATTAAGCACCTGGCGGCAAAAAATGAATAGTCGTTAATGTCTTCATTATTAAGTTATAGTTCTGATTCTAGAGGTTATAATTAAAACAATATATCTACAATGATAATACATCTGGTTACCGAATCAATTTTTAAAACAAAAGGAAATGGCGTCAATACTGCCTTTATTGACCTTGTTGGTTTATTGAAAGAAAAGGATGATGTTCAGGTTGTTGTAAATGGCGAAGGTGTTGGAGATGTATTCCATTGTCACACTTATGGACCCGATTATTTTCTAAGGGGATTCAGATACAAAGGCAACCGGATTTTTACTGTACATGTCATCCCTGATTCTATTAAAGGATCATTACCAAAATGGAAAATATTTATGCCTTTTGTTAAATGGTTCTTTAGAAAGGCCTATTCCTATGCCGATGTCTGCATCGCCATTTCGCCCATGGTTGAGCAAACAATTAAAGATTTAGGTGTAACTACCAGGGTCGTAAAGATTTGCAATCCGGTTATTGTTTCGAAATGGAAACGAACTGTTCAGAAACGCAATGAGGGGCGCCGGATGCTTGGATTGTCAGATTCTGATTTTGTTGTATTGGGAGTAGGGCAATTAGAAGGACGAAAGGGAGTTGAAGATTTCCTGGATATTGCTGAATCAATACCTGAAGCAAAGTTTGTATGGGCTGGCGGGAGGCCTTTTGGAATAATGACGGAAGGGATTATGAGAATCAATGCAAGAGTTGCACGGACAAATGGACAGGTTAAATTTGCCGGTATGATAGAACTAGATAAAATGCCCAATATATATGCTGCTGCCGATTTATTGCTGTTCCCTTCCTATCAGGAAAATTGTCCTTTGGCTCCACTTGAAGCTGCAGCATGTGGAATGCCAGTGATCTTCAGAGATCTTAAAGAATATACTTTACTCTATGAAAATGAGTATCTGAAAGCCAATACTACTCCTGAATTTATAGCGCTGACCAGGAAACTCATTCATGATAAATCCTTTTATGCACAAGGATTAGACATTTCCGGAAAGTTGATCACCCAATTTGATAAAAATAAGATCAGGGCTAAATTGATTGCGCTTTACACTGAACTTTCAGGGAATTTAAAAAAGATCTAAATTGAATAATAGTTAGAAATATAGTGACCACGATTTTACAATTTGATTATTATTCAAACTTTTTTCAAGGTAGTTGTATAACATAACCTATAATTCTATATTTGCTTCATCCAATGTTTTTAAAAAACTACTGAAACCATCATGTTAAATAACCATCATGAATCGAAGAAATTTCATTAAAAACACATCAGCAATAGGAGGAGTCCTGACCCTTGGCGGGTTTTCAACACTAGCCGACATATTGCCCCAATCTCCTGAATCCTGGTTTGGTCGCTCAATGCGATGGGCTCAACTTGCTTTTGTGGATAATGATCCCGGTCGTTGCGATCCTGATTTCTGGTTGAATTATTTTAAAAGTATCCATGCCGATGGAGCCTTGCTAAGTGCCGGTGGAGTATCGGCTTTTTATCCAACAACATTACCGCTGCATCATCGAAGCGATTTTCTGGCCAATTCTGATTTGTTTGGATATATGGTTGAGGGATGCAGAAAACTGAATATGACTGTTTGTGCCCGTACAGATCCTCATGCAGCCCATCAGGATGTGTATGATGCTCATCCGGATTGGATTGCAGTGACTGCTGATGGAAAGAAAAGACGGCATTGGGCGAATCCCGATTTGTGGGTAACCTGTGCATTGGGGCCTTACAACTTCGAATTCATGACTGGAGTGCACAAAGAAATCATGCAGAAATACCAACCTGAAGGCATCTTTTCAAACCGGTGGAGTGGGAGTGGTGTGTGTTATTGTGAACATTGCACGGAGAACTTCAGAACCTGGTCCGGAGGAATGGAGATCCCGGGCAGGGGAGGAGCTGGCTCTCAGTCAACCGCAGTGTCTGCCAAATATAAAGAATGGACCGTCCAGCGACTCAAGGAACTATGGTTTTTATGGGATGCCGAAATCCGAAAGATAAAATCTACATCAAGATTTATCCCCAATGGCTTTCCGGATAAGAAACTGACCGGACAGCTAGCCGATATCTTTTTCGTCGACAGCCAGGGACGTTCCGGAACAATCCCACCCTGGAACAATGGCAAGGCAGCCAAAGAACTCCGTGCCGGAGGCATGGGGATAAAGCCGTTGATCAATATTTTCAGCGTTGGTCTTGAAGAATCTCCCCGTTGGAAAGATTCTGTAAATACCGATGCCGAGATCAGGATCTGGTCAGCTGAAGGTGTTGCCAATGGAATGCTCCCATGTTTTGTCAAGTTTGGAGCCACACCCATCGACAAGCGTTGGTTCAAACCGGTCGAAAAAATCTATCAGGGTTATTTCCGCAGTGAGCGTTATCTCAGAAATACTGCCCCAATGGCCCGTGTGGCTGTGGTGGTCAATGACAACAAAGGAACCGATAGTTATGGTAACCAGCCATGGCAACGGGATAATGGTTTTCACATGCTTGGAATGTATCATGCACTCGTCGAAGGGCGGATGCCTTTTGAAATGATCAATGCCAGTGTTCTGGATGCTGATCACCTGAAACCTTTCAAGCTGCTGATCCTGGCCAATGCGGCCACGCTTTCAGATACACAGTGTGATCAGCTGCGTATGTTTGTAGCCGATGGTGGTAGTCTGCTGGCTACATTTGAATCATCGTTGTATGATGAGCAAGGAAAACAGCGTTCAGACTTTGGTTTGGCCGAACTGTTCGGAGTTTCTTACAAACAGGGTGTTGAAGGTCCTATGCAGAACAGTTATCTGCGTTTAAAAGCGGATACGGCAACAAATAAATTCCACCCTATTCTGGTTGGTCTTGAAGATGCATCCCGTATCATCAATGGCATCTATACTATAAAGGTGAGCCCAGGATCTTATCCATTCCCCAGTCCGGTAACACTGATCCCAACCTATCCCGACCTGCCGATGGAAGACGTCTACTCCCGCATTTCCGATACCGATATCCGTGAGGTTTATCTCAGGGAAAGCGGTAAAGGAAGAGTGGTTTATATACCCTGGGACATTGATCGTTCATTCTGGAAATTCATGGCGCTTGATCACAGCAAACTGCTCAACAATATAATTCGTTGGGCACTCAATGAAGAACCCATTGTGACAGTTAGGGGGCCCGGTTTGATCGAAGTGACAGCCTGGCGACAGAAAAAGTCAATGACCGTCCACCTTGTCAACCTGACTAATCCCATGATGTTAAAAGGACCTTTCAGGGAACTCATTCCTGTTAAGGCTGAGCTTAATATTAAAATCCCTCTGAACGTCAGAGTTACAGGTGTTCAATTGCTTTTAGGAGAGGCGAAGCCAGAGTATGAAATTAGAAATGGAACACTGACGCTTATGGTTCAACAAATTTTAGACCATGAGATTGTGGCAATTGATTTTGGTTAAGAATTGTTGATTTTAGATTTCCCAAAAGATGAGATTAATTGATTATTTCAACTTAGCTAATTGGACAATATAAAATTCAACGAATCTTTCTTTTGTAAAATATTTTAATGAAAAGGACTGTTTGAGTGCAACAAGAATTTCATACCTTTGATTATTCATCAAAATGACACATAATCAAAACACCTGGTTGATGATTTTTTATTTTTAAATGTGAGTTGAACCAACATGTCTTTCTAACTCTTACAATTATGAATGATCAGAAAAAAACCAAAAAAGATCTTATAAAAGAGTTAGAAGCATTGCAACAGGAAAATAGTTCCTTAAAGGCATTCAGCGATAAATACAAAACAGGTGATAGACAAACTAAACAAGAGAAGGGTATTGTCAGTCACCAACTGGTAAATGACGAGTTGCTAAAACTGGAAATGGCTATTTATAACTCACAGGAAGTCATTTTTATGACCGATAAAGAAGGATTAATAAGCTATATCAATCCTGAATTTACAAAAATGTATGGTTATACTGCAGAAGAAGTAATCGGGAAGACGACTCTTAGAATATTAAATAAAGGAGTTAGCGATAAAAAGTATTTCACATTGTTTTGGGATACTTTAATGAATAAAAAGAGCGTTTCAAAAACAGAATATTCGAATAAGCGTAAGGACGGTACATTTGTGGAGATTGAAGGATCGGCTGATCCGATTCTCAATTATAATGGTGATATCATCGGATTCCTTGGAATTCAGCGAGATATCTCAGAACGCAAACGGTTAGAGTTAGAAAAACAAGTAATGAACGAGATCACTCATAGTGTCTCTATTACTAATAATCTCAATGAATTACTAAAACTGATTCATCAATCTCTCAGGAAAGTACTTTTTTCCGAAAATATTTTCATAGCGCTTTATGACCCGGATACAAACTTATTTAGCTTTCCATATTTTGTGGATCAGTACGATCCAGCCCCCGAACCAACGGCCATGCGGAAAAGTTGTACCGCATATGTTTTTCGTACCGGTCAACCTGTATTGATAACACCAGAGCTATTTAAGCAACTCAAAGATCAAAATGAAGTGGAGTTAGTTGGTTCACCTTCGCCTTCTTGGATTGGTGTTCCTTTACAGACACCCGGCAAAACGATAGGCGTCTTAGTTCTTCAGCACTACGAAAAGGAAAAAGTCTATTCAGAACGTGATATTAAATTTCTCGCCACTATTGGAACTCAGGCTGCTTTTATTATAGAGCGCAGGTTAGCAGCAGAAGAACTTCGCGAAAGTGAAACCAGGTTGAATGTAATCCTTGAATCAACAGCAGATGGCATATTGGCAATTGACAGTAGAGGTAAAATTATCAAGACGAATAGACGGTTTAATGAAATGTGGCAAATTCAACAACCCTTAATTGAATACGGTGATGATAAAGCGTTGTTGGATTATGTACAAGAACAGTTGACCAATCCTGACGAATTTATTTCCAAAGTACAAAAACTCTATAACTCATTGGATGAAGATTTTGACTATCTACATTTCAAGGATGGACGGATCTTTGGAAGGTTTTCAGCCCCTTTGCTTATGCACAACTCCTCAATCGGGCGTGTATGGTCCTTCCGTGACATCACTAGCGCCCGACGTGCCGAAGAGGAAATTAAAAAACAAAATGAAGATCTTTCAAGGGCAAATGCTGAAAAAGATAAATTCTTCTCTATCATCGTTCATGATCTTCGTAGCCCTTTCAGTGGATTTTTAGGACTTACCAAAATTATGGCAGAAGAATTATCTAGCCTCACGATGGCTCAAGTTCAAGATATCGCCGAAAGGATGAGAAGCTCTGCGGCCAATCTTTTCCGACTTCTCAATAACTTGCTGGAATGGTCACAAATTCAAAAAGGATTAATCCCTTTTAAACCGGAAGCCGTTCAATTAACTACGATAGTGGATGAGAGTATGGTAATGATAATGGAATCTGCAAAAAACAAGGGAATTGAAATTACACTTGATATTCCTGATGATTTAGAAGTTTTTGCGGATACGAATATGCTTCAATCTGTCATTCGTAACCTCACTTCCAATGCCTTGAAATTTACACCCAGAGGGGGGGAAATAAGTGTTTCAGCTAAAATTGACGGAAACAACAATACTGAAGTATCTATTCTTGATACTGGTATTGGAATGAGTCAATCGATATTGAATAGTTTATTCCGTCTTGATGTTCAAACAAACCGGACGGGTACCGAAGATGAGCCCAGCACAGGCCTTGGCTTACTGCTATGTTATGAGTTTATCGAGAAACATGGTGGTAAAATCTGGGCACAAAGCGAAGAAGGGAAAGGATCAATCTTTCATTTCATCATCTCGTGCCCTACCAGATAGATTCCATTTTTATACTTTCTTAGTACGATTTCGGTGCGAAAAACATTTATAAAACCCCGGTTCTCATCGTCCCAAAGTTGGGATCATAGGTTTATTGGTGATTATTCATAAAATGTTTATGCCCTAATTTGGGGTTAATCTGCACAATTTAACCTAAAGTTCAGTAAGCCACGATTAATCCAGATAACTTGCTTCCTGTAGAAGTTAAAATTCTAAATTATAATGTTATGGCTATTTAGGAATAATTATATGCAACGACCTTGCATAATTTCAGGCTGAAACAAAGTTCTTTGCAAATATTTTATTTGTAGTTTCAAACTGGTTTTACAAATTCTTTGTTTCAAATATTTCAAGTGCAGTTACATATAAAAATAAATAGCACGCCAAGGAATTTTTTAAGATAAAGGATTATAAACAGGTTTTTAATAATTTGTTCCGGATGTTTGAATGAACGGGATTCTGATTTGTTTTTATATGATTTCATAGGATTTAGACTTTGTTAATTAATACTAAAACTTGTTTTTAATATCGGGTTTGGCACTGAGCTTGTTTAAAGGTTAGATAATACTCATTAATTAAAATATTATGAAAAAGTTAATTGTATCAATGTTAGTCCTTCTATTTATAGTAGGAGGTACTGTCAACGCACAGAAAAGAAGGTCAGTGAAAAAAGTGGATCCATATTCAGTCGCGATGAAAGAAAAAGCTAAAATACAAACAGATAAAATCACAACATCATTAGCTTTGACTCAAGATCAAAACGTTAAGGTTTATGCTGTAGTCCTTGAAACCGTAAAACAAAAGGATTCAGTGATTACTAAAAATGCAGGGAGTGATGCAACAACTATGATGGGCGCAATAACACCTATCAATGAGGCATTTGACATAAAGATCAAGGCAATATTAACACCTGACCAGGTTTTACAGTATGATGCTAAAAAAACCGAACTCACCACTATGGTTCCTGCTCCAGCCCTTTAGGCCAAAACTAAATTAACATAACCTTATACCCTATCTTTAGGGTATTTTAAAAAGCGTACCTGAGTTCGGGTACGCTTTTTTTGTGTTAAAAACAGAATTAGTTCAAGAATACTATTTTATCTGTATAGACAAATAAATTTTATCGTAATTTAACCGTTAAAAATTACGGAATGGAAAATCAATCTATCTCGACAGGAATGCCTAACATATTTCTTCAGAAACATTCAGCTGTAATTCGTATCTGGCATTGGATTACATTTTTATTCATCACAGCATCTATAATCACTGTGTTGTTGGCTTCAACATTGTTGAATCCACGTGAAAACGTAGGGCTGGTTAAGGAACAGTTGCAAAAAAAAGGGTTAACAGTCACCAATGATCAAGCCTTTGCTGTATCCCATGAATATGAAGACAAAGTATGGGATGTGCATAAATTGATTGGCTTTGGAATCACATTCCTATTGTTATCGAGAGTGGCTATTGAATTGGTGCAACCGGGTGAGGAAAAATTTCGTTCTAGGTTAAATAATGCCATCACTCTATATAAGCAGAACGACGATATGAGATTAACATACCGTCATTACCTCAGTGTCAAACTGACTTATGCTTTGTTTTATGTCCTGCTGTTGTGTATGGTTCTCACAGGCCTTGGATTGGCATTTGGAGAAGATTTAGGCTTTTCCAGAGGACTTAACGGCACGATAAAACAAATACATAGTTTCGGTCAGTATTGTATGTATGCGTTTGTGCTTGTTCATATAGGTGGGGTAATTATAGCTGACAATCAAGAAGCAAAAGGGATTGTTTCAGGGATGGTAAATGGTGGATGATGGATATGTATTTCCTAAGAAGAATACGCTCAATCTATTAAGCTCCAATAGTACCTGTCTTGACTTTTCCAGCTCGTTTGTAATAGGCAATAATCACTCCACTAGGTGTCACTGTACTCTCTATGAGTGTGAATGCTGCTGGAATCGTGCCATTGTTAAACAATTTTTTCCCTTTACCAAGAGTCAACGGAAAAATTTTGAGCCTGAGTTCGTCAACTAAATCATTTTCGAGTAGTGTCTGGATAAGCTTGCTGCTGCCCCAAATATGTATATTAGAACCTTCTGAATTTTTGAACTTTTCGATATCAGCTAAGCTTTTGAGGGAAACTGAGTTTTTCCAATCTGACTTATTCAGTGTCTTGGACATGACGTATTTTGTGACCTCATTGATGCCTAGCCATCCATTTTCATGCTCTGGCCAGTAGCTGGAAAAAATCTCAAATGTTTTTCTACCCAAAAGAAGATCTGCAGGCTGCATTTCTTTTTCCAGGACCTTACCAAAAACTTCGTCACCATACGATGCAGTCCAACCGCCATATTTGAAACCGCCAGATGTATCCTCCTCAGGTCCACCAGGTGCTTGCATTACTCCATCTATGGTAATCATTGAAAAGACGATTATTCTTCTCATAATCTTAAGGCGTTAAATTATTAAGACTTAAAACAATAAGAAAAATAAAAATGTTTAATCAGGTCTTTAATTAACATTTCAATATCTCATTTTGGATTTAATAGTGCCAGGCACCAATTTCATCTTTTTAACGAATTCGTTCAATAGCCGAATATCATTCAAAATATACTTTTCCCTTAATAAGTGCATCACGCAAAAGGCTTCCCGGTAATTGACGCGAAGAATAGTTGTTAAGCGCACAAAGAGCAGCAGCGGTACCGCTGGCTTGTCCCTGACCCATGCAGCTTACCGTATTGCGGGTTGACATATGGGCATTGTGGTCTGAGGTGATCATCATGCCCGAAACATACAAATTGTCAAAATCTTTAACACATAAAGCCCTGTAAGGAATGCCATAACTACCTCCGTTCTTAACCTTGAATTTGGGTGCCATATCATGAAAGCCATACACAAAAACATCATCGGGGAAATGGTCCCCATTCAGTACGTTTTCGTGGGTAATATCATATTCACAGGTAATTAGCCTGGCCCGTCGAATGCAAAGCGAAGGACTGGTACGGGCGATAAATGCCTTTTCAAATCCAGGGATATGCTTTCTAAGCAATTCAACTCCCTTCTGCATGCGCTTGCGGAGTTCAAGTTCGGCCAGTGCCACAGCATCCCGATTAGTAGGACTTACCGGCAATTTAATGCTGATCTTCATAAACATCAGATAATTGTCATACGTGGTGGTTGAAATAGTCGACATGCCTATCTTCTTCGCCTCTTCAGTAAATGCTTCCGGATATCCGTTAGCACCTTCGGATCCAATACGGACTATTTGTCCCGGCTTTCCACTGCGCATACCATGTGCCAATTGACCGACTGCATCGCGGGATTTAAGAAATTCGTAATAGGCTTCAATATCAACATTACCTAAACCCATACTATTCACAACGGCATAGTCATTGGGTTCGGTATATTTTGCTCCGGCTTTTCCAGCCAGATCTGCATATCCTGTACAATCGACAAATGATTTGGCATAAATGACTTCCCGTCCGGCATGGCTTTCCAGAATCACACCCCTAATTTGTTTGTCTTTTTTGATAACTCCAGCTAAAAATGTATTGACACATACATTTACACCAGCTTCAGAAAGCATCTCGAAAGCATTGAGCTTAAACATTTCTGTATCGATTGCCAGACATACCGAGTCATAATCAAACCCCCGTTCCATTTCAGCAAAACCGGTAGTTCCTCTTCGGGCAGTCAACCGTTCGATCATCTCTGCAGGGATCCCTTTTACGAGTTGACGTTTTTCTACTCCCGGAAATGCTTTCCATAAGTTGTAAAAGCTGTGAATGGCAGTACCCCCTTCCACAACAGTACCTCCGGGATAACCCTTTGACTCGACGAGCAATGTTTTTGCACCCTGGCGGGCTGAGGCAATTGCTGCAATCACGCCTGCAGTACCTGCGCCGGCTATTACCACATCGAAATGGCGGACCGGTAGTTTTTTGGCTTGTTCTTCAAAGAATTCGGGATCAATGATATCGGATTGACCCGAAGCAAAGAGTTTCGGACTTGAAATAAGGCCTAAAGTTAAAAAGCCACTTTTTTGGAAAAAATCACGTCTTCTCATAATGTTAAAATTGTAGTTTGATTCAAACCGCCAAGATATGGATTATTTTGAAAGTAGGACTTCGTCCCTGTTATTTTGTGCAGGTTATCCCAAAAGATTTGGTCAATTTATACTATAAAATAAAAGGAATTAGATTTTCATCCAATTCCTTTTATATTCGTTTGAGCTTTAATGGGTTCAGCCACAATTAATTTAATTGTGGCTGAACCCATTAATTACACATTCCATTTGTAATTTACTTTTCCTTACCCGTTAATATGTTTTCCAACCTGTTTCGTTTTACATAGTTTTCAAAACGGAATGATTGACCGAGTGCAACCACTTGTTGTTCCGATAAATCTTTGAACAAATTACAGTATTCAGGCACCAGCGCATCGGCTATAAGTATATTCCTAACCAACAGGCTAATTTGTCTATCAACGCCTTTTGGATAGGGATTATAATCAGGGAACTCTTTTTTAAATAAGTCTTCCAGTGGTTGCATGACCTGTCTGATATTTTTATCATTCGATCCCCATGCATCAGCTCCGAGGGAATCTTTCTTTGCAAGGAATTTAGAAACCAGCTTCATATAAGGAGTATTTTCATTTTGGTGAATAATGGCCTGCAATCCCAAATCCTTGTACAGCCATATACACCAGCTTACTTTGTATTTACTGTAATAGGCCAACTGATCCTTAAGTACCTGGTAACGCATTTCGTCTTTTTTAGGGTCCCCGGTGTAAATAGGTCCGAATTCACCTACCCAGATGGGGACATGGTGAGATAACATAAACTCACTCTTTTTAAGAAAATCATGTTCAAGGGTATCTTTGTTAATAAATTTCTTTCCGGAATAACCAGGATAATCTCCACCAAATCCCGGGGTGGCATAATCGTGATTGGTATAAACCGCGTTGTCCAATATTTCTGTGCACTTTTGAAAATCAACTGCATAACGATCACCTTCAAGGAACAAAATATGTTTTGGATCAATTTTCCGGATAGCGTCATGCAAACGTTTGTAATAAGGGAAAAGTTTATCTCCACTTGGATCGGCAGGCTCGTTAATCAAATCATAACCTGCAACCCATGGCTGGTCTTTATAGCGTGCTGCTATCGCTTCCCACAAGTGTAATGCTCTGTCCTGAAAATTCTTATGGATCCAGAACGAGGCCACATGAGTTGCATTATCGCTGTGCCAGTGTTGATTCTGACTACCTGGTAATGCATGAAGGTCGATTATGGTATAGATCTTATGCTTTGCACATAATGCTATCACTGTGTCAAGGTATTTAAATGCTTCTTGCTTAATGACCCCCGGGTTCATATCATCTTCAAAAAGATGATAATTGATAGGTATGCGAACCAGATTAAGTCCTAAACTTTGGATATATTCTGCATCACGATCAGTGAAATAACTTTTGAGAAAAGTATCGAAGTAAAGATTATATTTCTTTTCTCCCATCACTTTCAACAGCCCTTCACGCATGGTTTCTTCATTGGCTGAATAACCATCGATGAAATTCTCCATATGAAGCATTCCACCTAATCCAAAACCGCGTAAATAAACAGTATCGCTCTTTTTGTTAACAATTTGATTGCCAGAAACACTAAGCCAGTGTTCATCTGTTGAATTCTTTTGTTGTTTCTCAGAACAAGCGTTCATTAAAAACATGACCGCAATGATGATCAGCAGTAGGTAATTTGTTTGTTTCATTTCGTTGTAACTTAGATTGTGAAATTAATGGGGTCAGGCACAATTATTTACTGATTAATATTAAACGTTTTAGGTTATTTGCTAAAACAAAAGGCATAAATTTATTAAAAAGCCTTATAATTAATAGACTATAAGGCTTTTTATGATTATTAAGTCGGGATGACAGGATTCGAACCTGCGACCTCGTCGTCCCGAACGACGCACGCTACCAGGCTGCGCTACATCCCGCTCTTATTGCAAGTGCAATAATTTTACCTTACAAATATATAAATAGTTTTTAAAATTATTAAATGAATTGATGGTGGTTTGCATCATTATTTACCAATTGTACATTCACATTCAAATTTCAATACCAAATGAACTTTTGAGTATGAATTACCATTAAGTTTAAATGATCCGGACTGGAATTCGGAAAGTTTGTTTGCGAGTAAGTCAAACAGCACAACTATAGGTAATTACAAAGCATATTTAAAAAATTACATTTAAAAAGTTATTCCAAATCTGATTAGTTACGATAACTATAATTTTTATAAAAATGGGAAAGATGGCCTTTATTATTTTTTAAATCTAGCCTTAATACGCAATGCCTCAGTTAAAACAGGGATTCCTTTTCTGAACATAGTTCAGGCATGTAGTCTTATTCCTGAATGGAGAGTCTTAAATAAAAATGAAATACGCTGGTTAGCCTATACGACAATGGTTTATGGCGGCCGAGGAATCAGTTGGTTTTTGTATTGGGGGCCAAGTTCATATGGAGGTTTATATCAGGATGGAAAACGAATGCCTATGGCTGATTTTGTAGCTTCTGTTAAATGGGACTTTATCTATCCCCGATAACTCACCTGTTAAGATTAAAAATGGTCAATTTATTTTGGGATTTTTTGCAAATGCTTTGACTAAAAATGCATTTATGGTTGTCAACAGGGATTATAAAAACAGTTCAACCGCTCAGTTAATATTAAATTATGGTAATGCATCACTTTTGCGATTTAATATGGTTTCTGCGAAATGGATAGAAGAACAGAAAATAGAAAATGGTTCGATAAAACAAGTTTTACTTCAACAAGGTGAAGGCGCTCTTTTTAAAGTGATACAGGATTAATAATCATCGGGTTATTTTATCACGGATATTTATTATTTTCATTAGGCACTTTGTAATTTTAAAATATAATAAGCATAAAAGAGTTTATTAAGTTCGAACTATTATACCTCCCCCTATTTTTCGGAAGAAGCTATCTTCTGGCTCATCATTACCCGACTCTGACAAAAAGTGTAAACTACCTTAGGATATAATGTCAACTTGAGCAGGATTAAATTGAAAAATTAGTCAACTCTTTTCAGGACGTTACAGTCATAAGAATTGGAGGATACTTTCACATGATTCTGACAAGACTTAGGGAATAGCCTGGTCACCTTCGTATCTTCTTGGTGTTTTCTTGGTGTTTTCTTCGTGTTTGTTTCGTACCATATATACGAAGCTACTACGAAGATGCTACCGAGATCCTACGGAGAACCTACGAAGATGCCTTGGATCATGGGTAAATTATCTCAGGCTTTCATCAGAATCATCCGGGAGTATTCCCTTAGGCTCGGGTTCATGGGTTTCGACATGAATAATGATGTTGATATAGGAGACTTTTGATTTGATCAAATCCTCGATCTCATCACATTTTTCGTGTACGTCTTTCAATGGAAGGTCGCCGGGCATTACCAAATGAAATTCTATAAACCGTTGTTTACCCGATTGTCTTGATTTCAAATCGTGGAAAGTGTAGTTGCTTTTGCGGATACACTTTTCAATGACTTCAATTTCTTTTTCAGATATAGCCGTGTCGAGCAATGGTTTATAAGCCCTGTTCAGTAATTCATATGATTCCCTGAGGATGAGCATGGCAACTAGTATGGCAACAATGGGGTCAATGATCCGGATCTTGGTAATGTAGATCAAGATGAGCCCAACAGCTACACCGGCTGAAGTATAAATATCTGTTTTCAGGTGGAGGGCGTCGGCTTCGAGTGCAATAGAATCGGTTCTTTTAGCGACCTTGTATAGATGACGGGATACGAAGAAGTTGGTAATGGCAGAGATCGTCATGACGAGAATGCCGATACCGGTGTTTTCCAAAGGCTTATTAATTAGGAGCTTATGGATGGCTTCATAGATGATCCAAATGGCCGCAACAAATATCAGGAGGGCTTCGATAACGCCCGAAACATTTTCAAATTTACCGTGGCCGTAAGGGTGTTCTTCATCAGCCGGGTTGTCGGAGATACGGACAGCAAAAAAAGCAATCACCGCTGCAAGCAGGTCCATCATTGAGTGGATAGCCTCAGATATTACGCTGACTGAGCCACTCATTATGCCGGCAACAAATTTCATAATGACCAAAGAGGTATTGGACATTACAGAAATACTAGCGGCGGCTGTTTTTTTGGTCATGGCTTAATTCATTTTTTAGAATACTATAAAACGCAAAGTAGAATAGAATACAGGATGACGGTTGAAAATAAAACAAAAGGTCTTCATCCTTTGTAAAGACTTTATTGTCTATTATCAAAATGGTTTTCATTAGACTACAAAATTAAGGGAAATTGTTTGAATTTGTTGTCGATTTAAAGTTGAATTTTCAATTTAATGTGAATATAATCACTTCATAACCGGTAATAATAAAACGATAAAACAATAATTATGAATACTAAATCGCTACTTACTTTTCTTTTATTCCTTGTTTCAACTTCGGTTTTTGCCCAGAAGGTTGATCCATACAAACCGGATTCGAAAAAGACAAAGGAAATTAAAGGGATGAAACTTGGCTAAACCGATGAATTCTTGCCTTTAACTTGTTAATAATTTGTTAAACTTCTTTGCCATAATTGGGTAAAAACGGATGATTAAAAGCACACTGCAATCGCTATAATAAATATTGAGAAAATCATAGTAACAGTTTCAGTCTGAAAAACAAAGCAATTGCCTAAGAAATTAAAAATCATTTCATTAAAATAAACTTACAATTTATAATTCACTAAAACAATTTAATGCGATATTATATTACTCTTATTACTTATATCTAAAATAGAAAGTTGAATATCTAAATTTAAAAGTGTAATCTAAGACGGTACCCTATATTTGTGTTTAATTAAAAATATTTAAAAATGAATTTTATACTTAATTATAAATTTCATTTATTTGCAGTGATAATTTCCATTTTAAAAACTAACTATGAAACAGAAAAGTCGTTTTTTGGTCATTCTTGTTCTGGCGCTCATACTACCTGTCGCCATAATGATGATGGCAATGTCAAGGATTGAGCGCAATGTTGTTCCGTCCCGACTAGAAGGTCCATGTGATATCTATGCCGCAGGTGGAACACCGTGTGTGGCTGCTCACAGTAGTACCCGGGCGTTGTATGCGTCCTACAAGGGTCCTTTGTATCAGGTAATTCGTCAGTCGGACGGCAAAACCCTGGACATTGGTGTGGTTCAACCCACAGAGGGCGATCCAGGCGGATACGCCAATTCAGCTGCTCAGGATGCATTCTGTGCCAATACATATTGCTGGATCACCACATTGTATGACCAGTCAGGTAAAGGCAACCACCTCGTTCAGGCACCCCACGGTGGATTCAATGGTCCGGCTATGGGCGGATTTAACAACATTCCGATCGCAGACATTGCTCCCATCACTGTCATGGGTCATAAGGTTTACGGTGTCTTCATCGAGCCAGGCATGGGTCTTCGCTTGAACGATGCTAAGGGTACTGCAGTTGACGATCAGGCCGAGGGTCAGTATTGGGTCATTAACGGTCACCATTACAACTCTGGCTGCTGCTACGATTATGGCAACGCAGAGACCGACAGTCGCGACGATGGCGACGGCACGATGGAAACCACATACTTTGGCAATCTTGGCGCCTGGTATCATGGTGTAGCCCCGGGACCATGGGTTATGACTGATCAGGAGAACAACCTGGTGGGTGGTGTTAACACGAATCCAAACGATAAGTATCTCCCTAACCTGCCCAGCGTCAATTGGCGCTTTATAACCGCAATGGCTGATGGCGAACCCCACCACTGGAGATCGATGGGTGGAGACGCTCAGAAAGGCGATCTGCAAATTATGTTCGACGGAACCCGAATCATCAATGACAGAAACAGCTATGATCCGATGCGCAAACAAGGAGCAATCCTTTTAGGTAACGGTGGCGACAACAGTAACGGTTCACAGGGAACCTTCTACGAAGGCGCAATGACAGCCCCCGGCACTTTCCCAACCAAGGAAATCAACCAGAAGATTCAGGCCAATGTCAGATCTGTCAGTTATGATGTGCAGCGTCTGAGCATTGCGCCACCTACTGCAGTCGACGCCCCTCCGGGACTCCAGACATTTTCACCATTGTCTACACAGAACTCTACCGTGACGTTTATAAATACTACAGGAGCTCCTGTCAAGGACGTCACCCTGAGTATTACCGTGCCTAAGGGTTGGAAAGCTGTGGTTGAAAACTCTAAAGATATTTCGAAGAAGATCGCAGGTCCGATCGCACCACATGCAAGCGTAAGCGCTACCTTCGAAGTGACCTCAGCACCTGAGCCTTTCAACGGCGATATGGTAGCGAAAGCCACATGGTCAAGCTCGACTAACAGTCAGATACAATCCGATTTACTAGCTGAAAAAGTACGTAATGTAAACCCGGTCAAGATAAATGAGTATCGCATCAGCGATGGTTCTGCTGCCAACTCGACCAACTCGTTTATCGAACTCTACAACGCCGGCAATGGCGAAGTCAATATCTCAAACTGGAGCCTGACCCAGCATGCAGCCCAGGTGCCTATCTTTTCATCCGTAAAGATTCCGGCCGGGACGAAGATTGCCGCACACGGTTTCTACTTATTAGGTCTGTCTAACTCAGGTCTGACAGTTCCTGCTAAGAAGGGTGAGACCACTCTCTACGTAAGGAATACAACCGGCATGTCAGTTGGCGATGTTGTTGAAATCTCTACTGGTACAACCAAGGAATCCCATAAAATAGCAAGTATCACAGTTCCTGAAGCACCCGCCGCTACAACTGGTGGTTTCGGTGGTGGCCGTCCAATGGAATCTGGTCCAACAATCGTATGGCAACCCCTTCCTGAAGGTCCGGTTATTACCATCCCCAAAGGTTCAACAAACCTGCCTGTTCAAAGTGTGAACGGCTTCAAGGTTGGCCAGAAGATGGCTATCGGATATGGTGCAACCTATCCAGCTGTTGCCCGGGATATAGAGAAATACGAGGTGGTTACAATAACCGCAGTCGGTAAACCAGGTACACAGGCCTACCTGTCAGCAGACGCAAAAGTCGGCGCAACCAACATCAAGGTTTCTGCTGTAGCTAACATTTCAGTTGGTGATAAAATCAGATTAGACATTGACAGCAAGGGTCACGGTATCGAGACTGTCACTGTGAAGAGTGTCGGCACGCAATCAACACGCAGGCCTGGCCAGGGTCCTATCGCCAATGTTGAAGAACAGGGTACAGGTCTCGAATTGACTGCTCCTTTGAAGTTCAATCATTCAGCCAACATACCTTTCAGCGTTAGAGGAACAGGGATCAGCTTTGAGCCGGCTACTGCTTTCGCACATTCGAGCAACGAGCCCGTCATGCCACTCGCAACAAGTATTACGCTTGACCAACCTCTGACAGGTGACCACGCGATCGATGCTGTAGTGCTTGATCAGAAGGTTACAACTGCAGGTTATCAAGGGGCACCAGCCGCCAACCAATTATTTGGAGGCCCAGCCCTTGCTTCTGCAGCCGGTAATATGGTACTGCGTGATGCAGCAGGAAATGTTGTTGACGGTCTCAATTATGGGTTAATCGTCGATCCATGGGCAGCTGAGGGTTACCAGGCTAATTTCGGACCTGGAGGAAGTGGAAGTTACGCACCTTCACCCAGTGCAAACAGAGGAGGTGGCAGAGGAGCGCCATCAGCTTCAGCCACTCAGCCCAACAGGAGCGCAGGTCGCTACCCTGATGGTGCAGACAACGACAACAATCTCCGCGATTTCTTTGTACAGAGTTCGATGAGCCTGTTAAGTGCAGCACCAGCCGGTATAGACAATATTAAAGTCGCCAGTACAACAGGCTTTAGCATTGGACAGAAAGTACTCATCGAGGCAGGAGCAAATAGTGAATCTGTTGTTATCAAGACTATTGGTACAACAGGTGGCACTACAGTTGGAACCGCCACCACCATGGGAGCAGTCGTTATTCCTGTCGCCAACGTGGTAGGTTTTGCAGCCGGTCAGACCATCACCATTGACAATGGTACGAACCAGGAGACAGTAGTTATTGCCTCCATCACACCTCCTGCCAGAGGCAATGCAGGTGGAACTCCAGCCAGCGCCACCATCACCATCACCGCACCGCTCGCTATGGCACATGCTGTAGGTGTACAGGTTTCCGGTACCGGTATCACTTTGACAGTCCCTTTGACTAAGGCTCATGAAAACGGTGCACCGATTGCCAATTACCTTCCAACACCAGGTGCACCCAATCAATATACTAAAAGACCATAATAAGGACATTATTCGGTCTTAGTTAATATGTTTAAAACACTCCGCGGCTCGAAAATATACTGAGATACCGCGGAGTGTTTGATTTACAAACGGAAGAGGATAGAACTTTGGTTACTTACAAAGATATCACAAGTTATCAACGCCCCTGGCCCTGGTGGCGATGGATCCTGACGGGATTGAACACATTGGCTTTGAGTCTGAGCATCATAATGAGCTGGCATTATCTGATGGGTGGATCGATGGTCGGCTGTGGCGGTGGGAGCCCATGCGAACAAGTGCTCAATAGCCGGTGGTCGAATCTGGCGGGGATATTGCCTGTCAGTGGTTTGGCGGTTGGAGCGTATCTTGCTATGCTGGTTGCCGGTCTTTTTATTGGTCCTGCTACCGAGTTACCGATCCGGCGTCTGGCCTGGAGCGCGATGTTGGTACTGGTCGGCTCTGTTGCCGGAAGTGCCGTGTGGTTTACTATCCTACAGAAATGGTTTATTGGCAGCTTTTGCCCTTATTGCATGACTACACACATCACCGGTCTGCTTTTGACTGCTCTGGTCATCTGGCGATCAATCAAAGAATTCGACAACCCTTCAAACGATATTTCTCTTAAGAATAAAGCAATGATCAAAAATGTTTCTCCATCCACTCCCAGGCATATTATTAGCCCTTTGCAAGCGATGGGACTGACTCTGACCGGTTTGGTTCTGGCCGGCATCCTGGCAGCCTTTCAGGTCATCATTACTCCCTCAGGTGTCTATCGCAACGGCGAGTCTCAGAATAGCATGCCCACTATGGATTACCATACTTCACCCATGATCGGGTCTCCGGATGCCCCCTATATTGTTACCTTGCTCTTTGATTATCAATGTTCCCATTGTCAGAAATTACATTTTATGCTCGAGGAGGCGGTTCACCGTTATGCCGGCAAGCTGGCATTTGTACTTTGTCCGACACCCTTAAATACCCAATGCAACCCTTACGTTCCCAGAGATGTGGATGCTTTCAAAAACTCCTGCGAACTGGCAAAGATTGGCATGGCCGTGTGGGTTGCCAAACGCGAGGCGTATCCAGCCTTCGAAAACTGGATGTTCACCTTTGAGTCAGGCGACAGTTGGCGCCCCCGAAGCCTCGAAACCACTATGGCCAAAGCAGTTGAATTGGTCGGTCAGGGGAAGTTCAATACCGCATGGGCCAATCCCTGGATTGGACGGTATATGCAAGACTGCATGCAGTTTTTCGGTCAGACCCTCCAGAATGGCAAGGGTGGTGTCCCCAAACTGATTTTCGGTTCGCATTGGATCAACCCTGAACCGTATAATACAGATGACCTTATAATGATATTGCAGAATGGCCTGGCTGTACCCAAGCCATAATCAGGTTGTGAATGCTTGAGCCAGGTTCGACATTGTCTAGAGGTGGATAAGCTATTCCCTGTTTGTAACAAAAGTTAAATTGCTATCATACAATGGCAGAGGAATTTCAATTGATAGAAAGGATAAAGGAACAGGTTAGTTCCTGGTCATTTCCTGACAAGGATCAATATAATATTTGAGATACCAAATTATTAACACATTAGACGTCTCCATAAAACATCTGTGATTGATAATAAATTTGAAAAAAAGAAAACCGATCTGGTGATTTTTCAATTGTGTGTTTTCAAACAAGAAAACACATCCCATTAAAATCTAGTGGACTTATTGATTCAAGAAAATATTTTCAAAATTATTCTTTCTAAATAAACAACTACATATAGCCGAATGAAAAGTTACGTTATTGTTATAAATTTCAATTAAGAAAGAAATAGTGCTAAGTTTGTACTTTTTTAAAACAAACTTCATGAAATCATCCAACTTCGAGGTTGTTAAAGATATCCAGGCAGGGAATATTAAAACTTTTGAAGAGGTTTTTGTTTACTATTTTCCTTTTCTACAAAAGTTTGCCGAAGGCTATGTAAACAATAAAGATGAAGCAAGTGATATTGTGCAATCTGTATTTTTATCTGTTTGGGAACGAAAAGAGAAGCTAAAAGAAGATACAAATCTGAATAATTATCTTATTACACTAACAAAGAATCAGTGTCTCAATTACATAAAACACCTAAAGGCTCAACAGACATATCTTCAAAATGAAAGCTATAATGTTAACGAATTACTGTTGAATTATTATGCGCTTGAAAATTTGAATGAAAATAAGTTAATTCTAACTGAGTTATCTGCAATTATAGAATCTGCTATCAATTCATTAACCAAACAATGTAAGGAGATTTTTATGATGAGTCGGTTTGAGAACATGAAATATCATGAGATAGCAGAGAAGTTGAGTATTTCTGTTAAGACGGTTGAAAAGAAGATGAGTATTTCACTTGCAATTTTACGAACAGTTTTAAAAGATTATTTATTTATATTTTTGGTTTTGATTATTCGTTAGTGACTCCCAAAATAGTTGTGATTTTTATATTGAATATCAATTAGATATATTAGTACAGTCACATAATTAATTTATCTCTTTTAAAAAATGAATTTTTTATCTCTTTTATCGTAGGGTATTGAATACCTATGTTGTTTATATTTAATAAGCAAAAATATAAGAGAATGATTACTGAGATTATTATTAAGTATTTTCAAAGTACAGCCTCCGAGAAGGAAAAGGCTATATTACTTGAATGGGTTGAAGTTTCAGAAGAAAACAGGGCCTTATTTACATCATTGAAAAATACTTGGGTTATTTCAAGCTTAGCTGACGTAAATCGGAATCAGGAGACAATACATAATAAATTCAATGATCTGCTTCAGAAAATTAAGGAAAGTTCTGAAGAAAAAACCCTTGAAATATCGAACAGAAAATATCTACGTGTAATAATGCGATTTGCAGCTGCTATAATTGCCACTGCTTGCATTACAACAGTGATTAGTTATTTGATTTTGAATCAATCCAAACCATTGCAGTATAATCAGTTGGAGGTGCCATGCGGCCAGCAGGCAAAGTTAACGCTGTCTGATGGAACCAAAATATGGTTGAATTCAAAATCCAAGCTTATTTATCCTGATCATTTTTCTGGAAATTTGAGAGAGGTATTGCTGGATGGGGAAGGTTATTTTGAAGTTACACATAATGAGAAGAATCCATTCATTGTAAGAACATCAACATTAAAAGTAAAAGTTTTAGGAACGTCGTTTAATGTTGCTTCATACAATAACGATAACGACATGAAACTTACCCTTGAGAAGGGATCGGTAAGTATGCTTGATCCGATAAGTAATAAGGAAGTTATGAGGGTGAAACCGAATGAAATGGCAACCTTTTCTAAGATAGATCATCATTTAACTGTGAAAAAAGTGGAGTCAGATCTTTATTCAAGCTGGCGTAATGGTCAGTTTAAGTTTAGAAAATTAAGTTTCGAAGAGATTTCAAAACGTCTGAGCAGAAATTATAATGTGACAATCATATTTCATAACAGATTTCTAAAAACTGCTAAATTTAGTGGAGTCTTTTTTAATTACGAACCACTTGATTTGATATTGAGGGTATTACAAACAAATACGGCATTCAGATATAATATTGTAAAGGATACAGTAACCATAAAATAAATTCTAATTAAAACATACGCCTATGTAATTGAAATACATAATACTCACTAAAAAACCGGAAAATGGTGCGAACATTTCCCGGCATGAATTCAGCTTATCCAAGCAACGATAAAATCATTTACTTACCAAATTCATTGTAAAAATATGAAAAATTATCTCTCGCGTGAGGTTTTTTTACCTCATTTTAATTTCACTCAGTTATTTCGTATTATGAAACTGACCATATTAATGTTATTTTTAACAATTTGGCAACTTAAGGCAGTTGAAACATATGCACAAAGTACAACTGTAAACCTTAATTTAAAAAATGTAAAAATTGAAGAGGTGTTCAAATCAATTGAGCATCAATCAGATTTTGATTTTTTTTATAACGATAAACAAATTGATGCAAGCAAACTTTTTACTATTAATGTAGAGAATGCTAAAATCTCTGATGTAATTAATAAGTTATTTGCTGACGAAGAGCTTACTTATAAAGTCATTGGCAAACATATTGTATTAATTAAGTCAGATTCATATGAAAGTGAAGTCTTAAAGGTTGTTTTAGAATCTCAACAGAAACAACCAAAAATTTCAGGTAAGGTTACTGATATTGCAGGTCTTCCACTAACTGGTGTTGTGGTAAATGTTAAAGGCACAAACAAAAGTGTAATTACCGATGCCAATGGTAAATACTCAATAACATTTGCTGATAATGATAAGGTTCTGATATTTTCTTTTATCGGAATGATAAAACAGGAAATTTTAATCAAAGGTCAAACCAGCCAGGACGTTGTTCTGGAATCCGAGGTTTTAAGTCTGGATGAAGTTGTGGTTGTAGGCTATGGTGTACAAAAGAAAAAATTGGTTACCGGGGCTACTGTTTCAGTAAAAGGGGAAAGTTTAAAAAAACTAAACACGACAAATGCTTTACAAGCTTTGCAGGGACAAGCTGCAGGTGTCAACATTACTTCTTCATCGGGGCAACCTGGTGGAGGGATCAAAGTAAATATTCGCGGTGTTGGAACCATTGGAAATGCAAATCCGCTTTATGTGGTGGATGGTGTTATTACCGGCGATATTACTTATTTAAGCAATTCGGATATAGCTTCTGTTGATATTTTAAAAGATGCTGCATCATGTGCAATCTATGGTATAAATGGAGCAAACGGTGTAGTATTAATTACAACCAGAAGCGGGAGTTCTGTTAATAAAAAAGGGGGACAAATTTCATTCGATGCATATTACGGAACTCAAAATGTTGCCAGGAAATTAAATTTATTGAATGCAGAACAATACGCTACCATACAAAATGAGGCCGCAATTAATTCAGGAAAAGCGCCTCTTTTCACGCAAACGCAAATTGATGCGTTAGCCCAAGGGAGCAAGGCTTTGCAGGCTCACGGAACGAACTGGTTAGACGAAATGTTTTCTTCCAATGTGCCAACCCAAAATTATAATTTATCGGCCAATGGTGGAAATGATGTTACAAACTATTCATTAGGTCTATCTTATACTCAGCAGGGTGGGATAATTGGCGGTTCCGATCTTTCAAATTATCAACGTATAAACTTTCGTTCAAATACAGAACATAAAATGTACGATGGGGCATTGAAAATAGGTGAACATTTAACTTTTTCTATTATTGACCAAAAAGGTGTTGCGGATGGTGGATTATATTCCGGTAATGTTGTTGGCGGCATTTTTACAAGTCCGTTATTAGCCATGTTTGATGCAAAAGGAAACTATTTGAACAGCATGAATTCGACCATCTATAATGGTGGGCCCTGGAATAATACTGAATCTAATCCTTACGCATCAATGCAATACAATAATCAAAATGATTCGAAGACACAAAAATTGATAGGAGATGTGTATGCAGAACTTCAGCCCATCAAAAATTTAAAAATAAAATCAACCTTCGGTATCAATTATTCTTCTTCGGCTAATCACAGCTTTAGGCCTGCTTATGGTAATTTATCAATTTATGCTTTCAACCTTTACGAAAGTATTAGTCAAGGCAGTTCGCAGGGATATACCTGGAACTGGGATAATACTATCAACTATACATTTAATATCAAGGATCACAAATTTGATGTTTTGGCCGGTAGCGCAGTCCGCAAATACCAAGGATCGTGGATAAGTGGGTCAAATACTGGTTCTACTTTATTCAGCACGTTCGATCGGGGTTACCTGAGTAATTCGACTGTTACAAACTATGCGATGAGTAGCCCTTCAACTATTACGCGACTTCCGGGAGAAACTGATGCTGCATACAATGCAAGATATGCCGCTGCCGCTCAACTTCTTTCTCATGGCATATCGCTGTCCGGGAATGCAACTGCCATATATGCTCAATCGTCTTTCTTCGGTCGTTTAAACTACAGCTATCAAGAAAAATATTTAGCTTCTGTGATTTTCCGAGCTGATGGTTCCACTAATTTTGCCCCAGGTCATCAATGGGGATACTTTCCATCACTTTCTGCAGGTTGGGTAGCAAGTAACGAATCCTTTATGGAATCAACCAAAAATTGGTTGGACTTTTTAAAAGTACGTGCAAGTTGGGGTTCAAATGGCAATGATGGTATCTCTGCATTTAATTACCTCTCTTTAATTAGCTTAGCAAACGCCCAATATAATTTTGGTAGTGATAATACTACCTTAACTCAAGGTTCATATCCTCAAACAATTGGTGTAGAAAATACTAAATGGGAAACTTCTCGTCAAACAAATATTGGTATCGATACCCGTTTTTTGAATAATAAATTAACCGCGACTATCGACGTCTACAATAAATTAACAAAAGACTGGTTAGTTGCAGCACCTTTATTAGCAATCGCCGGGGTGTCTAAAAATCCATATATCAATGGCGGAGATGTTACCAATAAAGGGATAGAATTTCAATTATCTTACAACAGCAAGACTGGAAAAGATTTCGCCTATTCTGTTTCCGGTTCATATGCCTATAATAAAAACGTTGTAAATAATATCCCGACAGCTGACGGTATTATTCACGGTAGTACAAACAGTTTATTTGTCAATGGGCCTGAATTTTTCCGTGCTTCTGCAGGAAATCCCATCGGCTATTTCTGGGGATATAAAACTGCCGGAATTTTCCAGACAGAAGCTGATGTTGCAAATTATAAGAATACTGAAGGTGCTGTTATCCAACCTAATGCAAAACCGGGAGATTTGAAGTATGTGGATTTGAATGGTGATGGTAAAATTTCAGCCGATGATAAAACAAATATCGGTGATCCTAATCCCCATCATTTATTTGGTTTAAACTTTGCATGCAATTATAAAAATTTCGATCTTTCTATAACAGCCAATGGAGTTGCCGGTAATAAAATTGTTCAGTGTTATCGTGGCCCGGGTCAATATGCTAACTGGACTACTGATATTTTGAGTCGATGGCATGGAGAGGGAACATCAAATACGATGCCCCGCGTAACTCAAAACAGTTCTAACTGGGTAGAATTTTCAGATCTTTATGTCCATGATGGGAGCTATCTAAGAGTTTCGAATGTAACACTCGGATACGATTTTGCAAAACTTGCAAAATGGAAAAATCTCAGCCAATTCCGCTTATATGTTTCCGTTCAAAATCTGATTACGTTTACAAAATATAGTGGTATGGATCCTGAAGTTGGTGCTTCCGCTCCTGATGCCAGCGGAGCTTATTATTTTGGTCAAGGTGTCGATACGGGTATTTACCCACGTCCTCAAGTTTATATGATGGGTGTAAATATTATATTCTAATTGTTAAAAAACATAATCATGAAAAAATATAGAATTATAATTATTGCAATTATTGCAATAATATCATTTAATTCGTGCAAAAAATTTCTTACAACCGAACTCACTGATCCCACACAAACTAATACCTCTTATTATAAAACACCCAGTCAGGCATTTACTGCATTGGTAGGATGCTATAATGGATTAAATTTAATTTGGAATAGTTCGGCAATCCCTGCAGAGTTGGAGGTTTTTTCAGATAACAGTTTCGGAGGCACAGGATCCTCTGACGGATATGGATGGCAAATGATGGATGAATTTAACAAATCAGTTTCGCCTTCAGATGTTTCAATGCATAGTGGTGCGTGGAAAGGTTATTATCAAGCCATCTATCGCTGTAATATGTTACTCCAAAAATTGGATCAGGTCACATGGGGCGACAGTATTGCATTGAAAAAACAATATAAAGCGGAAGCCAAATTTATTCGTGCTTTCTGTTATCTTGATATGGTTCGCCTGTGGGAAAAAGTCCCTTTGATTACAACACCTAGCAGTGCCAATATGCCGCAATCCGATCCGGCTTTGACCTATGCACAAATCATGAGCGACTTGCGTTATGCTTCTGATAGCCTTCCTTCAAAAGTTTACACGAGTGTGCCAAGCGGGAGGGTGACCAAATGGGCTGCTGAATCTTTATTAGCCCGTGCTTATATGTTCTATTCCGGATATTATGGTACCGCTACCATTGGTAAAGAAACAGCAACTACTGCTTTAGCTGCCGTAGAAGATGTAATTGCACATAGCGGACACGGATTGGTTAGCGATTTTAACACTTTGTGGCCAGCGGCTTCTGTTGGTAAAAATGTTACTTATGCAGGCGAAACAAACAAGGAAGTGGTTTTAGCAATTAAATATTCTTCGACTCAAGATTATAATGGAAACATTACTGGTAATGGTTGGATGGTTATGGAAGGAATCCGCGAACAAAGCATTTATCCTTACCAGTACGGATGGGGGGGATGTACGGTTGATCCTAAGCTTTGGAATGCTTTTAACTCAAGTGATACTCGTCGTTTTGCTTCAATCATTTCTATAGCTGACGAAAATCTTGCTTTCACCAAGTCAGCCAACAATCGCGAATATACCGGATATTATCTGAAAAAATACAGTCCACTATGCGATAAGAATAATGTTTCTATTGTTACTGATTTTCAGATTGGTCAATATCAGGACTATTTCGCTATTCGGTATTCGGATGTATTGCTGATGGCTGCTGAATTAGGCAGTCCTAATGCTGTAAATTATTACAATGCTGTTCACCAACGTGCGATACCAACTGCAGCCGCTGTTACTGCTGTATCTAAAGCTGATATTCTGGCTGAACGTCGTTTGGAATTTGTAGGGGAAGGTATCCGTTACTGGGACTTATTGCGCCAGGGCATTGCTACAGCTGCTTCTACAATTGCTGCTAATACAACTGTTTCTTATCTTTATGATGGCACTCCTACTCCACCTAGTGCTTCGCAATTACAGGCAAATATTACAGCAACACGTGGTTTCCAGCAAATACCTAACGACCAAATTACTTTATCCTCAGGTGTATTAAAACAAAATGCCGGTTGGTAATAATTATCTAATAATTTAAAATATTCAGATATGAAAAATAAATTAAAAATATTAGTTCTCTTTTTAGGGTCAGTACTGCTGTTTTCAGCATGTAGTCCTGATAAGTATGAATTGGGCCCTTTAGCCAGTAAAGCGTCGTTGAAGTATACCATTGCGCCTTCTTCTACAAATCCTAATAATATTGTTTTGACAAGTTTATCTCCAAATGTCACTCCTATGTGGGTAACTCCGTATGGACAATCTACACGGGTAAAAGACACTATCAATATTCCTTTTCCCGGTACGTATAAATTTGTGTATGGTGTGGAGAGTGCCGGTGGATTTGTTCAGTCTGATACAGCTATAGTAATTATTAACACGTTGGATCAGAATGCAGTAAACGGCCCTCTGTGGGTTAATCTTACAGGCGGGAATGGAAAATCGAAAACATGGGTTTTGGATTTGGATGCTAACGGGGTAAGTAAATATTTTGGGGGGCCATTTTACTATGGCGGTACAGGATGGGAATGGGATCCCGCATTTAAAGATATAGGTTGGGCAGGGGTTTCAGCGGGCGATTATGGTACCATGACTTTTGATCTGAAGGGTGATGCACATTTTACCTCGAATAATAAAATGTTCCCTGATTTGTCAGGAACAGGTAAATTTATGTTGTATCCTGCTACCAATCAATTGGCAACTATTGGTGCCCAAGTTCTACATGACAAAGCACAAGGCAACAATGTTCTTGATTGGTATGCAAAAATGACAATCAAAACACTTGATGCCGACCACATGCAACTTATCGCTATATCAGGTCCTGGCGCTTGGTATATTTATAACTATATATCACTGAATTATTACAATACACATTAAGCTGAATATCGAATTTTATTAACTATGGGAAGATCATAAAAACTCTTCCCATAGTTTTATCGATTATTGCACACAAAAAAAATCAGATGAAAAAAATACATATTTTATGCCTATTAATAGTAGCTATAATACCGTTTTCTTTTTCTTGTAAAAAAAATGGAACTCCAGTTCCGCTACCAGTAGTTACCAATCCTATTTTTAAGTTTTCAGCGGACTCATTGAAGTTTGCAATAGCAGGAGGGATTGTAATCGTAAGCGATTCAATGAATGGTAATCGTTGGGATGCAACTTCGAACCAAACCTGGTGCACATTGTCAGTCAATAATTCTACTTCAGCAACTTCACAAATAACAGTAACTACCACTGCAAATCCAAATATGGGTGTTCGAACTGCCAAACTTATGTTTGTAATGGATAGCAAAACGGTGAAATATGTTTATGTATCTCAAGCCGGAAGAACAACGCTTTACCCAAGTTACAATACTACACCAATTGCACCAGATATAACCGGAATGAGTAACTCTGCGGTGCAATTAGCTGCTAAAATGGGGTTGGGCTGGAACATTGGTAATACGATGGAAGCTCCTGGCGGTGAAACAGGCTGGGGTAATCCTCTAATTACCGAGAATTATATTAAATTTGTAAAACAGAGTGGGTTTAATGCAATTAGAATTCCCTGTGCATGGTATCTGCACATGGATAATGCAACAGATGCACATATAAGAACAGATTGGCTCAACAGGGTAAAACAAGTGGTTCAGTATTGCGTAAACAACGATATGTATGTTTTACTCAACATCCACTGGGATGGTGGCTGGCTCGATTGTACACCAGCCAAAAAAGATTCTGTTAATGCTATGCAAAAAGCATTCTGGGAGCAAATTGCTACCACCATGCGTGATTTCGATGAGCATTTGATGTTTGCCAGCGCTAACGAACCAGATACACATAGTTCTGCCGCCCAAATGAATGTATTGCTTTCATATCATCAGACTTTTATTAATGCCGTACGTTCTACTGGTGGAAAAAATACCTACAGATCTTTGGTTATTCAGGGGGATAGTAAATTGATAAGCGTAAACGCATTCCCAACTGACCCCACTCCCAATCGAATAATGTTTGAAGAACATAATTATACACCATTTCAATTCTGCGCTTTAGATGGAGATGCAAGCTGGGGTAAAATGTTTTACTACTGGGGAACCGGACATCATTCGACGATTGAGCCCGATCGTAATCCAAATTGGGATTGCGAAGAGACTGCTCAAACCTTGTATTTTCAAGGAATAAAGGCAAATTTCATCGATAAAGGTATTCCTGTACTGATGGGTGAATATGGCGCTTACAGACGAGACGGCTCTGCCAATATCCCCAATGATTTACCAACACACGAAGCCTCGGTGGATTATTGGATAACATTTACCACTAAAACAGCAATAACTAACGGGCTTAAACCATTTTACTGGGATACGGGTGGAATTTTAGATAGAAGTAATAATACAGTAAAGGATCAGCGTTCTCTTGTTGCCATTATTGCGGGAAGCAAATAGTAAAAAAGGGAACTTTTTAAAAACCCGGAATTCTGGGATTGCAACAGTGTCAGAAGGTGGATTTTATTGGAGTAAATGAGAATTTTGACGATGGAACAAGAAGCAGAATTCCGGGTTTTCTGAATGTATTCAAAAGTTATAGTAACCTTGTAAAATATCTATGAAATGAAATTTACTAACATACTAATAGTAGCAATTACTCTATTGGCAATGACTTCTGTTTTTGCACAAAGTAAAAAGAACATAAAACAGGAGATACCTCAAAGGGTAATCAATGTTGATTACAATGTGGAAAATGGTACAATGAATACAATGTTTAAGGAATGTATAGGAGCTGGCAGAGCTAATGAAGGACTTCGAGCCGACTGGCAGCAACAATTGGCGTATGTAAAAAAAGAGTGCGATTTTAAATACATCCGTATGCATGGTCTTTTATGCGATGATATGGCTGTTTATAGTGAAGATAATAAAGGAAATCCTGAATACAATTACCAGTATATTGATGCTTTATTTGATTATTTGGAAAGTATAGGTATAAAACCATTTGTGGAATTAGGATTTATGCCCTCAGCTTTGGCAAGTGGCACTAAAACCATTTTTTGGTGGAGAGGGAATGTAACACCTCCTAAAGATTATAAAAAATGGGGAGATTTAATCCATAATCTAACTGCTCACTTTACCGAACGCTATGGGGCAGAAGAAGTAAAAACATGGTACTTTGAAGTTTGGAATGAACCTAATTTGAATGGATTTTGGGCTGGGACGCAAGAGGAATATTTCAAACTTTACCAGTACTCGGTGAACGCTATCAAAAGTGTAAATCCACTATACAAAGTTGGTGGACCAGCTACTGCCGGTGCTGCCTGGGTGCCCGAAATGATTAGCTTTTGCTCCAAGAATAATCTTCCGATAGACTTCATCAGCACCCATTCATATGGCGTAAAACAAGGTTTTCTCGATGAACATGGAAATTCAGGTACTGTGTTGAGCAAAGATCCGATGGCAGTTAGCGGCGATATTTTGAAATCCCATAGCCAAATTACAAGCTCTTCTATGTCGAACCTGGAGTTGCATTATACCGAATGGAGCTCATCCTACACTCCTGCCGATCCAGTTCATGACAGTTATCATGAGGCTGCGTATATATTAGAAAAAATCAAACAGGTCGGAAATGCGGCCAATTCAATGTCATACTGGGTATTTACCGATATCTTTGAAGAATCCGGACCGCGCTTTACACCTTTTCATGGCGGATTCGGATTACTCACTATTCAAGGGATAAACAAATCTGCTTTGTACTCCTACAAGTATATGAATAAACTGGGAAAAACTGAATTGGTTAATACTGACACACGTTCATGGGCGTGCAAAAGTGATAATGGTGATATCCAATTGCTTTTTTGGGACTTCACCAATACTCATCCCGGCGATTCAGTAAATAATCAGGCTTATTATATAAAAGATTTGCCTTCCAGGTCAAAGGGTAAATTGAAAGTAAGTATTTCTCATGTGCCGGTTGGAATGTATACGTTGGAGACTTATAAAGTAGGTTATCGTGTTAATGATGCTTATACTGATTATTTGGATATGGATAAACCAAAACAACTTAATAAACAGCAGGTTGAGGAATTAAAAAGACATAATGCCGGTTCTCCTATTGCCACTGAAACTATTGAGGTGAAACCGAATACACTCTTTTCAAAGGAACTTGATATTCGCGAGAATGATGTTTTTCTGCTCAACTTGATTAAACACTAACCTAATATCTATTTACCTGATTTTCGTATTGAGTATGTTTGAACAACGCTGCATTTGAAAGAATAAAGATGTCAGTTGCATTCGGTATAATAATACTAAATAAATTAATTGATAATCAAATGAAAACAAGTAAAATTAAGATCTTGTTATTAATTGCAATTTCTTTCTTTTTTAGCTTCATATCGAATGCTCAAGGGTTGTATGTTGGAGCCAATTATCATCCACATGATGATAAAAATATTGAAAAAATCAGAAGTGATATTCAGCTAATGAAAGCTGCCGGAATTAACGTTGTCCGTATGGGACATTTAGCATGGGACAGCTATGAGCCTTCGGAAGGACAATTTGACTTTGATTGGTTTGATAAGGTTATGGACATGATAAATCAAGCCGGAATAAAGGTAATTCTTGATATTGCTATACGGCCTGCACCCATGTGGTTACATCATAAATATCCATCAATAGACGTTGTAGATAAAAATGGTGATGTGCAGTATCCGAACCATCGCTATATGGAAGATATTGGTGATCTGATGTATCAAAAATATGCCCTTCGCTATGCTGACGCCCTTATAAAACGGTATGGAAAACATCCGGCTTTGTTGGCTTTTGGCGTTGATAATGAATCCGGTGATGGTCCAATTTCTTATTCAGAAACTGCAAAACAGAGATTCATCGTCTGGTTGAAGAATAAATATTCGAGCCTTGATAATTTGAACAAAGCGTGGGCTACTCAACGATGGTCAAGAAGATTTAACCAATTTGAAGAAATTGGATTCCCGGTGGCCACCCATACCAATGATGTACCGGAAAGGATGCTCGATTTCAGTCGTTTTGTTTCGGATGAAGTCAATCAGTTTCTTTTTAAAGTCATTGATAAGGTAAATTCCAATGCACCAAACGCCTTGGTAAACACAAATGCCTGGTATTACAGCCCATTGAAATATTTTGATTATTCACAGATTGCCTATTCAGGCAAAATGACTCGTGAGGGTTGCGGTTTTTATCCCGGAAATTCATTAACTACCAATTGGGGTATAATGAATGCTTTGTTTGGGATAGCCCGCATTCAATTTGAAAGCACAAATCCTTTCTGGTGCAGCGAATTTACAACCATGACAGCTGTACCAAATTCTATCCGTAAGTCGGCTTATGCCACGTTAATGTATGGTAACCAAATGGTTTGCGGATGGACTTGGCAAAGTATGCAGTCTGGAGAAGAACAGTATCTGGAAGGAATGCTGGATTGGGACGGAATTCCAAACCGTAAATACGACGAATACTCAAAAATCGCAACGGAGTTTAAAAAAATCGGAAAGTTTTTCCCTTATAAAGTTCAGGCCGAAGTGGGTTTGGCTTTTTCTTTTCCCAGCCAGGTAGCAAGTAGTTCCTTCCCTGAACAACATGAAAGCCAACTACAGACCTGCTTTAATTTATTTTATAATCGCAATATGGACGCACGGGTTGTGGAGATTAGCAGAAGCTCCCTTAGTTACAAACTTTTGTTTGTTCCTGGTGTAACTGTTATGGATGAAACAACTGCCACCAAAATTCGTGATTTTGTCAAAAATGGTGGAACTATTATCATGACTAGCAATTCGGCAGTTGTTGACGAAACAGGGAAAGTATTTTCTTCCACTCACCCGGGCCGTTTAAGCGATGTGTTCGGAATACGAGTTGCAAATTTTGAAGAAACAGTTGCCCTGAATGAAATATCCAGAAAATCATTCAAGGGCAATAAAATTGAGCTATCCTACAAAGAGAAAAAGATCACTTCAGAATCAGTCAGGTTTGATGTTGTAGAATCTAAAGGTGCTGAAATTCTCGGAAGCATAACTAGTTTAGACAAGGATTACCCAATTATTACTTCCAATAAATATGGTAAGGGAAGAGCAATTTATATCGGTCTCCCTGCAAATGGTGAGATACTCGGTACTTTGCTTGATGAGTTAATAGTTGAGCTTTCTTTAAAAAAAGGTCCTGAAGTACCTGCTGGTGTGATGGCCAGACAAATTGATAAAAACCATTTTCTTTATTTAAACGTAAGTGATAAACCAAAAGAAATTCAAATGAAAGGAAAATCAAGGAGTATTCTTTTTGATAAAAATTATGACGACAGTTTTACAATTGCACCTTATGATCCGGAATTTATTGAAATAAAATAACATTCTAAGAAAATCATAAATTTTAGCAATTAGTTTTTTAAAAAAATATCTTATAATCGAAATTGTCTTAACATCTTGATAATTATGAAAAAAAAAGTTTCAAAATTCTTTTTAATCACCCTTACTTTAGTTTTTGCATTGAACATTGTAAAAGCCCAAACACAAACCAATCAGTCGTTAAATGCTAAAATTACTTCAATCATTAAGAAATTAACTTTGGAGGAAAAGATCTCAATGTTACATGCAAGTGGTATTTTCTCAGCCGGAGGAATTCAGCGACTTGGGATACCTGAAATGATGACCGATGACGGGCCACTCGGTGTTCGCGAAGATGTCAAACAGGGGTGGGGTTCGGCAAACCTGACAACTGACTCGGCAACCTTTTTCCCGAACGGATCAGCATTAGCTGCAACATGGAATCCCGATTTAGCTTATCGTTTCGGGCATGATATGGGCGAAGAGGCCAGGGCACGTAAAAAGACAATCATGCTGGCGCCTGCTTTTAACATATGCAGAACTCCATTGTGTGGCCGTACTTATGAATATTATTCAGAAGATCCATTTTTAAATGCCCGTCTTGCAGTCCAAGCGGTTAAAGGGATCCAAAGTCAGAATGTAGCTGCATGTGTGAAACACTATGCAGTAAATAATCAGGAGGTAGAACGCAGTAGAGTTAATGTGGAAATTGATGAAAGAGCATTGCGTGAAATATATTTGCCTGCCTTCAAAGCATCGATTACTGAAGGAAATGCATGGTCAATCATGTCCGCATACAATAAAGTATTGGGTTCATACTGTTCTGAAAATGATTTTCTATTAAACCAGATTTTAAAGGGGGAATGGAAATTTAAAGGAATTGTTATGAGTGATTGGGCTGGCACTCACAGTACTGTTGATGCAGCCAACCATGGTCTTGATCTGGAAATGGGGACAAACCCACCTTATGAGAAAAACTATTTTGCCAATCCTTTACTTGCAGCCGTTAAAGAAGGAAAAGTGAGTATGAAAGTGATTGATGATAAGGTTTATAGAATATTATGGGTAACCTATCAAACTACTTTAAGCGGAAATCAATCTTCCGGGAAAATTAATACACCCGAACACAGTCAGACTGCATATGATATTGCCGCTGAATCAATCGTGCTGTTAAAAAACGAAAAACAACTACTGCCTTTAAATATTAAATCATTTAAAAGTATTGCTATTATTGGAGACAATGCTACCCGAACATTTCATCTGGGTGGATTTGGAGCCGGTGTAAAGGCCCGCTATGAGATTACAGCCTTGGCTGGATTAAAAAACAGATTAGGAAAAAATGTGGACATAAGATTTGCACAAGGTTATTCAGGTGTCATCAAGTCCACAAGAAAAAATACAGCTGCAGAACAAAAAGCTGATTCTACATTGATTCAACAAGCTGTTGGAATTGCAAAAAGTTCAGACATGGCAATTTTGTTTATTGGGGGTAATCGTGATTATGAAAGCGAAAGCCGTGACCGTACAGATCTAAGTCTACCATTTAATGAACAGGCCTTGGTTGATGCCGTGACAGCTGTAAATCCAAATACTATAATCGTTGTTGTTGGAGGAGCTCCTTATGATATAAGTAAAATAAAGAAAAACAATCATACCATAGTCTGGTCCTGGTACAATGGTTCTGAAAATGGAAATGCACTTGCTGATGTATTTACCGGCAAAGTAAATCCATCCGGTAAGTTACCATTTACATTCCCTGTTTCATTGAATGACTCACCTGCGCATGCTTTAAATACTTACCCGGGTGAAAATTTGCAGGCAAATTATAAAGAGGGGATCCTTGTTGGTTATCGCTGGTTTGATACCAAAAAAATTGAACCACTTTATTGTTTTGGTTATGGGTTGTCATATACCAACTTTAAATATTCTGGGTTTAATACCGATAAAAAGAATTACAAAGCATCGGAAACTATTACTGCAACGGTTAGTGTTAATAATAACGGTAAATATGCCGGCAAAGAAACGGTTCAATTATATGTTGGTAAAACAGGTTCAGTCGTTGAGCGTGCTGATAAAGAATTGAAAGCATTTAAAAAAACAGCCATTGGTGCAGGAGCAACATCAATAGTTGTTTTGAAAATACCGGTTAAAGATCTGGCTTATTTTGATGTTAAAACCAAAACATGGATTGTTGAACCGGGACAATATAAACTCTTTGCAGGAACTTCATCAAAAGATATTACACAAATCAGCACAATAACAGTAAATTAAGAATTTCATATTTTAAAGCTTATGATACACAATTTCAGAATATTTATAGGGGTCATTTTACTGACTTCTATATTGGCAATAAATAAATCGGCTGGGGCAGTCATCTCATATTCAAAAAGTCCTGATGGGGTTACCTTTAAACTGGACAAGGGTGTGATGAAAATTAATGTTTTTAAAGCTGATATCATTGAAGTTAAATACACATTGTTGGAATCCTTGCCAACGAAACAATCTTTAGTGGTTAACAATAAGTGGGGAGTAACCACTACATTTATAGTATCTGAAAACCCCAAAGAGGTCATAATCACCACTGCCAGATTAAAAGTAAAGGTAAATAAAGCCACAAACGCTGTTAAATATACAGATCTTAAAGATGGTTTAATACTGGCTGAAGATACATCTGCAGGCAAAAAAATCACTCCTGTCAGAATTGCCGGTATTGACACATACAACTGTGAAACAAATTTCAACTCTCCAGTTGATGAAGCTTTGTTTGGACTGGGGTGCCACCCTGAAGATACTCTCTCCATCAATTACAAGGGGCGGGATCAGAGTATGGCCATCAAATATATGACCGGCGCTATTCCAGTGATGCTTTCCAACAAGGGTTACGGCCTTATGTGGGATAATTATTCTGCTTCAAACTTTTATGGGGGTGTAAATGGAAATACAAAATACAGTTATGTCTCTGAAAGTGGCACAATGATAGATTATTATTTCTTCTATGGTCCGGAATTTGATCAAATCATTTCGCTTTATCGGCAGGCTTCAGGTGCAGCTCCTATGTTTGGAAAATGGGCTTTTGGTCTGTTTCAGTCTCAGGATAGGTATCAAAGCCAGGCTGAGGTATTAGGTGTCGCTGACAAATATCGCAAAAACAAACTTCCTGTTGATTGTATTGTACAGGACTGGTTCTATTGGGAACCCAACGTAATAGGTTCCCACGTCATGTATCCTGAACGTTATCCAAACCCAAAACTAATGGTTGACGAGTTGCATAAAGCCAATTTCCATGCTATGATATCAATCTGGCCGGTAATGGCAAAAGGGACTCCTAATTATGATGAGATGACAAAAGCCGGTCAGATGACAGATATTACCTGGATGAATGTTATGACAAAGACTTATGATAATTATTATGATGCACACAGTGAAAAGGCACGAGAAATCTATTGGCGTCAGGCAAAGGATCAGCTTATCAAGCCATACGGGTGGGATGCCTGGTGGGTTGATCAGTGTGAACCGGATAATGGTACCCTATTAGATGAGCGCAGAAAAAGTACATTTGCTTTAGGTAAGGGGATTGACTTTTTTAATACCTATTCATTGATGCACACTACCGGTTTATATACAAACTGGCGGAGAGATATCCAGGGAAAACGTGCCTTCTTTCTTGTAAGGCAAGCTTTTGCGGGTCAGCAACGCAATGCCGCAACATTATGGTCATCAGATATTACCTGTACTTTCAGGGCATTTAAATCACAGGTGCCACAAGGAATTAATGCATGTGTATCCGGAATCCCTTACTGGACATCTGATATTGGGGGTTATCACTATAATTGGAGCGCTCCGAATTGGGCAAAGCCAGCCAATAGGGAACTCTTTACCCGCTGGTTTCAGTTTGGCACTTTCTCACCAATCTTCAGGATTCATGGTAAAGGAGAACGCGCCCTGTTTTCGGATAACTGGGATGCTGACACGAAACAGATTCTGTTAAAATATGATAACCTTCGTTACCGTCTGATGCCTTACATTTACTCTCTGGCGTGGAAGGTAACCCATGAAAACTATACCATCATGCGGTCGCTGGCTTTTGATTTCAGAAATGATGTCTCAGTTTATAATATTCCCGACCAGTTTATGTATGGTCCTGCATTTCTAGTTAATCCTGTGACAGATCAACTTTACACCGGTAAGCAGAATTCGGATTCCAAAATAAAAACCAGAAATTTGTACCTTCCAAAATCTGTGAAATGGTATGATTTCTGGACAGGCAAAACGCTTGAGGGTGGACAAACCATTGCTGCAAGTGCACCCATCGAAACGATCCCCCTTTATATCAAAGCCGGATCAATTGTGCCAATGGGACCATTTCTTCAATATGCAACCGAAAAGTCTGCCGATCCCATTGAGTTAAGAATTTATCAGGGTGCAAACGGACAGTTTACCATCTATGAAGATGAAAACGATAACTATAATTATGAAAAAGGGCTCTGTTCAACTATTACCCTATTATGGAACGACCAAACCAAGACGCTTACAATTAATAAACGTGAGGGGAGTTTTCCCGGGATGATAATGAAACGATCATTCAACGTTATTCTAGTGAAAGAAAATCATGGGGTAGGAGTAGAGTTTGCAGACAGCATAGATAAAACTATTGTTTACACCGGTTCGATGAAACAATTTAAATTCTAAAAAATCTTCTCTATTCATACAAAATGAAAAAGTTACTCATTCTATTTGCAGGTATATTGAATTTCATTGGATTAATGGCACAAAATCTTGAAAACCGAACCAACCTTTTTGATTCTGATTGGCGGTTTCAGCTTGGAGGAGCTTTAAATGCAGAAGATCCTAAATTCGATGACTCTAAATGGCGGATCATCAGCCTGCCACATGATTGGAGTATTGAAAACTTACCAGGAACTAACTCTCCATTTAGTATTAATGCACTCAGTCAAGTAAATGGTGGTTTTACAACCGGAGGCACAGGATGGTATCGGAAATCATTTATCATCCCTGAAAGACAAAGCTCAAAAAGGATTATTGTACAATTCGATGGTATTTACATGAACCCTGAAATATGGATCAATGGAGTTTCATTAGGTAGCCATCCTTATGGTTACACTTCGTTTTGGTATGATATTTCAAAGAGAATTAAGTTTGGCAAACAAAATATCCTTGTTGTCAAGGTAAGGAATGAGGGTGAAAATAGCAGATGGTATTCAGGATCTGGTATATACAGGCATGTATGGTTGAAAGTACTGGATCAGGTGCATGTTGCACAATGGGGAACCACCGTCTCAACTTCTGAAGTAAATACCGGTTCAGCCAATGTAAATATCAAAACACAAGTGAACAATCAATCGGGGAGTTCTTTAAAAATAAAACTGGTTACCAGGTTATTGAATACAAAAGGTGAAGAAACAAATAAAACTGAATCAATGCAGTTAATTGACAAGGATGGTTCCTGCGATTTTGATCAGAATTTATCTGTGAAGAACCCTGATCTTTGGTCTACTGAAACACCAACACTTTATACCGTAATTAATGATGTTTATAATAACGAACAATTAGTTGATCGGGTTGAAACTAAATTCGGTATCAGAACAATTCAATTTGATGTTGTTAATGGGTTTCGCCTTAATGGTAAAATGTTAAAACTGAAAGGTGGTTGTTTTCATCATGATAACGGTCCATTAGGTTCTAAATCACTCGACAGGGCAGAAGAGCGACGTGTTGAATTATTGAAAGCAAGTGGCTTTAATGCCATACGGTGTTCTCATAACCCACCACCACCGGCTTTTCTCGATGCCTGCGACCGATTGGGGATGTTGGTTATCGATGAGGCCTTTGATATGTGGTTAGATGGTAAAAATGCAAATGACTATCACTTGTTTTTTCGACAAATGGTGGCAGAAAGATGTTGAAAGCATGATTAGATGTGATATCAACCATCCATCGGTTATAATGTGGAGTATTGGCAATGAAATTCCGAATGCGAATAAACCTGAAGTTGTTAAGACTGCACAAATGTTAGCCGATTATATTAGAAAAAGTGACCCCGGCAGGCAGGTTACATCGGCTGTAAACTCGATGAACCCTGATAAGGATGCGTATTTTGCAGCTCTTGATGTTGCAGGATATAATTACGGAACGGGGGACAATCAGAATAATAATATTTTTGATAAGGACCATATCCATATTCCTTCGCGTATTATTGTACAAACAGAATCTTATCCCTTAGATGCCTTCAAATGCTGGATGGATGTAAAAGATCATGATTTTTTGATTGGCGATTTCGTCTGGACTGCTTTTGATTATATAGGAGAAGCCAGTATCGGATGGCGTGGTTATCCGCAAAAACAAAATTTTTACCCATGGAATCTTGCATATTGTGGAGATCTGGATATATGTGGATGGAAAAGGCCTCAGTCATATTTTCGGGATGCTTTATGGAAAAGCAATCAACTTTCACTTTTTGTAAAACCTCTCAAGCCATCCTTTAAAGAAAATCCTGATCGTGCATCATGGAGCAAATGGCACTGGCTTGATGCTGTAGCAGATTGGAATTGGAAAGGATATGAAAATAAGCCCATCGAAGTGAGTGTATATTCCTCATGTGAGGAAGTTGAACTTTTCCTTAACAATAAATCATTGGGTAAAAAGAAGACTGATCGTTCAACAGGATTCAAGGCACTTTGGGATGTCCCATATCAAAAAGGTGAACTTAAAACAATTGGCTATACTGGATCAAAACAAGTGAATACAGCCATTCTTCGCACAGCAGCAAACCCTTCACAAATAAAGATTTCAGCCGACAGGAATGAAATTAATTCCGATGGTCAGGATTTAAGTTATGTCACGATTGAATTAATTGATGCTACAGGAAACAGAAATCCGAAAGCAGAAGATTTGATAAAGTTTAAAATCGAAGAAGCCGGAACCATTGTTGGAGTTGGTAATGCAAACCCTATGAGTACAGAAAGTAATCAGCTGCCAGAGCGAAAAACATGGCAAGGTCGTTGTATGGTGATTATTAAATCAGAAAATAAGCCAGGAAAAATAACGCTACAAGCTTCGTCTTCCGGATTGAAACCGGTTAGTATTATAATTATCTCAAAGTAAAAAATAAATAAAATGATACTGTCTCGGTTCAAGTTACAATAATTAAATTTAGGTTTTAAATGTAAGGGTGTCAAAATAGCGTAGTCACTGAACCTGTCGAAGTGACCTATCCCAATTAAAAGAGGTCACTTCGACAGGTTCAGTGACTACGCTACTAAAAGTTTACCTATCTGATGGGCATTTAAGACAGCCCCTTACATTTAATCTTTTATCCCATTTACATTGATCCATTCAATGATTTTTCTAACCGATTCAATCGAATTAAAGTTGGTCTTTTGTTTCTCTAATTGATTTAATATTAGTCCTTTCTTTGATGAGAAACATTTGAGCAATTCCATTTTATTTAAAACAGTTCTTGTTTTACCTTTATTCGTTACATAGAAGAAATAAGTTTTTAAGAAAAGAAGATCTTCATCAAGTTCAGAAGTCCTGATGGCAGTACCATTTCGAATATATACACTGGATACAGTTTGAATCCTTGATCCCGAACTTCCGTAACCAAAATCAACATTTTTATCGCCAATTACCTCTTGATGAACCCTTACATAAAGTGGAACGAGGTCATCATAAATCAATTCTACGAAATGTTTATTGATATAATAGAATTTTCGGTCAGTTATTTCTATCATTAACTCCTTCTGAGGCTCAGCAAAAGCGATTTTCAAATTATTTTTATCTAAAAATTGCATCTGATCGCTATAGGTATCATAATTAAATTTAGCGCTATACTGACTCCCATCTTTAAACGTGACTATCCCATCGGTGAACTCTGGAAATAATAAAAGCGCAGACCCTATAACAGAATCGTTTTTTTGCTGTGAAATTACCAGGTTGATGATGAGCAAACAACAAAATAACAATGTGTTATGTAGAGCCTTTTTCATCTTATTAAACGTTTAGTTTCAATAAAATAAAGAGCACATAATCTTTTAATAACGATGGTATTAATGTATTTTCTCAGAAAGAAAATAGGGAGTCTTCTATTAAAATAACAGAATGAGTTTAATAATGTTTTAAATTGTCCCTTAGAACATTAATGGAATCTTCTATTGATTTTTAACGATGGAAGGAATAAATTAAACGGTATCTCAATATTTATTCCTTTATTCCATTGGCATTAATCCAATCAATAAACTTTTTCACAGAATCAATCGAAGTAAAATTTACATTCTGTTTCTTTATCTCCTCGGCTATCACATCTTTCTTTGTTGTAAAACTCTTGAGAAGATTATTTTGATTGGAAATGAGTTTTGTTTTGGCATCAACGGTCAGATAGTAAACGATGGTTTTTGTAAAAAGAACGGCTTCTTTACTGGTACTGGCAGCATTATATTCCTTACCTACTTCATTGTAAAGTTTGGAGACTGTTTCAATCCTTATTGCAGGACTCTGTCCGCCATGAGCGCCATTTTTCTCTGTAATTTCTTGTTGATGAACCCTGGCATAAAGGGCAACCGTACCATCGACAATAAGTTCAGTAAAAAAGCCTTTGAGATAATAAAAATTACGATTTGCGATGACCACTCTTTGTATTTTTTCGGGTTCAGCAAATTGCATAGCCACTATGTCTGCACCCATAAAGAGCATCTGATCAGTAGATGCATCGTAATTAAGACTTGTCTTTATCCTCGAACCATCATTCATTATGACGATTCCATCCGTAAACTGCGGAAATACAAATCGTGAAGCTACAGCAGTATCGCTTTTAGGTTGTGAAAAGGCAAAATTCGTTAGAAGCAAAAAACAAACGAACAGTATGTTACGCAGAATATTTTTCGTTTTTTCAAAAAGGTTAGTTTCAAATTTACAAAGATTAATTTGATTTTTAAATGCTAATATGAATAAAATCAAAATAGAAACAAAAAATAATATTATTCACGGAAACCTAAACATTTACTCTTTTATCCCTACCTAACCCCTAGCTGTTCGCCCCCCTGGAATCGGAAAATATACCGGAAACATACCAGTTCATGTGCTATTCACCATAAGAGAGAGGAGGATATTTAGGGTTTTTTATAATCCGGATTTTTTCTGTTTGAAAGAATATATGTTGATTATCCACAGTACATACATATTGAATATTCGATTATTCGGTTCAAAAAAAGTTATATTTACACGTTGAATTTATTCTCTACAAAAAGTAGGTAAAGAGACAGAGAGAGAATAAATGAAATATTGACATTAAAGCGCACCTGATGTGGATTAGCTTAAAACAAAAAACCGGGACTGATATAGTCATGACTATATCTGGAATACTCGTTATTATTACGTGTGCAGTTGTTGTACTTGGTCACCTTGCGAATCTAAATTTGTTTTTTGATTATCATCCCGGATATATCCCCATGGCACCGTCATGTAAAATTTTATTTACGTTTTACGGGTTGTTATAAATTTTAATTTATTTTTCTTTGCTAATAGACCAATACGCCCCTTTATCATTGCATTTACCATTTTTTCAACCATCTTTGGATTACTTAAATTTTTAGAATCAATTATTCCTTTAGAATTAACTTTTGCTAAACTTCTAACATCTCATACTGAATATCTTGGTAATTTTCCATTAGGACGGATGTCCCCCTATTCCGGCTTCCTTTTTTTCATCACAGGTAGTGTAATACTCCTGAAATATTATGCCAAAGAGAAACTGATCATTTTGAATTTGATTTGTAGTCTGGGGATTATTATTGTCTTTGCCGGTTTTGTTGCAAGTTTAGGTTACCTATTCAGAACTCCATTTTTATATTCAGGGAATATCATTCCACTGGCAGAATCAACTGCTTTTGCCTTTTTATACTTGGGTTTCGGTTTGATAGCGTTAGGCGGTGAAAAGACATTTTTTGTTCGTCGGTTATATGGTTCAATGGCCAGTGCAAGAGTTTTACGGGCTTTTTTACCTCTGATCACCCTGGGTATTGTTTTAAATGATCTCCTGGATCTTTACATCTCCCGTAATTTTAACATTAATCATGCACTGGTTTCTGCAATCGCGACCTTGATTTCAATTGTCATTGCCATTATATTGATTTTAAATATAACAAAAATCATTTTTGAAAGCGCTAACAAAGCTGAAGCCGAGCGTTTAAAAGCAGAAGAAGCCTTACAAGAGAGTCTGGAATTAAGCAACTCTTTGTTGCGTTCAATTCCATTCGGGATGGATATCGTTGATGCAAGTGGTACTATCCTTTTCCAGAGCGAAATATTCAAAAAACAATTTGATAGCGAAGTGGTAGGGGCAAAATGCTGGGATATCTATCGGGATGATAAAACCCAATGTATAGATTGTCCATTGAGAGAGGATATAAAAATAGGTGTTACCGAAACCAGTGAAACAGATAGGGTATTGGGAGGAAGAACTTTTGAGATAGTGCATACCGGGCTCATATATCAAAAGAAGAAAGCGGTCCTTGAAATCTTTCACGATATTACTGAACGTAAGCATTCAGAAATTCAGCTCAAAAAATATACCGATGAACTTAAAACGTTGAATGATACGAAAGATAAATTATTCAGTATTATAGCACATGATCTGAAAAGTCCATTTAATTCGATCCTGGGACTCACGCAATTATTAAATGATCAATATGAAGAGTATAACGATGATGAGAAAAAGCTAATCATCTCGAATATCAAAGATTCATCCAAAAAAATGTTTAGTCTTTTGGAGAATTTGTTAATCTGGTCATTTGCTCAAAGGAATGGAATTAATGTGAATGCTGAAAAGATAGACCTGTATGAAATTGCGAACATACAAATGGGTGTGTTTGTAACCATAGCCCGGACAAAAAACATTCTTCTTGCAAATAATATAGACCCCTGCACATTTGCTAATGCTGACCGGGACCTGGTTAAAACTATTTTGCTCAACCTCATCAATAATGCAATAAAATTCACTCATTCAGGTGGTAATATCCATTTAAATGCCCATAAGAGAAATGACAACATAGAAGTTTCTGTCACCGATAATGGGATGGGTATTGATGCACATGTATTAAAAACTCTGTTCAAGTCTGCTGAAAGTTATACTTCTCTTGGGACCTCAAATGAAAAAGGAACAGGTCTCGGTCTGATGATCTGTAAGGAATTTGTTGAGTTGAACGGGGGCAGCATATGGGTTGAAAGTGAAGAAGGCAATGGTAGCCGGTTTACATTCACCCTACCCATCTTTGTGTAATCCATTCACGAAATCTTATCTTATTATCCTTAAGCCGAATATATAAATATTCCGTAGGTGCCATTATATGAAAATGTGGGAATCATGTAATTTATTTCGAAAATTGTATAACGCTTTTAATGATAATCTCATTCACCTTTGTAATATAATCAGTAACTGTGTGATATATTAATTAGTTACTGGTAAAATGCATTTTATGGGGGTTTTTATCTTTAAAAATATGAATAGTGATCACAACAACCACTAAAAAATATCTGTTTTCAAAGAGGTTTGATGCGTTCTTTTTAAGCATTAATAAGGCTTTTAAATTCTTCAAACAATTCTTCAAACAAGTCTTTATACCGCCATTTCATATTTCAGAAGTTATTAACCAATGCTTTGAAATAGGATTAAGAGCATTGCCGCTCATTACATTGACCGGATTTATAATAGGCATTGTGTTTACCAAGCAATCGCGTCCGGCATTAGAAGAATTTGGCGCCGCATCCTGGTTGCCTTCTTTGATGGGGATTGCTATTTTAAAGGCGTTGGGACCTTTGGTGACCGCATTGATCTGTGCCGGCAAGGTCGGCTCGGGAATTGGCGCAGAACTTGGTTCGATGCGGGTGACCGAACAGATAGATGCAATGGAAGTTTCAGCCATAAATCCTTTTAAATACCTGGTAGTTACCAGGGTTACGGCAGCCATGATCACCATACCTATTCTTTCATTCTACTGCATCTTGGTGGGTTTGCTGGGTTCGTTTGTAAATGTTCATGCCGAAGAAGATACCAGCTTTTTAGCCTTTTTTAAAAACGCATTTTCAACGATTCAATTTTTAGACCTTTCTACTTCAGTAATAAAGACGATAGTTTACGGGTTCACGATTGGAATTGTCGGGAGCTATAAAGGCTTTTATGCTACTCAGGGAACGCGTGGAGTGGGTAAAGCTGCTAACCAGGCAGTTGTTATGGCCATGTTCCTGATCTTTATTGAAGAAGTTATAATAGTACAGATTTCTAACTGGATTCGATATTTTTAAAGATGGCAACTCAAAAAACAGAGCAAATCATAAACCGTGATTCAACCGTGATCACTATCAAAGATTTATATAAATCATTTGACGATCAGGCTGTGCTGAAAGGAGTTAACCTTACCGTTTACAAGGGTGAAAATGTGGTTGTACTTGGCAAATCAGGAAGTGGTAAATCTGTATTGATAAAGATTATTATTGGATTGCTCAAACCTGACAGGGGCGAAGTGCTTGTTTTGGGACAGGAAGTGGATAAGCTTACCGAAAAAGAATTGAATGCTTTGCGACTACGTATCGGGTTTTCTTTTCAAAGCAGCGCATTGTATGATAGCATGAACATCAGGCAGAATCTGGAATTTCCATTGACCATGAACAGGAAAGATCTGACCAGGCAGGAAATTACAGATGCAGTGGAAGAAGTACTGGATGCTGTTGGCCTGGAAAACAAAATGAACGACATGCCGGCTGATCTTTCAGGAGGTCAACGCAAGAGAATTGGCATAGCCCGTACATTAATTCTCAGGCCGGAGATCATGTTATACGATGAGCCTACTGCAGGTTTAGACCCTATAACCAGCTATGAGATCAACAAACTCATCAATAAAGTGCAGGAAAAATACAATACCAGTTCAATCATCATTACTCACGACCTTACATGTGCTAAAGAAACCGGAGACCGGATAGCTATGTTCGTGGAAGGAAAGTTTACCCGGGTAGGAGATTTCGACGATGTGTTTGATACACAAGATGAACAAGTAAAAGGTTTTTACGATTACAATTTTATAAAATAAGCCATGAATAATTCACCCAATAAACGCGCAGTCATAGTCGGTCTTTTTATTTTCATAGGATTGATACTCCTTGTTGGTTTTGTTCTCATTATCGGTAATTTGCATGAAACTTTTAAAAAGAAAACGCAAATTGTTACCCTTTTCGATGATGTCAGCGGCCTTCAGGTTGGCAATAATATCTGGTTCTCCGGCGTAAAAATCGGAACCGTTAGTAGCCTTAAATTCTATGCGGACCGGAAAGTAAAAGTGATGATGAAAGTCGAAGACAAAGCAGTATCCTATATTCGGGAAGATGCATTTGTAAAACTCAGTACCGATGGATTAATCGGAAATAAAATACTGGTAATTTATGGTGGAACATCCAAGGCGCCTCAAATTGCAGAAGGTGATACCCTTAGGGTTGAAAAAACTTTCACTTCAGAAGATATGATCAATACCTTGCAGGATAACAATAAGAATATTTTGGTTATTACAAACGATCTAAAAGTCATCAGTCACAAAATTGCAAACGGAGAAGGAACAATCGGTAAATTAATTAGCGATAATTCCTTGTATACACACCTCGACTCTGCCACTCTTTCTCTTCAAAATGCATCAATCCAGGCTAAGCAATTAATCAGTTCACTATCGGCTTTTAGTAATGGACTCAATAAAAAAGGCACGCTTGCCAACGAACTCACTACAGATACAGTTGTGTTTAAATCAATGAAAGCTACTGTTTTACATCTACAACAAATGTCTGACAACGCCAATGTCTTTATCAATAATTTGAAAGAGGCCAGCAGTAATCCTCATTCGTCTTTAGGCGTTTTATTGCACGATGAAGAATCAGGAGCATCATTAAAACAGACCATTAAAAATCTGGAAGCCGGTACTCTGAAACTTGATCAGGATCTGGGAGCTGCTCAACAGAGTTTCCTTCTAAAGTCGGTTTTTAAGAAACAGGCGAGAGCGAATAAAAAATTAGTAGTACCTGGAGTTGTGATTGCTAAATAGTTTTCAGGAAAAGACAATTTACAAATCCAGGAAAACCGTCACGATTATAAAAATACTCCCCTTTTTTCAAACCATATAAAATGAACTATTTAAAACTTTTCTCTTCATTTATTTTACTTCTAATAACCATACTCTTAAGTTCCTGCAATTCTTTACCTGATATTTTTGACATGGGAATGGGTTATGGTATTATTACAGTCCTTGCAATATTAGTCGTCATTGTAGGAATAGGAATGAAGCTAAGAAAAAAATAGAATTTATCATTCAACCACTCACTGTTTACCATTACAGATATTGAAGGGTCGTATATCCAGGAATCAGCCTGCATAGTTGGGTAAAGTCTGAAGGGTCGGTTAATGCCAATTTCTAAAACGGATAGCTAAAGAACCAAGAAACTTGACTCCCTGATTAAGATCAAACAAGGACCCGACAATTGGTAGATAATGAAGAGGTGTAGCGTACATGTAGCGTACCCTTAGCGTACATATAGCCTACCTGTAGCGTATATAGATTACGGAACATGTAGGCTGCATGTAGGCTAATTGTACTTTACAGGGGGGGAGTATCTACCAGATGTCTGTAAATGGCTTGGAAGTGATCCGGGAGTGGTGTCGGAATATGACTACAAACATGAAACGATATCCTACCAGATTATCGATTGAACATGAGGGGAAGAAAGGAATGATTGTTATTGATCAAATACGCACTGTAGATAAAGTCAGAATTCTGAAAATTTTAGGTAAGTTGACAAAATCTGAAATTAAGAAGTGTAAGGAGGTTATCAGGGAAACTTTTGTTGACTAAAAAAGTAGTAGTAATAATAAATAGAAGGTACCCCCTCACATCAACGAATATTAGTAAAACTGACCGTTTTATCTTTTTAGCAGTTCTAAAAATTTAGTTCCTCGATATGTTATTCTAAACTTTTGAGCAGGATGATTGGGTATATCGGGAATAGTTCTTTCAATAAGATTCTTTGATAATAATTTTTTAATGGTTCTGTTGAAATAACCAGATATTTTCTCAATTCCAATAACAAACGTGATCTCCTTCCTGTTCAATTCTTTTTCCTGAAGATGAATCAATATCTGACTAAATATAGTTGGCTTTTCAAACTCTGCCCCGAACTCTGCCCCAAGTGTGCCTTTTCTTCTTGTTCTGGAACAAAATTGAGTTTTATAAACTGAACCTGAAAGGATAATCCAACTTCTCTCCACTTAAAATCAATTTCGGGATATTCTTTTAATTCATCTGCAATAAGCTTCAATCCATTTCCCCATTGATCTATAATGCCTAAACGCTTGAATATGGGTGCAATTACTTTGTTTCGAGCATCGGACTGACGACTCTCCATATATATGTCCCTTGAAGTTTACCTTTTTCTTTGAGATAATAAGGTGGCATACTCCCCCGATAAATAGTTACTTTGATTAAGTATTTGTTATTCTCGTTAAGAAAAGTTATTTCGGGCAATACAGTGGGGTAACAGCGATCATAAATTATATTACTAATTTGCTCTTCCATTGCAACAAGCCCCTCTTCTGGTACACCAACAATCTCTTTCGGATTATTTTTTACACCGATATATAACTCACCTCCAGCATCATTCGCAAACGCCACTATGGTCTTCGCTAAGTCTGAGCGCTCAGGAATTGTTTCCTTAAACTCATGTCTCCGCCCTTCAGGTTGGTATAAGGTCTCTTTAATATTCATGGTGAATTTTGGCCAGTAAATTTTCGTAGCGTAAATTTACAAACATAAATCAATTGATAATATGGAATAGTTAATTTGTTTTCAAATTAAAGCTACCTGGATTTGTGGAAAAACCGTTTAATCTGACCATAATCTGCCAGAGAAAAATGATCATCTCATTTAGCTGATGATTAAGAAATTAATACACTCAATTTAAAATGGCGAAAGGTGGTCAATTTAATCGGCAAATCCAATACGTAAATAATAAAGGGTTTCATAAAAGAACTCTAAGTGTACTTGCTTTTTAACAACAAGCATTATAACTTTAGCGTGAAAATCAGACTATTTTTTGAATATAAAATAGTGAAATGATATGGAACAACAGATATTTATAGTAACAGTCCGAGCCAATTCAAACAAGTTAATCCAGACATTAAGAATGGTTAAAGCAGCTGTTGGCAAAAGGAGTTCTAAAGCGATATCTGTCAACGCAGAAATTACTATTACTGATGGTAAAATTACAGTTGCTGTTCCGGGTGCAGTATTTTCATTGGATTGTATAACTCATGGCGTTTGCAAAGCTATAGTTCCGTTTCTTCATTTCAGTCAAATAATCAAAGACTTAAAATCAAAAGAAACAGAAATAACAATAACGGAAGAAAATCTTAGAATAAATTCTGTTACTATTTCAGTGAGAACAACATTTATAGAAGATGATGGAATTTTAAGAACAATAGATTTACCTATTAATTACACTGAAGCCGATATAATTCGCCTTGATAAAAGCGGTTACACATATGAAGAACTAGAGTTCAATAACCTTCATTCTAAAATCGATCTTGCTTGGGAAAATCTTGATGAAAATATTTGGAAAGCATACGAATTATTGAAACAGTATGGCATTGATTATTCTATATTGAAACAAATGGTACATGATAAAATATAAAGATAAGAGGATAAAACTAATAAAATGTATAAAAAATTTGGAAGATGAAAAAGTATGTATTATTCACATTTATTACTTTAATGTTTAGTATTAACACCTATGGTCAAACAGCTGAACAGTATATCAATAAGGGAAATTCAAAACTAGATTCAAATGATTGTATAGGCGCAATATATGATTATTCAAAAGCTATTAAGATTAACCCAAATTCCGCTGAAGCTTATTATCGTAGAGGAGAAGCAAAAGAATTTTTGCAAGATTATCAAGGGGCAATAGCTGATTTTGATAAAGCAATCAAAATTAAACCAAATTTTGAGTGGGCATATCTTGGTCGGGCAGATACAAAGAATGACTTGAAGGATTATATTGGAGCAATGTCTGATATAAACAAAGCTATGACCCTTAAACCTAATTTTGCAGCCGCTTATAATCAAAGAGGGAATTTAAAAAGAGATTTAGAGGATTATCAAGGTGCTATAATTGATTTTAATATCGCAATTAAAATTGACCCTAAATGGACTGGAGCTTATAGTAATAGGGCACAAGCCAAATCTCGTTCAGGCAATGATCAAGGAGCGATAGAAGACTATTCTGAGATTATAGGAATTGATCCAAAGGATGGGGATGCATACTATTATAGAGCTCTAATAAAAATTAGATTAGGCGACAAAGAATCCGGTTGTGTAGATTTAAGTAAAGCGGTAGAACTTGGCAATGAATCTGCTTTGAATGAGTTAAAGGAACAACGTAAAACCGATGAAGAACGACGTCAAGATTTATTTAAAATAATTGACAAGGTAAATAACAAGACGAAATAAATAATAATGACAAACAACAAGGCAATGAAAATCTTTCTATACCTATCAGCAGTTTTGATATTATCAACCCTGAGTCTCTTTGCTCAAACAAAGAAAGATGGAACACCTGATATGCGCTATAAAGCAAACAAACAGACGAATGTCAATACATCTTCTGTTCCAAAAACTAATACAAACGTTCGTTATCAAAGTGGATACTTAAAAGAAAATGGGACAATTGTTCAACCACATTATAAAACCAAAACGAACAAGACAAACCTAGATAATTTTTCAACTAATGGAAACACTAATGTTTACACAGGTAATTCAGGTTCTCGGGCAAAGGATTATTCACCGGCTGCAAATAATTATGGTAAAGGAAAAATCATTCAAACTGGGTCAAAAGGGGGACAATATTACATAAACAGTAAAGGCAATAAATCCTATGTTCCTAAAAGATAGGTTTAGGAAAAAAATGAAACATCAATAAATTAGAATTAATTTGGAAATGAGAAGAGATTTAAGTGAAACAAAATTTCCGTTAAAGCATTTCGCCACTTTTGTTTGATTCAGGAATTAAAAAAAAATAATGAGTTTAGAAACAAAGTCACAAGAATTAAAAGACATCGTATCAACATATGATACCCAATGGTTTTTAGGAAGTTTGTCTGGATTGATTGAAGATATTCCTTCTGGTAGATCAAAGGATCAATTAGGTAATCTTTCATCGCCATTGCGACAATTGTATTTTTTAGGAGGTCTTTTGATCACTTCTGACCCTACAAACGGAATTGAAATCCAATTCACACATGAGAATTGGGAAAAAATTGTTGAATTACTAAATGAAATTGAATCTGAATACGATAAAATTTTCTTTCCTAAAGTAGATGAAGAAATTGATGAAAGATGGAAAAAAATTCGGGAGGTTGCTATGCCATCATTTCTTACATATTTCAATCAAGGACCATTAAACTATGAAGAACAAATTATAAACTGGGTCATTGACTTATTTCAACAGTTTGATTCTTTAATTGAAACTGCAATTTTTTTGAAAACTAAAGACTTTATTCAGTTTTATGAAAATCTCGACCAATTACATCAAAGAAATTTTCAAAGTTTTACTTCAAAAAATGTTTCAAACCGACCTAATTGGGAAACGTATACAAAAATGAAAGTAGGTGTGAGAGATGATGTGCCTGATTTCATAAAAGCTATGGGTGAAATAGACACTCCATTTTTTACCTTTATTGCAGATCATGGTATAATTGATAGGTTTTATCCTGAAGATATTGTATCAACTACCCTCTCAATAGACAAAGTTCAGAGAATTCTTAATTTGTTGTCCATAAAAAGAGAGCAAACCAATTATATATATTATACCGCCACAAGACCTGGAAATCCTTTATATGAAAAACCTATTGTTGAAATTGGTGATGGAATGTTTCAAGTTTTTGAAGTTAAACAAGTAATTCATTCCATTGAAAATTTGCTAGAGTACATTTGCTCCTCAACAATTGAACAAACTTCAAAATTAAATAAGAAAAAAGGTAAATTGCTTGAAGAAAGAATTGTTGAGTTATTTATATCGTTTTTTGAAAAAGATTTTGAAGTATATGAGGGGTATTATGTAGGTGGATGTGAGCAAGATATATTATTTCTCTGGAAGGAATTTGCCTTTATTATTGAGGCTAAGGGATATAAATTAAATGAGCCATTTAGAGACCCAGAAAAAGCATTTGTTCGTATAAAACAAGAATTTGATACATCAATTGGTTTCGGTTATACTCAAACAAAGAGAGTCGAACAAAAATTTGTTGATAATGTGCCACTTACATTAATTGATAAGGATGGAAATTTAGTAAAAGAAATTGATACTACAAAATATGATAATAATGTATTTTCAATTATTGTAAATCTTAAATCTTTCGGTCAAATACAAACAAACTTAGATACTTTATTGGAAGTTGCTGAAGATAATAATTTCCCATGGGCTGTAAAATTTGATGATTTAGAAGTATTTCTTTTGACCTTAAAGGCCATGCATAAAGATCCTATTTCCTTTATACATTTTTTACTAATGCGTGAAAATCTGCATGGAAAACTTATTTGTTCTGATGAATTGCAAGTATGTGGTGGTTTTATATCTGGTAAAATTACTGATAAAACAATTGATTCAACAGATACTATTGTAACAGCTCCCGACTTAGCTTCATTGTTTGATAGTCAGTACTATAAAGGAATGGGTTTTAAAAATGAGAAATATTTAGAAGAGAAAAGAAGCGGAAAGTCCCTTTTCTTGTAGAAAATTTAAGGACAATGTTAAGGTATGTGCAACCATTAATTTAAAATACATACGTTTGACCTAAAACATAGGATTATTATTTATCTCTTATTACTCTGAATTTCACTCTTTGGAGGGGGACAATTCGGACTAACTAACTCTCACTTAACTAACCAAAATAACCTCTATTGTATGTTGAAAAAAAAAGACCACTTACCGAATAAACTGTAAGTGGTTAATATTTAGTGTCTCCCCGATAGGATTCGAACCTATGGCCCAATGATTAAGAGTCATTTGCTCTACCAGCTGAGCTACGGAGAGGTATTGCATTGGACTGTGCAAAGGTAATAAAATTTCAATAGAAGCAAGTAGGAGAGGGCATTTTTTTCAACTATTTGAGGATAATTTAAATAGCTCAATGAAAATTCAGCTTAGTTGTAATCCGATAAAACAACCTTCCTAATCATCAATTAAAAGTTTATATCTTTGTTTGATAGTGATGAATGATATGTCTGACGAAAACCGGAATAACAAATTCGAGTCTGCCCTCAAAGTTAACGATGGGGTTGAACAGCCTTCGCAGGTTGATGAAAATGCTGTTAAGCTTTTCAAAACCAAACAGAAGGAGCTGCTGAGTGTGGATGAATATGTGGCGGGGGTGCTCAGTGGTAACCGAACTATTCTGAGTCAGGCGATTACCCTCATCGAGAGTTCACTTCACACCCACAAAGTAATTGCCCAGCAAATCATCGAACGTTGTCTGCCTTATTCAGGGGAATCGTTCAGGATTGGGATTACGGGTGTACCCGGAGTCGGCAAGAGCACGTTTATCGAGGCTTTTGGCATATATCTTACCGGGAAGGGTCATAAACTGGCTGTCCTTGCCATTGATCCCAGCTCTTCACGCAGCAGGGGTAGCATCCTGGGTGACAAGACCAGAATGGAAGAGTTGTCGACAGACCAGAATGCATTCATCCGTCCTTCACCTGCAGCAGGTTCGTTGGGAGGAGTGGCCAGAAAGACCAGGGAATCAATTATTTTGTGTGAAGCGGCAGGATTTGATATAATTTTTATAGAAACGGTAGGTGTTGGACAGAGTGAGACTGCGGTGCATTCAATGGTGGACTTCTTTTTGTTGTTGATGCTGGCTGGTGCCGGTGATGAATTGCAGGGGATTAAGCGGGGTATCATGGAAATGGCGGATGCCATCGTCATCAATAAAGCGGATGGAGATAATTTGTTAAAAGCCAAGACAGCCAGAATTGAATACCAGAATGCGCTTCATCTTTTTCCTCCTCCTGAATCAGGGTGGAATCCGGAAGTGGAGACCATGAGCGCAAGATTGAAAGAAGGGATGGAGCGGGTTTGGGAGATCATCCAACGATACAAAGTGCTTGTCCAGCTGAATGGTTATTTTGAAGCAAATCGTAAACGGCAGATCAAGATGATCATGTATGATACCATAGAACTGATGTTAAAGGATCATTTCTATGCACACCCGGGTGTAAAGAATCAAATCGTACAGATAGAAAATGATTTGCAGGAAAACAGGATCAGTTCCTACCAGGCAGCACAGAGGTTATTTAATTTGTATTTTGCCAAAGACTAGAATCACAAATAGATCAGCCTTCTATTTTCTTTTCAGGTATCAGAACTGATGCCAGTATGCTGGTGGTCAAAATAGCCAATACGATAAGAAGTGAGTAGGAGGTTGTGAATCCCAGGGCATCCAGATAAGTGTGCAAGAGCATCTTTAATCCAATAAATGTAAGTAACACTGCCAGTCCGATTTTCAGGAATCTGAAGAGGTTGACCACATGCATGACGACGAAAAAGAGGGATCTGAGTCCAAGTATTGCAAATATGTTGGAAAAGAAGACGATATATGGATCCTGGGTGATCGAAAATATAGCCGGGACAGAGTCAACTGCAAACACAACATCTGTAAATTCGATCACTAAAAGCGTTATAAACAGCGGAGTAATCATTGATTTTCGATTCTTCCTGATGATGAAGTATTTGCCCACATAATTAGGATAGACCGGAAAAAGTTTAGACACAAACCTTACAACCGGATGCTTTGAAGTTTCAATCTTGTCTTCGTTGTTGCGCTCCAGAAACATCTTTACACCGGTGAATACCAACAATACGCCAAATACATAAAGAAACCATGAAAATTCCTGTATCAATGCAGAACTCAGGAAAATGAATAGGAAACGCAGTACGATAGCACCCAGGATTCCCCAAAATAGTACTCGTTTATAATACCGCTGATTTACATTAAATGCGATAAAGATCATGATCATGACAAAAACATTATCGACTGATAATGCATATTCAATCAGGTAGCCGGTGATGTATTCAAGGGAGAGGTTGTGCCGGTATATGACCAATGCCTGTGCAAAGGTTTCATTCGTCAATTTAATCGGATGTCCGTGAAGGGCTATAATTGATTTCAGCTGGTCTAAATTCCGGATACCATGAATCCGGTCTCCGTAAAACATGATCCACACATACAATGTCAAAGCAAAGAAAACCCAAACACCAGTCCAGATTAATGCTTCTTTAAATGGAATTACATGATTATTTTTTCCAATGAAGCCAAGGTCAATAACCAGAACTGTCACTACAAAAATTATAAAGCCAAAAAAGAAAACTATTTCGTGTGTGTTCATCAGCTACATATTACAGGGTATTCTTTTCAATTGCTGGAATTTCATTCAAAGGGATAACCGGTTTCGATTGATCGAACATATACCGGTAGGTGATGTGCCGTTTATGAAATTCACTTCCAATAGCCTTATGAATTGCCAACATTTGAGGATTGAAATCACCCACCCATGATAACTCAAGTTCCTTATACTGTGGCTTTTTCTTCATCGCTTCACCCATGTGCCAGAAAATTGCAGATTCAATACCCAGGCGCCTATACTGAGGAACTACACCCATGACAACCACACGGGTCCGGTTAAAGCCTTTGGTCTTTTGATAATACAGGAATTTCAGTTTGTCCCAGATTGAGGTTATATGGCCATTCAGGTAAAGAAGAACCTGGTTGGCATCAGGAGCCATCACCACAAATGCAATGGGTTCATCTTCATGATATACAAACCAGATCATCTCTTCGTCCATGATAGGCTTGAGTTGTCTGAACTGTTCGCGTAAATCGTCAATGCTGATTGGAGTGAAGTTATCATGAAAGGCCCAGGCCTTGTCATAAGCTTTCTTAAAATCCTGTAGAAACCTTTCCATCTGATCTTTACGGAAGTGCTCATAACGGTAACCCGGTCTGGCCATGATCCGTTCAGATATTTTCCAAAAACGTTCCGGAAAGGTCTTCGTGAGATCCAGCTTATTGGTGACTTGTTCAAAGAATTGCTTAAACCCGTATGATTCAAAAAGTTGTTTGTAATAAGGAAGATGATAATTCATTCCAAAACTTGCCGGAGTGAAACCCTCTACCAACAATCCCCAGAAGTTTTCGTTCTCACCGAAATTGATGGGGCCGTCCATTGCCTCCATTCCCTTTGCAGTCAACCAGGTCTTACATTGATCAAATAGTGTATAAGCGGCTTCTACATTATTGATACATTCAAACAGACCCATACCACCAACAGGAACATCGTAATTATAGGCTTTGTTCCGGTTGATAAATGCAGCTGTTCGTCCGATCAGTTTGCCGGTATTGTCTTTTAGAATCCAACGAATGCATTCTCCATGTGTGAAAAAAGTATTCTTCGAAGGGTCAAAAATGGCTTCAATCATGCCATCCAATGGGCAAACAAAATTGGGATCTCCTTTATAAATGACTCTGGCAACGTCTAAAAACTGTTTTGCCGTCTTCTTATCATTCACTTCAACAATTTGCATAAGTCGTTTATTGGTTCTGTTGCAAAGATAATAGTTATTCCTTGAAGCTGAATTAAAAGTCACAGCCAGCCATTTTCATAATTATCTTTAATAAAAGGCAGAGTTCAGGAATTGGGATTATATTTGCATAGAATTTCGAACGATAAGGTGAAAAAGATATATAAACTTGTTTTAAAGGCTTACTCCGGCCCACTGGTGATGACCTTTTTCATCGCGCTGTTCATCCTTTTGATGCAGTTCCTTTGGAAATATGTTGACGATCTGGTTGGTAAAGGACTCAGCTGGGATGTAATTGTCCAGCTATTGTTTTATGCTTCATGGACTTTCGTACCCATGGCCTTGCCGCTTGCGATCCTTCTGGCATCGTTGATGACCTTTGGCAACCTTGGCGAAAGATATGAACTGGTGGCCGTTAAAGCTGCCGGTATCTCTCTGCGCAAGTTAATGAAGCCATTGATCATTCTTTCTGTTCTCATCAGTATTGCTGCATTCTTCTTTTCAAATAACGTGTTACCTTATGCCAACCTGAAGTTCAGATCAATTTTGTATGATGTCCGTCAGCAAAAGCTCTCCTTGAATATCAAGGAAGGCGTCTATTATAGCGACATCGACGGTTACGTCATGCGGGTAGGTAAAAAAGATCCTAAAAGTGGAATGTTAAAGAGTGTCCAGATTTATGACCATACCAAGGGAGGCGGAAATACCCAGCTCACCTTAGCAGATTCAGGAACCATGATCCAGACAGCGGACCAGCAATTTATGATTCTTACGCTGTATCATGGTGACAATTATGATGAATCTGTGACTAATGAAGCCTTTAATAAACATCCTTTTCAGAAAACAAGTTTTGAAAAAGAAGAGTTGAGGTTTGACTTGTCTGGCTTTAAAATGGTGCGTACCGACGAAGAGCTTTTCAAGAAAAACTACATGATGTTGAACCTGACTCAACTTCAGCATGGGAAAGATTCTTTACAGGGGTTGTTCGATCTTGCCATGAAAAATGCCAAATTCAACATCGCTTATACTTTTATGGATTTTAAACAATATGATTTGGAATCTAAAAAAAGCCACATTCGGGCAGATACTTTATTAAAAAATAAGAAGGTTTTCGGCAAGAACTTTTCAAAAGATAAATGGGCCAGTATTGTTGAACTTGCCGCAAATTCTGCACGGCAGGTTCAGACTCAATTAACAGATATGAGTACCAATCTTAAGGATCAGGACGAAACAATCCGGAAATACGAAGTGGAGTGGTGGCGTAAATTTACGCTCAGTATTGCCTGCTTAATCCTTTTCTTTGTTGGGGCACCTATGGGAGCAATTATCCGAAAAGGAGGGCTTGGATTGCCATTGATTCTCTCTGTAATGTTTTTCGTCCTCTATCATGTGATTTCCATGACCGGCGAGAAAGCTGCCAAAGCTGGAGCGCTCACTCCAATGACTGGAATGTGGCTCTCATCATTGATATTATTACCCATTGGTATCTATTTGACTTATAAGGCTACTACAGACTCTCCATTGCTCGATGCAGACGCTTATGTTAAAATTGTAAAAAGATTTCTTGTTTGGACGAAGATTACCAAGGACGAAGAAATAGTTTAACAAGCATACTAAACTGGTTTGCTAATGAATGTATTGCTGCTCTGTAACAAATCACCATGGCCACCAAAAGAGGGAGGACCTATTGCCATGTATGCCATGATAAAAGGTTTGCTCATGGCCGGAATTTCAGTTAAGGTACTCGCGCTGAATACCAATAAGTATGCGGTGGATTTA
>Ga0209430_1000056_pt1 | contig 173449 bp, 169 predicted proteins | sample BarGraIncub1133A_FD_184504 | JGI IMG/M metagenome (GOLD analysis project Ga0209430, IMG submission 184504) | Arctic peat soil microbial communities from Barrow, Alaska - Barrow Graham LP Incubations 11-33A (SPAdes) (version 2) | ecosystem: Environmental > Terrestrial > Soil > Wetlands > Peat...
AAGGACACTAACCAACGAATACCTGAAGAAGATCGGTTTCGTATCAGTCAGTGAAAGATATTCATTAGTACATTAATCCTATTGAACCGCTGTATACCGAACGGTACGTACAGTGGTGTGAGAGGTCGGCCATTCAAATAATGAATAGCCTCCTACTCAATTGATATGTTTGAATTATTAACCCAAAGTTTACTCTAGACCAGCTTTCTGTCTGCCTTCACGGTCTGCATCACCGCCCACGAGATGCGTTTCGGTATACTTAATGGGGATTTCAACTTGTCCGGAACGCTTCATTTCTTGGTACAATATTTCCCGTTTATCATCGGTTAGTTTTGAGATAGTGGGGTTAATTTTTGACCATTCTTCCATATGATTCTTAGTCATACAGCACCTCCTGCTTTAGTACTTACATTTATTATGTCCAAAAGATATAGGAAAAGTCTCAAAAACTTTTTTTTATTAAAGTTTCTTGACATAATATTGTCATTATGGTATTATAGTTTATGTGAGTTGGCTGTAGCTGGGATAATAACTCGGCTACAGCTGATTTGATGAAAGAGAGCGTTTTGAAAAAAAAATTTTTAAAAAGTTATTGACATCAAAACAAGAGATATGATATAATAACTCTTGTGATTGACGGGGCGTGGCTCAGCTTGGTAGAGCACCTGGCTTGGGACCAGGGGGTCGCAGGTTCGAATCCTGCCGCTCCGACCATCTTAAATTAAGTTGTCTAATGTGTACATGCGGGTGTAGCTTAGTGGTAAAGCACTAGCCTTCCAAGCTAGCTATGAGGGTTCGATTCCCTTCACCCGCTCCATTTTTATTAAAAAACTATATGTGCTTGTAGCTCAGCTGGATAGAGCAACGCCCTTCTAAGGCGTGGGTCGCACGTTCGAATCGTGCCAGGCACACCATTTAATATTGAGTAATATCAAGCCTTCAAGGGCATTAAACCTTGAAGGCTTTTTTAGTTTTTAGATTAGGAAGGCAATAAAGAAATTTATTAAGGATCGCGTTTTTTAATCATAGACTCATTAGATAGTTATACTGTATAATAGCTGTTAAAGATAATTCAGAATGTAGACACTTGCTTTATCCCTTGGTTATTCGGGCAGATCTTACGACAGAGATTGCAACTATATATAAAGTCTCCGCCTTCAGTTGCTGTTCCATAAATATTACGACATTTTTGTTGGTTAATAGTAGTACCATCTAAGGCCTTAGCTGGACAAGAGTCTAAACAAATATGACAATCGGGAATACAAGCATGGTATATAGCTACCGGATCGGGTATAAGTTTTTGATCGACAAGAACAGCACCTAGTGACAGCATATTGCCTAGATGCTCGTTAATCAATGGAGTATTGCTTTCCATTTTGCCTAGACCTGCTCTAACCGCTGCGTGTTTTAATGAAAGTATTCCTTGCCCGTGTCGTCTGCTATTATCCCAATACTCATAAGGTGTATTTGAAGGAATAGCGACTGCGCAACTTCCTAATAATTCTATTTCTGATGCGATCTGGAATGTAATTGAATCTATTTTTTGAACCAATCTATTATAGACAAAAGTATACTAACCCCAAACGGATCTCTAATTATTGGAACGGCAGAATCCCTCTGCACACATCGGCTACCTGAAGTCTTTAAACTGTTCCGTTCTCGTTATCCTAATGTGGAAATCAGCATCCACTTTGACACCTGTAGTGACTATCGAGCATATCTAAGGAAAAACATCGTTGACATGATCTTCTTACTCGACGTGCCGTTTAACGAAAATGATCTTGTTACTCAGATACTTTTTGAAGAGCCTATGGCAGTTATAGTAGCACCAAGCCATCCCTTAGCTAAAAAGTGCCAGGTTATGCCTCATGATTTAAATGGTCAAGCGCTTGTCTTGACGGATTCAGGATGTAGCTATCGACGAATTTTTGAGAGTATTCTAACACAAGCAGGCACAAAACCATTATCCGTATTAGGTTTCAGTAGTACCGAAGTTATTAAAAAATTCTTTTGTGATGGCTGGGGAATTGGTTTTTTGCCACATGTCACGATTGCTCAAGAACTGATGACCAACCAACTTATAGCATTACCTTGGTGTGGACCTTCTTTTGATATCAATACCCAACTAATATACCATAAAAAAAGTGGCTATCTCCAGCCTTGCAGGCATTTATCGACGTAACCTTAAACACATTCAAAAATGAGACCAAGGACTGATTGTTACAGAAACGGCTCTTGTTAATGAACAAGATAATCCGTCCACATGTTTTTTAGCGTTGTAAATAATTTTTAACATGACCTTGGTATCATGTTTCTAAAGGTTGCATTTTGGTTTAATACGAGTCGGGGCGAACCGTATCACCTCTAATATTGCAAAATAGCCTGAATCCTCGCAAAAGTGAGGGTCAGGCTGTTTTTTATGGATTCTTCCTCTATACCGATGAGTCAATAAAAGCTTGCTCAACTGTTTGAATAAAAGTATGTAAGGCAGGTGAAAGCCACTTACTTTTGTGATAAATAAGTTGTGTCATATATTGTGGAGCAGGAAGCTGGTACTCAGCTATAGCCAGTTGGCTATTTTGAAGTTCTTTTTCAAAAGTAAAATGAGGGAGCATTGAAATACCTAAGCCCAGCATAACCAATTGTTTGATAGACTCGATACTATTGACTTCCATTCTAGAGCGAGATGTGACATTAGAGTTAGCAAGCATGTTCTCAATGGTAGCCCGATAACTGCAACCTGGTTCGGTCAAAATGAGGCATGTTTTACTCAAGTCTTGTGGTGAAATTACTTTATTAGCTAAAGGATGATCCGGGGCAGTGATAAAATGCATTGGTTCAATTGACAAACATTTTACTATAAAGTCTGGATCTTCAACTTTACGGTTAATTATTAGGGCAATATCCAGTTCGTTGTTTCGAATACAGTCTCGGACCTTACTGCAATTTTCAAATTTTAGAACAAGTTCTACGTTGGGGTAATCATGACGATAAGTCTGTAATAAAGTTGGAATTTTATAGGTGCTGAGTGACTCAGCTGTTCCGAGGATTATAGTCCCATGAAAAATATCTGAGGGTGTGACCGCTTTTTTTGCCTCATCAGCAAGTTTAATGATTTTTTCTGCATAGGTTTTAAAGGTTTTGCCTTCAGAAGTTAGATTAATTTTATGACCTAGGCGGTCGAAGAGTTTAATACCTAAGTAACTTTCTAGGTTCTTTATATGTGTGGTTACTGTAGATGGTGTATACCTGAGATGAGTGGCAGCTTGTATAAAACTACCCATTCTTGCAATGCTGAGGAAGGTTCTTAATTGGCGTAAATCCATTGTTTATTCTCCTCATAAATTCGAAATAATAGAATGTTTTGTTTGAAATATTCAATTTTACGCTAGCCTAGCTATATGATACTATAAATTTATAAATATTTCCAGAATAGAAAGAAGGTGAGTAAAGTTATGAAAAAAGTATTACTCTTACTGTCTAACGGTTTCGAAGCTTATGAAGCTAGTGTTTTTACAGATGTATTAGGCTGGAACGAATATGAAGGAGATGGAACGACTCAAATAGTGACTTGTGGAATACACAAGCAACTCAAGAGTACTTGGGGGTTTACCGTCATTCCAGAGATACTAGTAAATACTGTGGACGTAGCGGATTTTCATGCATTAGCTATCCCGGGTGGATTCGAGGAAGCAGGTTTCTATCACGATGCCTACCGGGATGAATTTCTTTCCTTGATTCGTCAATTTGATAATGCAGGAAAATATATAGCGACAATCTGTGTAGGTGCGTTGCCGGTAGGCAAGAGTGGGGCTCTCAAAGGGCGAAAGGGGACTACATATCATCTTAATGGTGGGTTGCGTCAACGACAATTGGCTTCGTATGGAGTAACCATAGTCAATCAACCAGTAGTCGTTGATGAAAATATTATCACCTCTTCCTGTCCATCCACAGCATTAGAAGTTGCTTTTGTTTTACTGGAGAGGCTAACAACGGTAGAAAATTGCCGTCGCGTAAAGTATCTTATGGGTTTTCAAGCGAGTGACTGACTAAGGCTGACGAAAAAATAGGTGATAGGATGGTGAAACATATCATTTTGATTGCTAACGCTGGCAGTGAAAAAAGCTGAAATTCTGCAACATAAGGAGATAGGATTTACTTTTGTGTATGATGCCAATGGATTTTAATCGGCATATCTGCAGGGGAGGGGTGGTTTTATAAAATAGAATAAGTGCAGGCTCAACTGAGGATAAATGCTAAATACTGGAGGGATGATCATGGCACAACAATGGAATGTAGGTATTCTTTTGTTTAATGACGTTGAGGTGCTGGACTTCGCGGGCCCCTTTGAAGTACTCTCTATAACAACGTTTCTGGGCAAGCAGGATAAACCTTTTTCTATGTATGTTATTTCGGAAACAGGAAAAATGGTGCGTGCCCGAAACGGTTTAATGGTAAACCCGACCTTTGCTTTTGCAGATGTGCCAGCATTGGATATATTAATTATTCCAGGTGGATATGGCGCTGAAGAAATAGAAATACACAATGAAAAGCTTATTGATTGGATAAGAGAACAATCAGCCCACGTAGAGCTGATCGCATCAGTTTGTACAGGTGCTTTTCTTCTGGCTAAAGCGGGACTGCTTGATGGTAAAAAAGCGACGACGCACTGGATGGATATTAAAAGACTGGAAACGGAGTACCCCAAAATTGATATTCAACGTGGGCTCAAATATGTAGATGAAGGCTCAATTATTACTGCCGCTGGAATTTCTGCTGGTATTGACATGTCATTTCATATCATAAAAAAACTTTTGGGATCTGAGATTGCTAGAGCTACAGCCAAACGTATGGAGTACGATATAGTGATTGATAACTGAAACTGTACTATTTAGGCGGGACAAGGAAGCAGTGTCCCTGGACTAACTTCGTGCCTATTGAACAGAGGTGGGGTCACAAAACGGTATCGGCTGGCGACAGAAGAGCAATCGGCCTCTTTAGAAGAAATTGCAGCTTCTAGCCAAGAACTTGCGAAAATGGCACAGAAGTTACAACTTACTATTAGTAAATTTCGATTGTAAATCAATTCTTAAGATTAGGGAGAATGATTATGGGAAAGTATAAAGTTACTGTTATTGCTGATGATGGAGTTGAACCAGAAGTATTGAGCGAGGGTATAAAAGTATTATAAGAAGTTGCAAAGCTTGATGGAATATTTTCATCTGATTTTGTACACTTTCCCTGAGGGCCTAGGATTGGCAGCAGGCGCAATTTTGAATCCAGAAAAAAGATATCCTGAACCCAAGTAGAATAAGGGGTTCAGGATATCTTTATTTATATATTTTCTTTAGAAGAGATATAAATGAATGAGCTGCTTTAGACAGATATTTTTCTTTTCGATAGGCGATGACAACGGTTCTCGTATTTGTTGGTTCTTCGATTGAAAAATAACAAGGATGTTCTGACATATGCCTAAATCGAACTAATGTATCAGGGAGTAACGTCGCCCCGAGTCCAGCGACAACTAAAGATTGAGCTGCTTCCATGCTTTGACTTTCAAGAATGATTTTTGGCTTGAATCCAGCTAGTGCGCAAAGATCAAGTAAAGTATGATGTAGTCTTTGCCCATGTTTCATTAGAATAAATGGTACTTCCTGTAGCTGGGAAATTTTTATTTTAGGCCAAGGAGGCTGATTGGAATTACTTTTAGTATTCTCCTTGCTTAAAGGGTGGTGTGGTGATAAGGCAATTAAAAGTTCCTCTGTCAAAATTGGTTCATAAGAAAAAAGATCTTTTGCAAGTGGTAGGAGTACGATTGAGAAGTCGGTGGTGCCATTCAAAGCAAATTCTTCGAGCTCTGCGGTAGTACCTTCTGCAAGAACAATTTCAATACCTGGAAATTGTTCTTGAAAAATAGGCAATACTTGTGGCAAGAGATAAGTACTTCGAAAAGGAGAGCTTCCGATCGTAAGACGACCTGTCTTTATATCCGCAATATCGTCCATTTGTTGAATGAGTTGATTATTTAAATCTAGAATTTGTTTAGCAGTCTCAATATATAATTCTCCAGCAAAAGTAAGCCGCAAGGGAGTAACGGCTCGATCAAATAATAACACCCCTAATTGCTTTTCTATTCTTTGAATACATTGGCTTAAGGAAGGTTGAGCAATATATAATTTTTTAGCAGCCTGAGAAAAACTTTGTTCTTCGGCTACTTTTAGTACATATTTCATTTGACGATATTCCATACTATATTCCTTTCATTACAGATCATATAGGGTAAAAACTATAATATCTATAGATAATTTAGTATTATACCTATTGCATATTGTATACTATAATACTATTGAAAGCAATAATAACTGAATAAATTGAAAATGCTGATTTTAAAAAAATGATAGAAGGAGGTTACAAGAGTGAATCAGTTAATGCGTGGGATTATCGTAATTATTGTTGTAGCTATTATTTGGTTTTTGCCGGTTCCGACTGGCTTAAAGCCACAAGCCTGGCATTTATTTGCTATCTTTGCAGGAACTATTTTAGGCTTTATTCTACAACCATTACCCATTGGTGCTATTGCATTTATTAGTGTGACTTTTACCGCATTTGCAGGTGTTTTAAAACCTACGGAAGTATTGTCTGGTTTTAGTAATAGTACGGTGTGGCTCATTGTGGCAGCCTTTCTTTTTGCTAAAGGGTTTATTAAAACCGGCCTAGGTAAACGTATCGCCTATATGCTTATTTATAAGTTTGGTGACAGTACGTTAAAGCTTGGCTACACTTTGGTAATTAGTGATTTAATCATCGGTCCGGCCACGCCGTCCAATATGGCCCGCTCGGGAGGCATTCTATTTCCCATCGTGCGTAGCTTAGCTTCTGCTTTTGGGTCGGAGCCAGGGCCTACATCCCGGAAAATCGGTGCCTATTTACTTAAAACATCATTTCAAGCAGATGCTCCCATCGCGGCTATGTTTTTAACTGCTTGTGCGCCTAACCCTTTCATGGCATTGTTGGCCTTACAAACTGTGGGAATTACTATTAGTTGGGGCACATGGGCAATCAGGTTTTATTCCTTGGTTTGCGCAAGGTACGAGTAGTTTACTTGTTGGCGTATCTTGGGAATTAACCTTAGCAGTCTTGTTACTAACTTATATGTATAGCCATTATTGCTTTGCTAGTTTGTCGGCTCATGCTACAGCAATGTATGCGGCCTTTCTTGCAGTAGCTGTTGCTGCTGGTACTCCACCCTATCTTGCAGCTTTATCCCTGGCGTTTTTATCCAACCTGATGGCTGGACTAACTCATTATGCAACAGGTGCAGCACCAATTTATTTTGGCGCTGGCTATATTGAGCAAGGAGATTGGTGGCGCCTAGGCTTTATTTTATCTGTTTTTAATATATTCGTATGGATTGGCATTGGTTCAATGTGGTGGAAAGTACTCGGTTTGTGGTGATCTTAATGCTATCGTGTACAGTAGCGGTTTAGTGCCCATCACTAGTTTGGTGCAGACAAAGATTATCATTGGTATGGGCATTATTACAATTCTAGTGGTCTTAGATGTTCTCACTCTCGCTACGGGCTGACTAAACATCAGTGGTGAGAGATATTAAAGGAGGTTATTTCATGAACAAAGAACAAAAAATTCAAGCAATGACTGATATTATGACCAAGTTTACGGGTTATATGGGCAAACATCTGCCTGATGACGTTACGGCCAAGCTAAAAGAGCTACGGGGACAAGAAGATAGCTATCTGGCCAAGATCGTGTATGATTCAATGGTTAAAAACCAAGAATTGGCTAATAAGCTGAATCGCCCATGTTGCCAGGATACGGGAGTTGTCCAATATTTTGTCAAGGTCGGATCAGCATTTCCATTACTGGCTGAGGTTCAAGATATTCTACGTACTGCGGCTTTGCAGGCTACTAAGGAAGCACCACTACGGCACAATGCCGTACAAATTTTCGAAGAAAAAAATACAGGCACAAATACAGGCGAGCGGATTCCATGGATAAATTGGGAAATTGTGCCGAATGATACGGGTATTGATGTGGAAGTATACATGGCTGGCGGTGGCTGTAGCTTGCCTGGGCAAGGGAAAACACTGATGCCTGCTGCAGGGTATGAAGGGGTTGTAGAGTTTGTGTTTGATGTGATGACTTCCTATGGCATCAATGCCTGCCCACCTTTGTTGGTCGGGATCGGTATTGGCGGCTCCATCGATGTGGCGGCAGAACTTTCGAAAAAAGCTTTGTTTCGTCCACTAGGTCAACATCATGCCAACTCTCGTGGGGCGGATATGGAGCGTTTGTTGGAGAAAGGCCTCAATGATCTAGGACTTGGGCCACAAGGGTTATCTGGCAAGAATTCTGTCATGGGCGTGCATATTGAAACGGCTGCTCGCCATCCATCCACCATTAGTGTCGCTGTATCTATTGGATGCTGGGCGCATCGTAAAGGCCATATTCGTATCAATGAAGACATGACCTATGAAATTACTTCGCACCAGGGGGTAACACTATGAGAAAAATTTTAACAACACCAATTAAAAATGAAGATCTTGAGCAGTTGACAGCGGGAGACGTTGTGTACCTAAACGGATATCTGGTTACCTGTCGTGATATGCCTCATCGCCGGCTGGTCGAGCTGGGACAAAAGCTGCCGGTTGATCTAACGGGACTCGCCATTTTCCATGCAGGACCCATTGTTGTCAAAGATGGCGATGGCTGGAAAATGATTTCCATTGGACCTACGACCAGCATGCGGATGGAGAAGTTTGAAAAAGAATTTATCGCAGAAACAGGCGTAAAGCTTATTGTCGGTAAAGGCGGCATGGGGCCTAATACAGTAGAAGGGTGCCGAACTCATAAAGCAGTCCACGCCGTATTCCCTGGCGGCTGCGCGGTACTAGCTGCCACGGAAGTAGAGGAAATTGAGAGAGTTGAATGGTTGGAGCTTGGCATGCCTGAGGGGCTATGGGTATGTAGAGTGAAAGAATTTGGTCCACTGATCATTTCCATCGATACAAAAGGGAATAATCTTTTTGAAACAAATAAGGCAATATTCAACGAGAAAAAAGTACCAATCGTTAAAGATATCTGTAATCAAGTTAAGTTTATTAAATAGTAAATTAGCTAATATAAGGAGTTTGTGGGGGGAAACCTCGGCAAACTCCTTTTTTGTCTAGTTAAGTGTAACCTATCCACTTTCTATATAATAACTTGTACTTCCAAACCCCGCGAAATCAGCTATTTGACTAATGGTCATATCTGTAGTTTTCAACAGCTCTATACTCCTATTAATCCGAATAGCTCATAACATATTCAAATATATTGCATTTTACTACTCGCTTGAAAAATCGACAGCATTCGCCTTTACTTATGTTAACCAAAGATGCTATTTCTTGAAGCATAATCTTTCCCGAATAATGCTCATGAATAAAGGACATTATCGTCTTTATTCTCTGTTGGTAGATGTATTCATCTATATTTTCTTCCGGGATGGTATCACTCTGCCTTGTAATTAGCTGCCAGTTATATACCTATGTCAAGTTCATAACCAAAAATTTTTGGGTATAAAGAGTATAGATTTCTTTTATCTTTGCCAGATTTTTTTTCTACCATTCTACTTCGAAATCAAAAACTATAGCCGAAAATCTGTGCAGTTTTAGAAAAGGATTTATATACTTTTGCTCGATGACACTACCTTGGAAGAACGTAAGCATTTTAACATCTACCATTTTCGTATAGAGTAATTTTTGATATAGTAGCGTAAATTAAGTACCTCAAATAAGACCTGAAAAATGGGGGGTACTTTTGTTTAGCATATTATCCATAATAAAGCATCACATTTATAATAAGAAAAATTTTCCTTGACAATAACTTCTAATAAAGTTTATAATTTGAATAATTCAAATTATGGAGGTGAATACTTTGGCGAAAATCCCACAAGACCCCAGAATCAGAATTGATGAAATCTTAGATGCCGCTGAACCTTTATTTTCCGCCAACGGCTACCGCAAAACAACCATCAGCGATATTGCACAAGAACTGGGCGTTGCGCAGGGAATGTTATATTACTACTTTAAGTCCAAAGACGAAATATTGGAAGCGCTCATCGAAAAAACATTGGGAATGCCGGAAAGAACTCTACATTTATCCCTTTAAACATAAAACTAAAAAGATGAAATCACCTGCAAAATTTGCGTGGATGGTTTTTTTTAACTTTTCATTGAATGATTCAAATAATTTTATTCACCACGTAGTCCCTGAAGTCTCATTTACAAAATTAGAAAGGAGTAATCAAATTGGCTCAACTTGCACGAGAGAGAACCATTGCCGATACCCCGGTAAGAGCAGACCTGTCCTTGTCACGGGAGGAAATCAATAAACTAGTTTATGAAATCATTCAGGATCCTGCCTGGGAAGGCCGACCGTTAGGAAGGATCGAGATCATCCATGATAAGCAATGGATACATATCTACTCTTATGAACAGCCGGTTACTCAGCTTGTCCCCATTAAAATGACATCTAAGGAAACCATGCAGCCATTCTCTTGGCTAAAAAAAGTACCCAAAAAAAGATTATATTATGTGCTGGCTGCAGCAACAATAGGACTATACATTACCGGGGTTGTCATCTGGAAGAATCACAGCCAGCTCGTGATGCATTCCCCCGGCCCCCCTGAAGGCGTGCGGGTCTGCGGTGAGCTACGAATAGCCGGATCTTCCGCATAGACTTCAAGGACGGCTCAGGCAGAATTGCGCCGATCGGGGTCACTGGCGACATCAACGCAAAGTCCTGCTCGGGTTCAATTACAGGTCGGGAGCTGCGGTCGGTTAATATCGACGCACCACCTCATCCAGTAGGATCTCCCTGGACCTAGTGACGCCAAATTCCAGGAGCAAACAGTCATCATACTACGCAGAAGTAACAGGTATGACTACCGGTAAATAGAAGTGTGGGGCTCAGATGAAATAACACTGACGCAAGGAGAAGTATTAGAAGATTAAAGCAAGACCCACCTGAGCGTATATTCAAGAGTTGCTGGAAGCGACAAGGTTGGCTCCTTCTACAGGAAATCTTCAATCATCACGTTATATAGTAATTAAAAACAAAGAGGCAAAGCTGGCTGAGTGCATGATACCTTTCTATCACTAATATTAACAACCGCAGGCAGGAAAAGCTGCCGGGTAATAAGGAGACATCATTTTATGAAGAACCTTAAAAGAACATTTTGCATTGTATCTTTCCTCGTTTTTTCGACCTTCACGGTTCAAGCGGCGGACATAGTACAAGACCCAGGCATACAAAAAATAGAACTAAATATTACGAGCAAAATTGTTACCCCTGAACCAGCAACAAATTCCTTCACCGGCCTAATTATTGATGCCAGAAGCCTAGGACTCGAAACAACTTTCTCCCCCGTAATCTATGACGAAACCGGCAAACTCGTATACGGTATTAAAGAAATTGATGCCGGCCTGGCAATGACACAAGGTATGGTAGACTATGCACCAACCCCTGATTTAGCTCAAGAAGCTCTAAATGGTAAATCCCGCGCCGGAACACAACCCATTATTATAAAGGCCATCGGCTTGAAAGACAATAATCACAACATCATTATAAGTACAACCGATGCTGATAAAATTCTTACAGCCAACCAGTCAATTAATTTCCTCAATAAATGCGCTGTCGTATTTTTAAATTAAGAACTAAAATGTTCTACTAAACAAAAAAATGGATGTTTTGCCCAGCGTTACGAAAATGTAAAATGAGCACTGCGATATGGCAAAGAGTATCAATATAAATGACTATCAAACTAGTTTAGGTATGTTAGAGTCAGTTGGCTTTTGGAACTGGAAAATCGACCTTAGGAAAGTCCAATTATAACTTAGTTGGGAAAATGAGGGAGGGCAAAATTATGAATAGTTTAATAAAGAAAGTTATTATATATTCAATGGTAGGTATCATACAAATAGGGTTTGGAGCATCTGTAATCGAAGCATCACCAAGAGATGATGATCAACGCAATGGACAACGTTATGAAGGACGGGATCATGAACGCGAGGGTCAGTGGGAATGGCGTCAACGTGAGCATCAGCGTGAGTATGATGAGCGAATTCGTAAAGAAAATGAACGTCACGAACAGGAAATGCGGCGGCATCTGCTTGAAAGCAGAAGAGAATGGTATGAGCGGCAAGAGCGGGAACGGGAACGTCATGACCGCGAATTACGTGATATTCGGGAACGGCGAGAACGTGATCAGCAGCGTGAGCGTAGGCATGATGAGCGACTGCGTAAAGAAAATGAACGCCACGAACAGGAAATGCGGCGGCATCAGCAGGAAAGCGAAAGAGAATGGTATGAGAGACAAGAACGAGAGCGGGAACGTCATGACCTCGAATTACGTGATATTACGGCTATCCTGATTGGAATTGCAATTGGCTCGTCGAGTAATTAAAATAAAATGGTTTTTTACACCCTTTTGCTTTAAGTGCTTTGACAAACGTCGTGGCCCATAGGTCTCTCGTGTAGCTTTAAACTCTATTTTTATCACTTCTAAAAATTTCGCATATTAACCTTCCAGTAAGGAAATTAGCAAGGATAACAGGAATTTCGAAAAGTGTGATTGGTAGGATATAAGGGGACAGTAAACCTGTCTCAATCGATTTTTGATAAAATAAATGCATCTAAAAATAGCTTGGAGGAATAGTGTATGACTTACTGGATCGGTAGACAGTTCGGTAGAAAATTTATCACTCTTCCACTTGGAGTGCAGAGATGGTTGGCTGAGTGTTTAGGTTGGGTTGCTTGGTTTGCATTATCTAAAAAGAGGAAGAAGAATGCCGTATCCAATATTTGTGCTGCATTAGGTGTATCCGTGATGGAGGCGCAGCAAATTTCAAAAGCAAGTATAACTCGGTTTGGGCGGATGCTTGCTACGTTGTTTCATTATCCAACTTTTTCATCAGAGGTTGTCCGACAACATGTTCGGTTCCATGGATTGGGACATTTAGATCAAGCCTTGTCCTACAACAAGGGCGTTGTATTGGCTTCGGGGCATTGTGGAAATTGGGAACTACTAGGGGCATCGCTACAACTTATCGGATATCCTATGGTGGCAGTAATCAGGCCACAACGGAACCGTGGTTTTGATAAATTGATTCATGAGTATCGCTCAATGCTTGGCGCGATTATTCTTCAGAAGACAAATGTACGAGGCATCGTCCGGCAATTGAAAGAAAATCGGATACCTTTCATCCTGATTGACCAAGATGCTCATGAAGCAGGGATAATGGTCAAGTTTTTCGGACGATGGGCCTCCACCCCGACAGGAGCTGCGGTGCTCGCACGTGTGGCTGGTTCACCAATCGTAACAGCTTTTATCACAGAGGCACCAGATGGTATCCATGACCTGTTTCTTAGTCCGCCTATGTTCGTGAGTCAAGATGGAGAGAGATGTTATGCAGCAGCTTACACTTAAAATAGAAGAGCATGTTCGGCGTCACCCTGGTGAATGGTTCTGGCTTCAGGATCGTTGGCGCACGAAGAATGTGGATACTCCTGAAGATTGAAAACATCCCCCTGATCCTGGGTATGTGCGTTTGCAATTTTATGGTATTTAAAAGGTGGTAGAAGCAACTATTCTACCCTATTTTAGGGATAAAAGATAAAACGAGGAGGAAAATATATGAAAGCTTTAATTTACAAAGGAGTTAAAAATGTAGTATTACAGGAAAGGGCAATTCCTGTTTGCGGTCCCAATGATGTTATTGTACGTAATGTTCGTGCAGGAATTTGTGGAACAGATGTTTCTGCATATTTGTTTGGAGGTCTGTATGGTGGTATTTTCCCGGATTCAGAGCTTGGACATGAGATGGTTGGTTATGTATATGAAGTAGGTGAAAACGTAACTTGTGTAGAAAAAGGAACAAGAGTCTTCGTAAATCCGGCGACGCGTACTCCTGATCCATTTGCCGCATGTATGGCCAGCGCTTTTTCTCAATATGCTGTAGTTCAAAATGCAGAACTTGAATATAACCTTTATCTATTGCCTGATTCTCTGTCTTATGATGACGCAGTTTTAATTGAGCCTTTTTCTGTAGGTACACATGGAAAGAATACCCCTCAGGCGAAACCAGAAGACAATGTAGTTATTTATGGCGCTGGAACCATTGGTCTTTGTGCACTAAGCGGTTTAATTGCACAGGGAAACAAAAAAGTAGTACTAGTGGACCTTGACGATAGCCGCTTAGAAACTGTAAGGAAAATGGGTGGAATAGGATTTAACCCTAAGTCAGGAGATATCGCCAGTTTCTTAATGGAACAAATTGGAGAAGCGAAAGGACTATATAGAAATCCTGTGGTAGACGTTGATGTGGTCATCGACTGTGCGGGTGCACCTAATGTTCCATCGGATTTTCTGAATTATGCAAAACCAGGGGCTAAATTATCCTGTGTGGGTATGCATAAAAAAGAAGTTTCTATAAGCTTCGCACAGATTATGAGCAAACAAAGCATTATCATGGGATCCCGCGGATATACAAGAGATGACATTCTAGAGGTAATTAATAATCTTACAAACAAAAATTCAAATGTCACCAAAATAATTACTCATAAATTTAAATTAGATGATGCCACAAAAGCGTTTGAAACTGCTTCAAACCCAAATCTTGCGATTAAAGTAGTATTAGATTTAGAATAGACATTATCGCTTAATTACAAGTTTGAGCTTTTCTTGACTTAATTTTTAGGAAAAGATTTTTTATGTATAGGAAACACCCATTAAAGCGTAAGCGTCAAAGATTTGACGTATGGAATGAAAAACTGCAAACTGATACAATAAACCCAGTAGGGAGCAAAGCGCTTTCTACTGGGTTCTATATTTGAACAAATCCCTAGCTCAGATCAACCGCTTTTGGTCTGAAGACCATATGAGACAAATGTGGTACAAACATTTATCATTAACCATGTCAGAAGCCGTTGCGATCCTTACCAGGAATTATGTTAAATAGCTTTAGAAAACCCAGACTGCCGATTGAATTTGTTAGGGATATACTAATAGCCAAAAATATGAATGGGCATGAACCGTTTAGCTTTGAAGAATGATCGAATTACTGCAGACTCCGACTTTTAAACGGGCATATAAGAAGCTTAGGGACAATGAGCGTAAGGACGTCAATACAGCTATCCGATACATTATCGACCATCCCGAGGTGGGAGAACTAAAAACGGGCGACTTGGCAGGCGTTCGAGTATATAAGTTCCGTAGGCATGACCAACAAATACTATTGGCATATGAGTACGATGGCGAAAAGGTAATACTTCTTATGGCTATAGGGGTGCATGAAAACTTTTATGGGAATGTAAAAAAACAGATAGACATGGATCAAAGATAATTGAAAGTACTAATGGCAGTAATGATTTTAATAGATGAAAAGCTGCTTATCCACTGCTCGTTTCTACAATAATGATGGAAAACCAAGAAAAATAAGAGCAGATAACATAAAATATAGATTATTTATTGTAGTTTGCTAAAAGAGTAAAATGGATTTAAACCCTTGTAGAACAAGGGTCTGATCAATGGTTTTATTAAATAAAAATAGTTGGAGTGATTAGGAAGGTAACGGCTCATTCGTCGACCTATAACTTCTAATGTTATGGACCTCCTAGCTACTTAACGCCAAAAATGAGAAAGATTCGTAGCTTTATTATGAGATATACTTCATACACTGTAAATTGTTTTTTGTAATTCTGAATAATATTCTCTATCAGAGCTACTCGTGCGGTGAGCTGAACGAGCTCTTTCGTTTTAATCTAAGGCATTATATTAAATATATATATAGGATTTTGTCGGAATATGGAATACAATATATAAAAAGATGCTAAGGAGTAATTAATTGGAGGACAATACCGCATGGGTGATGATTGTTACAAACAGATAATTGGAGAGCCACCAACTGATCAACTGGAAACCAAACTTAAAGAAAATGAAGAGAAAGATAAAAGGGCGGCGGAGCTAATTATTGCTAATAAAGAGCTTGCCTTTCAAAACAAAGAAAAAGAGAAACGGGCAGCCGAGTTAATCATTGCTAATAAAGAGCTTGCCTTTCAAAATGAAGAAAAAGAGAAACGAGCAGCCGAGTTAATTATTGCTAATAAAGAGCTTGCCTTTCAAAACGAAGAAAAAGAGAAACGAGCAGCCGAGTTAATCATTGCTAATAAAGAGCTTGCCTTTCAAAATGAAGAAAAAGAGAAACGAGCAGCCGAGTTAATCGTTGCTAATAAAGAACTTGCCTTTCAAAACGAAGAGAAAGCAGATAGGGCGGCCGAATTAATTATTGCAAATAAAGAGCTTACCTTTCAAACCGAAGAGAAAGCAGATAGGGCGGCCGAGTTAATTATTGCAAATAAAGAGCTTACCTTTCAAACCGAAGAGAAAGCAGATAGGGCAGCCGAGTTAATTATTGCAAATAAAGAGCTTACCTTTCAAACCGAAGAGAAAGCAGATAGGGCGGCCGAGTTAATTATTGCAAATAAAGAGCTTGCCTTTCAAACTGAAGAGAAAGAAAAAAGGGCAGCTGAGTTTGTCCTACAAAGAGAATTAGCCCATATCGACAGGCTTAATCTAATTGGAAACATGGCGGCAGGGTTAGCACACGAAATCAGAAATCCTCTGACTGTAGTAAAAGGCTATTTACAGTATTTTAAGAAAAAAATGCCGGATATTTTACATGATCAATTAAATTTAGTATTGAGCGAAATAGCGCGGATAGAAACCATTATTACAGAATTTTTAGCAATAGCAAAAACCAAACCCATAGAGCCTGAGGAGCAGGACTTAAACATAATTATTGACAGCATAGCTCCCTTACTACTAACAGAAACACTCCAGCGTACAATGACTCTTGAATTTAAACTGGCCAGGGATATTCCTAAGCTTATGTTAGCAGAAAAGGAAATTAAACAACTGATGTTAAACCTTGCCATGAATGGACTGAACGCTATGGAAAAGCACGGTACATTAACAATAGAAACTAAGTATCAGGCAGGCACAGTACTTTTATCCATTAATGATTCTGGCTGCGGCATTGCTCAAAATTTACAAATGAAAATTTTTGACCCTTTTTTTACAACGAGGAATGAAGGTACAGGGCTAGGCCTTTCTGTGTGCGCAAGCATTGTCGCCGGGCATAATGCCAAAATTGAAGTACATTCAGAAGAAGGCAAGGGAGCTCTCTTTATAATCACTTTTCAGGTACCACCTGTAGTAAAGAGTGATTGAAAGCCTGCTCGATAGTACAGAAGTTGAATATGAAATTAAATAGATAAGAAGATGAGCAGCTGGGGTGGTAAAAAAGCACCTTGATTGACTTTTTTTATTAGATGGCAATAATTAGACATAACAGGTACGCTGAAAGAGGGAGAGCTTAAATTAATTGGTTACCAAGATGCTTCTGGGAAGTCAGATGAGACAATCGCGCTTTACGCCTACCTGAACAGTGCCTTGCAAAACGTCAATCCGGTTAATAACTCAAGTCTTTTAGATCGCTAGGTCTATACTTCAGCTATTGATCCTTCTGTCTCCCCATTATTCAGCAAGAATGTAAGAGTTAATATCGACACGAATGAAGTACAATTAAGCTCCTTAAAGAAATTGTTCTGTTGGTTTATACCTGTAGTTTAGGGGCTGTATTGAAACTTACGTACTTGTTCACAACAATACTTAAATCGGGGCTAATTCTGGCTTGAATCGAGGAGACAAAAGAATTCCCCCCCTGTGGTATGGAATTTATCGGTGAAAAATTCCATACCACAGGGGGGGAATTAAATGTGTCCATCTTGAAGCTGAAGTTATAAACAAGATTATGGGTATCGCAGTTTAATATTCTGGTGAAATATCGGGTATTTTTTGACTTTGTGAAAATTTTACACCAGAATCGAACATTTTAGTTCTTAATTTAAAAATACGACAGCGCATTTATTGAGGAAATTAATTGATCGGTTGGCTGTAAGGATTTTATTAGCATCGATTGTACTTATAATTATGTTGTGATTATTATCTTTCAGGCCGATGGCCTTTATAATGATGGGCTGTGTTCCGGCGCGTGATTTACCGTTTTGAGCTTCTTGGGCTAAATCAGGGGTTGGTGCATAGTCTACCATACCTTGTGTCATTGCCAGGCCGGCATCAATTTCTTTAATACCGTATACGGGTTTGCCGGTCTCGTCATAGATTACGGGGGAGAAAGTTGTTTCGAGTCCTAAGCTTCTGGCATCAATAATTAGGCCGGTGAAGGAATTTGTTGCTGGTTCAAGGGTAACAATTTTGTTCGTAATATTTATTTCCATTTTTTGTATTCCTGGGTCTTGTACTATGTCTGCCGCTTGAACCGTGAAGGCTGAAAAAGCGAGGAAAGATGCAATGCATAATGTTCTTTTAAGATTCTTCATAAAAAGATGTCTCCTTATTACCCGGCAGCTTATCCTGCCTGCGGTCGTTAGTATTAATAATAGTAAAGGATTTATGCTACAGGTGCTTTAGTGAGAAAAGGTATCATGCACTCGGTTAGCTTTGCCTCTTCGCCTTTAATTACTATATAACGTGATGATTGAAGATTTCTTGTAGAAGGAGCTAACCTTGCTACTTCCAGCAACTCTTGAATATACGCCTCAGGTATAGGGTCTTGCTTAAATTTTCTAATACTTCTCCTTGCATCAATTAATTCCATAAAACGGGTTTTAATATTATGTTGCGTTATATCAGAAATTTCCTATAGCCTGAAAAGAGAGCTTGAAAGTATCGAATGATGATTTAGCACTACTGCAATGCATTCGTATCGACGTTATAAGTTGCCGAATCGGCCATCCAAGTGCGACCTTCCTTGGTAACTTGTACATTACCGCTGAACACAGCCAGTTTTGAGCTCCAATTAAATTCGGTTTGATCAGCGGTTATCGTTATGCCGCTCTGTTTAAAAGTTACGCCTCCCTCAATAAGCGCCTTGTTTTGAGCACCGTATACATGGACGCTATAGGCAGAAAGCGAAATATTACCTTGCGTCAGTGTTATTCCATCTGAGGCCCACACTTCCAATGAACTCATACTGACCTTCGCCTGCTCGGCAGTTATAACTCGATCGCCAACCCCAACATACACATTGCCCTTCAGCATATAAAGACCTGAATCTACGTCGTAATAAGTAGTATTAGCATTGATGACAGGCTTAGCAAATACAACCGTCGTCGTCTCCATACCAATAAAACTAGTTAGGATAAAAGCAATTAGAAGTAAAGCAAAATCCGAAATTTTATACTTCATATAAATTTCCCCTCCAAATTCTATAATGATAATAAGTTTAAGTTTCTAGATCTAGAATTTAAAACTAATTTGTACAAATGGGCCGGACAGACTTACCTTTCAATAATGATCACCTGATTTTCCTTTTATTTTAAGTGTACGATACTTACCGGGATACCGACGATGGTTATCTCTCATGCAAGTTGAGTGACTTTGATTGCTCCTTTCTAATTTTGTAAGTGAGAATTCAGGAACGATATGGTGAAGAGAATTATTTGAATCATTCAATAAAAAGTTAAAAAAACCATCCACGCAAGTTTTGCGGGAGGATTTCATCTTTTTAGTTTTATGTTTAAAGGGATAAATGCAGAGTTTTTTCCGGCATTCCCAATGTTTTTTCGATGAGAGCTTCCGTCATTCGCAAATGATGCACTATCAGTTCATCCGAAAATTTTTCACATAATGCATCAGTAAGGCAATTCACTATGGAAAGAATAAAACTGCTGGCAGTTTGAGGATGAGTTACATGAAAACATTTTGTCTGAGTTCCTTCTGTGATGATTTTTAACAGGCAAGGTTTAAGCATCAGCATGGCCTGGCGGGATAATCTCTGATGGATATGTAAATGTTTCTCATCACGTAAAAAATTCAGCAATAAATCAATACCCTTATATTGAATGACCTGAAGTATCGTGTGGATCAATAACTCAATTTTATGGGTCGGGGAAATCGTATCACAATAACTTACTTTCTCAATCTCAGTCAAAAACGAGGGGAGTTGGCGATTGAGCAGCGCTTCCAATATTTCATCTTTGGACTTAAAGTAGTAATATAACATTCCCTGCGCAACGCCTAGTTCTTGTGCAATATCGCTGATGGTTGTTTTGCGGTAGCCGTTGGCGGAAAATAAAGGTTCAGCGGCATCTAAGATTTCATCAATTCTGATTTTGGGGTCTTGTGGAGTTCTCGCCAAAGTATTCACCTCCATAATTTGAACTATTCAAATTATAAGCTTTATTAGAAGTTATTGTCAAGGAAAATTTTTCTTTTTTGCATCATAATGTAATGGATAGCATATTATGGGCTCTGGCGCAAGTACATATATGCAATCAATAAATAGAGAGTTCCGGAAGTGAATCAGATTAATTAATGTTATTGCTCTGTAATTGAGATTCTATCTAATGTAGTGCCATCATCTTTTTTCTTTATGCCCGATATAAATATGCCGGACAAAACAAGCATAGCGCCAATATATCCTTGCAGTTGAAGCACCTCTTGCAAAAAGACAAATCCGAACAAGGTCGAAGAAACAGGCTCCAACGCGAATAGCAGACCTGTTCGTTCTGGTGTTGTGAATTTTTGTGCGATAGGTTGCATAACAAAGCCAAATGCACTGCACACAAGTGCGAGTCCCAATACCGCAACCCATTCTGCTGTAGTCGATGGCAAAGTTGGCGTCTCAAAGATCAATGAAAAAATCAATCCATACACTGCGGCAAATCCCAACTGAAAAATTCCAAGTTGTAACGCATCGGTTTTATGAACAAAATAATTTGTAATAATTATGTGAGCTGCATATAAAAATGCGCCAAGCAAGCATAAAATTGAGCCGCTTTCAATCATAACCGAATCTTTGATTGTTAAAAATCCTATCCCAGTAATTATTACTAAAACCCCTACGATGATTGAAATTGTCGGTATTTTGCGAGTGATTAGAGATTGCAAAATCGGGACAAAAATGACGGTTGTACTCGTAAGAAATCCTGCAGATGAAACTGTTGTTGTTTTTAGTCCATACATTAGTGCTGTAAAAACACTAAATAAAATTAGACCAAGCACTGCGTTATAAGCAATTATTTTTGAGTCAACCTTTTTTACACGTTTGAAAAAAATAATGAATGTTATAACAAATGCAATGCCAAATCGCAAGGCTATTAAATTAAACGGCCCAATTCCATTGAGCCCCAGTTTCATAAGTAGGTAGGAAGTTCCCCATGCCATAGAAATGGTGGCAATTAGTAAATCAGCTTTTCTTTGTATCATACTATTGTTTCTCCACTTAATATGCTTTTTCCAGGGATTCCTGTTAAAATAAGTATATTTTTTACCATAGTGATTCCTCCTAATATTCTTCTTGACTCGTTTCTTTCACCAGCTAAATTACACTTGCATTTCCGTTATAATTAATATACTATAAGAAACGATATTATGAAAACACATCTTTTTAATCTTTAACATGACATTTTGTAATGAAGGATGATTATTGATGAGCATACAAAAATACGAAGCCTTTTTAAAAACAGTTGAAATGGGAAGCTTCACCAAAGCAGCACAAGCATTAGGCTATACTCAATCGGGTATTAGCCACATGCTAAATGCTCTGGAAAAGGAGTGGAATCTTACCCTGCTTTCACGTGACCGTTCCGGCGTAAGTATCACCTCTGACGGGTTACGACTATTGCCGTTTGTGCAGAATATCTGTAATGCACATTGTGAACTGATCAATAAGATTGGAAACCTGCATGGGCTTGAGTCAGGCCTTATTAGGATAGGCACATTTACAAGTGTAGCTGTACACTGGCTTCCCAATATGATTAAAACATTTCAAAAGGAGTATCCAAATATTGATTTTGAGTTGTTACACGGTGATTATACTGAAATAGAAAACTGGATTGCAACGGGGCGAGCAGACTGCGGTTTTCTAAAGCTTCCCGTCAGAGCAGGTTTAGAAAGCATTTTTTTAGAACAAGATCGGCTGATGGTAATATTACCGGAGCAACACCATCTAGCTGACTGTAAGAGTTTCCCAATTGACAAATTGTCAGACGAACCGTTTATCTTGTTAGAAGTAGGTTCAGAAAACGAGATAACGGATATTTTTGAGGCAAATGGTATACGCCCCAATGTGCGCTTTACGGCAAGAGACGATTACGCTATTATCTCAATGGTTGAAAGCGGATTGGGTATCAGCATATTGCCAGAGCTGGTACTGCACCGCACACCTTACAAAATCGTCAAGAAGGAATTGAGTACACCTGCCTACCGAAAACTGGGGATCGTGCTAAAAGATACCCGCTATGCTTCGCCTGCCGTCAAACGGTTTTTGGATTATCTGCACCATAGAGAAGGTATATCGCTTTAAAGTAAAACGGGTAGAGAACGTAAATTTCTCTACCCGTTTCTTAGTGTAATTTTCAAAGGAGTTATATTGATCCAGAAACTCATTTTGGCTGGGAAAGTAATACGAAATACTTCTTTGGATATAAAGAACACATTCAAAGAGCATTCAAAACGAAGATGTACTATTGAAACATAAAAATGCAGTCAACCTTGCATTGGAAATGCCACTAGCGAAGGAAGGCAATGGTTCATTCTTCAGATACCTATAACTTCTAATGTTATGGACATCCTAGCTATTTACTGCCAGGAATAAGAAAGATTTATCTGTTCAGCTACACATGAGAGATGCTATACTACAATAATATATCAATTGTTGGATATTGCGAGCAGAAGTACCTAGGGATTGGCAGTCGGATAGTATCTTAGTATTGATAGATAATAAGATACTATCCGACTGCTAACCTATTAAGTTGTGTAAATAAATATTAATATAGATAGGTGATTAATTATGTCAAATATAATAGAAGTAAAAAATTTCACAAAACAGTATGGAAAATTTAATGCAGTTAATGATATTTCCTTTGAAGTTGCTGAAGGCACAATATTTGCTTTTCTAGGACCTAATGGTGCTGGAAAAAGCACAACGATTAATACTCTATGTACAATTTTAAACAAGACCAAGGGTATATTAAAAATTAATGGTAACGATGTATCAGAACATCAGGATAGAGTTAGAAAGGATATTGGAATCGTATTTCAAGAATCAACGTTGGATGTAAAATTAACTGTTACTGAAAATCTAAAGCTTCATTGCGACTTCTACAATGTTCCAAAATCTGAGGTTAAAGAAAGGATTGACTTTGTTCTTGACTTGGTTGACCTTAGTGATTGGAGAAAGGCTATTGTTAACACTCTATCAGGCGGAATGAAAAGAAGGGTAGAAATTGCAAGGGGCCTCATCCATTATCCTAAGGTTCTTTTTCTTGATGAACCAACCACAGGCCTTGATCCCCAAACACGAGCAAATATCTGGAATTATATTCATAAACTACAAAAACAAAAAAAAATAACTATTTTTCTAACGACTCATTATATGGATGAAGCAGAAATCTCTGATAAGGTAGCCATAATTGACCACGGGAAAATAGTTGCCTATGATACCCCTGATAATTTGAAAAAACAATATACAAGTGCCTTAATGAAAATAAAAGCCTTAGATTCAAAACCTGTAATTCAATATCTGATGGATAAAGGTATTAAATATAAAATTGTTGATGAACTTATTTCAATTTCTATACCAGAAATTAAAGAAATTTTCCAAATAACCTCAACCTTTAAAGAATATATTACGGACTTTGAAGTAACAAAGGGAACCTTAAATGATGTTTTCCTAGCAATAACAGGAAAGGAAATTCGAGAATAATGCGTGTAATTAATGCAATTCTGATAAGAAATTTAACAAACTTTATAAGAGATCGGGTTAGACTATTTTTCACTGTATTTATGTCAGTAGTTTTCCTGTTTATATTCTCATTTGTCATGAAATCCGCTACCATAGGGATAGCCAACCCAACCAACTATTTAATCTCCGGTATAATAATAATGACTGTTTTTCAAGCGGCTCTAAATAACTCAATGATGATCATTGAAGATATATCTAGTGGCTTCATGAAAGAAATTCTTGTTGCTCCAATTTCAAGATACCAAATTTCAATCGGTCAAATATTATCCGCAGCTGTTGTAGCTGTACTTCAAGGGATTATAATACTTGTATTGGGCTTATTTATCGGTTTATCCACAGACATTCTTCAATTTATAAAAATGACGGTCATCATGATTGTCGTGGGTATAACCTTTAGCTCTATCGGCCTATATCTAGCAATTGTGGCAAAGAATTCCACTAATTTTCAGCTTATAATTGCAGTTGTAACCATGCCCCTAACCTTTCTCTCTGGGGCCTATATACCGACAACTATACTGCCAAGTTTTCTTTTACCAATTGTATACCTTAATCCATTAACCTATACAACCTCAATTTATAGATATATTACTCTAGGAATGGAAAATTATTCAAATGACATGCTTATTAAAGAAGGAGTTGCTTTTGATATACATGGTTTTATTATAACCCCCTATTTAGGATTCATTATCGTACTAATCATTGGTATTATTTTCTTTATACTCTGCGTCAACCGATTTAACAAAGCAGATTTTTCAGAGGTTAAGGTATCTAAAGATGTAATGTTCTAATTCAACAAAGAAATCAACGCTGATCCATATAAATCTATGGTTAACGTTGATTTCTTTGAATTTCTCTAGAAATAATTAATATTTATTGGCTTGGGCAATTGTAACATCATTCTATCCAATATATATGTATACCATTAATATTACCGAAGGGGTTCCGGGTGTTCAGGTGGTAAATATGTCTTAATAGTGGCGGCTTTTTGTTTTTAGGAAGTGCGGAGTCAGTTAGGAACTTTACCGATCTTTTATATAGATCACTGTATGTGGTGCAAAAAGCCTAGCAAGTTAAGACTTTAGCATGTGTAAAAATTTTTATTTAGTGTTATAATATTAGTAATAGGACATGGTCAGATTTTCAGAAGGCGATATTATTATAATTATTGAACCTTGGTTATCAAATCTATTCCATGACGTTTTGACTGTCAGATTTCTATTAGATTCGTATCATCTAACATTAAATGACTAAGATTATGTAGCTTCTTTTTATGTAAAAACCCCGCTCAGTCAAGCTGAACGGGGTTTTTACGTTTAATTTCTCTTCATTTTCATTCGTGGAACTATTATAAAACCCACACCTATTTGTGCTTTGAGTGAAACGAAAGGAATGGTCATATTTATGAGATATAATAGTCAACTCGTGATGCGTGTTGCCGTAGTTGCTGGCATTGCTATTTTGTTTGTTGTTAGTTATTTGTTGGCACCCGATTTTATACACAGGATGACTCATTTGTTTTTGAAAAGCGACATTGTTGGGAGTATTGAATTTATTAGATCATATGGGCCTTATGCGATGCTGGTGAGTTTTCTAATCATAGTATTTATTAATATTGTTGCCGTTTTGCCCAATGTATTGATCGTGGCTGCCAACGGCATCATTTTTGGTGTGATAAAAGGCACTCTGATTTCATGGATTGGAGAATCAATAGGCGTCATTATTAGTTTTATTTTGATGCGTTATTTGTTTCGAAATAATGCCCAGGGCATCATTTCGCGTAATAAGAACCTAAAGCAGATTAATGACTTTAGTGGGAAAAGTGGTTTGCGGATTATGTTGTTGGCAAGGAGTATTCCCTATGTACCCTCTGGACTCATTACAGCCTTAGGGGCACTTAGCAGTATTGGGTTAACAGACTATATAATAGCAACGTTTATTGGAAAGTTACCATCGGCACTAATAGAAGTTACGCTGGGGCATGATTTGTTATCTTACCGGGAGCATATCGTGAGATTGACTTTATTACTGGTGATTTCCGCACTGGTATATTACTTTTTTGTACATTGCAAAAAGAAATAAAATCACTAGCGGCTGCTTGGACGAATGAAGTTTTGGTAATTAAAGCGTGTTGTAATTATTTTTATGAAAGAGTCGTGAACTTTTTTCTTTTAAACTTGTCTCTTATAAATGAGAACACTTGTTAAGGAGAATAAAATTGTGAATTACGATATGATGTTATTGACTACTATTAATAATCTTTCGGGACATCTTATTTGGTTGGACAAGCTAATCATGTATGTTTCCGAATATGGCCCTGTTATATTTGGATTGTTTTTAGTGACTTTATGGTTTTCTGGTGCTACTAAAATGGAAGTAGAAAGTAATCGTAAAAAAGCATTATATGCTTTTACTGCCGCTCTGGTTGGGTTGAGCTTTAGTCAAATGATTGGTTTTGCTTGGTTTCGTAACCGTCCATACGTAAACCATTCTGTCCACTTATTACTTCCTGCTAATCCTGACGCTTCTTTCCCCAGTGACCACGCCACAGGAGGTTTCTCGATTGCTAGCAGTTTGGTGATAAGTAATGTTCTTGGTGGAAAGCTAATGTTGGGATTAGCCACTTTAGTTGCGTTTTCTAGAATTTATGTCGGTATACACTATCCTACAGATGTAATCGGTGGCATGCTAGTAGGGGTAATAAGTAGCTGGTTAGTAGAACGTTATAAAGAAGTGCTTGATAAGCCAATTGCTTTGATTTTTTCAATCTGGAAAAAATTAGAAAAAACCATTCCAGCTTTAGACGTTGGAAAAAGAGCTTAGAGCTACAATTGAGGATATGGTGATAAAATGTGGATGAAAGCTTACGAGAAATTATAGAGAAGGCACGCACGGGGAACAAAAATGCCTTTGCAACCTTAGTGCTGAGATTTCAAAATCAGATATTCTCTGTCGCTTATGGTATTATTGCAAATCAGCAAGATGCAGAAGACATTGCGCAAGAGACGTTTATTAAAGCCTATAACTCTATTGGCAAGCTTAATCATGTAGAAGGATTTTATAAGTGGCTCTTGCGAATCGCTGTCAATACTAGCATTAACTACAAGAAAAGTTCTGTATTCACCCCGAATGTACCTATTGATGAAATGAATGAACTGGTCTCCCAGGCTCAAACGCCTGAAGAATATGTTGAAAAAAGAGAAGGTATAAAAGAGCTGGGGTCAGTCTTAGCAGAACTGACCTCAGAACATAGAGCAATACTCGTTTTGCGAGAAGTGCAAGGTTTGTCGTATGATGAAATTGCTAATCTATTTGAAATTCCATTAGGGACGGTCAAGTCACGAATAAATCACGCAAGGGAAAAACTTCGGCAAGGATTTAGCAAGAGGTGAAAAAAATGAAATGTTCTGAATGTGAAGGCCTTATTTATGATTATCTTGATAATGAGCTAGAGTTTGAAATAAGTGAACAAATGAAGCTGCATTTCAAAGAATGCTTACATTGTAATAAGGAATTTGTTACCATGCAGCAAGCTTTAGCGACGTTCAAGTATGAGATTAACTCAGTTAAAGTGGGTGAAGATTTTACACACAAAGTGATGCTGGAAATAAATATACAGGAAGTATCTACTGTCTTCTCCTATGCAATAGTTGGATTGCTCGGGAGCATGGGACTGGCTGTAATAATTTTTACGATACTCTTATATCCTGTACTGCAAATTGTAACGAAGTATACCGTCCAACTTTTCACTCTCTGGTTTGGAATTGCTTCGGCCTTGTCGTTTGATAATGTATTACTAGTTTTCTTTTCAACTGTTTTGCTACTTATTGCAATGGCGATGCGTGGAGTTATGCATATGGAGGAAGGGCAAGTATGAGCATCTTTAAAAAGTATAAATTGATAGCCCTAATGTTTGTTATGCTTATTTTTTCAGTACCAGCATTTGCTTCTCCTTTAACGGTAGGGAATATAATCAGTTTTTCTGATGTGACGGTTCAGGCAGATGAACACGTTAAGTCGATTCTAGTTGTAGGGGGAAATGCTCATATATCAGGTTTTGTTGAGGGAGAGGTTGTCATAATTAACGGCAATGCATTTCTTTCTTCGAGCGCTAATGTAAAAGACCATGTTGTTGTTTTAGGTGGCAAGATACTGGCAGAAGATGGTGCATTTGTACGCGAAGGTATTATTGAATTTTTGGGAGAGTTTTTAGCTATTAATAGCTTGTTAATAGCGGGCTTAGTTGTTTCTATAATTTGGTTTGTACAGTTCGTTATTACGATTATCTTGCTAATTGTTCCAGTCGTAACAGTATGGTTACGGCAAAGTTTAATTAAAGAGATTAGTCAAGTCATAAAGATCCATAAGATCAAAGCTGCTTTTTTAGGGATATTGGGTATTATAGCTAGTTTAATCATTATAGCAATATTCTCTCTGAGTGTAATCGGTATACCTGTAGCATTGATGCTATTTTCATTGATGTTGGTAGTTGTTGCGCTGGGGCTAGGTGCTATTTGCTCTAGTATTGGAGATAGTCTTTCAACTTATATTAATGTGAAAGAACGAAAAAAATATTTTAGTGTTTTAGTAGGCAGTTTGTTCACGACTCTATTGTTTAATATCCCCTTAATAGGGTTATTAGTCCTTTGCGTAGTAATGTCAGTAGGTTTTGGTGGTGCATTAATTAAATTGTGTATCAAGAATGTATAACGGTAAATACGTCTTTCTGTCCGATGCCAAAGTTCAGTTGGCCGAAAGGTGGTTTGAGCGTTATGGGCTAATTTAGCGTGACTGGTGGTCTACTAGGGATTGCCCCAAAATCAAAGCGTGAATAATATGCTCGTGGAGAGCCAACGACAGGTGGCTCAGTTCACATACAAAAAAGGAGAATGATATATGTTGTGGTTTATTGCAGTCATTTTAGGAATTGTACAGGGTATAGGTGAATTCTTACCCATATCCAGCTCGGCCCACTTACTCATTGTTCGTTGGCTTTTCGGATGGGATCCTATTATTAATCAAGTAGGAGGGAATATTGATATAGCTCTAGATGTGGCGCTCCATGTTGGAACGCTGGTGGCGGTGTTAATTTACTTTTATCAAGATTGGCGACAACTTATTGTAAATGGATTAACTAAAGGCTTGAAAACAAAAGAGGGGAAAATGTTTTGGTATTTGGTGATAGCCACCATCCCAGGAGGTGTTGCTGGACTTATCTTGGAATCTAAAGTAGAGACGTTATTTCGTTCACAACCACTCATTATAGCCGCAGGTCTTGCTCTTATGGGGGTGGTTCTTTACTATGTTGATAAAAATTTTGATCAAAGAATTAGCCTTGAGAAGATAACATTCAAACAGGCTATGTTCATTGGGACGTCCCAAGCATTAGCACTGATTCCTGGCGTTTCTCGTTCAGGAATTACCATGACAACCGCCCGTCTATTAGGATTTACCAGAGAAGCAGCGGCGAAATTTTCTTTTTTACTGGCAACGCCGATTATCGCTGGCGCAGCGCTCAAACATACTCCCGAAATTATTCACAATATTAATAACCCCTTATTCTTAGTTGGCACACTCACATCGGCTATCGTAGGGCTCTTTTCCATTAGTTTTCTGCTTAAATATCTACAAAAAAATAACTTTGCCATATTTGCAGTTTACAGACTAGCAATGGCAGCGCTCATCGTGGTCGTGTACATTGTTAGAAGTGCGTGAATCAAATGCTTATAGAGCTGACAAGTGGTAGCTATAAATCAAAAGGCAGGCCGCTCCAAGAAGAAACGACCTGCCTTAGTGAGATGTCATTAAGGTATGGCTCGGCAACAAAATACATAGAAAATATCGAATTTAGATTTTGGTAAAGAGATAATTTCTTATGATAAACAATAGCTAAAGTATTTGATGCACCGTAACGAATCGAAATGTTAGACGAGAAATAACCACTCTTTAAAGGAGTGGTTATTTCTGTTATTACATTAAATTTGGGAATAACGATGTAACTACAAGCAATAGCGTTAATGAGACCATGACTATCGTAGTAAGCCAAGCTACAACATTAAAGCTGCGAGAGTTAACGTAGTCTCCCATGATATCTTTATCGTTTATTAGTTGTAACATGAATATTAGAATAAAGGGCAGTAACATCCCATTGACTACCTGCGACCAAAGCATGACCTGAATGAGTGGTACGTCAGGAATGAGAATAATCAATGCTCCGATAGCAACCAGCAGAGTATACAACCAATAAAAGGCTGGTGCTTGCTTCCAGGGCTTATCAATACCAACTTCAAAGCCGAAAGCTTCACAGACGTAGTAAGCAGTAGCCAATGGCAAAATGGAAGCTGAAAAAAGAGAGGCATTTAAAAGTCCGAAAGCAAATAGTACCGAAGCCCATTTCCCGGCTAAGGGCTCAAGGAAAAGTGCAGCATCCTGTGCCGTTTCAATGTGTATACCGCTAGCATAAATCATAGCGGCGCAGGCCACTACAATAAAGATGGCGATGAAGTCCGTCATAAAGCAACCAATAATTACATCCATATGGCAATATTTATACTGCTCGGTGGTAATACCCTTCTCTACAACCGCTGACTGAATATAAAACTGCATCCATGGAGCTATAGTAGTCCCGATTGTTCCAATCAGTATGGCCAGATAATCGTTGTCAAAACTAAAACTAGGTACCACCATTTCCTTCAAGACTTCGCCCCAAGGTGGATTTGCCATGAAGCCTGACGCAACATAGGTGAAATATAACATAGAAACTACTAAAAATACCCGTTCAACTAGCTTATATGAGCCCCGTACAACGATTCACCAGACAAGGAGAGCGCCAATCGGTACGGAGATATATTTACTCACTCCGAATATTTCCATGCTGGCAGCTACTCCAGCAAATTCGGAGATGGTATTGCCGAAATCGGCAAATAACAGCCCGATCATTACAAAGAATGTCATCTGTACCCCGTAGTTTTCTCGGATTAAATCCGCCAGTCCTTTACGGGTAACTGCCCCCATACGGGCACTCATTTCCTGTACCACGACTAATGCAATTGTTAAAGGAATAAACACCCAGAGAAGCTTATACCCTAAAACTGCACCAGCTACCGAATACGTGGTGATACCACCAGCATCATTATCTACATTAGCGGTAATAATACCGGGACCAACTATAGCAAGAAAAATCATTAAACTACGAAACCATTTAGCGTTTTTAATCGTATTCATTTGCGCTTCCCCTTTCCAGCGGTCAGCATGTAAGGTGAGAATGTTTTTAATCGACTGCGATCTGGTATCAAAGAGTAGAAGAGATCATTTATGGTGATAATGCCTAACATAATGCCTTGCACATTTACTATTGGCACAGCCAATAAGTTATATTTCGTTATGCATTCATATACTTTCTGGCGCTCGTCATACTCGGTAACAGTTATCAAACGATGATGCATGAATTCACTTAATATGGTATCTGGGTGCGCCAAAATTAATTCGCCCAATGGGCATACACCTTGCAATACAGAACGTTCATCAACTACGTATATATAGTGTATCGCTTCGGCGTCTGGAGCCAATTCCCGCAAATGGTCAATTGTTTCTCTAACTGTCATTGTGGAAGGGAAAGCAATAAACTCCGTCGTCATTAAAGCACCGGCCACACCTTCATCATAAGCCATTAGCTTTCGAACATCGCAAGCAATATCAACATCCATCTTGTTGAGCAATTGACTAGACTTCTCTTCCGGTAAAGCGCCAAGAATATCAGTAGCCTCATCAGTAGGCATTTTTTCCAATATGTCAGATGCCCTTTCTTCATCTAATTGGCTTATGATTTGCAACTGAGTTTGTAGAACAGCTTCGGTTAAAGCTTCTGCTACCGTCCTATTGTCCATATTGTTCATTAATTCATGACGTTCACGATAATCCATATCTTCCATAATATCTGCCATGTCAGCCGGATGGATTTTACTTAATTGGGAATAAATCCGGCGTAATTGTAGATGAGCAGACTTACTTTGCAGTGGGATAATACACTGCCAATCAACGAATTTGTTTGGTCGATTTTTCATAATAAATTCAAGACCAAGCCGTCTTAATAAACCTCTTATACCAATATCCACTGCAACTAGGATGATCTTTTGATTATTCCAGGTCAGCTTAATATCATTTACTCTAACCAGCTTCGCCCCTGTCTTGTCGATTATTTGTTTATCCAGTAGCCAACGGCTCACATAGATTTCATCGTCTCGCAAATCACGAGTGACTAATTCCTTTAGGCTTGTATTCAGGATTAATCCCATTTCAGTTAATCGGTCGACGTGCGACAAATCAATATGTGCATGAATCCCACGAGAATACTTGATGCATGTAGCTACGGGGGGGGAACCATTCCATTGTACCGCCATGTCACGGACTTTGCCGACGACTTGCTTTTCACCATCGTAAATGCGCATTCCTCTAAATTGACTAAAAAATAGTTCTTGTTCTGTTCTAGTTTGTATCATGAGCAATTCCTCCTTCATTTAATAAGTTGCTGAAGGGCTCAGTTACATTAGGTAGATTCTTAAGATGATAATAGAGGCACTATTTACAGGGAAATAGTGCCTCTATTATCATTAAAGATAAAAATATTAAGTGAGATGAGGTATATGTTTTAAGAGATATATGCTTTTAAGAGAATAATTATGATAGCAAAAAGAACAGAAAATATATTATAAAGTACAGGCGATTTAGAAAAATGAAGATAAAAGAGTATAATACTTATTGTGATAAATGGAAACGATAAATAGTAAAAATAGACACTCATTCAGAGGTGGCTATTTTAAATTAATAGTTTTATATCGGACGTTAAATATGTCAGGTACGGTGAGAGCAGCCCCAAATTAATCTATCATTTTACCAATCAGTTGGCAGCTGGTTTCGAAATACTGCTTTGTGTGCTGCCAGTTGTACTCTTATTAGTACTTGCCTGGCTATTTTGCTGACGAAACATGCCAGAGAAAAGGGTATTTATGTAGTTGGGGAGCGAGGCGACAGTTACGGATTAGGCATTTCATCAATGTTTATAACCGGAATTATCTTGTTCATGACACTAAAAAAGTAAAAGGCTTGCAGAAATGCAAGCCTTTTTTGCGATACTAGAAAGTATGAGTTTTTTCTATATGTCCCTGCGGTTATGACGGACGTGTTTTAGTCATCATAGGCATAGTTATTCACAAAATCAATAAAAGCTTTACAGGCAAGTGGCAAGATTTTGTTTGGTTTCCAAATGAGACCCATATCGAGGAATAGGCGAGGTGATAGTGATATTTTGGTCATACGTTTTGCTTCTTTTATTGAATTAACAGGTAAAAAAGAGATTCCAACTCCGTTTGCAACTAATGCTTTAATGGTCTGGAACTGATTAGTGGATAGGGCAACCTTAGGCGATGAGCCAAATTTAGCGTATTCATTAAGGATGATGCCTCGTAAGATAAATCCCTCATTGTAGAGAATAATGGGTTCGTCTTTTAACTGGTTAAAGGTTAGAAGTGGTTCTGTACTAAGGGGATGGTCAGTGGGAAGGCAAGCCACAATCTCCTGTGAAGTAATCAGGTGTGAATGGAGATCTGTTAAATTGGGTGGCAAAATAACTAGGCCAACGTGCACGTCTTCTTCTTGCACCAAATCGGCCGCTGTTGAGGAGCCATCTTCGATAACAAACATTTCAAGAGAGGGATACTTAATTTTAAAGGCAGCAAATAGATGGGGGAATACATAAGCTCCTAGTAGTGGTGGAACAGCAATGCGAAAAGTGCCGCGCGTCAAATTCTTATACTCAGCCATCGTGTTTTGCGCATCAAGTACACGAGATAAAATATCTTGTGCCAAAGTAAGAAATACGGCGCCTTCTTCAGTTAAACTGACTCTTTTTTGAGTTCTGTCTAGAAGATGAAAACCTAGTTCTTCTTCTAATTTGTGGACCGATTTAGAAATGGCAGGCTGAGATATGTGTAGTCTTCTAGCCGCTGCCGTGAAATTTTTTAGTTCGGAAACGGTAACGAAATATTCTAATTCTCGGATATCCATGTTGTACTCACTCCGTAATCGATAACTTATTGTTATCATACTAAACTTATATCAACGTTCTGTCAAGCCTTGCTGTGATTGGATTATTTAACTGTAAATCAGTATTTTTTTATAGGATTATCTCAGTTTTCATCCTAGTTAAGCTTTCAAACAGTAAAAATATGGTTAAATAGTGTGGCAGCAATAACTTATAGTTATCATATCATGATTACTCGGTATTTTCCTTATAGCCTTTATAGTCATATAATAAAGACAAAGGTGCTGATATTCTAGATTGAGTTAGAAAAGGTATCGATGAACAAAGTGAGGAGAATCGTTATGGACAACCAACGAGTATTGAACACTATGGGGTCAGCCGTATTAAATGAGCAGAATTTACGGAATGCAACTTGTGGAGACATGATCTCTACATCCGAAAGAATAAATGGCGTCAGCGCCTCATTAGAGGTTTCTCAAAAGATAGTAAGATATCAGGGGAAGGACGAAAAAATATATTATGGAATAATTGAAGGTGAGCGAGTTTTTCAGCTCGAAAGTGGCTTCGCTGAAATCGCTCAGGGTGTGTTTAACTATGATGGCATTGAGGTCTTACTTGGCGACGTTAAGATTTTAATCCCAGTTGAACCAACAAAGGTCGTAAATTTTGGCTGGACATATGCTGGTCATGCAACAGAAACAGGAGGCACGGCTAATCTTAAAGAGCCCTTTCTCTTTTTGAAACCCCAGTCAGCATTGATTGCGGATCAAGAGACGATCTGTTTGCCACCTATCGATTTGACCAATAGAGTTGAGCTCGAGGGCGAACTTGCGCTGGTTATCGGTAAAAGTGGCAAAAACATTAAGGAAGAAGATGCCCTGGATTATGTCCTAGGTTATACTGTATTTAATGATGTTACAGCTCGCGATCTGACTAAAAGTGATCCTCAGTTTACTCGTGGTAAAGGTTTCGATACCTTTGGACCTATCGGACCTTGGATTGTAACCGGTATTGATCCTACTAACTTGCAAATTGTGACAACACTGAACGGAAAAGTTGTACAAAATGGTAATACCTCTGAAATGTCCCTCCGCATACCTTTCCTGATTAGCTGGATTTCACAGGTCATGACACTAGAGCCTGGTGACGTTCTAGCTCTTGGATCACCTTCAGGATCCTGCTCGATGCAAACCGGTGATGTGGTAAGTGTAGAGGTTGAGCATATTGGTAAGTTAACTAATTATGTGAAATAAAATTATCCAACCAAATGAAAAGCGCTACTTGTCCTTTGAGGAACAGGTAGTGCTTTTCATTTATTGCTGTATGTTTAGATTTTGACAATGTTATAATGATGAATGTGTCGAATTTTATCACTTATGGGTGTATTTTATGTATTAAAATGATGTATAATGGTGTATAAATATTAGGGAATAGTATGAATGATTTTACTATAAATATGGCAAATCTATTGATACAATATGAAATCATCTCCCAGTATAGATTTGCCGATACTGGGTCATTAAGAAGTGATATGTAATCAGAAAGGGGTCTATTTGAGAACAATAGGTAATCTATCATTGCAATATAAAGTGATGGTTCTTAATATGTCAATGATTTCGTTATTGCTACTCGTGATCAGTGTCTTGGTAGTTAGTACTATCGACCGTCAGGTGCAAGAAGACATGGGCGAGCAAGCCATCATCATAGGGCGAATTGTAGCACAAACACCAGAGGTGCAAAGGGCTATTCTTTCTAAAAATCCTTCGGAAATACTGCAACCATTAACTGAGAATTGGCGGCTTTCTAGTGGGGCAGCTTTTGTTATTATTGCCAATATGGATCAAGTACGATTATCACATCCTATTCCGTCTAATGTGGGGACTCCCTTATCAAGCCTTTACCGAGAACCTGTGCTTAGGGGCGAGGAATACGTATATATTGCACAAGGTAGTCTACCTAGTTCGATTCGGGCTAATGTACCTATCTATACTGAGAGTGGAGATCAGCAAATCGGGTTTGTTTCCATAGGCTATTACTTGACGAATGTTTATAGGGATGCTTTAGAGAAATTTATTCCAATTTTATACATCTTTTTGGTGGCAATCGCAGTGAGCATCTTTGGCTCTGTCATGATTGCTCGTAATATAAAAAAATCTATTTTTGGCCTAGAGCCACATGAAATTGCAACAATTGTCAAGGAAAAGCAGGCTACCTTGGAAGCGATCCGGGAAGGTGTAATCGCTGTGGATCAGAAAGGATTTATTCGTTTGCTAAATAGCGAAGCTGCTTCTCTCTTAGATATTACTCCAGAGCAGGCTTGTGGGCGCCATATTGATACGATTCTTCCCCAGAATAGACTTGATGTTGTTATTGATAAGGATCAATCTATGTACGATGAAGAACAACGAGTCAATGATATTATCATTCTTTCCAATAGTGTGCCGATAACTGTTGATGATGAAGTAGTAGGGGCTGTCGTATCCTTTAGAGATCGTACCGAAATAAATAGATTGGCTGAGGAACTTACAGGGGTTCATAGATTTGTAGATGTTTTAAGAGCCCAAGCTCATGAATTTAAAAATAAATTGCACACCATAGCCGGATTGATTCAACTGCAAAGATATGAAGAAGCTGTAGATTTTATGGTAGATAGCGGCTTTGCAAAGCAGGAGGTTGTTGATTGGCTTAATGGACGAATTGAAGATCCAACGGTATGCGGTTTACTCATCGGAAAAGTAAGTCATATGCGAGAATTGGGTATAGATTTCAAGATTACGCCTGATACGGCATTGACTCACCTGCCTACGAATCTGACGAGTGGGGACATTGTCTTAATTATTGGCAATTTCCTACAAAATGCCATTGATGCCGTCGCCGAAGCTACAGATAAACGTATCGAAATTAGCATAGTTCAGCTTGTTAATACATTAGAAATTCGAGTGCAGAATTCCGGTAAGCAAGTATCCGAAGAGGTAGCTATGCAAATTTATGAGCGAGGTTTTACGACGAAGCAAGGGAATAGTGGATTGGGTCTGGCATTAATTCTGGATAAACTCAAATTGGTTTCTGGTCAGATATTCCATCGCAATTTACCTGAAGGTGGCGTAGAATTTACCGTATGGTTACCCTATTAGGGAAAGGTGATGAGGATGGAAAATATCAGAGTATTAATTGTGGATGATGATCCTATGGTTGCGGATATTAATAAAAATTATACGGAAGCTGTTGCCGGGTTTTATGTTATTGCTATTGCTAAAAATGGAAAAGACGCAATAGACCAAATTAACACAGTAGATATAGATTTGGTCATCCTTGATATTTATCTACCAGAAATCAATGGTGTGGATGTTTTATCCCTCATACGGAGGGAAGAAAAAAACATTGATGTAATTATGATTACTGCAGCTGATGATTCTGCTACAGTTAGTCGTGTTTTGCGTCAAGGTGTTGTTGCTTATATAACAAAACCCTTTAAGTTTGATCGTTATCGATTGATTCTTGAAAATTATAAACGGCATAAGCAAACAATACTGCAGAAAAGTAATCTTGAGCAAAGTGATATTGATAATATGTTAGCGACTCCAATGCATGTCGAAAAACAGGTAACGCCTAAGAATTTTCATGCTCAGACGCTGACTTTGATTACCAATTATTTACTTGGTTGTAGCGAGCCGATCTCGGCCGAAGAACTTGCTTCTGGTGTGGGGATCTCTCGGGTTACATGTCGACGTTATTTGGAATATCTAGTAAATGAAGGGCAATTACAGATGGATTTATGCTACATTTCAGTAGGTCGCCCAATTCATCGTTTCACCCTCGTAAACAAAAAAAATAAACCGATACGCTAATTAATATGATAGGGAAAAGCCGCTATTCTAGCGGCTTTTTCGGTGGATTCAGCAAGCATAATGTTTTTTTAACAAGCGTTCTTTACTTAGCTAAACCTACTAAGCTGATAATTAGAGAGACCAATCCCCCAGCGATAAGTGGTCCTACTGCCAGTCCATTGAAAAAGCAAACTCCAATAATTGTGCCAACAATGAGCGCAGTGACTGCTTCTGGTGTTCCATTCATAAAGGGCACGCCTTGAGCAGCCACCCAAGCCACCAGGATACCAATGATAATCGCCACAAGACCAATCGGTGTTTTGAATGCTTCTAACATCCCATTCGTTGAGATGCGACCTTGGGCTATAGGAGTCAGCACAGCCATAGTCAAAATTGTGATACCAATACTGATGCCATGGTTTTCGATAATAGGAAACCAAGTAGAAAACCCTAGTATTTTTATCAGTAAAAGCACTAATGCTGCTATCGATACAGAGCTATTATTGCCGATAACAGATAATACCAAGATGATTAAGAGAGGCAAGTTATCCCAATTCATTTTTCACGTCCTACTTATTATTTAACAATGAATATTTTCTGGAAGATCTTTAAAATTCTCTGGAATCATGATCTTCCCATCTATATAATACTAAATTTATCAAAAAAAGCGAAATTATTTTCGATATTGGCTGGGATAGGAAAAAATGATTGCTATTTATAATATGTAGTTCAACTTATGTAGAAGAAACTATAAATTTACACATATATGCAAAACGCCTGATATGTATTATAATACTGTAAACGAATAAGAAGAAAAGGAGGATGACAGTGTGGAAATTTTAGGATCGGATGTAGTTATTGAAAGTTTGAGAAAAGAAGGGGTTGAAGTTGTTTTCGGATATCCTGGTGGGCAGGTCTTGCCTCTTTATGATGCTTTATATAGAATGAAATTTCCCCATATTTTAGCCCGTCATGAGCAAGGTGCTGTACACGCTGCTGATGGATATGCTCGTGCAACAGGTAAAGTTGGCGTTTGTATTGCAACATCGGGTCCTGGAGCAACCAATCTGATTACTGGTATTGCTACAGCTTATATGGATTCTATTCCTCTTGTGGCGATTACGGGACAAGTCCCAGTATCACTGATTGGGAAGGACTCTTTTCAAGAAGCTGATGTGTGCGGCATTACAACACCCATTACAAAACATAATTATTTGGTGAAAAATTTAAAAGATCTGCCTAGAGTATTAAAGGAAGCTTTTTATATTGCTCGCACTGGGCGTCCGGGGCCTGTCTTAGTTGATATTCCCAAAGACGTCTTTAATGATAAAATTGATTATAAATATCCTGAAGATGTAAAACTTAGAGGTTATTCTCCCGTCTTTGCTGGTGATGAAGCTACGATTGAACTGGTATTAGAAAAAATGAGACAGGCGAAAAACCCCTTGTTTTTTGTCGGTGGTGGTGTCAATATCTCTGATACTTCTGATTTATTGAGGAGGATTACAGCATTGACGGGGTTTCCAGTGATTTCTAGTTTAATGGGGCTCGGTTGTATTTCCAATGATGATGCCGCACATTTGGGAATGGTTGGTATGCATGGTACTTATGCTGCTAATATGGCCACAACCGAATGTGACCTTTTGCTCGGAATAGGGGTTCGTTTTGATGACCGAGTTACAGGAGTGGTAAAGGACTTCGCTCCCGAGGCTCAAATCGTGCATTTTGATATTGATCCAGCTGAGATTAATAAGAATATTATTGCTGATATACGGGTAGTTGGGGACTTACGGTGGTCGTTACCGCTTCTGTATGAAAAAGCCGTGGCTTATGATTCCCTGGAGTGGCGAAATAATATACAAAAATGGCTTGCAACTGTAAATGGTTGGAAACAAGAGAATCCATTAACCTATAACTGTAGCAATGAAGTGATCATGCCACAGTCGGTTATTGAAACTGTGAGTGAGCTTACCAAAGGCGATGCCATCATCGTGACTGATGTGGGACAACATCAGATGTGGGCTGCTCAATACTATAATTTTGTTAGTCAACGATCCTTCTTGACTTCAGGGGGTTTAGGTACAATGGGGTATGGTTTGCCAGCGGCTATCGGTGCACAACTTGGCTTACCAGAGAAAACCGTTGTCTTATTCACTGGAGATGGTAGCATTATGATGAACTGCCAAGAAATGGCAACAGCGGCGAATAATGATGTAGCAGTAAAAATTATAGTGATGAATAATCAGGTTCTCGGTATGGTTAACCAATGGCAACGGATGTTTTATGAGAAACGATATTCTCATACCTGTCTGAAGGGGCATACTGATTTTGTAAAGCTTGCCGAAGCCATGGGAGTTACGGGTTTGCGGGTAACGAAACCAAGTGAACTTAAAGCAACATTGGCTGAAGCTTTGCGGATAGAGGGACCTGTACTTGTTGATGTATGGTTACCTAACGGTGAGGATGTATTACCTATGGTTCCAGCGAATTGTCGCTTAGATGAAATGGTTCTGGGAGGTTAAGCAGATGAAGCATACATTAGCTGTTTTAGTTGAGAATCGACCTGGGGTATTGACTCATATCTCAGGGCTCATTAGTCGTCGGGCTTATAATATTGAAAGTATTGCGGCAAGCTATACTGAGGAAGCTGACACGACCAGAATTACCATTGATGTTGAGGTTGATGATGAGCTGCAATTAGAGCAAGTAGTCAATCAGTTGTCAAAATTAATTGATGTGATTAAAATTGTAGATCTTACTCATATTGATTCGATTCATCGCGATTTGGCACTGATCAAAGTGAAGGCCAGTCCTGAGACACGCTCGGATATTGTAGATATCGTAGAAATCTTTCGGGCCAAAATTGTTGACGTAAATCGCGAGACCATGGTTATAGAACTTACGGGCGAGGAAAGTAAGATTGATGCTTTGTGTGAAGTGCTGATGGATTATGGTATTATAGAGTTGGCCCGTACTGGTAAAATAGCCCTTTCTCGGGGACCTATTGCGGCAAAAAATATGTAGGTGTACCGTAGAGGATATGGATACTAAAGGAGGATGAAATAATGAAATTTAAAATTGTTCATAATAATATAAACGTATTCGATATTGAAAAAAGTGTGGCATTTTACAAAGAGGCGCTACAACTTGTAGAGGTACGTCGTATGGAGAAGCCTAACTTTACCCTGGTTTTTCTTGGTGATGGCATCACCGAGCACAAATTAGAACTTACCTGGATGAAAGAGAGAAATACTCCTTACAACTTGGGAGATAACGAGATCCACTTGGCTTTTAATGTGGATGATTTTGATGCAGCATATGAATTGCACAAAAAAATGGATTGCGTCTGCTACCAAAATAAAGATATGGGAATATACTTCATTGCTGATCCTGATGGATATTGGATCGAGATACTACCTGAAAATCGAGGATAGACAAGTAGAAAAAAAGTGCCTCCTGTCAAATCGTCAGGGGTCACTTCTTTTTAACAGCGTAGGGAGTGATAAGTAATGAGGAAAATATGGCTTGCAGGGGGATGTTTCTGGGGCGTAGAAGCTTATTTTCAGCAACTGAAAGGAGTCCTGGGGACAAGGGTGGGATATGGGCAGGGTGAGATGGATGATCCTACATACAGTCAGGTGTGCTCGGGGACAACAGAATATACAGAAGTGTGTGAATTAAGTTATGATGAAGTGATAATACCCTTAGAGAAAGTGCTAGAACATTTTTTCCGCATTATTAATCCTACAACCTTGAATCGCCAAGGAGCAGACCAGGGATCTCAGTACCGAACAGGTGTGTACTATGCAGATGCAGCTGAGAGGGAGGTTATTGTTCGTTTCATCCGGGTTATGCAGACTTATCATACCGATGATATTGTGGTCGAAGTGGAGCCAGTTATGAACTTTTACCTTGCCGAGGAATATCATCAGCACTATTTGCAGAATACAACCGGCGGGTATTGCCATGTAAACTTGATGCTGGCAAGGCCAGAAGAGAGGAAGTAGAAAGCCAAGGGAATTAGTGTATAGTGAATCAATAGATAATATACTTTAGGAGGCGTCGTAGATGTTTAAAAAACTCATTGCTTATAATAGAAGTTATCGTAGATTTTATGGTGATAAGATCATTACAAAGGAAACCCTATTATCCTTAGTCGATTATGCAAGACTTTCTGCATCGGGTGCTAATAAACAGCCATTAAGATATATTGTATCTTATGAGAAACAAGTCAATGAAATAATTTATCCGACACTCGCCTGGGCAGGCTACTTTGCTGATTGGTCTGGACCTGAAGAGGAAGAAAGGCCTTCCGCATATATTATTATCTTGCAAGATAAAGACCATAAAATGGTAGGCGGGGTTGATCATGGAATTGCCGCACAAAGTATATTACTAGGTGCAGTAGAAATTGGTCTAGGTGGTTGCATAATAGGAAATATTAAGCGGGATGCATTAAGCAAATCTCTTACTATTCCTGATCAATATGAAATATTATTAATAGTAGCCATTGGAAAGCCCAAAGAGGTAGTTGTAATCAACGAAATTAATGTAGGTGAAGATGTGAAGTACTGGCGGGATGAGAATCAAGTACATCATGTACCTAAACTTAAATTGGCGGACGTTGTTTTAAATTGTACAAAAAGCTTGGTTTGCACCAAGCCTTAGTTGTTTTTACTTGGCATCGGAAAGTGTTATACTTTCTGATGCCGTAAATAAAATCTGGGCAGAAGAAAAGCACCAGTTCATAATACTGGCGTTTTTCTTTATCTCAACGATTTATATTTTCGACAAATTCTATAGGTGAAGGTAGCGTAGGCACAACCCACCAGGGAGAGTGAGCACTCAGTTCTTCTACAGAGTAAGTGCCTGTCGCCACTGCAATGGTGCGTGCATCGATGGCCTTACCGCAATGGATGTCATTGGGTGTATCGCCGATTACATAAATCTGCTCCGGGGCGACAGCAGGATAGTGCTTTTTTACAATGGACAGGGCTTGAGTGGAAATTTCTGTACGATTGAAGCAATTAGCACAAAAAGCGCTGTGCTTGAAATTAAAAAAGCCTTCTAATCCGTAGTGGGTAAGTTTAGTTTTAGCACCAATAAAAGTGTTGCCAGTCAGGAGCAGGGAAGCATAATCCTCACGGCTATGTAAATAGGTCAAAATATCTTTTACTGATGGTGTAAGATAACCTTGTCTAGCAGCCAGATGGCTGGGTAAAATCTCTTCATAGCGGGCGAGCAGATGACAAATTTCATGGACTGTTGGTTCACGTCTGGTGGCAAGTTGAATGACTTGATGGGCAATATAATAGTCAGTCATTCCAGCCGTTTTGATAGAACTGAAATCAAAAGGAATCATAAGGATTTCTTGTATTACTTGCTCAAAGGCATATAGACCAGCTTTGGCTGTTTTTAATAATGTTCCGTCAATATCCCAAAATAGAATGCGCATACCATAGACTCCTTTTTTATAAAGATGACGTTGCTTTTAGACGTTTATATAGATGAGATATAACGTTACATGGTTGCTGGGTGAGTAGCTAATAAGGGTAGGATTACAGGTACAACAAAGGTATCAAGGGTTACAGTGACGAAAGATATAGCTAAATTGCCTTTCACCTTTGATAAATAAAATAGACAGAATGTACCTTTGTTGCTTAAAGCTCTTGTCTATAGTAACACGTACCACCTGAATTTATAGAAAAAGCTAAAAAGAAAAGTTATATAATGATAATTTACAAATATTAGAAGGGATTACAATTTATCTAACGAATCTATAATATACTGTTTAAAAGGTGATTTTTAAAAGCACTAAGAGCACCGCTCTTTTAAGGGGGAACGCAATGAATGAATAAATATGATTTTTTCGAGTCAGGAATGTGTGGTGCTAGCGAATGTCAAAGAGCGAAAGAACTGCAAAAAGCTCTCTATTTGATATCTGAGACAACTAATGCAGCCTTAAATTTGAAAGAACTTTACCGTTCTATACATAAGATTATCGACGCACTTATTCCAGCAAAAAATCTGTTTATTGCACTATATGATGAAGCCACTGATACAGTTGAGTTCCCTTATTATATAGATGAATTTTGTAAGAATCCTGGTAAACGAAAAAATGAAAAAGGTCTAACCGAATACGTTATCAAAACAGGGCAACCTCTTCTGGTTTCTCCACCTGTTTATGCTAAAATGTTGAAACAAGGAGAAATTGAAAGCACAGGAGTGCCTGCGATAGATTGGATGGGTATACCTCTCAAAACAGCTGATAATAAAGTCATTGGTGTTTTAACGGTGCAAACCTATGCGGACGGTATTCGGTATAAACAAACTGATAAAGAGATCCTTACTTTTGTTTCAACTCAAGTGGCGATGGTTATTGAACGTAAGCGAGCAGAACAGGCATTACGAGAAAGTGAAGAACAATATCGGGCTATTGTTGAACATAGTCATGATGCTATATGCTTTTTCAGGGAAAATAAGATTGTATATGCAAATGATAATTTGTGTACATTACTGGGAGTAAATCAAACAGAAATAAATACAATTAATGTTTTACATTATATACATCCTGAGGATTTAGTGATTCTCCAAGAATGCCTTGATCAGCAAAACTCTGGTGAACAGCTATTCTGCGCTTTTGAAGCGAGGATTATAAACTCCAAAGGGCAGCTGAAATTTATGGAGATAAATTTGACCAAAAGTTTATATAGAGGGAAGGATGCCCTTATTTGGGCACTTAGGGATATTACTGAGCGTAAGGCAGCCGAAAAACTGCAAAAAGCTCTTTACCTGATTTCCGAAACAGTGAATTCTTCTCAAGATTTAGATAATCTCTACCATTCTGTGCATCAAATTATCGGTGAACTTATTTTAGCCAAAAACTTTTTTATTGCTCTCTATGACGAAACCACAAAAAACGTTCATTTTCCTTATCACGTTGATGAACGAGACGAGAAACCCAGTGAACGAAAGAATGGCAAAGGCCTGACAGAGTATGTAATTAGGACAGGAAAGGCATTATTTATTTCACCCCAGGATCATCAAAAATTGGTAGAACAGGGCGAAATCGAAAAAATTGGCACCTTTTGTGTAGATTGGCTGGGCGTACCACTTAAAACTCCTCATGATAGGGTTTTTGGTGTTTTAGCGGTACAAACCCATGAAGAGGGTGTTCAGTATACAGAGAAAGATAAAGATATCCTTAGCTTTGTTTCAACCCAAGTGGCAATGGCAATCAAACGCAAACAAGACGAAACACGTCTACTCTATCTGAGCTTTCGTGATGCTATCACTGGACTCTATAATCGTCGGTATTTTGAAGAAGAAATGCTGCGAATGGATAAACGGCGCAAAGGCTCAGTTGGATTGATTATTTTAGACGTTGATGGTTTAAAATTAGTCAATGATATATTTGGACATGACAGTGGCGATATACAACTTGCTAATGTAGCCAAGTTGCTTACAGGCTGTTTTCGTGGACGAGATGTAATAGCAAGGATTGGTGGTGATGAGTATGCTATATTACTCCATGATGCAGATATAGATACAGTGACAGCAGCCTGTGAGCGGGTGCAAAAAAGTATCTTGATTGAGAATTTAAAGAATGATCCTCCTCTTAGCTTATCCATTGGCTTTGCTATAGGTGATGATCCGAAGATATTAATGCGTGAACTCTTTAAGCAAGCTGATAACAATATGTATCGGGAAAAACTTAATCGTGGTCAAAGTGCGCGCAGTGCTCTTGTTCAGACAATGATGAAATTATTGGAAGAACGAGATTTCATTACAGAAGGCCATGCCGACAGAATGCAAAATATCGTCGTCAATTTGGGTGAAAAATGTGGATTAGCTGGAGAAAAAATGGACAATCTACGTCTTTTTGCTCAATTTCATGATGTTGGTAAAGTTGGAATTCTTAATAATATCCTGCTTAAACCCGGGATGTTGACAACGCAAGAAATGAAGGAGATGAGATGTCACTCTGAAATCGGGCACCGTATCGCCCGTTCATCCTCTGATCTTCTTCCCATTGCTGATTTGATATTGAAACATCATGAATGGTGGAATGGCAAAGGCTATCCATTGGGTTTGGTAGGGGAAGACATCCCAATTGAGTGTCGGATCTTGGCGATAGCTGATGCATATGATGCCATGACTAGTGATCGTCCTTATCGCAAAGCGATGAATCGCGCAAATGCGATCGCTGAGCTGAAACATTGTGCTGGTACACAGTTTGATCCGAATTTGGTCGATAAATTTGGTGAGAAATAATATCCCCTTCGTATTATCTTCTCGTTTCAGTGCTTTTACTCCCCCAAAATGATATATTCTGATACTGTAAAAAAGACGTATATAAGAGTAGAATGCAGATGAGTGAGAAACGTATAATAATGGACAAAAGGAGTTGTTTATATGGAAAAAACACCTGTTTTATTCTTGGGACATGGCTCACCGATGAATATTATCCTTAAAAATGCATATACAGAAAGTTTGGTGCAGTTAGGGCAGGTTATTCCCCCACCAAAAGCGATCTTGGTTGTCTCAGCTCATTGGCAGACAAAAGGGACTTTTGTTACTACAGCTAAAGCCCCAGAAATCATCTATGATTTTTACGGCTTCCCCCAAAAATTGTATAATATTACCTATCCTTGTCCAGGGGCTAGTATGCAGATTGAAGAATTATCTACTGTGTTCAAAAGTGCTGATATCAAATATGACAATCAGCGTGGATTGGATCATGCAGCATGGGCGGTGCTTAAACATATGTATCCTAATGCTGATGTTCCTACCATGGAACTGAGTCTTGACTATGGGAAAAGCCCACAAGAACATTATAATTTAGCAAAAAAACTTGCTCCTTTACGTGAGCAAGGAGTATTGATTATTGGCAGTGGCAACATTGTACATAATTTGCGTGTTATTGACTGGGATATAGATGCCGAGCCTTTTGAATGGGCAGTGAACTTTGATAGTATCGTAAAAAAATGTGTGTTGGAACAAAGGCATGATCCTTTGATTGAATATGAAAAATTGGGTAATAATGCTTTAATGTCGATACCAACAAATGAACATTACTTGCCTATGTTATATACCTTGGGCTTACAAGATGGTGATGAGCCGGTTAATTTTTCATATGAAGGTTTTCAAAATGCCTCCATGTCAATGCGTTGTTTTTCCATCGGAAAGTTTTAAGCATTCTAAAATAAACCGGTTCAGCAGTTATCGTTAGACATGATGCAGCGTATGGTAGGGAAAAACGGCTACTGCTAGGGATAGGTAAAAGGCCATGAAATCTTTATAAAAATTTCATGGCCGTCTATATATGTTGTTAAAATTTTATTATAGCTAAGCAAGCTCATTTTACAATCATTACAGGGATGGTAGAATGTTGGGAGACAGTCGTGCTAATACTACCTAGGAAAAATTCACTAACGCCACTTAATCCTCGCGAACCGATGACAATTAGATCGTAACTGTTGTTTTTTACCAATGAGAGTATACGTTCTGCTGGATGGCCGAGCTCGAGGAGGGTTTCTACTTTAGAATAATGGCTCATTTTTTGTTTTGCCAATTCAATGATCTTGTAACCTGTCGCTTCGATTTCTTCAATATTTACTGACAAGAAAGGAATTTCTCCATTGAGAGCTATGGTTGGGAGGGTATAATGGGGCTGAATAACATGAACAACAGTGATTGTGCTATCGAATTTTTCACCTAATGCGCAGGCGTATTCTAAGGAGTGCCAAGCTGCTTCAGAGCCATCAATGGGGACTAAGATTTTTTCTAGCATGAGTAACACCTCCATTTATAATTAAGATTGGTGATTCTTTTATCATATCATAAGAACAGTCAAAATCATACATATAATTGGGCCAATATACAAAAATCAGAGTGGAAAGCACAAGGAGGATTTGGCCATTTAGTGAAATAGATGTTCTTATATGGTAGTATTAGAGTGCAAGGACAAAAAAGGTGTAGATTATGGAATATACGGTAATTTTGATCAATATATTGTTTAGCATCATTATTTTTGGTGGCGTTATCATGACCATGGTGGGCCTGCCTGGCAATGTCCTCATTGTGCTTGCAGGGCTAACTTATGGATACTATGATGGTTTTGAACATGTGGATTATGCTGTTTTAGTGATTATAGTTGGGGTATTTGTTCTAAGTGAACTGATTGAATTTTTGGCAGGACTGATAGGTGCTAAAAAGGAAAAAGCCTCCAAACGAGCGGTGGTGGCGGCTTTCGTTGGCACAGTGTTAGGAGCAATATGGGGGACAGCCATTTTACCGTTCATCGGATCTATTATAGGGGCTTTATTAGGAGGCTTTGTTATCACTGCTTGGGCGGAATATACTAAGACAAAAGATAAGGAGCAGGCTAAACGCGTGGCAATAGGTGTACTAAAAGGCCAGATTATGGGTATGGTTTTCAAAGTTGCGGCTGCTGTTGGTATGGCAATGGCTCTCATCTATCAGATGAAGTGGCATTCGTAGATTCGGATTTTGCTATCGTTTGCTGCCCTCCGAACTTATGAATAATTGTCCTTTGGAATCAATCACTGCATACATGACATTAGAGTGGCTTGCAATATTTCGCAGGGCTAACTGTTTTTTCAACCAAGTGTGAGTGAGATTTTGCTTCTCTAAATTTGCTTCAATAATCTGTCCGTCCATAATTAACTCCACAGGAAAGGTGGCGTTTGGCAGATGAATATTCATATCACCTTTGGTTAAAGGTTGAAAATCAGCCTTTAATATAACACTCAATTGCCCTGTTGATTCGATCGTAGCATACTGTACTTCGCTAATATCGAAAACATCTTTTTCCCGCAATTGGGAATTAAGTTCATCTAAATCATATCTCATGGCTTTCATATTTTTTTTTATGATACATCCATTTTCAATGATAATAGTGGGTGATCCTTCAATGAGCTTGCGAAGGGGACGGTTTCTGATAGTAATAAGTGATAATAGATATGTGAGTAGCGCAAAAAGGGCAAGATCATAGTAGTGATTCCAGAATTTATCAGGTTCGGATGAAGCCATACTGCCAGCAATGGAGCCCATGGTAATACCACTAATATATTCATAGAATGTTAACTGACCAATTTGAGTTTTGTCCAGAATACGGGTGAAGATAAGCAAGCTAATAAAAATAAGGGTAGTCTGCCAAGTATCACGTAAAAAGTCATTGAGTTCCATATGTTCACACCTCTTCACTTAGAATATAGGTTATTTTAACTAAATTTCATATAATATTAGGTTTAACAAAGTGCAAGCAAAATATTATGGATGATCGCATTATTTTCATTCGATCATCAATTAGAGTATTCAATAAAGAATAGACATGTTGAAAGGAGCTATTATTATGCCCAATATTATCATCAAAGGTATGAGCATTGCTGATGTACAAAAAATAAGCAAGCAAATGATTGATGAACTTGAGATTATTATTGATTGCCCAAGAGAATATTTTACACTAGAAGTTGTGGAGAGTACTTTCATTGTAGATGGTGAGAAGGCCCATAAAGATCCTTTTGTTCAAATTAATTGGTTTGATAGGGGCCCTGAGGTGCAAGATAAAACGGCAGCAACCATTACACAGCATATTCGTAATGCTGGTTATGGGAATGTTGAGATGTTTTTTATTGTGCTAGAACCAAATAAATATTATGAAAATGGAAAACATCTGTAAATGATAAAAATAAATAGTGAGACAGTATGAATCTTGTACATTTGGATATCATATAGTAGTATTGAATGATTGGCGACTGATTCAATAGTCTAGTGCTAGGCAGCAACTGGATTACATTCACTACAGATTTTCGTAATGATAAATGAAAGCTAAATAAAAAGCAGAAAATTCATGTAATAAAATCAATTGTTTGATCAAATATGTATTGCGTAATAAATTTTTAATGATAGACTTAGGATTATGTGATATAATTACCTTACTTACATATTGTGAAAATGCAATACGTAATATGTAGAGCATGTTTACTGGTGGCACTTAGGAAAATAAAAAGAAAGAAGGCTAGATTTATGAGAAAAATGAAAACTATGGATGGTAATACTGCAGCAGCGTATATTTCTTATGCGTTCACTGATGTGGCAGCGATCTTCCCAATTACTCCATCATCACCAATGGCGGAAGCAGTCGATGAATGGTCTGCTCAAGGGAAAAAGAATATCTTTGGTCAAACTGTAAAATTATTAGAAATGCAGTCCGAAGGCGGCGCCGCTGGTGCTGTGCATGGTTCTCTGCAAGCCGGTGCTTTAACGAGTACATATACTGCATCACAAGGTCTCTTGCTGATGATTCCTAATATGTATAAAATTGCTGGCGGACTTTTACCAGGTGTTTTCCATGTAAGTGCTAGAGCACTTGCTGCTAATTCACTTAACATCTTTGGCGATCATCAAGATGTTATGGCGGCTCGTCAAACTGGTTGCGCTCTACTTGCAGAAGGTAGTGTACAAGAAGTTATGGATCTCAGCGCTGTAGCTCATTTGTCAGCAATCAAAGGAAAAGTTCCATTTATCAATTTCTTTGATGGTTTTAGAACGTCCCATGAAATACAAAAAATTGAGACAATTGAATATGATGAATTGGCAGAATTATTAGATTTGGATGATGTTGATGCTTTCAGAAGACATGCATTGAATCCTGATAATCCAGTAGTTCGCGGTACTGCGCAAAATCCTGATATTTACTTCCAAGAAAGAGAAGTTTCCAATAAATACTATGATGCTTTACCAGAAATCGTAGAAGGCTATATGGCTCAAATCACTAAATTAGTAGGTAGAGAATATCACCTGTTCAATTACTATGGTGCGCCAGATGCTGACAGAATGATTATTGCTATGGGTTCAGCTACTGAAACCATTCAAGAAACTGTAGAACATATGAATAAAAATGGTGAAAAAGTTGGACTACTTGTTGTTCATTTATACAGACCATTCTCAATTGAGCATTTCTTCAAATATATTCCTAAAACAGTAACTAAAATTGCTGTTCTTGATAGAACAAAAGAACCTGGTTCTCAAGCTGAACCGTTATACCTTGATGTAAAAACAGCCTTCTACAACCAAGCAGTTCATCCAGTGATTGTAGGCGGAAGATATGGACTTGGTTCTAAAGATGTAATACCTCCTCACATTGTTGCCGTTTATGATAACTTGAAATTAGACAAACCAAAAGATGGATTTACAATCGGTATTGTTGATGATGTGACAAATCTATCCTTGCCAGTTGGTGCAGATTTTGATCCTACTCCAGCAGGAACTACAGCTTGTAAGTTCTGGGGTCTTGGCTCAGATGGTACTGTTGGTGCCAACAAAAGTGCTATCAAAATTATCGGTGATAAGACTGATATGTATGCACAAGCATATTTTGCCTATGATTCCAAAAAATCTGGTGGTATCACTGTTTCCCACCTTAGATTTGGTAAGAAACCAATTAAATCACCATACTTGATTAATAAAGCTGATTTCGTGGCTTGTCATAATCAGTCTTATGTTGATAAATATAATGTATTAGCTGGCTTAAAACCTAATGGTAACTTCCTCTTAAATTGTATCTGGAGCGAAGAAGAATTAGAATCAAAATTGCCAGCTACTATGAAGCGTTATATTTCCGCAAACAAGATCAACTTCTATACTTTGGATGCTCTAAAAATTGCTCAGGAAATTGGCTTGGGCGGCAGAATTAATATGATCATGCAATCGGCATTCTTTAAAATTGCTAACATTATTCCGTTGGAAGATGCTATCAAATATCTTAAAGATGCAGTTGAAAAATCGTATGGTAATAAAGGTCAAAAAGTTCTTGACATGAATAATGCGGCTATTGACGTTGGCGTTAATAAAATTGTGAAAGTTACTGTTCCAGCTAGTTGGGCAACTGCTCAGGATAGTGATACTGATAAAGCAACTTTTGCTTGTGCATGTAGCGACACTTCTCCTAAGAAAGCAATACCTGAATTTATTACCAACATTCTTGTACCAATGAACAGACAAGAAGGCGATTCATTACCAGTAAGTGCCTTTGTTAATGGTATGGAAGATGGTACTTTCCCACTTGGTACTGCTGCTTATGAAAAACGCGGTATTGCTACGACTATCCCAGAGTGGCAAATCGATAAGTGTATCCAATGTAATCAATGTTCCTATGTATGTCCTCATGCTGTAATCAGACCTTTACTGATTAGTGAAGAAGAAATGAAGAATGCGCCGGCTGGCTTTACTGCAAAAACAGCTGTTGGTGCCAAACAATTCCAGTTCAGACTCGCTATTTCTCCTTTAGATTGTACTGGTTGTGGCAACTGTGCACAAGTTTGTCCTGCTAAAGAAAAAGCATTGGTCATGGAACCTGCTGAGACACAATTGAATCAAATTCCATTGTGGGATCACGTTGCTAATATTTCTCCTAAGGCCAATCCTATGAGTAAAAATACTGTCAAAGGTAGCCAATTTGAGCAACCACTGCTTGAATTCTCCGGTGCTTGCGCAGGTTGTGGCGAAACTCCTTATGTTAAACTTGTTACCCAATTGTTTGGTGACAGAATGATGGTTGCTAATGCGACTGGTTGTACATCCATCTGGGGTGCAAGTGCTCCATCAATACCATACACTAAGAACCATTTAGGACAAGGTCCAGCATGGGCAAATTCCCTGTTTGAAGACAATGCTGAATTTGGTCTTGGTATGAGCCTTGGCGTAAAAGCTCTAAGAGCAAAAGTTGCTGGTGATGTTAAAGAAGCTATGGAACTCACTATCAGTGCTGAACTTAAAGCTGCTTTGGCAGATTGGTCAGAAAAGATGGATATTGGTGAAGGAAGTCGCACAAGAACCGCTGCGGTTGTTGCACTTTTGGAAGCTGAGAAAGGCTCAACTCCTATATTGAATGAAATCTACAAAAATAAAGATTTCCTGGTTAAGAGATCACAATGGATTTTTGGTGGCGACGGCTGGGCTTATGATATCGGTTATGGTGGACTTGATCATGTACTTGCATCAGGTGCCGATGTTAATGTCTTGGTTGTAGATACTGAGATATATTCAAATACTGGTGGTCAGGCTTCTAAATCAACTCCAGCTGCAGCGATTGCTCAATTTGCTGCTAGCGGTAAGGTTACGAAGAAGAAAGATCTTGGTATGATGGCTATGAGTTATGGTTATGTGTATGTAGCGCAAATTGCAATGGGTGCTGATCACGCTCAGACCTTAAAAGCAATTGCTGAAGCAGAAGCTTATCCTGGTCCTTCACTCATTATTGCTTATGCTCCTTGCATCAGTCATGGTTTAAGAAAAGGCATGGGTAACAGCCAACTTGAAATTAAAGATGCTGTAGCATGCGGATATTGGGGCATGTACAGATACAATCCTACATTGACAGAACAAGGAAAGAATCCGTTCATTATGGATTCCAAAGAGCCAACTGCTAATTTCAGAGATTTCTTGATGGGTGAAGTTCGTTATTCATCACTTCAGAAACAATACCCAGAGACTGCAGAAGCTTTATTCGTGAAAACGGAAAAAGATGCAAAAAACAGATTGGCAATATACAAAAAACTTGCTCTATAATAAGAGAAAATCTTTAAGTTAATCGTTGATAAAAAGGCATTTGGCATTCCCCACTGCGGGATGTCAGATGCCTTTTTACTATTGCGTTTTCTGATAATAAAAATTATAATAAGTTGTAGCAAGAAAATACGCTAGATTATGTTTTTGAATTAAATTAGATTTATTGCATACAATTTAATAGCAAGACGTGCAGAGAGGATGATATATTCTTAGATGGATATTTTATATCGTAGGGGTAAATTAGCAGATTGTTCTAAAATCGCTGAAGGCATTGAATTGGCTTCAGGTGGTATCATGGATTTTTTATTTGAGGGTTTGCTGGAAAATTATACAGTAGCAGAAGTGATGGCTAATTTATTGCGTGATGAAACTGACCATGATTCATACACGAATGCAATTGTTGCCGAATATCAGGGTGATATTATCGGCATTGTGTATTCTTATCCAGCCAAGTTCCATGGAATTTCTGAAGAGACAAGAAGTTTTTTTCCTAAGGATAGGTTGATGTTCTTAGCTGATTTTTTTAATTCGAGGGTAGATAATAGCTTATTTCTTGATTCTATCTATGTAGATGAAAAGTTTCGTGGGCGCGGTATTGGCAATCGCTTAATAGCCCTGACAAAACAGAAGGCTCTAGAAAATGGTCATAAACAATTGAGCTTGATGGTCATGAATGACAACATAATAGCTAGGCGGGCATATGAGCGTAATAACTTTAAGATTGTGAAACATATTGATGTACAAGAGCATCGGCTAATCTCCAATACCGGTGGAATATATTTACTGGTTAGCGATGTTGATAAATAGCCTAACCGACTTGATTTGAGAATCTGTATATGTTATCATGTTAACTATAGAGAATATTTTGCCTGAGGTATACGTCACTCTTATTTATGTTCAACCTACTCATTGCCTTAGGGAGTTCGACATTATGCAGCTGCCAAGCCTCCTTGAGTGGACGGCAAAAACATAAATTAGCACACCCACCTGCTAAATAGCAGGGTTTGAACATATGGGGAGAACGGTACTGCGGGTTAACGCCTTATATTTCTTAAAAAAAGCAGAGGTGCACAGCCTCTGCTTTTTTTAAATATTATATTGAAAGAGCTAATCAAAAAAGCGTTGTAGTTGAGACGATAATATCGTTATTTAAGGCTAAGCATAGAGTCTGGGGTGATATTAATGTATTCACAAGCTTGGAAGGATGTTTTAGACAGCGTTGATGATTTCATGGAAAATGCGGCTGATTGTATTTGGTTTCGTGGACACAATGCTAAGTCTTATCCGTTAAAATCAGGATTGTTTCGTCTCAATCTTCCTAGAATTGAAGAATATATTAATTTTGAAAAAAAGCTATATACTTATTATAAAGATATGGGGTATTTACTGCATAGTAATGAAGGAAGTTGGCAACTACTCTACTCGTTACAACATCATGGCGGTAAAACCCGCTTGCTCGATTGGACAGAGAGTTTTGCCATCGCTGTTTATTTCGCTGTTTGTAACTGGATATCTGGTAGTGCTTGTATATGGTTACTTAAACCGAAGAAACTAAATTTTCTTTCAGTAGGCGAAGGGGAAATTATCTCTCCCTTGCAACATAATTGGCCACAGTTTGAGGAGTATATAATGGGAAATCCTCAAAATTCTATTGCTATCTATCCTATAAAAAATACGGTGCGTAGTACAACGCAGCATGGTGTGTTTACAGTGCAGGGTAATGGGATGGAAGCCTTGGACAAGGAATTTGATGGACATTTGATGACACAAGGATTTCTAAAGGTAGTTGAGTTGCATGCTGATGTACGCAATGACGCCTTACGATTTATAAAACAAAATGGAATTCACCATTTTTCCATATTCCCTGAACTTGATGGACTGGCGAAATATTTAAATCAGTCATTAATAAATGAGGCTAAAGAAAACTAAGGATTCTGCCAAGCTATAGTGCAGGCCGTTTCCGTAAAAAGAGTCAGCCAGAAACAGGATACTGTTGCTGGCTGACTTTTATAGAGAGCGCCTAAGGCACCTTCAAGAAAATAACTAGTCATCTTCTGGTCTATTTTGCGCTATGCTTCATAATCATAACCCTTACATAGCTCACTATGCGCGGGTTATGATTATTCGCCTAGCACAAAATATCCTCAGAATCTTTGACTACTTATTTTCTTTCAGATGCCTAATTAATATAACGTCGGGCACCGATATAGTGTTCTGTATAGTAAGTTTCATCTAGGGAACTGATTGTTACCTGTTTGGCAGCTGAACTATCATGGATAAATTGATTATTACCCATATAGAAGCCAACGTGGGAAGCGCCTGGTTTATATGTTGTGAAAAAAACTAAATCGCCGATTTGTAAATTGGCTTTATCGACAGTTGTACCGATTGCATATTGCTCTGCTGCAGTACGAGGAATGGTGATCCCGTTTTCTTTCATGACAAGTTGCGTAAAACTTGAGCAATCAAGTCCAGTAGTTACCGATTCACCACCAAAGACATAAGGTACGCCCAGATAAGTCTTGGCACTAGCAATCAGGGCGTTGCCTTCTTCAGAACTTGTTGGTAGTGGTTTATCAGCAGAGGCAGGTAATAAACTCTTGCCATAGGCAGCGGGACTTGTGGAAATATTACTTTTGCCTACTACATTGCCTAGTAGCATGCCGAGCAAAACATTGAGTAGATTAAACGAAGAACTGCCGCCATTTGACGACAGTGTCTGAGTGAGTGCATCGAAAGGCGAAGCCGCCATAGCTGTTGCCGGCATAATCAGTGCTGCGCAAAGGGTAACAAGGAGAATGAGTATAATAGGTATGCGATAGGTTTTCATTTAAGGAGCCTCCTGTTCATTTGATGATAAGATAATAATACTAAAATACTTGCATTATGTAAACAAGGAATATTTGTAAGAGTTTACATTATAATTTATGTAGACTTTTTAGTTGGGAATGAAATACAATGAAAGATAGAAGAGTAAATGTGTCATAGTTCAAGTGCTAAGGAGAGAAAAAGATGCTACGAACGTTTATCCTTGTATATAACCCTGTATCAGGTGATGCAAGTTTTAAATTCAAATTGGATAATGTAATAGAGAATTTTCAACAAAAAGGTTGTATCATTATTCCTTTTAGGATAACAAATGAGCAAGATACTAGTGATTTTGTGCTTTTGACCAAAAAAATTGATACAGAGGGCATTATTGTGTCAGGCGGTGATGGAACGATTCATGAAGTCATCAATATTATGCTTAAATGTAATCTAGACTTACCGCTTGGTATTATTCCGAGTGGTACATCAAATGATTTTGCCGCCTACCTACAGCTTGAGAAGAGTATTGACATGTGTGTGGATGTTGTTATAAAAGGGGACATTAAGACTTTTGATGTAGGCAGAGTCAATGATAAATACTTTTTTAATGTTGCTAGTGCTGGACTCATGACATCTGTCGCTCATAGCGCTGATTTGGCACTCAAAAATACATTAGGTAAAATGGCCTATTATCTGAAAGGACTTGGTGAGTTACCTAACTTTAAGGCACTAAAAATGCGGTTCACCGCAGATGGTCATGTGATAGAAGAAGATGTTTTTTTATTTTTAGTGATGAATAGCGGTACCGTAGGCGGTTTTCCGCGGCTGGTGCCTTATGCTCAGATTGATGATGGTAAGCTTGATTTATTGATTGTTAAGAAATGTAATTTGTCAGAATTGATGAGCTTGTTTATCAGTTTTTTAAAAGGTATACATTATAACAGCAAGTACGTCACTTATATACAAGCACAAAGAATTTCCATAGAATGTACAGAAGAATTAGATAGTGATTTAGATGGAGAACTGGGCCCAAAGTTGCCCCTATATATTGAGGTTGTTCCCGGTAAAATCAAATTTTTCTGCTTATAATAAGGGGGGGCGCCATGAATGTTATTAACAGCTATCAACATCAGGTACTTCCTAACTGGAAGGCTTTTATTGATGGGAAAAATCAGACATCAGGTCTCAGGCCGCAAATCCTTGAATCTTGGGCTCGTTGCCAACAAGCCAGTGTTAATCCCTATAATAATTCGATTCATAGCAAATTAGATGAAGCAGACCTTTGCAAGTTACTTGCAGAAAAACGAGAACTTATAAAAATAGCTAAGCCGATTATGTCCAATTTATATAAATTTGTGCAGGGATCTGGTTTTGTTGTTGTCGTAACAGATGAACAGGGGTATATCATGGAACTGTTTGGTGATGAAGACATTTTAAACAACCCAATGACCAATAACTTCTTTCAAGGAGCCAGTTGGTGTGAAAAACAGGCTGGGACAAATGCCATTGGCACTGCTCTTGTTACTCAGGCACCCATTCAGGTTTCGGGGGGAGAACATTACTGCCAAAAGCACCACTGCTTAACGTGTTCGGCGGCTCCAATTTTTGATAATAATGGACGGGTGATTGGAATATTAGATATGTCTGGAGCCTCTGCTGCCTCCCATTTGCATACTTTGGGTATGGTGGTGGCAGCAACGGAAGCAATTATGGCACAGCTTGATATCCGGCGAAAGAATCAAGAACTAGCCTTGTCTAATAATCGTTTGACCAACATATTTAATGCCATGTCAGATGGGGTGCTCATGGTTGATGAAGGGGGTATTGTCAATCAGTTGAACCCCGCAGCGAAAAGGATTCTTAATCGCACTGAGAAAGACGTATTAGGCATGTCTATCGACCGAATATTCGGCGACAAGTCATCCTTAACAAAACAAATGATATCCAGGAAGGAAGCTTATGAGGATGTTGAAATTATAGTCGATACTAAGAAATCTACCTTTCACTGTCTGGCAAGCGGCGAGCCTTTGAGTGATGAACAAGGGAAGGTTATCGGTGGGGTTATTATTTTGCGTCCCATTAAGCAGTTGCAAAACTTGGTCAATCGATTTAGTGGTTATTGCGCAACCCTGCAATTTAGTGACATCATTGGTGAGAGTGTGGAGATGCTAGAAGTTATAAGAGTGGCTTCTCTTGCTGCCGTTACATCATCGAGTATTCTATTGCAAGGTGAAAGTGGTACCGGCAAGGAAATCTTTGCTCAGGCAATTCATAATCACAGTGAACAACGAAAGGGTCCTTTTGTAGCGCTCAATTGCGGTGTGATACCACGAGAACTGGTTGGTAGCGAGCTGTTCGGTTATGTTGAAGGAGCCTTCACCGGGGCAGTACGAGGAGGAAAACTAGGAAAATTTGAATTGGCTTCAGGCGGTACCCTGTTTCTTGACGAAATTGGTGATATGCCACTGGAACAGCAGATCGCACTCCTTAGGGTATTGCAAGAAAAAAGTGTAATACGCATCGGCGGCGATAAAGTGATTCCTGTCGATGTAAGGGTCATCTGTGCCACTAACAAGAATTTATCCCAACGGGTGGAGGAAGGAACTTTTCGTCAAGATCTTTATTACCGGCTCAATGTGATCTCTATTACCATTCCGCCACTGCGTAGCCGTGTGAAGGATATTCGTTTGTTATTTACCCATTTTTTAAATAAAATAGGGAGGGATCGTGGCTCTAATTTTTCTGTTGAGCCAGCAGTGATCGAGTGCTTAGAACGGTTTGACTGGCCTGGTAATGTTCGAGAATTACAAAATGTAGTTGAACGAGCTGTAAGTCTAACTGAGGCAGAGGTAATTACCGTCGCGCACTTGCCGATGGAGGTTTATGCACAGCAAAGACCGGCCCAGGCGCAAACACAACAAGATTTATGTTCCCCTACTTTAAAAGAAAGTTTTGGTCGTGAACAACGGCGCCAATTATTGGATGGGTTGGAGCGTCAACAAATTTTAATGCTCTTATCCAAATGTGGCGGTAATATTAGCATGGTAGCACGAGAGTTTGGGGTTTCACGTAACACCCTCTATCGTAAGATGCGTTTATATGCAATAGAGAACTAAAGATAGAACATTAGTGTCACATTCAAGTCGTACAGATGTGACACTAATGTGACACTGATTTATTGAAATGCGATTCTGTAGTCATATGGAAGGGCATTAATTTTTTCGATAAAAAAATATATTTTATCTGATCTATGTAGGTGGAATCAACGGTTGTAGCAAGTGCTCAGGTTTGATGCAATCTGAATTTTCTAAAAAAAAATAAATTGGCATGATATTTGCAATATATAATAATAACAGCTGCTGTCGAGTAAAAGTATATTCTTTTTGGAGTATACTAAGGTTGTAGTTGTTCGTGGTTTATCATCTGATAGACTATACGGAAGAAAAAGAAATACAGTGCTCTACCGGAGGCGGTAAACTAAGCAAAGCGCTGTTTTCTTTTTGCGCTTTGCTTTGCTATGCCTATAAGGTAGAGCCTTAATTATGTTTATTATTTGTATAAGGATGTGAGCGGATGAAAGTCATACCCGTATGGGAAGCCGAAGGCGCGGTATTGTGCCATGATATTACGGAAATTATTCCGGGTAAGATAAAGGGGCGAGCCTTCAAAAAAGGCCACATTGTAAAAAAAGAAGACATACCAAGACTATTGAAGCTGGGAAAAGAGCATCTTTATGTCTGGGAAGTCAATAATAAGGTTTTGCATGAAACTGATGCGGCTGTGAGAATTGCTAAGGCTGTTGCGGGTTCAGGGATTATCTTAACAACGCCGGTTGAAGGCAAGGTAGAGCTAAAGGCACAGATAAACGGACTGTTAAAAATTAATATTGATGCCTTAGAAGATATTAACGAAATTAATGAGGTTGTCGTAGCAACGATACATTCAAACCAATTAGTGCGCGCTGGCAAAACGATCGCTGGTTGCCGGATTGTTCCACTCGTCATTGATGTTGAAAGTATACTTAGTGTAGAGAAAATTGGCCGTCTATCTTTCCCTGTGGTCGAAATTAAACCTCTTCGCTCACTAAAAGTAGGAATTGTTACAACGGGTAGTGAAATTTATCATGGTCGCATACAAGACAAATTTGGTCCCATTATGCATGATAAGATAACGCAGTTAGGCAGTAGTATCATAAGACAAATTATTGTTGATGATAATGTTGATATGATAAACAATGCCATACAAACACTGATTGAAGAAGGCGCTGAGATGATTGTAACAACTGGAGGAATGTCAGTTGATCCAGATGACGTAACTCCGGCAGGCATTCGAGCTGCTGGTGGGCGCGTTGTGATCTATGGAGCACCCGTGCTTCCAGGTTCCATGTTTATGCTAGCCTATATTGGGGATGTTCCAGTCATGGGTTTGCCTGGTTGTGTCATGTATCATAAGACAACCATTTTTGATTTGGTTGCACCGCGCATTTTAGCAGGGGAAGAAGTGAGCCGCAAAGATATTACACGCTTGGCTCATGGTGGGCTATGCGCAGATTGTGATTCGTGTCAGTATCCACATTGTTCTTTTGGCAAAGGCTATTAAAAGGGTTATTGCACTCGTGAGAGTCACAAAGGGATTTTAAAGGTATATAACCTTTGGAATATAGATAAAATACAAAGGAGAGTATGACATGCAAAAAATGGTATTAAATATTAATGGACTACCGAGGACGTTAATTGTCGATCTAGAAAGCACTCTGGCAAGCGTGCTTCGGGAACAACTTTTGTTGACTGGCTGCAAGGTTGGTTGTAATCAAGGCCAATGTGGCACGTGCTCGATTATCATGGATGGAAAAGTAGTCCGCTCTTGTATTGTAAAGATGAAAAAAGTTCCACAAGAGGCTTGCATTACCACAATTGAAGGACTTGCTACGCATAATAATCTCCATCCATTGCAGGTTGCCTGGATGGCATATGGCTGCGCTCAATGCGGTTTTTGTAGCCCTGGCTTTATTCTGTCGTCAAAAGTATTGCTCGATAGTAACCCAAATCCTACGAGAGAAGATATCCGAGATTGGTTCAAAAAAAATCGCAATGCGTGTCGCTGCACAGGCTATAAGCCATTAGTAGATGCCGTAATGGCAGCTGCCAAGATCCTTCGTGGTGAAATGAGCAAAGATGATTTAATTTTTAAACCTGTTGGTAACAAGATATATGGAACTGTTTACCAGCGTCCATCTGCATTAAGTAAAGTGACTGGTACATGGGATTTCGGTGCTGATATGGGACTGCAAATGCCTGCTGGGACCTTGCGACTCGCTTTGGTGCAGGCTGAAGTGTCACATGCTAATATTAAAGGTATTGATACTTCTGAGGCAGAAAAAATGCCTGGCGTTTATAAAGTGGTGACTCATAAGGATGTCAAAGGTAAAAATCGTATTACAGGCCTCATTACTTTCCCGACGAATAAAGGTGATGGCTGGGATCGCCCCATCCTTTGTGACGATAAAATATTCCAGTTTGGTGACGCTGTTGCAATTGTTTGCGCTGACACCGAAGAACATGCTAAGGAAGCTGCTAAGAAAGTGAAGCTTGATTTAGAAATTTTACCGGCATACATGAGTGCGCCTGCCGCAATGGCTCCCGATGCGATTGAAATTCATCCCGGCGTGCCTAATATTTATTTTGAGCAAGGTATTATAAAAGGCGAAGACACTGCGCCAATTATGAAACAAGCAGATATTGTGACAGTAGAAGTTGAGACTTATTGTAGCCGTCAGCCTCATCTACCACTTGAACCAGATTGTGGTTCTGCTTATATTGATGAAGAAGGTCGATTGACCATCCATTCAAAGAGTATCGCCTTGCACTTGCATCATGCTATGATTGTTGCAGGAATCGGTATTGAACCTGAAAAATGCCGTCTGGTACAAAATCCTACCGGTGGTACCTTCGGTTATAAATTCAGCCCAACGATTGAAGCGTTGCTCGGTGTTGCATGTTTAGCGACTGGCAAGCCAGTAACTCTGAATTTCACAATGTACCAGAATATTACTTATACTGGTAAACGTTCACCAGCGTCTGTGAAATGTAAACTAGCCGCCGATAAGAGCGGAAAACTCCTTGGCATGGAAACTGATTGGTGGCTTGATCATGGCCCGTATTCTGAATTTGGTGATTTGGTGACGTTACGTCAAGCCCAATATACTGGCGCTGGTTATAATATTCCGAGTATCCGTGGTAAAGGCCGTACGGTATGTACCAATCATGCTTGGGGATCTGCTTTTCGTGGGTATGGCTCACCGCAAGCTTTCTTAGCTTCGGAAATTGCCATGGATGAATTGGCTGAAAAACTTGGTATGGATCCATTAGAACTGCGTTACAAGAATATTTATCGTCCGGGTGCTACCACTCCTACTGGACAAGTGCCAGAAGTATTCTGCTTCGAAGATATGTTAAATACCCTCCGTCCTTTGTGGCAAGCAGCTAAAAAACGTTGCGCAGAGCTTTCAACACCTGAAACAAAACGTGGTGTAGGTCTATCATTGGGGATTTACGGTTGCGGTCTTGATGGACCAGATAGTTCAGAGGCTTGGGCTGAATTGACCCCAACCGGTGTAACTATAGGCGACTCGTGGCAAGATCATGGTCAAGGTGCAGACATTGGTACATTGTCCCATGCTCATGAAACTCTTCGTCATATGGGTATCAAACCAGAACAAATTAAACTGATTATGAATGATATGGCATTTACTCCGAACAGTGGTCCATCTGGTGGCAGTCGCTCTAATGTCATGACTGGTAATGCTGTTAGAGTTTCTTGTGAAATGCTAATGAATGCTATGCGTAAGAAGGATGGAACGTATCGTACCTATGAAGAAATGGTAGCTGAAAAACTTCCTCTTCATTATGATGGTAAATGGACGGCTTCCATGTGTAGCGACTGCGATCCTGTGACTGGTCAAGGCAATCCATTTCCGATTTATATGTATGAGCTATTCATGCCGGAAGTTGAAGTAAATATGAAGACTGGCAAGGCTACAGTTGTCAAATTTACGACGGTTGCTGATTTGGGAACCATTACGAACAAGACGGCTTGTGACGGTCAAGTATACGGTGGTCTGGCGCAAGGTGTTGGTCTTGCACTTACTGAGGACTTTGAAGATCTCAAGAAACACACTAGCCTGGTTGGTTGTGGCCTGCCGTTTATCAATGATATTCCAGATGATATACAAATTATCTATAACATCACTCCACGAAAAGATGGCCCCCACGGTGCAGCAGGTGCTGGCGAAGGCCCACTGAGCGCTCCACATCCAGCTATTCTGAATGCTGTTTACAATGCATGTGGCGTACGCATTTATTCAATCCCTGCATTGCCAGGGAAAATAAAAGCTGGCCTTGACGCGTTGGCTGCTAAGGGTAAATAATACCTATTATAAATAATAACCTGAAACGAATTGAAGGCTGTTAGCTTTCAATTCGTTTTAGGCTTTCTATTATTGGGAATAGCTAAGATAGATGGATCTTTGGAAAAGGAGGATTGTATGGAACAAAAAGTAATGCACGAAAGAGAGAAGAAATGTATTCAAGAGCAACCACCAGGTTGTACTACCGCTTGTCCTGTTCACGTTGATGCACGAGGAATCGCCGCTGCCGTGAGAAAAGGAGACTACCGGGCAGGGGCTCAATTATTGTATAACACGGTGCCCTTCCCAAGGATTATTAGCAATATTTGTGATGAACTCTGCATGCAGGACTGTAAACGCAAAGATATTGATGAATCCATAGAGATTAATGGGCTAGAAAAAATTTGTATCGATAATAGTAATGAAGCTTTCCTCAAAATAGTACTAATGCCTGCTAGGGACAAAAAAGTCGCAATTATTGGTGGTGGATTGAGTGGTTTAACAGCCGCTGTCGAACTTGGGAAAAAAGGATATAATATAGTAGTTTTTGAAGCAACTGATCGTTTAGGTGGGAGCATTTGGGAATTTTCGGAAAATAGATTACCGCGGCAGAATATTGCTGACGATTTCGCATTGCTAAAAAAATTGCCTATAGAAATCAAATTCAATGCAATGGTGGGTAATGAGGGCGCCCTCGATCTGTCTCTTGCTAGCCTTAGTACAACCTTTGATGCTGTTTATTTAGCAATAGGTTGCACTGATGTTGCGTCTTTGAATTTCGGACTTGAGTTTGACGCTGAGGCAAATGTTGCCATTGATCCTGTGACAAAAGTCACCAGCAATCCTCAAGTTTTTGCTGGCGGCAGTCTGATCTTAGGCCCTCATAAGAAGTCAATTATTACCTCGATTTCTCATGGGAAAAGTGCTGCGAATTCAATTGACCGATTGTTACAAAATGCATCTCTTACTGGTAGCAGGGAACATGAAGGATCGTATGTGACTTTGCTGTATACCAATGTGGATGGAGTAAAACCGCAAGCTAGGGTACAAAAGGCTGATCCGGCTAAAGGATATACGACAGAGGAAGCATTGGAAGAAGCCGACCGCTGTCTGCTGTGCGAATGTTTGGAGTGCGTCAAAGTATGTGAATATCTTGCCCATTATCGTGGTTACCCCAGACGTTATGTTCGAGAAATCTACAATAACTTATCCATCGTGATGGGGATCCATCATGCTAATAAAATGATTAATGCATGTAGTTTGTGTGGACTTTGCGAGCAGGTTTGTCCTGGAAATTTGAATATGGGAGAAGTTTGCCGTGAAGCAAGACAATCTATGGTTAGAAAAGGGAAAATGCCACCAGCTGCTCATGATTTTGCCTTACGGGATATGCAATTTAGCACCAGCGAGGAATTTGTGCTGAGTAAGCATCAGCCAGGTTTTACGTCCAGTAGTGTTATATTCTTTCCGGGCTGTCAACTCAGTGCATCTTCACCACAGCATGTAAAAAAAATGTACCAGTTCCTGTGCGAAAAAATAACGGATGGTGTAGGTCTGATGCTAGGATGCTGCGGCGTGCCAGCTGACTGGGCAGGACAAGAAGAATTATTTAAACAAACCGTTCAAAATATAGAAGACAGCTGGCGTAAGCTAGGCTCGCCAAGAGTAATCACAGGTTGTTCAACTTGTTACAGTATTTTTAAACGGGAGTTTCCTGATATGGATGTTGAACCTCTCTGGACCCTGTTAGACAAGATTGGGCTACCAGATCAAGCAGAAGAAAATTTAGCTCCTCTAAAATTGGCTGTACATGATACCTGTACGACAAGACATGAGGCTGAACTACAGCAGAGCATACGGAATATTTTGCATAAACTAGGACATCAAGTGGAAGAACTGAGTAATAGTGGACAGTTCACGCAGTGTTGTGGTTATGGTGGTTTAATGAGTTTTGCCAATCCGGAAATCGCACATAAGATGATTGATAAACGCATTCATGAAAATGAACATGATTATCTGACTTATTGCGCCATGTGCCAGGATAATTTCGCCAATCAAGGCAAACGAACCTATCATCTGTTGGATTTAGTTTTTCCAGTAGAAGGACAGGAAATGGCTAGAGAAAAAGGTACTGGCTATTCTGAGCGGCAAGAAAATAGAGGCAGACTTAAAAAGGCACTGCTAAAAGAGGTATGGGGTGAATCAGTGGATAATGAGCAGTGCAATGTTACGTTGATTATTTCTGATGATGTAAGGCGAGTCATGGAGAAACGGATGATCCTTACCAATGATCTGATTGCTGTGATCACACATGCTGAAAGCACAGGTAATAAATTAAAAAATATGAAAAATAATACTTTCATTGCCTATTTTAAACCGGTAAGTGTAACTTATTGGGTAGAGTATTCCCAGGGTGAAGATGGTTTTGTGGTGCATAATGCTTACAGCCATAGACTGGAAATAAAGGGATAATGGGGTGATTTAGATAGATAAGCAAACGCAGAATGAAATTGTTTGTAATAAATGCAATATACCATTAACAGTGGGACAGGTAACGTTATCCTACTTGGGAAGCGAATTTCCAGTCGAACTTCATAAATGTCCGCAATGTGGCCTAGTTTTCATTCCTGAAGACTTAGCAAGAGGTAAAATGGATCAGGTGGAAAAGGCCTTGGAGGATAAATGATAGGGCAGGGTAGTTCGAACTTGTATGAAACAAATGTGTTTTCTAAAGTGCCAGAAGGAATCAGGCCTGGTGGACTAATGTTGACAGAACGGCTTGTTGATTACTGTAATTTTGTCCATGGAAACATCGTCGTCGATCTTGGGTGCGGCACAGGAAATACAGTGGAATACCTGGGAAATGTACGAGGGCTCAATGCTGTAGGAGTTGATTTATCATCGGTTCTATTACAGCGTGGGAGAGAACATACAGCTAATTTGCAATTCATCCAGTCCACAGGGGAAGAGATGCCCTTTGGAAATCATTCGATTGCTGGTGTTGTGGCCGAATGTAGTTTATCAGTGATGTCTGACGTGAGCAGGGTTTTGGCTGAAGTCAATCGCATACTGGTTCCTGGAGGAAAATTGGCGATAACAGATCTTTATATTCGGGATACAAGTTGTAGTGTTGGGAGAATACATTCGACGGGTATTATGACTTATGATGAAATAAATCAGCTCGTACAAGATAGTGGTTTTAACATCATAGTCTTTGAAGATCAGTCGCCTCTCTTAAAAAAGTTTGTTGTGAGTTTCATTATGAAACACGGTTCTATGGAAGAACTTTGGCAATGTACAGGAATGGACATGAAGGATGCAAAGGTACTGGGAATAGGCTATTATTTGCTGATTGCTGAAAAACGTTCAGTTAAAGTAAAAGGATAAAAATGTAAATGAGAAAGAAGGTAGAATTTGAATAAGAATGCATGTCCAAGGTGTACAACTACGTTAATTGATCTCCCTTTATTTAAATGCGTACGGTGTTTTACTGTATATTGCAAGGAGTGTGAGGGTACTAATGGGGGACGACTTTGCCCTGAGTGCCAAATGTCATTGCGAATGGTAGTTTCCCTAGAAGAACAAAAATAAACATCCCATTTGGGATGTTTATCATACTTAGATTATTCTCCGTGGTCGCAACGTGGGGCGTTTGGTCCATTGCCGAGTAGTTCGTTTATTTTAGTCATGGCTGTTTCAGAATAGAAGGCGATTTGCGAAGGATTGCCTTCTATTGTCTCACCGAACAATCGTATGCCATTATCTGTTTCAATGTATTTGATGGGCAAATTGCGTCTGAATATTTTTCCGGTTTTATTGTCGATCACTTCTACAATCACTGTATCGGCTTCGATTTTGTCAAAAACATCAATTTCTTCAATGTTGTTGTTCATTATAGTAACCTCCGTACAAAATAATTAGGTATTATACTATATATAATAATTGAATAATAAAGCAAATTCAAGTAATTTTAATATTTAAATCATAGTATGACTGAGAGGGGGAAGGATTTATATGATATTTAGTAACCTGCTATCAGCCATCGATAGTGGTAAAACCGCTGATATTATAACTATTATTGAAACTGATTCTATTGACACTATTGGGAAAATGCTGATTATTTACGATGACGGCAGGGTAGAAGGGCAATGGGATGAACTTATTACTCAGCAGATATTAGATAAGATAAAAGACTTGTCATGGATCAAACCGGTGACTTTTTCACTGGAAGATCAAGTAGGTGAAAAGTACCGAATTTTGTGGGAAAGAATTTCAAATCGGCGTAAGGCAGTTGTATTTGGTGGTGGACATATTAGCCAACCTTTAGTGCAAATGCTGACCTTATTAGATTTTATTGTGACGGTTATCGATGATCGCTCTGAATTTGCCAATCGGTCCAGATTTCCTGGCGCTCATACGGTTATTTGCGAAAGTTTTCATCAGGCTTTCTCGCAGCTGGATATTGATGAGAATACAGCTGTTATTATCGTAACGCGGGGGCATAAATACGATATGGACTGTTTACGTGCTACGATGCTTAGCGAGGCGCGTTATCTAGGGATGATTGGTAGTAAAAAGCGTGTAAAAGAAGTGCTTGAGGTTCTCCGGGAAGAAGGAGCGCCGGAAAATCTGCAAAGGCGGATCAAGGCTCCCATTGGTCTTGATATTAAAAGCGAAACACCTGCAGAAATAGCAGTGAGTATTGTTGCTGAAGTCATTAGTGTATTTCGGGGTGATGGCGATGGTGCTTCATTAAGTAGGCACAGGGAGGCGTTATAATGGATCGTGAAATACTCAAACAAATTTGTGAGTGGAAAAATAATGGAGAAAACGCGGCTTTAGTGACTATTGTTACAACCCGGGGCTCAACACCGCGCAAAGCAGGCAGTAAAATGTTAATTTTGTCAGATGGAAGATCCTTTGGAACGATTGGTGGTGGTTGTGGCGAAGGGGAAGTCAGACGACAAGCTTTAACAGCGCTTGATGAAAATCGCTCAACATTATACACCGTCACCATGCTAAATGACGTGGCTGCTGATGAAGGAATGGTATGCGGTGGCGTTATGGAAGTGTTTATTCAAATCATTTGAGCAGTGAAGTGAGGTGTGCATCGTGTGGAATAAAAGCAAGATAGGGGCACTCGTGCTGGCGGCTGGTTATTCATCACGGATGGGAACCTTTAAGCCCCTGCTACCATTCGCTGGTGCTACAGTTATTGAAAACGCAATACGTACGTTTAGGCGGGCTGGTATTGTAGATATAACAGTCGTAGTCGGGCACCGCGCTGATGAATTAATACCAATATTAGACCGTTTAAAGGTAAAACATATCTTTAATGAAAACTATGATGAGGGAATGTTTTCTTCGATTATTAAGGGAGTCCAGTCTCTTACACCCGAAACTGAAGCGTTTTTCCTGTTGCCAGGGGATATGCCACTGGTGAAAAGTCACACCGTCAGATTGTTATACAGGGCTTTTAATAAGATGGAGATGGACGTTGTTTACCCTGTGTTCCAAAAACGTCGTGGACACCCTCCGCTCATTGGGGCCAATTGTTTTCCTGAGATTTTGCTAGGAGGGGCAACTGGCGGCTTGCGTCAGATTCTAGAAGGCTATGAGGGAAGATCATATGAGGTAGAGGTACTCGATGAAAGTATATTGCAGGATCTTGATACTCAGGATGACTACAGGATGGTGCACGAAAAGTACCAGAGGGATATTCCCACACCGGCTGAGTGTGATGAGATTTTAGCCCAGAGAAATGTGCCATATTTCACCGTCAATCATGGCAAAGTGGTAGCGGAGGTAGCTCGCAGGCTAGTTCTTCGCTTGAATCAGGTGGGACTGCACCTGGATGTCAATGCTGTGATTGCTGCAGGCAAGCTTCATGATATAGCCAAGGGGAAAACTAACCATGCCCGCTTAGGCGCAAGAATGATCAGACAATATGGATATTATAAAATAGCCCAGATCATTGCCGCACATACGGATATAGTAATCGAAGAAAAACTGCTCTTAGATGAAGTGGCGGTGGTCTATTTAGCTGATAAATTGGTAAAAGGTGACTGCATTGTGACCCTTGAAGAACGGTTTGCAGGGGCAATGGGGAAATATAGTGGTGATGCAAAGGCTGTAGCTGCGATTATAGAGCGGCGCTTAAGAGCGCAGCAGATTGCAACAACGATTGAACAATTATTAGGGGTAAGTCTAACGCAGGTTCTAGAAGATGCCTAAGTTAAAGAGCGAAAGGCGGGCAATAGGTATGCAATATAAAGAAAAGATACTGGGAATGACGCAAAGTGTTTGCCCGGTGTGTCTAAAACGTATCACAGCGCAGCGACTGTTGATCGATGATCAGGTTTATTTAGATAAAACTTGCCTAGAACATGGGAAGTTTCGTACCATCATTTGGCGGGGACAGCCGTCTTATGAGTCTTGGTCTGTTGCCAAACAGCCGTCTCGGCCGCCCGTATGTGCGACGAAGGTAAAACAGGGCTGCCCTTTTGATTGTGGTTTGTGTCCAGAGCATCGTCAACATACTTGTTGCGTGCTGCTTGAAGTTACGAATCGCTGTAATTTGAACTGTCCGGTGTGTTTTGCCGAAGCGGGTACCGAGGATAGTGATCCGGATATGTTGACCATTGAAAATTGGTACCGTATGTTATTAGCGAGTGGTGGTCCTTTTAACATCCAGTTATCTGGTGGTGAACCGACCATGAGAGATGACTTGCCAGAAATCATTGCTTTAGGCAAAAAGATAGGGTTTGACTTTATACAAGTCAACACCAACGGTCTAAGGCTAGCAAGAGATCCAGGTTATGTAAAAAGACTGAAAGAAGCTGGATTATCTTGTGTATTTTTGCAGTTTGATGGCACCAATGATGGGATTTATGAAAAAATAAGAGGCGCTGCACTTTGGGCAGAAAAACAGACAGCCATCGCCAATTGTGCACAGCAGCAACTAGGAGTGGTTATCGTACCGACATTAGTGCCTGGTGTGAACACCCAAGATATTGGCAATATGATTCAATATGCCATTGACAATATTCCGACAGTGCGTGGCGTTCATTTTCAGCCGATTAGTTATTTCGGCAGATATCCGCAAGCTCCGAAGGATGAAGATCGTATTACCATTCCGGAAGTCATTCGTGAGATTGCACGGCAGACTGGGGAAAAACTTAAAATAAAAGATTTTAAGCCACCTACAGGGGAAAATGCCTATTGTTCCTTTAATGGTAATTTTGTATTACTCGAGAATGGCCAATTAAAAGCATGGACAAAGCCGGGAGCCCAGGGGTGCTGTCAGCCACAGGTAGCGGCAGTGGGGGCTAAGAAGGCTCAGACTTTTGTCGCCAAGCGCTGGGCCGCACCGCAGAGGGAAGAAGAGACGAAGGAGCAAGATGGAAAAACTAAATGCTGTAGCCCTATCAATGTTGACAGCCTTGATGCTTTTTTAGACCGTGTCGACAAGTATTCCTTCTGTGTATCGGGTATGGCTTTTCAGGATGTCTGGAATTTGGATTTAGACCGTTTGCGAGAATGCTTTATCCATGTGGTCAGCCCTGATAGCCATATTATACCTTTTTGTGCTTATAATTTAACCGACACACAAGGTAAGCCCCTTTACCGTTCTTTGAAAAGGCAGCAGTGAAGTGATAAGCACCGTTGCATTGAGAAAAACACGACTTGAAGCTTGGATTCTGAAGAAGATTGGTGCTCAGACCAATCTTTTGACCCGAGAACAAATCAGTCAATATCAGCTTGAAAAATTACGAGAAACCATTGGATGGGCCTATAAAAACAGTCCTTTTTACCGTAATTTATGGAAAGATGTTGGTGACAAAGAATTAAGTTGCCTCGTGGATTTATACCGTTTTCCTTTCGCGACTGCAGAGCATCTAAGAGCAGAGGCCCTCCAATTTATTTGTGTGTCGCAAAGTGAGATCAGTCGCATTGTTACCTTGGACAGCTCTGGTACAACAGGGAGTCCCAAACGAATATACTTTACTGCTGCAGATCAGGAGTTAACAATAGATTTTTTTCAACAAGGTATGTCTATCTTACTGGAAACTGGGGATCGAGTACTGATCTTGTTGCCTGGGGAACGTATTGGCAGTATTGGTGATTTATTAAAAACCGCATTAGAACGGGCAGGGACCAGCCCTATACCCCATGGTGTTGTAACTAATATTTCTGAAACTCTGGAAATAATGGTGCGGGAGAAGGTTGATTCCTTGGTTGGAATTCCATCCCAAGTCTTAGCATTGGCAAGATACACTGAATTTTCTGGACAATCCATTTCCCTCAAGAGTGTGCTTTTGAGTACGGATCATGTGCCAGAGGCTATTACTCAGGAACTGCAAAGAGTATGGGGCTGTCGAGTATTTGAACACTATGGTATGACGGAAATGGGTCTGGGCGGAGGCTTGGATTGTGAAGCTCATGCTGGCTATCATTTGCGAGAAGCTGATTTATACTTTGAAATCGTTGACAAGCAAGGGGAGCCAGTGCCTGACGGGCAAGAGGGCGAAGTTGTTTTTACGACGCTAACCAGGCAAGGCATGCCATTAATTCGCTATCGTACAGGAGATATTTCTCGGTTTCTTGTCGCCCCCTGCTTGTGTGGTACTGTACTGAGACGGCTAGATTGGATCGCCAAACGAAAGAATGATCTAGTTTGTCTAAGTGAGGATCAGTGTTTTGCTATCCCAGATTTGGATGAAAAGGTGTTTTCGGTGCCTGGAGTGGTGGATTATACAGTGAGTGTTGACAATATACAATTTGCGACAAAATTGCAGATATCTGTTTGGATGCTAGGTACGTCCAATACAGGAGCTGAACTTGTACTTTATGAAGCACTGAATAGGGTGCCGGTGATACAACAGGCAGAGAAGGCTGGTAGGTTATCAGTTGCTGTAAGAATCATTGACTGTACCGTTGATACTCTTTTGCCAAGTCCCGTTAAAAGAAGGATGATGGAGTTGAAAGAAGCTGATGGAAAATAGGACGATATATGTAATAAGGCATGGCAAAATTAAAATAGAGGACAATCAAAGGCGATATATTGGACAACTTGATTTGCCATTAAGTGAGGAAGGTATACAGCAAGCTCAGCGTTTGCAAAAAATGTTGGAGCCTATGAATATTAGTACTGTGTTTAGCAGCGATCTTTCTCGTTGCCAGCATACTGCCCAGATCGTTGCTGGGTGTACAACTGTTAAGCATGTTATGCAGAAAGATTTGCGGGAAATCAATATGGGAGACTGGGAGGGGTGCACATTTGCTGATATTACCAGACGATTTCCTGGTGAGTTTAAGGCGCGTGGTGCTGATATAGGCTATTACCGAGTATCTGGGGGCGAAAGTTTTGCTGATTGTTACAAGCGTGTGGTGACTGCTTTCCATGAGAGCATAAATTCTTCAACCGGTAATGTGCTGTTTGTTGGCCATGCTGGGGTAAATCGTTTGCTACTTTGTTACATACTCGGAATGCCATTAGCAAATATTTTTAAAATAGGGCAAGATTATGGCTGTTTGAATGTCATCGCATCTACTGGCGCTAATTATCAGGTAAAGTTAGTTAATTTTCGATCAAAATCATAAAATGCGTTACGAAGGGGGAATTTCTATGTCAGAAGAAATAGCTCGCATAACCCAGCTGCATATGCAAGGGTTTCACTGCAGTCAGATCCTAATGATAATAGGACTTGAACAGCAAGGGAAAAGCAATCCTGATTTAGTAAGGGCTATGAATGGATTAGCCGGTGGCCTGGGTTTCAGTGGAAAAAACTGCGGGACCTTAACGGGAGGGGTTTGCTTATTAGCTTTGTATGGAGGGCGAGGCGAATTAGAAGAACAAGAAAATCATCATTTGAATAAGATGATTCAAGAATTGGTAGAGTGGTTTGAGGAAACATTCGCTAATGAGTATGGTGGTATTGATTGTCAACATATTATGAATAATGATCCTTGGAATCGTTTGACGCGCTGTCCAGATGTGGTGATTAAGACATATTCTAAAGTTAAAGAGATCCTTGAAGATAACCGATTCCTCCCTGCCGCGCCGTAATCTTACTCTTTGCAATTTTCGTTGTATTTATTGCATAATGCATAAAATGTCACATTGTCGTAATATTTGTGCAATTAAAATGTAATGTTATCGTGACAATAATGTGACACTAATAGTATTTTTTTAGTAAACAGCCATCTCGTAGGAATATCGGGTGGCTGTTTACTATGCAATTATGGGTTGGCATGGTATTTGCAATACAAATAGGGAAGTGATTTAATGAGTAAGGGGAGGATAATTGATGTTTTATCGTATAAACATGGCTACTTTAGTGATCAGTGAGGACGAGGGCACACCCTATCAAGGATTAGGTGGTCGCGCTCTTAGTTCACGTATTATAGAGGAAGAGGTGGAGCCGAATTCTCATGCCCTAGGTGATGGTAACAAGCTGGTCTTTGTAACGAGTTTGCTATCGGGAACAGGAGCCCCTAATGGGGGGAGAATGTCATTAGGTGGCAAAAGTCCGCTTACTGGTACGATCAAGGAAAGTAATGTGGGTGGCCCGATGGGTCATAAGCTTGGGCGACTTGGTGTCAGAGGCATTATTGTGGAAGGGTTACCGCAAAAAGAAGCAGCTTATGTTATAAAAGTATCCACACAGGGCATATCATTAGAGGAAATGCCAGAGTTAAAGGGTTTAAATATTTATGCTACAGTGGCCAAACTACAAGAAAAATTTGGTTCTAAAATTGCTATTGGCTGTATTGGAATAGCCGGAGAAAACAAGATGGCATCGGCTTGTGTCGGATTTACAGACATGGAAGGCGCTCCGACTCGCCAAGCGGGTCGGGGAGGACTCGGCGCTGTTATGGGCAGCAAAGGGATCAAAGCTATTATTGCCGATGATGCTGGTTCTAAAATGGTACCACTTGTTGATGAAGCTGGCTTTAGAGCTGGTAGCAAAAAGCTGGCAAAGGCACTACTCGCTCATCCTGTTACGAGTCAGGCTTTGCCTGCTTATGGTACCGCGGTACTCGTCAATATTTTGAATGAAGCAGGGGGATTGCCAACTAAAAACTTTAGTTCAGGCAGGTTTGAGGGTGCTAATAACATTAGTGGTGAAACAATGTCAGCAAACATCAAGGAGCGGGGCGGAAAAGTCGGACATGGCTGTTCTCCAGGATGTATTATCCGTTGTTCTCAGATTTATAAAGATAAAAAGGGCGAGGTCTTAACCGGGGGGTTTGAATATGAAAGCTTATGGGCTTTTGGTGCTCATCTAGGAATGGATAATATTGATGATGCGGCGCTGATGAATCGCTTATGTGATGATTATGGTGTGGATAGCATTGAGATGGGCGTTGCCATCGGAGTTGCAATGGAGGGGGGAGTCATTGAGTTTGGTGATAACCAAGGTGCTATCAATTTGATTCATGAAATGGGTAAGGCTACGCCTCTCGGCAGAATTCTTGGTGCTGGCACGGAAACCACTGGCAAGGTGTTTGGTGTGCGTCGTGTACCAGTTGTCAAAGGCCAAGCTATTCCTGCCTATGATCCGCGCGCTGTCAAGGGTGTGGGCGTTACCTATGCGACAACGACTATGGGCGCCGACCATACGGCTGGTTATTCGGTAACAGCCAATATCCTGGGCGTAGGGGGCACTGTCGATCCTCTGAAACCAGATGGACAGGTAGACTTGTCGCGTAATCTACAAGTTGCCACTGCTTTTGTTGACAGTACAGGTCTTTGTTTATTTGTCGCTTTTGCAATACTCGATATGCCAGAAGCCTTGGAAGGTATTATAGAAATGTGCAACGCCCGCTATGGCTGGAATAAGACTGTTGATGATTATCTGGAAATGGGTAGACAAGTACTCAGAGAAGAACGATCCTTCAATAAAGCAGCCGGTATCAGTGATGGGGCTGATGATCTGCCGGACTTCTTCCGCAAAGAAGTTCTCACACCTCATGATGTAGTATTTGACATACCGAAAAAAGAATTGGATACAGTGTTCAATTTCTAATAGACTCAGTAAATCATAATTTAAAATACAAAGAACACAAAGGAGATATTGTAAAAAAATCCTTTGTGTTTTTTGTGATGATTTGTTATATTTGAGCTTAAAGTGGTACTTATATGGTAATAGAGATGAGGGGTATCTATGGATTTTTTTCAATGCATGTCGCTAGATAAGGCGCGAGATTTGATTGTTGATCGTCTTGCGGGGATTGCTGTTAACAGTGAAATTGTACATTTGCCTGATGCTTTAGGGAGAGTTGTAGCTGCCGATATTATGGCCAAAGAAGATCTGCCGCCTTTCAGTCGCTCAACTGTCGATGGATTTGCTGTGCGTAGTTCAGACACTTTTGGCGCTAATGAAGCTGTGCCTGCGCTGTTCACGATTATCGGCGAAGTAGCCATGGGAAAAGAGTCAATGATAACGTTGCAGCCTGGTCAGGCGATCGTGATTCCGACTGGCGGTATGTTGCCCACGGGGGCAGATACTGTTGTCATGCTAGAATATACAGAGCAACATGATGCAAGTAATCTGATGGTGTTAAAGATGGCTGCGCCTGGTGAAAATGTGGTGAGTAAAGGTGATGATATTGAGGCAGGGGCCATTATTGTGGAGCAAGGGCAAAAACTAGCAGCGCAGCATATCGGTGCCCTCGCAGCCTGTGGCTGGGCACAGATCCCAGTGGTCAACAGGGTGGAAGTTGGCATTTTGTCTACTGGTGATGAATTAGTGGATATCCATGAACCTCTGCAGAGTGGACAAATAAGAGATGTTAATTCGTATGCCCTTGGTGCCATGTTGTCAGAGATTGGCTGTGTGGTAAAACCTCTGGGGATAGTTAAAGATAGTTTTGAAAAGTTTTCCGATGCCTTATTAGCAGCAGTGTCAACGTGTCAACTGGTGGTGATTTCGGGAGGTAGTTCAGTGGGCGCAAGAGATTATACCGACAAAGCGATTAACGCTCTTGGTGATCCTGGGGTCTTAATCCATGGGATCGCAATCAAACCAGGGAAACCAAGTATTTTTGGTATGGTAGGTAGTGTCCCAATATTTGGTCTGCCTGGACACCCTGTAGCAGCTATGACTGTGTGTCGGCAACTGGTAAAAGTAGCTGCCCACAGCCTGATGGGGCAAAAACAATCCTTTGATACTTTTGGTATTACAGCATGTCTTACGCGCAATGTGCCTTCAGTTCCCGGACGAGATGATTTTATTAATGTGCGGCTTAGCACGCAGGAAGGAAAATGTATTGCAACCCCAATACTCGGGAAATCAGGACTTATTAGTACCATGTCTGAAGCCGATGGTATAGTGCACATTCCGGCCGATAAAAGCGGTCTTTATCATGGCGAAATTGTCGAAGTACTACTTCACAAAAATAATCAATGAGGGGAAGGTGACAATTGTGCGTAGTAATAAGGCGTATCTACAGTGTTTGCAAAGGCAAGAGGCTCAAGAATTATGGTGGCAAAAATTGGCGCAGGGGGGATTCTTCGAAAATCTTCCCGTGGAGAATGTACCTGTGGCATCATCACTTGGACGGGTGACAGCTTATTCTATTTACGCTAAACAATCTGTACCTCATTATAATAGTGCGGCCATGGATGGGATTGCGGTTTTAGCTCAGGACACCTTTGGTGCCCAAGATACTGAGCCGAAGTTTCTTACGCTATTGCCAGTAGACCAGAAATTTGCTGCTGGGTGCTGTTATATGGTTGATACTGGTGATGTATTGCCGGTAGGGACCAATGCAGTGGTGATGATTGAGGATGTACAGATTGATAAGGTTGCGGTGGAAATCATTGCCGCTACTGCGCCATGGCAACATGTTCGTATTATCGGCGAAGATATTGTCGCCAATGAACTTGTCGTGCCTGAACATCATGTCATTATCCCTGTCGATATTGCTGCCATGCTGGCTGCGGGACAAGAGTATATTAAGGTTGTGAAGAGGCCACAAGTAGGGATCATTCCTACGGGGGATGAAATTGTGGCAACGAGTCAAGAGTTAAAGCCAGGAACTATTTTAGATGTTAATTCTCATATGTTGGCCGCGGCAGTCGCAGATTGGGGAGGACAGGCAGAAAGGCTGGCGATTGTCAAGGATAATGCCCAAGCAATCAAGGGAGCCATATGGACCAGTCTGCAACAAAATGATATGGTCATTATAAATGCAGGTACATCTGCTGGTAGAGAAGATTATACTGCTGATGTCTTGGCTGAACTCGGGGAAGTTTTAGTGCATGGTGTGGCGATAAAGCCTGGCCGGCCAGTGATTTTGGCCATATGCCAAGGAAAGCCGGTGATCGGTCTACCTGGATATCCAGTATCCGCCATGTTGACGGCGGACTTATTTGTCCGTGATATTTTACTCAATAGACAAAAATTACCTCCCAAAGAAGTAGTTACAATAGAGGCAACATTAGCTAAACAAGTAGCTTCGACAATTGGCGTAGAGGAATATGTCCGCGTATCTGTCGGGAATATTCAGGGGAAAATGGTGGCTGCTCCTATCAGCCGGGGTGCAGGATTAATCTCATCATTGACTAAGGCCCATGGTATTGTCAGTGTAGAGCAAAGTAGTGCCGGCCTCAGTGCTGGTAGCTCAGTAACAGTAAAGCTTCTACGTAATTTCCAAACGAAAAATACGATTTTAGCAGTAGGTAGCCATGATTTGGCCCTTGAATTATTGGGCGTCTTTCTAAGACGCAGGCTAGAGGGTATTTCATTATCTTGCGCAAATGTGGGCAGCATGGGGGGGATTATGGCGATGCGTAATAATGAAGCCCATATAGCTGGTATACATTTACTGGATGACAAAACTGGACTTTACAATACATCTTATGTAGAAAAATATTTGCCCAATAGGTCTTGCCAACTAGTGCATTTTGCTATGCGACAGCAAGGACTCATGGTCATGCCAGGTAATGAAAAGAAAATCGCAGGGCTCGATGATTTGGTTAGGACCGATATTAGCTTTATTAATCGGCAACGTGGTTCTGGTACTCGCATGTTGCTGGATTATGAACTGGGTAAATCTGAGATGGATGCAACACAGATTGCTGGTTATGAAAAGGAAGTGGGCACTCATATGGCAGTTGCGGCCTCTATTGCGGCAGGTACAGCGGATACTGGTTTGGGTGTTCAGGCAGCAGCAGTAGCGCTAGGCCTAGATTTTATTCCTGTGGCTCAGGAACAGTATGATTTGCTGCTCAATTTCGCCGCTGATGATGAGCGTCTACATGCAATCCTGGAGATTTTGCAAACCGCTGAGTTTAGGAGTGAGGTGGAATCTTTGGGAGGCTATGATTTAAGAAATGCTGGCAAGGTGTTGTAATGTCAGGTATAATTGAACTACGAGGGTTTATGCACCTTGTAGAGGTATTTAAGGAACGAAATTGGTCTATTCCAATGTCATTTACTATCGAGAAGGGGCTAACAGGGTCAGAATTAATTACCCTGCTGAAGATTCCCGAGAAGCAAGTAGAAATTGTTTTCATAAATGGTAAAGCTTTTTTGCCTGCTGAGGCATTCATTCATCCTGGTGACCGTGTGGCATTGGTACCACCTGGCACACCGGGCCCTTATCGGGTATTGTTGGGATTCAAGTAAAGAAGGGAGGCGTTCCATTGTTTGTAGAAGTTCGATTATATGCCACTTTGCGCCGATATGCTCCTACGAGTCCATCAGGGGTGATTCCGATTGAAGTGCCTGTGAACGCCACTGTTGCGAGCCTACTGGGCGCGATGGGTATTGAGCTAACAGAGGTTCATATTATTATGATAAATGGTGTTATTAGTACGCTTACTTCTGCCTTACATGAAGGCGATCGATTAGGTGTCTTCCCAGCAGTAGGTGGTGGTTAGATGACCTGGCGCCTGTAGTACTAAGCCCGCAACTACACCGGCCTTATTTTGATATTGAACTAAATATTTTAACAATTTTAACAATTGAGTAGGAGGAAGATGATGATGCGTAGGTTTATTATAGGATGTTTAATTATGGGCATGGCTTTATTTTCTTTTGGCTGCGGCAATGCACCGGTACAACAAGTAAGTAGCCCGACTCCCTTAAATAAAGATATGATATTGGCGACGACAACTAGCACTCAAGATAGTGGTCTGTTGGACACTTTACTACCAGTGTTTGAAAAGAAAACAGGGTATAAAGTGAAAACCATTGCTGTTGGTACGGGGCAGGCTTTGGCGATGGGTGAAAAGGGTGAAGCGGATGTACTGCTTGTTCATGCGCCTGATGCTGAAAAAAAAGTATTGTCTAGCGGGGCCGTCATTAACAGGATTTTGGTTATGCACAACGATTTCGTCATCGTAGGACCGGCTAGTGATGCGGCTCAGATTAAGGGCAAAACAACGCTGGAGGCCATGGCAGCTATTGAAAAAAAAGGCGCGGTATTTGTCTCCCGTGGTGACGATTCCGGAACTCATAAGATGGAGAAAAGCTTATGGAAGCTAGCGAGTATTAAACCGGTTAGCCCGTGGTATCAGGAATCTGGTGCAGGAATGGGGCAAACTTTGAAAATCGCCGATGAAAAACAAGGATATACCATAACAGATCGAGCTACCTATTTAGCACAAGAAAAAAATCTCTCACTACAGATCTTGGTTGAAGGTGATGCTAAGTTGCTAAATATTTATCATGTCATGGCAGTAAACCCAGAAAAATTCTCGAAGGTTAATCAGGAAGGAGCTAAAGCCTTTAGTGACTTTTTATTGTCAGCTGAGGGACAAGCACTGATTGCTGCTTACGGAAAGGACAAGTTCGGACAGTCTTTGTTTTTTGCTGACGGCGGTAAAACGGAAAAGGAATTCGGATTTTAAAGAAAATATATGGAAATGATCATCCAAGGAATGATTCAGGCCTTTCAACTGCTCATTAGTGGCGATGGAGAAATTTCCCAGGTAGCTATGCTCACCCTTGCAGTATCGGGTACGGCCACGGCCATTAGTGTAGTATTTGGTATACCCTTAGGTTTGTGGTTGGCCTTGCAGGAATTCCGTGGTAAACAAGCGTGCAGCAGTCTGGTGAACTTTGGTATGGGATTGCCGCCAGTCGTGGTCGGTTTAGTCGTCAGTTTATTTTTATGGCGTTACGGTCCTCTTGGAGACTTAGGTTTAATGTATACGCCTGTGGCGATGATCATTGCTCAGGCAATTATCGCTGTTCCAATTGTGGCGGGCCTCAGTTTTGCGGCAATTCTCAGCATTAATCCTAAACTACGCTGGCAATTGATATCACTGGGTGCTACGACCTGGCAAGCAAGTTGGCTACTCATACGTGAGGCCCGTTTAGGTTTGATGGCTGCTGTGATTGCCGGATTTGGGCGGGTTACCTCGGAAGTTGGGGCATCGATGATGGTGGGCGGTAATATTAAGGGACAGACAAGAGTACTAACAACAGCAACAGTTATGGAAGTAGGTAAAGGAAACTACGATATGGCGTTGGCAATTAGTTTTATTTTACTCATTGCCTCATTTAGCATCGTCGTATTATTAACTTACCTACAGCATGGTGGAAAGCGTGGAAGATAATGAGTGAGTGTATATTGGAGATGCGGCATGTTACTGTAGACCGTGGAGCACGCAAAAACGTATTAAATATTGAACATCTTGTGCTGGGGCGTGGTGAACTCATAGCAGTAGTGGGCCCTAATGGAGCGGGGAAGAGCACTTTTTTGCAAGTCATTAATCTATTACACTCCTACAATGGTCAAATCCAATTGTTTGGCCAGCAGATTACTAATAACAATAAAATAATGTTGCGTCGCCGTTCAGCTATGGTGTTTCAAGACATGTTGCTATTAAATGATACCGTCTTTAATAATGTTGCCTTAGCACTGCGTTTTCGTGGTGTGAAAGAAGGGGAGATTAAAGAACGAGTCTATAAAGCACTAGCGGACTTTCGTTGCGATCACTTAGCCAACCGACCAGCCCTTTTGCTGTCAGGGGGTGAAGCCCAACGAGTGTGCATTGCTAGGGCGCTGGTAACCATGCCAGAACTGCTCTTATTAGATGAACCTTTCGCTTCATTAGATGCGGCGACTCGGGATGAGTTAATTGAGGAAATTAGACAATTGGCAGAGACAAGGGAAATATCTGTGGTACTCGTGAGCCATAATTTCGCAGATGTACTACATTTTGCTGACAGAGCCTTAGTGTTATTTAATGGTCGCGTGGTGCAAGATGACAAACCGGAGGCTGTAATGCGTAGACCGGCCAATGAACAGGTGGCTCGATTGGTGGGAATGGACAATATTATTCCTTGCTCTAGTGAACAAGATAGTCAGGGACGGTTTATCAGATTGTCTAATGGGGTACGGTTCTTATATTATGGGGAAGTTTGCGAACCGATTTCTGCATGCTGCCTGCCTGGTGATGCTCTTTATCTTTGGGATGAAAGACTATTGGATCAGCAGGGAAGTTGGGTAATGGTAGACGGTTTGATAGAACGAGTCATACCAGGTGTGGGTACCTATAGAATTTTAATTAAATGTGGGGAACAAATGTTATGCGCTCGGGTGCCACTGAGTTGTGTGACTGATGCTATGCGTAGCTATTCCACAGTGAAATTAGCTTTCGATCCAGCGCAAGTACATATTGTTTAACAGGGTACGTCAATATTGTCGAAATGATCCTTGAATATTGACGTGAGCTGTTACACATGATATGATAGAGTTAATCAAATACTGTGTTGCTGATCAGAAAACTGAAGGCTAAAGAATTGTTTGAAGAACAGTTTTTTTGTCTTTTATTTTTGCATAAAAATAAATAATAATCAACAGTTAGGATGTTATAACTTGAAATTCTAAGGGGGAAATGTTATGTCAAAAATTGCAAAGAGTTTAACAGAATTAATCGGGAATACTCCATTGTTGGAGTTGTCTAATTATGGTAAGCAGCATGAACTTAAAGCTAGGGTGATTGCAAAATTAGAGTATTTCAATCCATTAGGTAGTGTCAAAGATCGGATTGGCTATGCCATGATAAAAGATGCTGAAGACAAAGGCTTAATCAGTGCGGGTTCAGTCATTATTGAACCGACTAGTGGTAATACTGGCATTGGACTGGCTTTTGTTGCAGCTGCCAAAGGATATAAATTGATCCTAACCATGCCTGAAACCATGAGTATAGAAAGACGAAATTTACTTAAGGCGTTGGGGGCTCACTTAGTACTTACCCCTGGTGCAGAAGGTATGAAAGGTGCCATCCGCAAAGCGGAAGAACTGGCAAAAGAAACTCCTAAGTCGTTTATTCCTCAACAATTTCAAAATCCAGCTAATCCTGAAATACATCGCACGACAACAGCTGAGGAAATATGGCGAGATACAGATGGTAAAGTAGATATTTTCATTGCTGGAGTGGGTACAGGCGGAACGATTACTGGGGTCGGTGAAGTATTAAAAGCTAAAAATCCAGATGTGCAAATCATTGCGATTGAACCGGCAGATTCACCTGTTTTGTCAGGCGGCAAGCCGGGACCCCATAAAATTCAAGGGATTGGAGCCGGCTTCGTTCCTGATGTTTTCAATAAAGATGTTATTGATGAAGTATATACAGTTGAAAATGAAGAAGCATTTAAGACAGTGAGGCAACTGGCATCAGCAGAAGGCTTACTTGTAGGTATATCCAGCGGAGCTGCTGTATTTGCCGCAACCCAGATTGCTGCTCGACCAGAAAATGCAGGAAAAATTATTGTTGTTTTGTTGCCTGATACAGGGGAGCGATATTTATCGACAGCTCTGTTCCAAGCAGAATAATAACACTGAGCACGGACAAGATCTTATTTAGATCTTGTCCGTTTTTTCGGGATAGTTCTTGACTTGAATTTATTACTACTAAAAAAAGAGAAGAAGCTAGCACGAATGCTAGCTCCATTTAAAACTGATCGGACCGTCTTATACCGAACGACGTACTAAGCAACATCTTCTACAATTATTTATGGTCATCCCCGCCGCAACAGCCACCGCCTTGATGATGTCCGCCTCCACAAGCATGTTTAACACCTTCGTCGGAAATTTTCATTTTTTTCAGACTTCCACACACGGGGCAAGGAATTTCATAACCATGTTTTCCCCCTTCTTCACAAGGCTCAACATTCCAAACATGACTACAATCTGAGCATTCAAAAACTCTGTTTTTTAACATATAATTTCCTCCCTTAATAAGTATCGTTTGACCGTATACCAATGCTGAAGCGACCTTACATCTTGCACGTTGTAGAATGCGTTGAAACGTTGCCCGCGAGACTCCCATAGCTTCCGCGCACAATTGTTGATCCAAACCTTCAAGATCTTTTAAGCGGATAGACTCGACTTCTTCAATGCAGATTTCGGATACCACAAAATTTGTTTGATTGTCTGGTACAAATCGTTTGCTATATGGTACGACTTCTACCAGACCGCAGCAACGCCTACGTGCCATGTAAACACCTCTCAATTGAACATATGCTCAATTACATTATACCCAATAACGATCATAAATACAATATCAATATTCAAAAAAATGACCTTTCTTAAAACGTAGCATTTAATAATCACTAAGTGATTGCAAAATTATCTCATTAATGTTAAAATATTATAATGTAAATATATTACAGCATTGTTTAAGGACATCGAGATAACAAGAGTCATAACCCTCAGAAATAAGGTCGGAGGTGAGTCTTTGGAATTCAATTTATCAATGCAAGCGGTCGGTATTGCAGCAATTATTTTAATACTCTTATCGATGGTGATGTTGGAGAAATAGTAATAGAATGATGGGATCAACTTGTATAAAATAAATTGCAGTTAATAGGCAAACAAGCGCCTGACTTTATGAGTCAGGCGTTAGTCATTGCCCTAACTAGAATAGGTAGTATTTCACAAATAGAAACACTTGTATATTAATGTATGTTTATTAGCAGAGTGTTGTTGTAACGTACGATCTTGAATGATATAATAAAGTGCATTTTAAAAATATTCACTATAACTCTGCTTAGTATTGTAGTAGAGATTTTTTTTAAAAGATGTATGACCGTATAGTCATAAACCGACAGAAAGATGGGTGTGTTATGCAAATTATTGATTTACATTGTGACACCATGCTACATTTAATTGATCAGCCACAACTGAAATTGAAGAAAAATAATTTGAGTGTGGATATATATAAATTAAAGGCAGGCAATGGGATGGGCCAGTTTTTTGCATTATATATTGATTTGGCAAAGCACCAGAACGCCTTGCAACGATGTTTAAGTATGTTGGATGTTTTTTATCAGGAAATAGAGGCTAATCATGCAGATATTGCCGTAGCACGCAATTATCAGGAAATGTGCGTGCTTTGGCAGGCTGGAAAAGTAGCGGCATTTCTGACCATTGAAGAAGGTGGCGTATTGCAGGGACGCTTGGAAAATTTGCGAAATTTTTATCGCTTAGGTGTACGCTTGATGACGCTGACCTGGAATTACCCGAATGAGATCGGCTATCCAAACTGTGAAGAAAAATATCGAGCACAAGGATTGACTGAATTTGGTCAACAAGTCGTACATGAAATGAATGGTCTAGGTATGATCGTTGATGTGTCCCATCTTTCTGATCAAGGATTTTATGACGTAGCTCACTTATCGAGTAAGCCCTTTGTTGCCTCTCATTCTAATGCTCGGGCAGTACAAGGCCATGGGCGCAATCTGACTGATGATATGATTGTATTGTTAGCGCAAAAAGGGGGCGTAATGGGTATTAATTTTTCTGGCGAATTTCTAGGTGGCTCAGAGATGAGTAAGATTGATGATATGGTAGCTCATATCAAACATATTTATCAAGTGGGTGGAGGTGATGTGCTTGCTCTCGGAACAGATTTTGATGGTATTGAGTACACCTTAGAAATTGCGAATATGGCCCAAATGTACAAGTTATTTGAGGCTTTGCGTAAAAGTGGTTTCACGGCAAATCAAATTGAAAAAATTGCTTATAAAAATACACTGCGAGTCATACAAGATTGTTTATAAACTCTAGTTGACTCAGAAGAACCGCTCCTTTGAATTTTTTTATTTAATTTTTAATTATGGAGGTAGAAATGAAACGCACGCGGTCCAATGCAGGTTCTCAAGATTCACACAATAAACGTCAGCAGATACTAGATGCGGCGTATATTATATTCTCGCGTAAAGGCTATCACCGGGCGACGGTTGATGAAATTATTGCCTTGGCCGATACGGGGAAGGGGACAGTCTACAATTATTTTACAAACAAAGAGCAATTATTTTATACTCTCATCAAAGAACGTAGTGCTCCCTTTGAAGCTATTTTAGCAGGTATTGTTACTTCACCGCAACTGCCGTTAGAAAAAGTAGAAACTATTATTAAAGCGTTTTTGGAATTCTATAAAGAAAATGCGGATTTGTGGCGGGTTGTGATGTATGAGGTCCGAGGACTGGGCGTAGAAGGATATACTGATTTTACCATTGAACAGCGTGATAAATATCAGGCCTGGTTTAGCCAGACGATTGGCATGATTGAAAAAGTATTACTAGAAGGTAAAGAAAAAGGCGTTATTCGTGCCAATTGTGATGCCAGTCGGGTATCTTACGGTTTATTTAGTGTCATGGTGACCTGGGTATTTCGTGGTTTTGTGAGTGATGATATTGGCGAAACGGCTCATAATATTACTGAACTTGTATTATATGGGATGGCAGATAAATAAAAAATTTTCTTGATAGATGACTATATAGTCATTAGTGATATAGGTAGCGAGAAAGACTTGGCCGTGGCCAAGTCTTTCTGACGATATGAGCAATATTTTCCCTAGGGATGTGTAAAAAAATGAAAATGATGTTATTATATTATTATATGGAGTCAAGTTGATAGGAGGTCACAAAAATGTTATTTGATAGTCATATGCATACGCGCTTTTCTACTGATTCAAAAATGCTTATTGATGAGGCTGTAGCTAGGGGGCGAGAACTCAATATTGGTATTACGATTACCGAGCATATGGATATAAACTATCCAGGGCCGCTGGCGTTTATGTTTGATGTTGATCAATATTTCGCTAAATATAAAAAATACCGCAGTGAAAGTGTGCTTCTCGGCATCGAGATCGGTATGCGCCAAGATTGTTTGGATGAAAATTGCCACTTGGTAGCAACCTATCCTTTTGACTATGTTATTGGATCAGTACATGTTGTTGATAATATTGATATTTATGTTCCTGCGTTTTATCAGGGGAGAAATAAACAAGACGTATATCGTCAGTATTTTGAAGCAATGCTCCAATGCGTAACATGCTATGATGAGATTCATAGTTTAGGACATATTGATTATATTGCCAGATATGCAGGCTTCGCTGATCCAGAAGTGTATTATAGTGAGTTCAGGGAGCATATTGATGAAATACTAATTGTGCTAGCTCGAAAAGGCAAAGCTCTGGAGATTAACACTAGACGTTTAGGCCGTAAGGAAACTATTGAAATTCTCATACCTCTTTATAAGCGCTTTTATGAAGTAGGGGGACGCTTGGTGACAATCGGTTCAGATGCCCATCGCGTTACTGAGATTGGTAGGGGCCTTGCTGAAGGAGTAGAGATTGCTGAGCGTTCGAAGCTTCAAGTGGTATATTTTAAGGATGGCCAGCCCCATTATGTGAAAAAATAAAAGAACTCACCTCCGACTAATTCAATAGAAGAGGTGAGTTCTTTTCTGGAGATTTTTTATTAAAATGCTGGTATGATAGCGCCTTGATATTTTTCGTTAATGAATTTTCTTACTTCTTCAGAAGTTAAAGCTTTGGTTAATTTTTGGATTTCAGGGCGGTTTTCATCCCCTTTGCGGATGACCAGGATATTTACATAGGGAGAATCTTTTTGTTCAATAAACAGAGCATCTTTAGTGGGGACTAATTTTGCTTCTAATGCATAGTTGGTGTTAATGACGGCAATGGTTACATCGTCTAGTACCCGTGGGAGTTGGGGTGCTTCTAATTCGTTAATTTGAATATTCTTAGCATTTGTTATAATATCATTTACTGTAGCATTCACGCCTACACCATCTTTCAGTGTGATGAGCCCAGCTTTTTCTAATAATGCGAGAGCGCGACCGCTATTGGTAGGATCATTAGGAATGGCCACTTTAGCACCTGTAGCAAGTTCGGTAAGGTTTTTGATTTTCTTTGAATAGATACCCATTGGTTCAATGTGCACTGCAGCAGTATATGTCAGTGGCAAATTGCGTTCTGTAGAGAATTTGGTAAGATAAGGAATGTGTTGGAAAAAATTAGCATCAAGTTCTTTTTCTGCTACTGCAATGTTCGGTGTTACGTAATCATTCATTTCAATAATTTGCAGATCAATACCTTCTTTAGCGAGCATTGGTTTAACCACAGCAAGAATTTCGGCATGAGGTATTGCCGTTGCGCCAACTTTTAATACAGTTTTACTTGCTTCTTTTGCAGGGGCAGTGCTTTGACCGCAACCGCTGACCAATAAGCCTAGAGTCAGTACCCCGATGATGACAAGTAATGATTTTTTCATTAAAAAAACCTCCAAGTTTTATTTTTTATTTAGGCGGCGAGCTAGATAGTCACCGGTTGATTGTACAATTTGTACTTGGCCAATTAGGATAATTACAGTAATGAGCATGATGTCAGCGCGGAAACGTTGGTAACCATAGCGAATGGCTAGATCGCCCAGTCCTCCGCCACCGATAGCACCTGCCATAGCTGAATAACCAATTAAGCTGATGATGGTCAATGTCAGCCCAAGGATAATTGCAGGTAGGGCTTCAGGAATAAGTACTTTCCTAATGATTTCCATGGGTGATGCACCCATGGCCTGAGCTGCTTCAATGACCCCATAATCGACTTCCTTGAGGGCTGATTCTACAATTCGAGCGACAAAAGGAATGGCAGCAATGCAGAGGGGGACAATAGCAGCGTTGGTACCAATTGATGTACCAACAAGCAGTCGAGTGAGGGGAATGATGGCGACCATTAAGATGATGAATGGCGTGGAACGAGTTGCATTAACAATAACTCCTAAGACTTTATTGATTGTTATATTCTCTAGAATATGCCTTTTATCAGTCGTCACCAAAACAATACCAAGGGGTATACCGATTAACGCTGAAATAAAGCTTGAAACAGCTACCATATAGGTGGTTTCCCAAAGGGATTTAAACAGCAATGCGAGCATTTCTGGGGACATAGCCAATCACCTCAATTCCGAGTTCTCGTGTTTGTAAATAACTAAGTGCTTGCTGTAGAGCGTTTTGCTCTCCTGATAATTCTACAAGTAATGTACCGAACAGTGTCGTTTGGATATGGTCAATATTACCGTGTAAAATGCTAGCATCGATATTGAAAAGGCGTACCATACTAGAGATAACTGGCTCTTCTGCCGAGTGGCCAATAAAAGACAGTCGTACAATGAGATTACTATTAGCAAGAGGCACCGCTGACAACGTAAGATTAGCAAAAAAATCAGGTAAATTATGATTGATAATCGAGCTGATAAATTCCTTGGTCGTTTTTTCCTTGGTTTGCGTGAAAACATCCAGTACTGGGCCTTGCTCGATAATCAGACCGCCTTCGATGACGGCAACGCGGTGGCAGATTTCTTTGATGACTTGCATCTCATGAGTAATTAGCACGATGGTAAGTCCGAATTCACGATTAATATTTTTTAATAATTCTAAGATGGATTTGGTGGTTTGGGGATCAAGAGCTGAAGTCGCTTCATCACATAAGAGTACTTTAGGGTGGTTTGCTAAGGATCTAGCGATACCAACCCGCTGTTTTTGTCCGCCGCTCAACTGGGCTGGGTATGCATCTTTTTTATCAAGGAGTCCTACCAGTTCAAGTAGATGCATCACTTCAGTATCAATTACTTGTTTACTGCATTTTGCTAGTTCTAGCGGGAAAGCAATATTTTGATAAACAGTGCGTGATGATAAGAGATTAAAATGTTGAAAAATCATGCCGATTTTCTTGCGCTCTTCACGTAATTGTTGTTCGCTAAGAGCTGTGAAATCTTGTTTATCAACTATCACAACGCCTTTCGTGGGGCGTTCTAGCATATTGATGCAACGAATCAGTGTACTTTTGCCAGCGCCACTTGTGCCAATAATCCCAAAAATTTCTCCCTGGGCCACTGTCAGATCTATGCCTTTTAAGGCATAAACGATCCCATTGGTGCTTTGATATGTTTTTTCAATATTTTGTAGTGTAATCAATGTAATGGCCTCCTTCACTTCGTGAATTAATAAAAATGAACGTTAAAAAGCTGCTTCACAACATGAAGCAGCATAATAAACTTAGTGCCCTTCATCTGCCAGGAGGTACTCCTGTGGAGTTGGCACCGTTTCACAACATGTGAATGGTTGCCGCAGTTTCATAGGGCCATTCCCTCAACTGCTCTTGATGAAAAAATATTCACTTGTTAGATTAGATAATAACACAGCATTGCAAAAGTGTCAATAATCGACTCGCTCAGCTGAAAATTTACAGCATTAGAAAATACAACATTTTCTAATACTAAGTAAGGGCAACTAAAGCTTTCTTTACAAATTATAAAAGATGATGTTATAATTTAATCAAGTAAAGATGGAAAGTGATGAAGTAAAAGGAGAATCATAATATTATGGCTACAAATCCCAAGTTAAAGGGTGAACTGGCTGATCGACTCTTTCAGGGCATTTTGCTGTTAGAGAATCAAGAAGAGTGTTATCAGTTTTTTGAAGATATTTGCACAATCAGTGAATTGAAATCTCTTGCCCAGCGATTAGATGTAGCCTTTATGCTTAAACAAGGGCATACATATGATGATATTGTAGCGAAAACTGGGGCAAGTACTGCGACAATTAGCCGGGTGAAGCGCAGTTTGAATTATGGTGCTGATGGGTATAAACTTATTTTAGAGCGAATTGAGAGTCAAAATGAGCAAGCTAAATCGACTACCAAAGCCGATGAAGTTTAAATAAAAAATAGTAGCAATGGAGTGTGGAAGTTATGGGTCAACATGAATTTGTACCGCAAACTCCTTATGGAACAAGAGATTTCTTGCCTAAGGAAGCCAGCCGAAAAAGGGCAGTAGAAGGGGCTTTGGCTCATTTGTTTGATTCTTGGGGATATGATGAAGTCATTACGCCTACGATGGAATATTTGGAGACCTTGGCTGTGGGGGCAGGCAATGACTTAGACCAGCATATGTTTAAGTTTTTTGATAAAAATAACCGTATTTTAGCCCTGCGTCCTGATATGACCACCCCTATGGCGCGGGTAGCAGCTACACGTCTTAAAGACTGCACTACGCCGATGAAGTTATTCTATTTGACAAATGTATTTCGTTATGAACAAGCCCAGACGGGTCGGCAATGTGAATTTTATCAGGCTGGGGTGGAACTGATGGGAGTATCGGGACCGACAGCTGATGCTGAGGTAATCGCCTTAGCGGTAGAAGCTATGCTAAAATCAGGCTTAAAACAATTTCAAATTGGCCTCGGGCAAGTTGATTTCATCAATGGTATTATGGCGCAAAGTGGGCTTTCCCCGGAACGGCAGCAACAGGTAAAACATGCGATGCTGACAAGAAATTTGGTAGGGGTGGACGAAATACTTGTCAATAGCGGATTGTCCCCAGAAGCGCAAAAGGTATTAAAGAATATTCCTCTACTCCATGGTAGGCAAGATATGCTAAAACAGGCCTATGGTATGGTAGCAAATGATACAAGTCATAAGGCTCTGGATAATTTGGCAGAAATATATCGTTTACTAGAAAGCTATGGAGTATCCCAATATGTAGATTTTGATTTAGGTATTATTCGTGATTTTGATTATTATACGGGTATGGTATTTGAAGGTTACACACCAGGGCTTGGCTTTCCCATATGCGGTGGTGGGCGATATGATACGATGCTCAGCTCATTTGGTATGAACTGTGGGGCGACTGGCTTTGCTTTGGGGATTGAACGCATGTTATTGGCCTTGGAACGTCAGGGGATTGCTAGTATATCTACTTCTAAAGATGTATATATGGGCTGGGGCAGTGATAAGCTAGTAATAGCCATTGCCAAAGGAGAAGAATTGCGAAAATCAGGCCAACGGGTGGAAATTGCTCTTATCCCCCAGACTCAGGCTGAAGCTGAGGCTAGCCAAAAGGATAAAGGCTATCGCACATTAGTCTATGTAGAGTAAATTAAATCATTCCTGTTATTGCTTTACGCTTGCTTGCAATGACATTTAGGTGGAGAAGGACATGTTTAACCGGGTAAAACAGGTAATTGCGGCATTGACGGCGAGCCTTACACCTGAAGATAAGGTTTTTGTAAGCCATAATTTAAATACTGCTGAGCAAAAGCTGTTTTGGGGGATGAATCTGCCAGATCAACGTCATGCTATTAATGTGGCACAAACAGCCTTGCAGTTGGCCCAGCATCAGCAGAAGATTGATATTAACTTGTTGGTCAAGTGTGCACTGCTACATGATGTGGGTAAAATCAAGGGTGATGTTAGCACGATTGATAAGATTATTACGGTCATGGGATACGCACTGTCACCTCGATGGGCAAAGCAGTGGGGGCGGCTAGGAAGAGGCAGTAAGCTTACTAATATTCGGCATGCTTTTTATATTTATTTTAATCATGCTAAGCGGAGTGCGGCCATGCTAAGCGACATTGGTACAGCACCACAAATTATTAAAATCGTTGCCAAACATCATAAAGCTCCAGCAGATTGTGATCCACTGGAGCTGGTACTACTACGTAAGTCTGACGATTTGCATTAGACGACTGAGGATACTTTTAGTATCCCTTGTCCTTATCAATGATATTTAACATTTCCTTATGTTGTATATATCTTGACAGATTATCGGCGAACAGTTTGATGGCTCTGTCAAGGTAGTTGGGAGATAAGGCCGCTAGATGAGGTGTGATAATAACATTTGGCATGTCCCATAGGGGAGAAATTTCAGATAATGGTTCATGTTCAAAAACGTCGAGACCAGCACCTTTGATGAGTCCTTCCTCCAGGGCCGTGATCAAATCATCGTGTTTAATAACACCGCCACGAGCAATGTTAATGAAATAGGCTGAAGACTTCATGGCGGCAAATTCTTTTATGGTAAATAAGTTTTTGGTTTCTTCCACCAAAGGTAGGGATATAATTACGAAATCAGAGATGGCTAGTAGTTCGTGAAGCTCATCTGGAGTATATAATTTATCCACAAAGAGTTCAGTGGTCATGGTTCGTTTACTGGCGACGACGTGCATGCCCATTCCTTTGGCTTTTTTTGCGATTTCTCGTCCAATACTGCCCAGACCGACGATGCCAATTGTCTTGTCATATATTTCCCCGACAGGAACACGTTTCCACTGTTTTTTAGCTTGCTGGCGGATGAAAACATTTAGCCCCCGGGTAAAAGCCAGCATCATGGCCAGAACATGTTCTGATACGGGAATACCATGAATTCCTCTAGAATTGGTCAACAGAGTATTGGCAGATTTAATTTCTGGGAAGATTAAATCTTCGACTCCTGCACTTAAAGCGTGAACCCATTTGAGTTTGAGTGCAATAGGGTATAGGGGGCGCAGATCCATTGTGCCCCAAGTTAATAAAATATCAGTATCGGCTATGTGTTCGGCGACTTTTTGTACATCGCATGAAATAATATTGCTGTCAGGTGCAACCGTCTTAATGGCCTTAATATGGCGGTCAGCCAGGCTGTTAGTGACAAGGATATTTAATGCAGTCATTGTGAGACACCCCTTTTTTAGTTTGTAAATAATAGACAATAATACTATTTATAAGGGCTATTTTATTATTCTGCCAACTACTTCTACATATACACCCCAAAATCCTACATTTTCATTGACGAATATTTTAAGTAGTGTTAATATATTTATATATTAACACTTTAAATAACTAAAGGATTATAGGAGGGCATTCATGACTTCAAGTGACATGGATTATCTTACGATAGCATTGCCTAAAGGCAAAGTGTTTGGTAAATCAGTTGAAATGTTAGCAAAAATCGGTTATACAGCTGAAAACTTGACGGAAAACTCTCGTAAATTAATAATTACCAATGAGGAGCAAAAGTTGCGATTTATTATTACCAAGACCGCGGATTTACCTACTTATGTTGAGTATGGAGCGGCTGATATTGGTATCATTGGCAAAGATGTATTAATGGAAGAAAGTAAAGATGTGTATGAACTACTCGATTTGAAATTTGCTCTTTGCCGGCTGATGGTGGCTGTGCCGGAGGCATTGATACAAGAAAAATTAAGTGATTATGCCCATATGCGAGTAGCAACCAAATATCCTCATATTGCAGAACGATTTTTTCACAGCATGGGTATGCAGATGGAATTTATTAAATTAAACGGGTCTATTGAACTAGCGCCCATGGTAGGTTTAGCTGAAATTATTGTGGATATCGTGGAAACGGGTAGTACACTCAGGGCTAATAAATTGGTGGAAGTAGCCAATATTGAAGTGGCGACTGCCCGCTTTATTGCCAATCGGGTCAGTTTTAAAATGAAATTTGATCGTATTCATAAAATGACAGAAGAGCTAAAAGCGTTGCTGGAAAGTGAGGCGTAACAGTGAAAGTTATCTATGCAAAGGATCTATCATCCCAGGAAATGATAGAACTGCTGAAAAAGCCAGCTTTTGACCAAGTGGTCCTAGGAGAAGGGGCTAAGGCTCATATTGCCAAAGTGTTTGGTAGTGAGCTGACTGCTGTGCAGGTTGTGGAGAAAATTGTTAATGATGTACGTGTCCACGGTGATGAGGCTGTTTTTCGCTATACCAGCGCTATTGATGGCGTAAGTCTGGCAGCTGATACCATCGAAGTCACTGCTGAAGAGTTTGCTACGGCAAGGGGACAAGTCGATGAGCAGGTGTTAGGCGCAATACGCCAAGCCATTGCCAATGTGAAATCTTTTCATATAGAGCAACTTCCTAAAACCTGGCTGACCTATCGTGAACATGGATCAATGCTCGGACAAAGCTGCATTCCACTAGAACGTGTAGGCATCTATGTACCTGGGGGAACGGCGGCTTATCCCTCATCAGTCATTATGAATGCGGTGCCAGCTACTGTTGCAGGGGTTAAGGAAATTATCATGGTAGTGCCACCAGCCAAGGATGGTAGTGTCAATCCCTATGTACTGACAGCCGCTCGGGAGGCTGGTGTGACGCGGATTTTTAAAGTGGGTGGGGCTCAGGCTGTTGCCGCTTTGGCCTTTGGCACCAAGCTGATTCCCCAGGTGGATAAAATAACGGGACCTGGTAATATCTTTGTGACATTGGCAAAAAAAGCTGTATATGGACATTGTGGTATTGATATGCTAGCAGGTCCTAGTGAAATTTTAATTGTAGCTGATGATGCAGCTGACCCCTCCTATATTGCCGCAGATATGCTCAGCCAAGCTGAGCATGATGTACTCTCTTCTAGTATTTTAGTCACAGATAGTAAGGAACTTGCGAAGCTGGTAGTCACTGAGATTGACAAGCAATTGGCTCAGCTGCCTCGCAAGGAAATTGCCCAGGCGGCCCTAGAACGCAATGGTTTAATTATCATTGTGGAAGATATTATGGAGGCTATGAAACTCGCTAATCGATCCGCACCGGAGCATTTGGAAATATTAACCCAGCAGCCCTTTGCCTTATTGCCCTATGTGCGCAATGCGGGCGCAGTATTTTTAGGACCTTATTCCCCAGAACCCTTGGGCGATTATCTGGCAGGACCCAACCATATATTACCCACAGGGGGAACAGCACGTTTTTACTCAGTGCTTAACGTAGAAACCTTTATGAAAAAAACCAGTATTATTGCCTACACCAAAGAAGCCCTGACAGTAGTGTCTAGCCAAGTGATTGCACTAGCAGAGTCTGAAGGGCTCACGGCCCATGCAAATGCTATTAGAGTGAGGGGAAAACAATGATATTTGACTACAGGCCCGGCCTAGAAAAAATCAAGCCCTACTGCGTCGAAGAAAAAGACTGGGATATCAAACTAGATGCCAATGAAAGTCCTAATAATTTGCCACCCTTAGTCCGTGAACGAGTGATGAATCGATTAGAATATTTGGCATTTAATCGTTATCCTGAAATGGGTATGCGAGATCTGCGCACTCAAATCGCTGAAAGTTTTAATATGAACATTCAAAATGTGCAAATTGGTAATGGTTCTAGTGAAATTATAATGGCCTTATGTCAGGTTTTTGGTGGGCCAGGACGGAGTATTGTTTTTCCCGTACCATCTTTTTCCATGTATGCTGTGTATGCCCAAGTGACTGATAGTTTTCCCGTTCCTGTACAACTGGGCGCAGATTATTCGATTTCACGCGATAAAGTCCTCCAGGCAGCAGAGCAGTCGGATGCCAAACTGATTATTTTATGCAATCCTAATAATCCTACAGGCACTGTTATCTCTCATGAAGACATTGAATATATAGTGAGTCAGGCAAAATGCCCGGTTCTGGTTGATGAAGCTTATTTTGAATTTTACGGTCAGTCGGCAGTAGACTTGATGGCGAGTTATGATAATGTCATTATCGCCCGGACGTTCTCCAAGGCTTATGGTTTGGCTGCTGCCCGTGTAGGTTATGTACTAGCAAATGCTGGTATTATCGCCATGTTAGAGCGAGTACTCATGCCATATCATATTAATGCATTATCCCTGGCCACTGCTGAAATTTTGTATCAAATGCGTGATGAATTTATGCCAGGTCTTGAACAAATAGTCGCTGAGCGCAAGCGTTTGGCAGGTTCACTAGAAGGGATTGCTGGCATTAAGGTATATCCATCAGAAACCAACTTTGTTTTAATAAAAACAGCAAAGTCTAAGCAGCTTAGCGCTTATTTATCCGCGAAAAATATTGGCATTCGAGATTTTAGTGCAGCACCTGCTCTCATCAATTGTATTCGTTTTACAGTGGGATCGCCTCTAGAAAATGACGATCTACTGAAGAATATCCTAGCTTTTATGAAAGAAGGGACAGTATGATGCGTACCGCAAGCATAAAACGGCAGACGGCCGAAACCAATATTACAACCAGTATCGAGATTGATGGCACAGGTCACAGTGAAATTGCCACCGGGATCGGTTTTTTTGATCATATGCTAATCTTGTTTGCTAAACATGGTTTTTTTAATTTAAATCTCACTGTTGATGGTGATTTGCAGGTTGATGGACATCATACTGTGGAAGATACAGGTATCGTTTTAGGGCAGGCACTCGCACAGGCCTTAGGTGATAAAAGTGGTATTAAACGCTATGGTACTGCTTTTGTGCCTATGGATGAAGCCTTGGTTATGGTATCCCTAGATATTAGTGGTCGTCCCTTTTTGGCCTTCGATGTAGATATTAGTGCAACGAGAATCGGTAATTTTGATAGTGAACTGACAGAAGAATTCTTGCGGGCACTCTCGGTGCATGCTGGATTAACCCTGCATGTACGTCTGATGGCTGGGAAAAATGCTCATCATATTGTTGAAGGTGTATTTAAAGCTCTAGGGCGGGCCCTTGATGAAGCTACGAGGAAAGATGAACGCATTGTTGGAGTCATGTCGACGAAGGGCATGCTGTAAGGAGGGAATCATCATGATTGCAATTATTGATTATGGTATGGGCAATCTGTTTAGTGTAGAAAAAGCGTTTGTGAAACTGGGTGCAGAGGTAGTTGTTACTCGCTCGCCAGAAGTCATTTTGGCTGCTGATAAAGTTGTACTACCAGGTGTGGGAGCTTTTGGTGACTGCATGAGCAATCTTGTAGAGTACGGGCTTATTGATGTTATCCATGAAGTCATACATCGCGGTACACCATTTCTCGGTATTTGTGTAGGCTTGCAGATGCTATTTGATGGCAGTGAAGAAGATCCTGGTGTCAAAGGTCTGGGGATTTTGCCTGGCATGGTGCGCAAGATCATTGCTCCTGGCCTCAAAATTCCTCATATGGGCTGGAACAGTCTCGAATTTGTTAGTGACAGTCTACTGTTTGCCCAAATGCCAACTGAACCCTACGTATATTTTGTCCATAGTTATCATGCTGTACCAGAAGATGACAAACTGATTACAGCCGTTACTAACTATGGTGGGTCAGTGACTGCGGCTGTCGCGCGAGGAAATGTGCAGGCAGTACAGTTTCACCCAGAAAAATCTGGAACTGTCGGCCTATCAATGCTATCCAAGTTTAAGGAGATGAAAGTATGATTATTTTTCCAGCGATCGATATTAGGGGTGGCAAATGTGTACGGCTCACAGAAGGTCGTTTTGATCAAGAAACAATCTTTGCCGATCAGCCTGTAGATATGGCAGTGCGCTGGGCGAATGAAGGCGCAGAGTACCTGCATTTAGTAGATTTAGACGGGGCACTAGCGGGCAAACCTGTCAATATGGCGGCTATTACCGAAATTATAAAAGCAGTGAAGATTCCTGTCCAGCTAGGCGGCGGTATTCGCACCTTGGAGAATATTAAAGAGTGCTTAGAGGCTGGTGTACAGCGAGTTATTTTAGGTTCTATTGCCGTACGGGATCCTAAGCTTGTTGCGGCAGCTTGTGAGCAGTATGGTGATCGTATTGTAGTCGGCATTGATGCTCGTGATGGTCAGGCGGCAGTCGAAGGCTGGGGTGTGACAGGGGGAATTAGTGCTGAGGAACTCGCCAAGAGAATGGCTCAGGTAGGCGTCGCTCGCATTATTTATACTGATATATCCCGTGATGGCATGTTATCAGGCGTCAATGTGGCTGCCACAGCGTCCCTCGCTCAGGCGGCAGGGATCCCAGTCATCGCCTCAGGCGGAGTGAAAGATATGGCTGATATGTTGGCTATCAAGGCAGCGCAAAGTACTGGCATTGAAGGCGTAATTGTGGGTAAGGCCATTTATATGGGCACTCTAAACCTCGGGGATGCCCTCAAGCTGGCACGGGGAGAGTGAAGATATGCACACGAAACGTATTATTCCCTGTCTAGATGTGAAAGACGGGCGAGTGGTTAAGGGAACTAATTTTGTTGGTCTGCGAGATGCTGGCGATCCAGTAGAATTGGCATCGATTTATGACAAAGAATTAGCTGATGAATTAATATTCTTAGATATTACTGCCTCCTCTGATGAACGCAATACCATGGTGGAGATGGTAGAAAAAACAGCATCACAGATCTTTATTCCATTTACAGTCGGGGGCGGTATTCGCACAGTTGAAGATATTCGCAAAATGCTGAAAGCTGGGGCTGATAAAGTCTCTCTCAATACAGCGGCCATCAAAAATCCTGCTCTCATTGCTGAAGGTGCCAAACGCTATGGTAGCCAGTGTATTGTACTCGCTGTTGATGCGAGACGAACAGGGGTGGATAAATGGGAAGTCTATATTAACGGTGGACGTACCCCTACAGGACTTGATGTGCTGGAATGGGTTACACAGGCGACGAACCTTGGGGCAGGGGAAATACTATTGACGAGTATGGATAGTGATGGCGTGAAAGATGGTTACGATATCCCTCTGACCAGAGCTGTATCAGAAGCTGTTAATGTACCTGTCATTGCTTCTGGTGGTGCGGGAACACTTGAGCATTTTTATGATGTACTGGCCTTCGGCAAAGCCGATGCTGTACTGGCGGCTTCGGTGTTCCATTTTGGACAGTTTACTGTGGGGCAGGTAAAAGAATATCTGAAATCAAGAGGAATAGAGGTAAGAAGATGATAAATATTGATAATATAAAATTTGATGAAAAAGGTTTGATACCAGCGATTATCCAGCAGGTTGAAACAGGCACGGTACTCATGCTGGCCTATATGAATAAAGAGTCATTAAGTAAGACTGTGGAAACAGGGGTGACTTGGTTTTATAGCCGTAGTCGTCAGAGTTTGTGGCAAAAAGGGGAAACCTCAGGTCATGTACAAAAAGTCCAGGATATTCATTATGATTGTGATGCTGACACTCTGCTGATTAAAGTAGAGCAAACAGGCGCTGCCTGCCATGAAGGAACGTTGTCTTGCTTTAGTCGCAAATTGGGGCAGACTGATATTGAGGGTGAGCAACTTGTTGATCCCAGCACAGTATATGGTCAATCTTTATCGGGTGTCTTGCATGAACTCTATCATGTCATTAATGATCGTAAGCGTAATCCTAAAGAAGGGTCTTATACCACTTATCTGTTTGAAAAAGGTCAAGATAAAATACTGAAAAAAGTCGGGGAAGAAGCAGCAGAAACCATTATTGCTTCCAAAAATAATGATAAGAATGAGCTCATATCAGAAATGTCAGATCTATGGTACCATTGCTTAGTACTCCTTGCTAATCATGATGTGACTCCAAGCGAACTCATGGCAGAACTGCAAAAACGAAGAAAGTAGTGAGGTGTTAGCTATGTCGAAGTCTATTGGGCATGAGTTTATGGTGAAAACTCGTTATGGTAATTTGGAGCCCTCAGGTCAACAGCAACAATTGCCTCAGCCACCCTTAGAGGCCTTCTATGGTGGGACGGAAACAATCATTGATTTGCCCATGCCAGAAGAAATTCCAGCGATCAACATTGATTTTATGGCAGCTGTTGAACTCAGAACCAGTGTCCGTGATTATCAGAACATGCCAATCAGTTTACTAGAACTATCTTTCTTGTTATGGTGTACCCAAGGCGTCAAGCAAGTACTTGGCGATAAGGCTACCTTGCGAACCGTGCCATCAGCAGGTGCACGACATGCCTTTGAAACCTATCTACTCATTAATAATGTAGAAGGCATAAAGCCAGGATTATATCGCTTCCTAGCCCTTGAGCATAAGCTAGCCGAAGTGAATATGACAGACATTATTTCCGGGGAAATAAGCAATGCTTGCTTAGGCCAGAAAATTGTTTTAACCAGTGCAGTCACCTTCATTTGGGCCGTCGACGTAGCGCGCATGACTTGGCGATACGGAGAAAGAGGCTATCGTTATCTACATCTAGATGCCGGACATATTTGCCAGAATTTATACCTATCAGCCCAAGTCATCGGCTGCGGCGCATGCGCTATTGCTGCTTTTGATGATGAATTACTCAATAGTGCTGTGGGAATAGATGGCGAAGAACAGTTTGCGGTGTATGTGGGGACTGTGGGGAAAAGATAGAAAAAAGGGACTGTGATGAAATTGAAGTTTCAATACGGTCCCTTCTTATTTTTATAAAAGGAGGGAGACTGGTTTCGTGGTTGGATACTGTAAAGCCACCACTCTTAGAAACTAGGAGATCTATGATTGAACAAAAAAAAGCCATGATTTATCTTTTTCTTACAGCACTTCTATGGAGTGCAGGTGGTGTATTAATAAAACTAGTGGATTGGCATCCGATGGCGATTGCTGGTGGACGCAGTTTGATTGCGGCGATTGTTATTTGGGTGATTTTCCGAAAAGAAAACCTTTCTTTTTCTAAAACACAGTGGATCGGCGCCATCGCCTACTGCAGCTGCGTCAGCTGCTTTGTGCTAGCGACCAAAATGACCACCGCAGCCAATGCTATTTTACTGCAATATACGGCTCCCATATTTGTAGCCCTGCTAAGCAGTTGGCTTCTCAATGAAAAAACAACTCGTCGTGATTGGTTGACTATTTTCATTGTACTTAGTGGTATGATTTTTTTCTTTATTGATAAAGTGAGTGTTGGCAATATGCTTGGTAATCTCATCGCCGTTTTGGCCGGCATTAGCTTTGCGCTATTTATTGTCTATATGCGTATGCAAAAAGATGCTTCACCTTATGGATCAGTGCTCATTGGAAATGTACTGACCTTTCTGATCAGCCTTTCATTTTGGTCTAATGTTTCATTAAATTATACTAATTTACTAGGCATATTGTCACTGGGAATTCTCCAGTTAGGGCTTGCCTATGCTCTATATTCTTATGCCATACGTCATGTTCCAGCCCTTAAAGCCACCCTGATCACCTCTGTTGAACCAATTCTAAATCCCCTCTGGGTCTTTTTATTGATCGGTGAACAACCAGGCTTTTACGCTATGATTGGTGGCGTTATTATCATGGCAGCTCTTATCCTCCGCTACTGGAAGGGGGACTCTATCATCACTAAATCTAAAGCATAGAATGTATGTTAAGGGGCCTGTCCCCTTGACAGAATTGAAGTCAATCGACTAATTTTGAAAAGTATGGTATAATGAATGACAGTCAGTCAGTCATTATATGATAGGCATCAATTATTATTAAATAAGAGAAAGTTGTGAAAAATTTGGATAATAAAAAAAGTCGTTTACTTCATGCTGCGAAAGAAGTTTTTGCTGAAAAAGGTTTGGAGAAGGCTACTATTTCTGAAATAGTGAAAAAAGCTGGTATGGCGCAAGGAACATTTTACTTATATTTCTCTTCGAAAAAAGCTTTGATTCCCGCTCTTGCCAATGATTTGTTGCAAACAATGTTGTGCGAAATGCAAAAGGAGCAGGTAAGTTCTATTGATGTTTGGGATATCTTTCATAAAATAATTACAGTAACCTTTCGGGTTACAAACTCTTATAAAGAAGTATTATCTCTTTGCTATTCTGGACTCGCTATTGAAAATACACTTAGCGAGTGGGAGCGAATTTACAATCCATACTATTCCTGGCTGGCAGAAATTATTACATATGGTATCGGACAAGGAGCCATCCGCCCCGATATCGAACCGATGGTGGTAGCCAAAATGATAATTGGGTTGGTAGAGAGTTCGGCGGAACAGATGTACTTATTTAATAAACTGGATAAACCCCTTTCTGAGCAACAAGAACAATTATTCTCTTTTATTCATCATGCGTTAGAGCAACGATGAATTTTCTTCAATGAAAAATGACTGACCGTCATTCATTAAATAAAAAACGATAGAGGAGTGGACAATATGAGGTGAACTCTTGTTTTAGCAGCCGTCATTTTAGAAATCATGTGGGTATCGATGCTTAAATATGCTGAGTCAGTAGGAATGTGGATGCTGGTATTTGTTTTGGTTGCTGGAAGCTTTTTGCTGCTGATACAAGCCTATAAGGTTATTCCAGTAGGTATTGCTTATTCTGTATTCGTTGGTCTGGGAACAGTAGGAACCTATGCTGTTAGCGTACTATTTCTAGGAGAAGCCATTTCAAAATGGCAAATTATGTTCTTAGGTATATTACTGATTGGGATCATTGGTCTTAAATTTACAACAAAGGAGGAACAGGAATAATGGCTTGGATTTTTATTTTACTTGCAGGTCTTGAAGAAGTTATTAGCGTAATTGCCATGAAGTATATTGATGGACTAAAAAGCAAGAAACCAATTGCCGTGATGGTTATTGGCTTCTTTGCTAGCTTTTACTTATTATCACAAGCTATGCAAGAAATTCCTGCGGGTATTGCTTATGCTGTCTGGTCTGGGATAGGAACAATTGGTATTTCAATTGTTGGTATTTTACGATTTAAAGAGAAAATGAATGTCAAACAAGTAGCTTTTCTAAGTTTAATTTTAGTGGGGGTATTCGGATTACAACTTTCCATATAATATTATGTGGAAAGTTGATGAATTTGGCAGGATAAACAATCCAGTATAAAGAAATAAAGAGCCATAATTCCTTTTTGAGGGAATTATGGCTTTATTAACACACTGCTTATTAGAGGGCTATTGGAGGCGTGGGATGAAAGTATTTGTATGGCGACATAATCGGAAATTTAATAGTTGGAGCATGATCAATGAGCCCAACGTGCATCAAGACTTATATACGGACGCGATTGCTGTTGTGGTCGCAGCAACAGTGGATGAGGCTCGGGCGGTACTAGCCCAGGAACGTGGGTGGATACCAGAAGAACTAAAACGGCTCGAGCCGGAAGTCTATGAGTTGGATAAGCCGAAAGTGTTGCTGCAAGTGGTACAGGGCAGTTGATTTATCAACATACTGGCTAGTATAGAACACTGAGGATATGTTGGACAGATATGAGACTTACTTATAAAATAAAAGACAGGAGGATATAAAATGTATAAAAATTCAATGAAAGAAAAGATGTACAGGCGTGAGCCAGTATCGGGCTGTATGATCCAGGGTTTTCATTCGGCACTTGTCGAGATATGCGGTCTTGCTGGCTTTGATTTTATTTTTATTGATGCGGAGCATGGATCACTTTCACCAAAGGATTGCGAGGAACTTGTGAGAGCGGCGGAAACTCGTCATACCGTGCCATTAATTCGGGTGCCCAATTCTGAACCCGATACCATATTGCGCTTTATGGATATCGGAGCGATGGGTATTATACTACCAGGGGTTTCGACTAAGGAAGAAGCTGAGAAGGCAGTCCGTGCAGTAAAATACTATCCCCAGGGTAACCGCGGACTTAATGCAGTAAGGGCATCTGATTATGGGATGACAAAGCCGCTATCGGAGTATATCGTTGACGCCAATCAAGAAACAATTGTTCTTGCGATCATTGAAAATACTACTGCAATAGCAAACCTAGCTGAGATTCTCTCCGTTGATGGACTTGATGGCGTTATCCTTGGTACCTCAGATCTCTCACAATCTCTTGGAGTACCTGGGCAAGGGAAACACCCAAAAGTACAAGAAGCATATCATCTGTTTGTGAAGGAAGGTTTAAAGGCAGGTAAACCGATAGGTACTGTGGTGAGGCCAGGGGAAACTGTGCAAGGGTATCTTGATGCTGGTTTGTCAATTCTGATAACGAGTGCATATTCTCTGTTTGGTAACGAAGCTAAGCGTTTCGTGGGCCAATTTAAATAAAAGCAGTGCACGGGCTTAGGTAACGGTTGAACTGGGATAGTATGTGACAAACCAATACCGATATGATATAGTAACAAATAAGTATGAAAAGCAATGGAGCTCAAGGACGAATCATCCTTGGGCTCATTGTATTATATGAGGATAGCATTGACAGTCCCATAGGTAAGGAGTGAAAAAGATATGTCAAAATACTGGATTTGGTTTTTACTGGTGATTTGTAATCTATTTTGGGCGGGTAATTATGTTTTTGGGAAGTATGTTATTGTAGAGGTGACACCACTTTGGATTACTTTTTCCCGGTGGACTTTGGCTATCATTTTTTTATTTCCCATTGCTCACTATCTTGAAAAACCTGTATGGAGTAAGGCGAAAAAAGATTGGTTTTTACTGCTCTGTATGGGCCTACTAGGGGTTATCGGTTATAATATATTTCTTTATTCAGCTTTAGGATACACAACACCAACGAATGCTGCCCTGGTGAGTGCTTTGAATCCTGGCATCCTCGTCATTTTCTCCATATTCTTGTATAGAGAACATATTTCTATCTTGCAGACGTTGGGATTGATTGTTTCTCTCGTAGGTGCTTTAGTGGTATTAACCAATGGTGAAATACAGCGCTTGCTGGAGTTGCAGTTTAACCGAGGAGATTTATTGATGGTGGGGGCAGTTATCATATGGACTTTATATACACTGATAGCGAGAAAAATATCCACTCCACCGATTACAGCCACAGCTATCTCTACAGGGATTGCGGTGCTACTTATGGCTCCATTTGCATATAGTCAGGGTATTAATACGGGAGAGATTGGACCACTCGCCATTACAGGTATTCTTTACATGGTACTATTTCCATCTGTAGGTTCTTTTGTTTTTTGGAATCTGGCGGTGCAGAGGATTGGAGTGAGTAAGGCCGGTGTGTTTTTAAATTTAATTCCCGTGTTTACAGCTATTATCAGTGGTATCTTGGGAGAAAGAGTCACTGGAGCACAGGGTATTGGAGGATTGCTAGTGTTTTGCGGTGTATACTTAACAACTGGTATGTTAGAGCAGAGTCTAAATATCGGCAATAGGAGCAACAAAGAGAAGCCTACTAATAGTGCACAAACGAGCTCCGCGTGCTGCCAAGAAAAATAGCTTTTATTTATTCTTCAATAGGCCTCACTTTGTGATCAGTCTTTTTATAGTTATACCTGTATTTGTTATTTTTACATCAACATTTATATTTACCGGTATATCAGGAAAAACATCGTCCCATTTTGCCTCATATTCGTTTTGCCACAATTTTGGATCTTTCCTAAACAAAGCGAAGCCAAACCCAAATATATCTGATTTCAATTCCTTTTGTCCTTTCTGTAATGCAGCATCAATATCTGAGCGGATAATGTCTGAGAGCATCTGCTCTGCACTACTTACTTCTTCCGAAGATAAAAAATCTGCCCCCTTATTTCTGTAGTATTTTCTCAAATCAGCATTTACCTTGACATTTACATAGATAATCGGCTTATCATTAACCATTTGGACTTTTATTTTACCAGTTGCTTCAGTCACGCTATAATATAACATATCTTCAGTACTGGCTTCGCCTGCTTTTTCAGAGGTTGTGAAAGGAGTCTGCTTCTTGTTTGTAATCCAACCCAAGCCCCGACTTTCCTTTTCTTCCAGCCATCCCACAAATTTTTCTCCTTTAAAGACGGCCATTCCTGCTATCCTTTGGGTCCCTATACGTTCTTCATTAAATTTTAGCTTGCTTTGGGTACCGCCCTTAGCTTCCTCTTTTTCTGATTTTGCAGCGATACTAATGACCCGTGGTGCCGTTGCTTCCCAACCAGCAATGGCCAGCATCTGTGTAAAATCGATTAATGTAACAGGATATGCAGCACCTGTATTCTTGGCTAAGTGAATCAAATCATAGAGATCTAAACCGGAGGAGATATGGCTCGGGTCAACGGTTTTGAGCACATCCTCCGCCTTGCCAGATGAAATTACAATATAAGTAGAGCTGTGCACGCTTGGTGTACGATTGAATTCATCTATAATTTCCATTAAATTGTATTTTGCTGCATCTTCACCAAGAATAATGACTTTTAAATAGCCGTAAAACAGTTTTTTTGGAACGGCCTCTTGGAGCTTTATAAACGCACCAAGCAAGGTTGTATCGGTCGCAGAATGGACAATCCACTGTGACCCTGCTGTAGCTCCAGAGCTTTCCGACGAGCCACTTTTTCCTTTTTTAATGGAAGGATACTGAATGGATATTGTTATTTCATGTGATTCATTATTGTAATCCATCCCTAGCCCAACAATCTGTGCTAGATCTTCATATTCAACATAATCCCAGCATCCGGACAGGATCAGGGATAGTATAATCAGCAAAGTTACTAGCAACATTCTTTTTTTCATTTCGGAATACTTCCCGTTCTTTTTCTAATGATCATAACGCTAATCGAAGTAAGCAATAATATACATGCGGAAAAAGGTAAGACAATATAGCTTCCTAATAAGACTGCAAGCTGATAAGCCTTATTGTATGAGTTTAGCTATATTGACGGTACTAATATTGCCAACGCTGTTAAAAACAGTAGCAATCTAGGGTTCCAGTTGTTGAACATTTTTTTTGCAGTTGTCCATGCACAATATAGACAACATGAAGTTTTGCCAATAGCAATAAACTGATAAGTGCCAAAAATAAATACTTCTAACCCACGTACGAATTCTTCTACTTGTATAATCTTTGCCGCGTTAACCCCACCAAAGGCTATATTCTTTGCCATCTCTGGACTCAGCATCATGATGATAACCAGGATGGCAGCAGGAAAAACGATCGCAAAAAATACCAATCCCTTTACAACCCACATATAGTGCTTCCCAGAATCGGGTATAAAGCCTACAAGTACCATTAGTAGTAGTAGACTTTCAGATGCAGCTCCCGTTATAAATAGGACTCCCTTTATAAATCCAAGCAATGAAGTATCAAAGATAGGAATAATATATTCAATATGGATATATTTAGGGAAAGCAAAGATGAAACTAACAAAGAAATTCATAAGACCAAGGATAGTCACTACTTCAACCGCTCTTGCAAAAGTCTTAATTCCGCTGCTTATATACATTGCAGCGATTAACACCAAGAACAGCATAATAATCCAAATTGGCGTGTATTTATTAAAAAAAGTCTTAATCAATTCGGCAAACATGTTCAGCATGGTAACAGCTACTGCAATATTTATTAATATATATATGATACTAACAACTGTGCAGGTCATTTTACCCAAACCTGCTTCGAGGATATCAAAAATCGTACTTCCCGGATAATTTCTTCCCAAATATAAAATCCATACGGCAAAAGGTATTACCAGTAAAATACCGATGAAAGTTGCAACCCAGGCCGCTCTATCTACATCATTATCAATCCAGGTATGACTGTAGACAATATTCCCTAATGTAGCCATAAAAACAAGAAAAATAACCTGCTCTTGTGTAAGTTTGATATTTTCCTGCATAAATTACTCTCCGTCCTGTTTCCCTTTTGTATGTATAATACCCCCATTGCCCATTCTCATACGGTTAAAAGGAGCTAGTAGCTTTAAACGCTTATTCAAACCGCCCAAACGTATGAAGGTATCCTTCACAACTTCAAGTTCGAAGGGGACTAACGGATAAAGGTATGGAACCCCAAAAGACTCTAAAGATGCCAAATGCCATAATATAATAGCAATACCGTTGATTAAGCCAAGCATTCCAAAAATACCAGCCAGTACAATAAAAAAATAATTAACAAGCCTTGATGTATAGACCATTGTAGTTGTTGATATAGCAAAGGATGATATTTCAGAAACAGCGATGATGATAATGAAGAAGCACTTACATAACCTGCAGAGACGGTAGCCTGTCCGATAACTACAGCCGCGATGGCTCCGACAAAGTAGCCTACCGACCCCGGGATACGTAGTGATGCTTCACGAATCACTGTAATACCAATTGTCATCAAGATCAGCTCCACCACCGTTGGAAAGGGTACACCTTCGCGCCCAGTTGCGATGGTTAAATCTAGGGATTGAGGTACTATGATTTGGTTATAGGATACAAAGGATATGTATAAAGGAGATATATGAATCAGAAACAAAAAAAGCTCCATAACGAATCAGCCTTAAATAAGAGGCAGACGTACTTCGCTCCGCGTAATCATCCATGGTTTTGAAATTGTCCCATATTGATGTAGGAGCAAAAAAAGCAAAGGGGCTATTGCCACAAAGCACGGCAAATTTCCCGTCTGTTAGATTTTTTGTTATAACATCCGGACGCTGAGTCTGCCTGTATTGGGGGAATAGGGACAGGGGTGTGTCTTCTATTAGCTCTGCCAAAATACCGATACCGTCAACATTATCTATATCTATTTTGTTAATGCGGCGTCGAGCTTCTTCAATAATGTTAGCATCTGCGATACCCTCAATCCATAACAGTTTTAGTCTTGTATGGGAGAGTACTCCTACTGTAAGTGTTTCGAAGCGTAGGTCAGGCGTTGGCAGTCTTTTAATAATCATGCCACAATTTGCATCTAGATCTTCAATGAAGGACTCCATGCTTGACAGCACGGTACCTTCATTTTCAGGTTTTTCTATTGAGCGGCTTATTATCTTGCGGCTGCCAATAAGAAGAGCTGTATTTGTGCCATTGATAAAAAGCACCGTATCTCCATTTAAGAGGCTTTCTACAACCTGCTTCATCTCGCTGGTTTCCTGAATCTTGGATGCAGATAGGAATGTTGACTTTATCAACATGGATATCATATCAAAATTGGTATTAACATCAACTTTCCCCTTAAGAAGAGGTCTTAGTACTTGGTTGCTAATGAGCTCCTTATCGGTGATACTTTGGATATAAGCCACCCCAGCTTGTACTTTACCTTCGAGAATATCATATTTTCCTTGAATCAGATCTATGCCATTTCCAAGAAGGCTAGTTAAGAAACCAAAATTTTCATCAACCGTTGAAAAAACATTCCTTACTTGCACTTGAGATGGTAGCTCGGAGGAGCCTTTTTCTGCATTGTCATTTTTTGTGGGGCTGTGCGGACGTAATTGTCCAATCAGCATCTCCATATTGTTAGCTACTTTAATACTAGTGTCAATCATTATTCGCAACTCTTGCAGTTGCTGACAGACTATATTTTTATTACTCATTGCGATAATCCTAGTGGCCTTTCATAGAATACCTGCCATCTTCTAGTATTTACTATTTTGCAAAAAAATATCACACTCCAAAGGGCTAATTCATACGAACTGTAGTAAAATCTAAAATGCAACGAACCTCCATGAAGGTTAGTTGCATTTTTTTTAAGTATTTTACCCCAGTGTGCTGGAAAGACTAAAGAGGACTTCTACAACTTGTGAGAGGAGCTCAGCATGGATAGTGTATTACGTATTGGAATTGATGTTGGATCAACAACTATAAAGATGATTGTTCTCGATGAACATGGCAATATCATATTTAATCAATATTTACGGCACTCATCCGATATAAAAAACGCCTTAAGTCTAATCTTCACGAGAACTCACTCTCTCTTGCAAAAGAAACTTTTATCTGTTACAATTACCGGTTCCTCAGGCATCGGCTTATCAAGCCACTTAAAACTTCCTTTCGTACAAGAAGTAATCGCTTCCACCTACGCAATAAAGCACCTAATTCCTACCACCGATACAGTCATTGAGCTTGGTGGCGAGGATGCCAAAATCATTTATTTGGGCTCCAATATGGAACATCGTATGAACAGTGCTTGTGCCGGAGGAACAGGAGCATTCATTGACCAAATGTCCGTTCTCTTGCATACAGACCCAGCCGGATTGAACAAGCTTGCCCAAGGCTATAAGACCCTCTATCCCATTGCATCAAGATGCGGCGTGTTTGCTAAAACGGACATCCAGGCCCTCCTTAATGAAGGTATCGCCCAAGAAGATATTGCGGCCTCCATTCTACAGGCGATTGTTAATCAGACGATCTGCGGTCTGGCCCAGAGCAGGCCCATAACTGGCAAAGTAGCCTTCTTAGGCGGACCACTGCATTTTATGCCAGCACTTAGGCAAAGATTTATTGAAACGCTAAATTTGCAGAATGCACAAATTATCAGCCCTGAACAGTCCCATTATTTCGCAGCTATCGGCGCCGCTCTCACACAACAGCGAACGACGGTATCCTATGATTGCTTGCAGGCAAAAATACTAAATTTTTTAGAATCTAAGCATCTAAGCATCGCTAAACTTGAACCGCTTTTTGCCACAGAAGACCAATACGAAAAGTTTAAAGTGCGACATAATAAAAACGTTGTAAAAAAAAACGACTTATCAAGCTACTGCGGCAAAGCTTATCTGGGAATCGACGTAGGTTCCACAACCACAAAGCTAGCACTCCTCAGCGAGGGCGGCAGTTTACTTTATTCCCACTATTCCAGCAATAAAGGAGCTCCTCTAGGCACCGTAATTACAGCACTAAGAGATCTGTACAAAGAAGTACATGACAATGTCATAATAGCCAATTCCGCAGTAACCGGTTATGGTGAGCGACTGATCAAAGAGGCCCTTAAAATTGACATTGGAGAAGTTGAGACAATTGCTCACTTTAAAGCGGCCAATTGCTTTCTTCCAGGCGTAGACTTTGTATTAGATATTGGCGGACAAGATATGAAGTGCTTTTTTGTAAGAAATGGCGTCATTGATTCCATTATGTTGAACGAAGCCTGCTCATCAGGGTGCGGTTCATTTATTGAGACCTTCGCCCAATCTCTCGACATGAATGTTGAAACCTTTGCTAATCTAGGGCTTACGGCCAGAGGTCTGGTGGATCTTGGTAGTCGGTGTACTGTTTTCATGAACTCAAAAGTAAAACAAGCCCAAAATGAAGGCGCAACTGTCAGCGATTTATCTGCTGGTATATCTGTCGCCATTATAAAAAACGCCCTGTTTAAAGTAATCCGTTTAAAAAGCCCCTCCGACTTAGGACAAAAGATAGTCGTTCAAGGCGGCACTTTTTATAACGATGCGGTACTCAGAGCATTAGAAAAAACGATCGGACGGGAAGTCGTGTGCCCTGATATCGCAGGCTTAATGGGCGCCTATGGCGCAGCCCTAATAGCGCGCGAACGCTGTGACAGCGTTCATAAATCGACCCTTATAAGTAGTAATGAGCTAAATGGATTTGAAGCACAAACCTCTAGTCACCGTTGCGGCATATGTGGCAATCATTGCTTAGTCACCACCCAAACCTTTTCCACCGGACAGTTTTTTCATTATGGGCACCGCTGTGAAAGAGGCACTGGCAGAGAAGCTGGGGACAATGATGTGCATAATATTTATGCTTTTAAATACAAGCGGGTTTTTAATTATAGTCCCTTGCCCGCTAAAGCCGCTCAACGCGGGACAATCGGTACCCCTCGTGTACTCAATATGTATGAAGATTATCCTTTTTGGTTTACTTTTTTTACAGAGCTAGGCTACAAGGTCATTTTATCCGGACATTCTTCTCGGCGACTGTATGAGTCTGGTATGGACACAGTACCTTCAGAATCCGTATGTTATCCTGCTAAATTAGTGCATGGCCATATTTTAGATCTCATACATAAAGGTGTTCATAAGATATTCTATCCTTGTATTACCTTAACGATTAAAGAAGATAATGCATCGGACAATTGCTATAATTGTCCCATAGTTTCTTCATATCCAGAAAACATAAAAGCTAATATGGACATTTTGCAAGGGCAAAGTGTTATTTTCTATCATCCATTTTTGCCCCTTGATAACCAGGCCAGAATGGTTAAAAGATTGCTGCAGGAGCTAGCAACGGAAAACCTACCAAAAGCGTCAGTTCATAAAGCCTACGCGGAACTAGCAAGGTACAAAGATGATGTCCGCAAAAAAGGCGAAGAAATTCTTGCCGACATTAACCTAAAAAATATAAAGGGAATTGTATTAGCTGGGCGGCCTTACCATATTGATAGGGAAATTAACCATGGCATACCGGAACTGATACAAGCTTACGGCTTAGCAGTGTTGTCGGAAGACGCCGTAAGCCATATCGTTCAAGTTGAGCGGCCAATGCGGGTTGTTGACCAATGGACCTATCACTCCAGATTATACGCCTGCGCTGCCTATGTAGCCCAGCAGCCAAACCTAGAGCTAATCCAGCTTAATTCCTTCGGCTGCGGTCTTGACGCCATAACCATTGATGAGGTTCATGAAATACTTGCTGTCCATAATAAAATACACACGATTATTAAGTTAGATGAGATGAATAATTTGGGGGCCGCCCGAATACGCGTCCGTTCGTTAATTGCCGCAGTAAATGAAAGGAGCGGCTCTCTTGAGGCTGCCAATACTCTTTCCTATCAATACCACCGGGCAATATTCAGCCCTGAAATGAAAGGGCGGCATACCATCTTACTGCCGCAGATGTCACCGATTCATTCTCAATTTTTTGAAATTACCCTGAAAAAATTCGGTTACGCAGGAGTGGTAACTCCCATGGCAGATAAGGCGGCCATTGATATGGGACTCAGGTACGTACACAATGATGCCTGTTATCCGGTCATTATCATCGTCGGCCAAGTGCTGCAAGCATTAAAATCCGGTAACTATGATATAAACAATACTTCCGTGATTATGACCCAAACCGGTGGCAGCTGCCGGGCAACCAATTATATTGCGCTCATCCGTAAAGCCCTGCAGGATGCCGAGTTTCCTCAGGTGCCGGTCATATCCCTATCTGCAGGCTTAGAGAAAAATCCAGGATTCAATTTTTCCCTCCCAATGCTGGATAATACCATTATGGGAATGCTGTACGGTGACTTGTTGATGCGCGTATTATACCGAATTAGGCCCTATGAAAAGGTACCTGGTTCGGCTAATCAGCTCTACGACTACTGGGCGCATAAATGCAAACAGGCACTATTTAACGGCAACAAATTCGCTTTTGGGGACAACGTTTTTGCTATCGTCAGGGACTTTGATAACTTCCCCATAGTCCAGGATACCATTAAACCTAAAGTAGCCGTCGTAGGCGAAATCTTTCTTAAATATCACCCCACAGCCAACAACCATATTATGAGTCTATTGGAAAGTGAAGGAGCTGAGGCTGTCGTATCGGACTTGACGGATTTCTTTCTATACTGTGCCTATGATAGAAATGTGAGCCATGAGTTGCTGGCTGGAAATTGGTACAGCATGATTTGCGGCACTATCTTCATCGAAGCTGTGAAATTATACCGCTCTAGTATGAGAAAAACGTTAACGGCAAGCAAGCATTTTCTGCCACCGTCTCCCATCAAAAAAATAGCCCGCCTTGCGGCCCAGCATTTATCGCTAGGCAACATGAGCGGGGAGGGATGGCTTCTGACTGGAGAGATGGTAGATCTAATTCAGCGCGGTGTATCCAATATCGTCTGTATCCAGCCGTTTGCCTGCCTGCCTAACCATATCACAGGAAAAGGCATGCTCAAAGAACTTAGACGGTGCTATCCTGGAGTCAACATTATATCGCTGGACTACGATCGAGGTGCTAGCGAAACCAACTTATTAAACCGCCTTAAACTTATGCTCTCCGTGGCCCATGATAAATGTTGAATGCTTTTGCTGTTATAGCAGTTGTAAAGTTGAAATGATGTTAACATTCACATGCTAACTAAGCGACTTACACAAATCTTTTAACAAAGATTTGTGTAAGTCGCTTATGGTGCGCTGCTTCACATTGCTGCTTTATAGATGTTTAGCATATCTTCCAAGGTACCTTGTCTGGGGTTGGTTAATGTGGCTATATCTTTTAAAGCGTTTTGAGCAAGAATAGCGAAATCAGTTTCCTGTACGCCCATCATCTTTAGGCCCTTGGGAATTCCAATATCATCAGCAAGTTTTCTAAATAATGTCGCAATCTTTTCAACAGCTTCAGGCTTACTCTTTGCTGTTACCCCCATAACTTCCGCAAGCCTTAGAATTCTATTTTCTGGGACAGCGGTGGAATTATACTCAAATACATGAGGAAGCAATATCGCCTCATAATCGCCATGAAGCTGATCATAAAACCCGCCCAACTGATGCCCAAGTGCGTGATTATACCCTAGCCCTGCGTTATTAAATGCCATGCCCCCCATTACACTAGCGTACATCATCTGTTCTCTTGCTTTTAGATCATGGCCATTCTCGTAGGTTCTTTTCAGATAATCAAAAATGAGTTTTACCGCCCCAAGCGCCAAAGAATCAGTAATGGGTGACGACTCGGTAGACATATAGGCTTCTATTGAATGTCCAAGTGCATCCATACCCGAAGTCGCTGTTATTTTTTCCGGCATGGTCACCGCCAACATGGGATCATTGACAGATATGAGCGGCGTAATATTGGGTGAGCCAATTATCATTTTTACTTTTCGCGATTCATCCGTTATAATTGCAAACATTGTTACTTCAGCCCCTGAGTAAGTAGTATTAATGGCAATGTGGGGTATAGACGGCTTGGTAATCTTGTTATATCCCTCATAATCGATGATTGAACCGCCGTTAGCAGCAACAGCCGCTATCCCTTTTGCACAGTCGTGATTTGTGCCCCCCCCGATAGATATGATTAAGCCGTATTCTCTGCTGAAGTCTAATAGCTGTGGGAAATAGGCTAATCCATCCTCAACAAAGGATACAGTTGCATTTGAATGCAGGACTCCATCAAATATATCATAAAAAATAAATAGGTTTTTCAAAATTTTTTCCACAGCTTCAACCCAGCCTAGGCGTATCATATTCTGATCAGTTACAATTAATACTTTGCTTAGTTTCCAGGATAATAATTCGTTGGTTAGATCCTTAATTGAGCCAGTACCGATGAGATTATCCTTAGGTATAAAAAAATTATGTGTATTTTCCATATCGTTAGTCCTCCCATTTTGCAATAATGTTTCTGTAGAAATTATGCCCATGTAGTGTAGAAGATATCCCACATAAAAGAATGGATGAAGAAAACAAAGTCGTGTTACCATATGCGAAATAATGTGAAGATTAATAACGTGAAAATTGACAAAAGTCATTTTATCGCTTATTATAGTTTGGTAATCAAACATTATATTATTCAAACTATTAGATAATCAAAGGAGTGGCGATGATGGATTCTCTAGATCAATTAACTCATGAATTAGTTACTTTTTTTAACGGTTTTTCTTCCTGGGAAAACTCAGTGATAAAAACCAGCGACTTAACTGTTTCGGAAGCCCACGCTATTGAAGTATTGGGTACGTATGGTCAAATGAATATGAAAAGCCTGGCGCAATACCTGGGGGTAACGACAGGTACTACTACGGTTACGGTTGATAAATTGGAAAAGAACGAATATGCCAGGCGGGGGTCTGTTAAGGAAGATAGGCGCGTCTATGTAATTACTTTAACTGAAAAAGGCCAGCAAGCCTTTGCCGAACATCATCAGTACCATCACAATTTAACCGAGCAAATCCTTTCGGTTCTTTCAAGTGAAGAAAACGAGCAATTACTAAAAATACTTAAAAAAATTAATGTGGAGGCTTTTTAGATATGGAGAATGATGAAAACTTTATTTTAAAGAATAAGGTTCATGAGACAAAACAAGCAGCAAAGCAAAGTGACTGCATGGAACATGAACATGGAGAAGGAAGTCATATACAAGACTATATCGTAATAGTCTCCACATCTTTTTTATTAAGTGGCTATTGGTTTGAATGGTTGCCAACGATTTTAGAAGTTAATACGGCTCTTATTGCAGCAATAATTGGTGGATTACCAATTATCATAGCAGCAGTTACTGCTATTTATAAGCGCGGGGATACCAAAGTAGGTTTACTGGTCAGTATCGCAATCATTGCTTCCATTGCCATTGGCGAATATTTTGCAGCTGCTGAAGTTGCTCTCATCATGACCATCGGAGAAATGTTGGAGCATATTACTTTAGAAAAATCAAACACTGCATTGAAAAAACTTGCGGCATTAGCTCCTTTAAAAGCCCGTATTATAGAGGACGGAACCGAACGAGAAATTGCCGCCGAATTGGTAAAGCTCGGCGATAAATTGCGAGTTAAACCAGGCGAAAAGATTCCGGTGGACGCAATGGTTATAGCGGGCTATGGGACAGTTGATCAGGCTACTATAACAGGGGAGTCTATTCCTATTGAATGTCGTACTGGAGCTAGCGTCTTTGGTGGAACGATCGTAACGATGGGGAGTATTGAAATTATAGCAACAAAGGTTGGTCCAGATACGGCTTTAGGTCATATCATTAAAATGGTTAAGGAAGCACAAGCCAGTAAGGCACCTAGTGCGCGTATTATTGATCGTTGGGCAAATTGGTTTGTACCATTAAGCTTGGCGACAGCGGTACTCGTCTATCTAGTGACGGGAGATATTGTACGAGGTGTAACGATTTTAATTGTATTCTGCCCTTGTGCCATGTTATTGAGTACTCCTACAGCTGTAGCAGCAGCTATTGGGGCTGCTGCGCGCCGCGGTATTTTGATAAAAGGGGGCGAGATATTAGAAAAGGTTGGTTCTCTAGACGCTATTTTGTTTGATAAAACAGGCACAATTACATTAGGAAAGCCGTCCATAAAAGACATTCGCTGCTATAATGGCTGGCATAGAAATGAGTTATTGGCAATCGCAGCTGGAATAGAAAAACGATCAGAGCACCACTTGGCAAAAGCAATCATTCAGGCGGCTGAAAAAGAGAATATATCTTTTATCGAGCCGACATATTGGGAACCTGTCATCGGGCAAGGCATAATGGCAGAAAAAGATGGTGATAGTTTCTTATTAGGCAATCGATTATTAATAGAAAATAAGCATGTAATCCTTACACAAGAACAACAGGAATATTGCCAAAAAAACCAAACAGCTGGTGGAACGGTTTTGTTCATCGCGGCCAATGGTGTTATGATAGGGATGATAACAATACAAGATCTCATACGCGAAGGCTCTAAAGATGCAATTGCGGCATTATATCATGAAAAAATCAAGAAAATAGTATTGTTGACTGGAGATGCGGTAGCAGTAGGAGAGGCCATTGGAGCGCAAGTTAATATTCCAATTGTACATGGTGATTTATTGCCAGCTGATAAAGTACAATATGTTGAAACCTATCAACGATCAGGTTTTAAGGTCGCAATGATCGGCGATGGAATAAACGATGCCCCAGCGCTCGCTAAGGCTGATATCGGCATTGCTATGGGATACTCGGGAACCGATATAGCTATTGAGGCAGCAGATATTGTCTTACTGTCTGATGATTTGAAAAAAATAACTGAAACTATACAGAAAAGTCGGAAAGCAATTTGTACTATTTGGCAAAATATTGTAGTAGCAAATGTAATTAATTTTGTCGCAATTATTTTGGCTGCCTTTGGTTTATTAGGACCCGTTGCAGCAGCAATTGTACACAATGTTGGAGCCATTATCGTTGTATTGAATTCCGCGCGTTTATTGCGAAATAAATGATCCCTTATAAAGCAACGAGGCATGGAAAAATATCGGTGATTTGTATTTTAAAAAGTGCATGACTCAATTATTTTTGCGGGAAATTGAAGCGTTATATGGAGGATGTATATGTTTAATATTGCGACTCTTTATCATTGGTTTCATAATTACTACTATAGTTTTTATTCTTCGGATCCTGAGATTATGAATATGGTTAAGCTTAAAGAAAGTCATAGCGTCAGGGTTGCTAAGAATGCCCGCGAGTTAGCGAAAAGCATTGGCCTGTCGGGTGAAAAAGCTGATCTGGCAGAAGTGATCGGACTCCTACATGACATCGCCAGAAGCGAGCAAGCTCATTTTAAGACATTTAATGACTTGATCTCTTTTGATCACGGTGATAGGGGAGTTCTAAGAATTGAAGAGGCAGGCATACTCGATACACTAGGCCGTGAAACTCAGGAAATCATTTTATTCTCGATTCAACATCATAACAAGATGACAGTACCCAGTGCTAGTATGAATAAAATGTTATTTGCAGATATCATTAGAGATGCAGATAAACTCGATATTTTCAGAATTCTGCCGCCTGTACGCGAAGAACATCATTACTCTTTGCCTTTAGTAGAATTACTAAGAAAGGGTAGAGTTCTTCCATACTCTGAGGTAAAGACAACAGCAGATAAAAGACTCATACGAATAGGCTGGTTTTACGACATTAATTACAAATGGACACTCACCCAATTAGTCAATGAAGGATACGCAGACGAGCTAGTAAGATCGTTGCCAGATACTCCTCCATTTAACGAGATAAAAGACGGTTTTAGAGCTTATATCACAGCGAAACTGTCTAAAAACTCATAGAGTCCAAGTATGTTGTGCCTGTTTTATCTATACGTTTTATCCATAGTATGCAACATTTTAAGGATACTGATTGTAGTTATTATTACAATTATAGCTACATCTGAATAGAATCAGGATAATAATCCACAGTACATTACTAGAAAAACAAAAATTCATATTGGATTTCTCCTTATCAATGCGATACAGTTCTTGACTCGCATTATCCGTGTGTTGACCACTGAATCACACCGCAAGCGATGCGGCGACCAGATGCTCCCGCAGGTTGGGTGCGGTAATCATCGGGATTTTCATGAATAACGATAGCTTTTCCAACGATGTCAGCGACTTCAAATTTATCAGTAAAAAAGCACATCCGAGCGTTACCGTGGTTGGAAAACAGCACTGGGAAATCGCCAGCATGATTGCCATGAGGCTGATCAGTAGGATTCCAATGACCGCCAGATTCCATGAAAGGGCTATTGGGGTCGCCTGCCAGGCAATTGCCATGTTCATGGATATGGAAGCCATGAGGACCAACGGGTGGTTTGTTTTCTTGGGCGGGCTGGTAGGGCGGAAGACCCGAAACATCAACGCATACTTCGACTCCCTTCGGTACATCTCTAAAGATAACCCTACCTGTGATTCCTGGAGTACTAACGTCACCCTTTAAATAGGCGATGGCTATATCGGGAGAATTTGGCCAACATACTTCAGCCAAGGAGCAATGCCAACATTGGCAGGAAGCAGAGAACATCTCATACATATATTTGTTTATCTCCTTTCGTTCAGCTAAAAAGCGGGATATGATGGTCGTTATGATTAGTATATGCTATGTATGGTTTCAACGAGTTGTGCAGTTGAGGGCTTTGGGATTATTCGTCAGCATTTTCAAGCAATTTATAGAAAAACTAAAAACCTACCAGCTATTTTTAAAGCTTGGTAGGTTTTATATAGCGCGCCCGTGCTGGGCGCACTATATAAAAGACTTGGCAAAAGCCAAGTCTTTTTATTTCAATAGGACCATTCTTTATCATTAAGCATCAAAGAATGAAAGAAATAGTGGATTTACTATAAAAGCTAGCGAAAGGAATCGATGACAAATGTCTTAAATTTTTGGGCGGCGGGAGACTGGTACCTTCCCTTAGTCCGGGCCATTCCAATTGTACGTTGGCATTTGGGGTTAGAAATCGGCAAAAAAGAAATATTGGTTTTATCTAAACCGAATACATGTGGTATTAAAGCAACACCAAGTTTGGCTTCAACAAGACCAGCTACAGTGATAATTTCTTCCCCCTCAAAGGTTATAAATGGAGATAAGCCTGCTTGCTGAAAGAATTGATCTGCCAAAATCCGTAGCCCATAATCTTTTTTAAAAGTGACAACTGGTTCGTCTTTAATTTCATTAAGGTCAATGGAACTACGTTTAGCAAGGCGATGCCCTGTCGGGACAATAATAAAGAGTTCTTCCGTAAAGAGGGGTTCCCATTCTATCTTCTCTCGTGTAGCGATTGGAGAACAAAGACATAAATCGATTTCACCTGCGTCTAATTGGTCCAAGAGGAAAGTAGTAGCATTTTGATATAACTTAAATTGTATGTCTGGGTTATTTGAAAGAAATTTACTCAGTAAGCCTGGCACCAAATTTGATCCTAGGGAGTGCAAAAAAGACAGGGATACGCTACCGTGATCGGGGTGAAGAAGGTCCTCAATCACTTGTTTGCCATCGGCAATTTCCTGTATGGCTCGTTCGACATGCTGCAGGAATATTTGCCCATAGCGATTGAGAACAATACCTTTTCCTGAGCGATCAAATAAAGGAAAACCCAGTTCCTCTTCTAGTTTAGCGATGGAACGACTCAGAGCGGGCTGAGAAATAGATAATTGTTCGGCAGCGCGTGTAACATGCTGCAGCTGAGCAACGGATTTAAAATATTCAAGTTGATGCCACTCCATTAAATTGACCACCTCTTAGCGATGCTTCTTATCCTGAATTGGTTTTGTATAAATCATAACTTTGAGAGCATACGTTGTCAATGAAGGCAAGGTAAATGATCTGAAAATAGGGGGCTTTTATATAACTATAAAACATTGATTATATAAAAATGATGCATTGGACATATGGGAAAAAACAGTCTAATATAAAATAAGCAAGGTTTTATTTTACTTGCAGAAAGGAGTGGATGTTATAATGAGTTATATACAAAAAGGTAGTACTCGATATTGGCGAGGCATATCGGCTTTATTTTTGGGCAGCTTTGTTACCTTTGCCTTGCTTTATTGTACTCAACCGTTAATTCCAGTCTTTTCTGAGCAGTTTAAACTGACTCCCGCTTACTCTAGTTTGTCCATTTCTCTTACAACAGGATTCTTGGCAGTCTCTATGCTAATGATGTCTTGGTTATCTGATGCCCGGGGGCGAAAATTGATCATGGCAATTTCCTTGCTAAGTTCAGCGATACTTGCTGTTGTAGTGGCGTTTACCAATAACTTTGCTGTATTGCTTGCAGTGCGATCATTACAGGGAATCATACTGGCAGGCTTTCCGGCTATTGCTATGGCATATATAAATGAAGAATTTGATCCAACTGTTACAGGTCTAGTTATGGGGATCTATGTAAGTGGTTCTTCCATTGGTGGTTTGGCTGGCCGGATTATAGTGAGCACCTTGACTGATTTTTTTTCATGGCATACTGCCTTGGCAGGCCTTGGCCTCATTTGCGTACTGGTGAGTATTTGGTTTTGGTTTAGGTTACCTGATTCTGAGCATTTTTTACCCGAAAAACGGTTAATAAAAGAGATGATCCCTGCACTATCTAGAAATTTACATCAATCAACGCTACTATCGCTCAATGTTATTGGTTTTCTAATTATGGGAGGTTTTGTTACCTTATATAATTATATTGGTTACTCTCTCATGTCAGCACCCTATAATTTGAGTCAGATGGTTGTTGGTTGTATCTTTTTTGTTTATCTAGTGGGAACCTTTAGCTCTACTTATATGGGGAGGCTTGCTGATCAGATTGGTAGTTCAAAAGTATTATGTTTATCAATTGGGATTATGTTATCTGGTTGCCTCATTACGTTAAACGGCAATTTATATGTAAAAATTTTAGGAGTGGCAGTGTTAACGTATGGCTTTTTTGGCAGTCATTCAGTGGCCAGCAGTTGGGTGGGCAAATGCGCGGTTTCAGACAAAGCCCAAGCCTCGTCTCTCTATCTGCTTTTTTATTATCTTGGTGCGAGTGTTATTGGAGCTACGGGCGGAAAATTTTTGAGTTGGTATGCATGGAATGGTGTGGTGCTTCTGATTAGCATTTCCCTTGTTGTCGCTTTATTTCTTGCAGTCGTTCTTTTTATCAAACACGCACGTTATAAAGTTTGCAGAGCCAATGAAAGTTAAATCTGCGAGTGATAGAACTTAGCCCAATATTTTATTGCAGTGACTTATCCTCGGAAGGTAAGTAGATTTGCTTGAAGTAGCGCCCTTTGGTTTCAAAAGTGTCACAAAGACCATTATCGACAATTCGGACATAACCAATGCCAATAAATTTTAAATCCTCTTGCGGCTGCTCAACTTCCTCCCATTGGAAACGTCTTTCTTCATCTGTTCCACGGTTCTCCACAAAGATTCCCGCTCTAGGATCTGGCTCTTCGTCTCCGACGCAAGGCGTGAAATTCTCTTTGAGCTTTTCAATAAAAAATTCACAGATGTGATCGGGTACATTTAAAGCACCCTCGTCGTCTCCTTTTGTATCATCCATTACGAGAAAGAGAGCATTGCCAAAGATGATTTCATGCTGATCAGGCTCGGGAAAACGGCGATTTGCTGGAAGTCTTAGTGGTAGTGCCATATCATTGACAAAGATGTGTAACGAAAGACCTTCGCCTACCTGAAATAATCTAGAACTGGCTAAATTGCCATCTACAACAGCCGATATTTCTTCAATTTGTCGTTCAATGTTTTCTGATAGTTTGTACAGCGCAGGATCCTTGCCTGGCTCAACCAGTATGGCGTTAATTGTTGTCATTATATTCTCCCCTTTTATTCCAATAACCATAATTTTAGATATTTTTCTTGTCTTCGTCAAGTATAATCAAATACCTTTAAGATTTGCTCAAGCAACTTTTATCCTAAAAAACTAAAAAGTAAATAAATAAGGATCTAACTTTCCTTTTTTGCTATAATGAATAGGTAAATATTTTAGCCGCTACGCAATGGAACTTGAGAGAACACTATTGAAAGACAGGGACATTTACAGCAGATTGTGAAAAATGAGGGAGCGTCATACGATGAGTAGAGAAAAAATGTTAAATAGACAAATGCTTGTTTCTAATATAGAAAAAATTTGCTCCGAGCATTATAAAGAGTTTGTTGTTTCAGATTTGATTCATAAAGGCGGACAAAGGCATAGAGTGGAAATCGAAGCCGATGGATTCAATTTCTATGTAGATTTTCATTTCAGGGTTAATGGCAGCACGTCTATTGATATATCAAGCGGATTTCATAGTGATAAAAAAAAGCAAATTAAGGCTGCTATACTAGGCGATCCCACATGCCTGATAAGCGATGACCAAAACTGATTGTTCAAGGGGAAGTTTTAAGAAAATAGATTAAAAGAAAGGGGACCGTATTATGCAAGAAAACAAAATACGTTATCTGAAAATTTTATCGGAACAATATCCCTCAATTCAGGCAGCATCAAATGCAATTATCAATTTATCCGCACAAATCGAGTTGCCAAAAGGTACAGAACATTTTTTATCTGATTTGCATGGTGAATATGAAGCTTTCCAGCATGTAATTAAGAATGGAGCGGGCTCAATTTGGCTGAAAATTCAGGAAATGTTTGCAAATACGCTGTCCAAAGAGGAACAACGTAATTTAGCAACGTTGATTTACTATCCTGAGCAAAAGACGCCAATGATGTTACAAACGGTACCTGATCAGGCTGAATGGTGCCGCCTTACCTTGGTTCGGCTTATCAAACTCTGTCGACTGCTTACTTCTAAATATCAGCGTAGGACCGTTCGAATGTTCTTGCCAGAGCAGGCAGCACCTATCATCGAAGAATTGTTGTACGAGCGAGAAAATATTGAGAATAAAGCAGAATATTATCAAAGTCTGATTGAAAATATTGTTGCGACAGATAGTTCCCTAGCGTTCATCATTAATCTGGCGGAACTGATACAACGCTTGGCGATCGCTAGGCTACATGTGGTTGGGGATATTTATGATCGTGGTTATGGATCTCACTTGATTATGGATGCGTTAATGGAATATCATGACGTAGATATTCAATGGGGTAATCATGATATTTTGTGGATGGGCGCAGCAGCTGGGAGTGAAGCTTGTATTGCCAATGTCGTCAGAATATGTTTGCGTTATGGGAATATGGAATCCTTGGAAAATGGGTATGGCATAAGCCTATTACCCTTAGTCTCATTTGCTCTTGAAACCTACGGAGCTGATCCTTGTAAATGTTTTACCCCCAAGATTATGAAAAAGGATGAATTTACCAACCAGGAAATTAGGCTAATGGCTCAGATGCAAAAGGCCATCTCTATTATCCAATTTAAGTTGGAAGGGCAGATGATCAAACGGCGACCTCATTATCAGATGGAAGACCGCTTATTGCTGGAAAAAATTAATTATGAGCAGGGCACGATTACGTTGAACAATATTGAGTATCCCCTGCTCGACAAGCATTTCCCTACAATCGATCCTGCAGCACCTTATGTCTTAACCGCTACAGAACAGGTAATCGTGGGCAAATTGAAACTTTCGTTTATCAATAGTCAAAAACTCCAAGAGCATACCAGGTTTCTCTATTCAAAAGGTAGTATTTACCTTACTTATAATGGTAATCTGCTCTATCATGGCTGTATTGCTATGAATGACGATGGTTCCTTTAAGGCCTTCAATGTTGAAGGACAAGAATTTGCAGGGAAAGCTTTTATGGATCGAGTTGATCGTCTAGCACGCCAGGGATATTTTACGAAGGATAATTTAGAGCAGAAAGAGTATGGCATGGATGCCATCTGGTACTTGTGGTGCGCTGCTCAATCACCCCTATTTGGCAAAGATAAAATGGCCACATTTGAACGTTATTTTCTCGCCGATCTCACGACTCACAAGGAAAAAAGCAATGCTTATTATGGTGCTCAAGACAAGGTAGAAACAGCCCGTAAGATTTTAGAGGAATTTGGACTTGATCCTGCAAGCGGTCATATTATCAATGGACATGTACCTGTAAAAGTCAAAAAAGGTGAGCGACCAGTCAAAGCAAAAGGGAAATTGATCGTCATTGATGGGGGCTTTTCTAGAGCCTATCAAGGACAGACGGGGATCGCAGGGTATACCTTGATCTCAAACTCCGCAAGCTTACTACTTGCTGTACATCATCCCTTTGAATCCATGCGCAAAGCCTTATCAGAAGAAGTAGATATTGATTCTGAAACCGAGCTGATAGAAAGTTATCCGATTAGAATGAGGGTAAAAGATACAGATCGTGGTCGGGCTATTCAAGAACACATTGAGGCCTTACAAGAACTGTTGCAAGCTTATCGAGAGGGAATTATTAAAGAACAATGTAATTTGCGTTTGTGATACAATATGAACTGCCTAAGAAAATTGGAGGAGATAAGATGATAGAGCAAGCTGAACGTATGAAGGGACTGACATCGGCGATTTTTTCCCAGCTAGAGGACTTGCAAAAGAAAGCAGCGGCGGCTGGTACGGATGTAATTCAATTGTCAATTGGTACGCCGGATTTGGTTCCGGCAGCCCATATTATAGAAGCACTCCAAAATGCAGTGAGCTGTGGTAATAACTATGGCTATACCCTGTCAAAGGGTAAACCGGAATTATTGACAGCCATTGCCCAGTGGTACCAAAATAAATTTGATGTGACACTGGATCCGACGACCGAGGTTCACTCATTGATCGGTTCTCAGGAAGGTTTAGCTCATATCGGACTTTGTCTGGTCAATCCGGGTGATGTAGTGCTCATTCCTGATCCTGGTTATCCCATTTTCAGTGCTGGTCCGTTAGTTGCTGGTGCCGAGTTACATAAGATGTGCTTGACTGCTGCCAACAATTATCTGCCAGATTTGGATGCAATTGATGAAGATGTGCTACGACGTACTAAGCTAATGATCTTGAATTACCCGAATAACCCCTTAGCTGCTACGGCGCCACGGGAGTTTTTTGAAAAAGTAGTAAAACTGGCACAGCGGTATCAATTCGTTGTTTGTCATGATTTTGCCTATAGTGAGCTGGTCTTTGATGATTATCGTCCAGACAGTTTTATGAGCATACCTGGCGCTAGGGAAATTGGTATAGAATTAAATTCTTTATCCAAAACCTATAATATGTGCGGTTGCCGAGTTGGCTATATTGTTGGCAATGCTGAGGTTATCGCATTACTAGGTCGTTTAAAATCAAATTTTGATTATGGTATATTTGCTCCCTTACAATTGGCTGCTATTGCGGCTTTAACAGGTCCACAAGATTGCGTAGCTGAAACGGCTGCATCCTATCAGCGTCGACGTGATATCATTGTGGACGGTTTTAATAGTATAGGATGGCAAGTAGAACGCCCGAAAGCATCCATGTATGTATGGGCAAAAGTACCAACCAAGCAAAGCTCTTTTGATTTTACTGTTGATTTACTCAACAATACGGGCGTAGCGGTCATTCCTGGAAACGCCTTTGGTGAATGTGGTGAGGGATTTGTGAGGATCGCCCTAGTGCAACCAGAAGAGAGATTGGTGGAAGCGGTAGCTCGGATAAAAAAATGGTTGGATTGAAATACACCAAGGGATAGAGGCTGAAAGATGGTGAGTTGGAACGGATCGTTCTCCAATTATGGATATGAAAATGAAACTGTTGTTATTTGTTGTTGATTTGCTGGCTCCGTTGGCGGTTGGTTATTGTTGCCGCTTTCAAAATGTCATAAAAGAAAATATTTTTAACAAGATGATTTTGAATAATATTCTTGTTATTTACCCACTCTTATCTTTTTTAAGTTTCTGGGTGCTGCCACTTCAGCAAGACTTAATCTGGTTGCCGGTGATGGGCCTTCTTATGGGGCTCCTCCCTGGTTTGGTTGCTTATTTTCTGGCAGAGCATAAGTATACATGCGACCTTGATCGAGGAAGCTATGTCATGTCCGCCAGCTTATCGAATTTAGGGACGATTGGTGGTCTGTGTGTATTTCTTTTATATGGTGAAACGGGTTATGCTTATCAGCAACTCGTAGTTTTATTTCAATATATTTTAATGTTTATGTTTTGTTATCCTTTGGCTCAATATTACTTTGAACGCTCGCAACAGGGTGAGAAAATTAGAGGCATTTCAATAAGGTCAATTCTTTTTAGCCGTAATCAATTAGCGGTACTGGGGATTCTATGCGGCGCTGTACTGCAACAAATGGCAGTACCTCGACCACAATCCTTAGGCGGTTTGGTTGAGGTGCTGATTCATATTGGAGCATGGACGGCGCTCATACCTGTAGGTTATTCCATTGATTTTGCAAAATTAAAAGAACATTATCATGAAATCAGAGATATCACTATGATTAAATTTGTTTTTACACCGTTAGTGATTTATGGAATAGCGCGCTTCGTCATTCATGATGAGAAAATGCTCAATACCCTTTTGGTGCTAGCATGTATGCCAACGGCTGTAAATGCTGTTATTACGTCGCGAATTTATCATCTTAATATTCATATTTCTGTTGCTGCATTTGTATTAACAACCATCGTGTTCCTGTTCATTGTTTATCCGACCTTATTCATAGGGTTATCTATGCGCTAATGCCGGGTATTGAGAATTAGTTAGATTAACACCGTTACTTTTTCGAAAAGCAAACGTTTAAGTAGATAGAAGTACATAAAAGCAGTGCTTGAAGAAATAAGTGGAGGTATTATCAAATGTTTAAAAAAACAATAGTGATGTTTGCAGCTTGTTTATTGATGTCTACGACGGTGTTTGCGAGTGGTGCTCCAATTACGACAGTACAGGTTACTGGTAACAGTCAAAAAGAAGTTGCGCCTGATATTGGGAAAATTAGTCTTTCAATTAATACGATTAATGCCAATCTTGAGCAGGCTAAGAATGAGAATACCCAAAAAAGCAATCAAGTATTTGCTAAATTAAAAGAACAGGGAATTGCCGATGACCAAATTAAAACAGAGGCATATCGTATTGATTCTACATATAGTTATGAAGATAATCGTTTACCAAAATTAACAGGCTATAAGGTAATCAATACGATTGAAATTACCACATCCATTGAAAAGGTTGGTATATTAGTTAATGAACTTACCAACGTCGGTGCCAATGAAATTAACTCAATTCGTTTTGAAAAAGAAAATGCAAAAGAAGTGAAAAATGAAGCATTAAATGATGCTGTCAAAGATGCCTTGAAAAAGGCCGAGGTCATTGGCAGTGCTTTGGGAAAACACGTTTCTGCGGTAACAATAGTTAATGAATCAGGTAACTCTTATAATCCCATTGTGGTGAACAGTCGTGCTTACAAAACGGCAATGATGGATGCAGGTGCACCACCGATTGCTGCTGGTAAAATAACTGTAGAGTCTACGGTTCAGGTAACCGTTGAATTGCAATAACCCTTTAGGGTACTATAAGTAAAAATGATCATAACTTACCATTAAGGTGAGTTATGGTCATTTTTGTTTATTTATGGTTAGTGGGAAACAAGAAATATTTATCCATTTAATTTAAAGAAAAAAACTGGATAAAATTAAAGATATAAGTAATAATAATTAAGGTTAATGGAGGTAATATACATGACAGTTGCTTCTCAAGTCAAAAAAACCATAGCCACCCTTAAGGGTAATCAAGGTACATTAAGATTATATGCTTTGCAGACAAGAGATGAAGAAACCAAGTTAGTCTACTATGAAGCGCTGGAAGCGACAGGGAAAATCATCAACGACCTAGAGGAAAGAATGCAGACTTTAGAATATAGTGAGCCGCAATATAAGGGGAACTAGTCAGGAGATTGAAAAATGCAGACATGGATACAGATATTAATTAGTTCAGTTTCATTATTCTTTGCGTTACTCATAGCAATCAGGCTGATGGGTAAAAGAAATATTGCACGAATGACGCCTTTTAGATTTGTAAGCTATATCATCATTGCAGTTATTGCTGCATTAATGTCTGTACATCTTATTACAAATCTCGCCTTGGGATTCGTTGCTCTTGGTGTTTGGGTATTATTTCCTATCGCATTGGATTATTTAGCTCTTAAAAGCAAATATATTCACGACCTTGTTAATGGCAAAGAGACGATACTCATTAAACATGGAAAAATTCTGGAAGATAATCTTTTACAAACAAGGTTAACGGCAGAGGAACTTCTGCGGGAGATTCGTACTAAAAATGCTTTTAACCTAGCAGAGATAGAGTTTGCTGTAATGGAAGATACGGGAGATATCAATGTATTTATGAAATCTTATAAAAAACCTGTATCATCCTATGATTTAGGGATAAAAGTGGCACCAGTAGCAGAACCACAGACCGTTATATTGGATGGTAGTATTTTAAACGAATCGCTGTTTTCGTTGGGGCTTAATAGGGAATGGTTAGGTAGTAAGTTGGAAACCATGGGAGTATCCATTGATAATGTTTTTATCGGGCAGGTAGATTCGTCTGGTGATTTATACTTGGATCTGTTCGATGACGCTGTGCAACTACCGCAGCCTAAAGTTAAGGAAATGCTGTACGCAAACTTCGAAAGTAGTCAGGCTGATCTTATGAGCTTTGCGCTGGAGACACAAAATGAGGCTGCTAAGCACATGTATTCTCAGCATGCTGAAGAGTTAAAACGATTGATGGAAAAGCTCAAGCCTTATTTATTGCGATAGAAGGTGGATTGTATTGTCAAGCAGTAAGCGAAAGAATCTAACCCCAATGCAGCAACAATATCAGGACTTTGCACGTGCAAGGGAGCCACAGCGCCCCATACTAGCAAATTGCTTGCGCGCTTTTATTGGGGGCGGAATTATTTGTACAATAGGTCAGGGAATCCAATTGTTTTTCATAACCTATTTTAATTTTGATGAAAAGACGGCAGGTGATCCGACAGTTGCGGTTCTCATTATGATTTCAGTGTTACTTACAAGTCTTGGAGTATATGATCATATTGCACAATGGGCTGGAGCTGGGACTGCCGTCCCGGTTACAGGATTTGCAAATACGATTACATCAGCTGCTCTTGACCATAAAAGTGAAGGGCTTGTACTCGGTGTGGGCGGAAATATGTTTAAGATCGCAGGGCCAGTCATTGTGTTTGGCGTCTTTTCTGCGTTTGTAGTTGCTATTGTACGTGTAATCATTACGTCGTTAGGTGGAGTGTAAATGCTACAAGGTCATCAAACATGGGTCTTTGAATCAAAACCAGTCATCATTGGCTCGGCGGCTATCGGCGGACCTTTTGAAGGCCAGGGCAATTTGGCAAAGGATTTTGACTTGCTTCATGGTGATATATGGCTTGGACAGGATAGTTATGAGCAAGCAGAAAAAAAATTTTTAGAAGAGGCTTGTGAGACGGCAATTAAAAAAGCAGGACTCAAAAAAGAGGATATACAATTTTTTCTCAGTGGTGATTTAATTAACCAGATTATACCCAGTAGTTTTACGGCACGTACACTTGCGGTTCCTTATTTAGGTATCTATGGAGCATGCTCTAGTTCCATGGAAGGCATTTCCTTAGCCTCGCTTATTATCGATAGTGGCTTTGCGGAGAGTGCACTTGTTGGTACATCCAGTCATAACGCAGCTTGTGAAAAACAATACAGGTATCCCACAGAATATGGCGCCCAGAAGCCGCCTACAGCTCAGTGGACTGTGACGGGAGCAGGTGCTGCAGTTATTGTAAGGCAAGGCCCTGGGCCACGTGTTGTGGCTTCTACGATTGGACGGGTAATCGATATGGGGCTTTCCGACCCTTTTAACATGGGGGCTGCCATGGCTCCAGCTGCAGTTGACACCATAGAAGCTCACTTTAGAGATTTGAACATAGTCCCATCACACTATGACCTCATTGCCACTGGAGACCTAGGACGGGTAGGTCACCCAATTGCGGCCGATTTGCTTAAGCAGCATGGACTTGACATCCCTGTAGAAAAATTAACCGACTGTGGTATTTTGATGTATAAGGAAGACCAACCCGTTTTCGCAGGAGGAAGTGGTTGTGCCTGCGTTGCAACAACGACATTTGGACATCTTTTAAATCGTATGCGAAAAGGGGAACTCAAACGAATTCTAGTGATAGCCACAGGTGCCCTGCTTTCTCCCATGTCTTACCAGCAAAAACAAACCATACCTTGTGTTGCCCATGCAGTATCAATAGAAATGTAAAAAAGGAGGCTTATATTTGGAGAAGTTTATTTGGGCATTTATCGTTGGCGGGACTATTTGTGTGATTGGACAGCTCCTCATGGACGGCTTGAAACTTACCCCTGCACATACAATGGTCACACTGGTAGTGTCTGGAGCTGTTTTAGGAGGCTTTGGAGTATATGACGATTTAGTTAAGTTCGCAGGTGCTGGGGCGTCGGTTCCAATCAGTAGTTTTGGAAATCAATTAGTAAAAGGTGCTCTTCAGGAGGCACAAAAAACGGGCATTATTGGCGTGTTGACAGGCATCTTTAAAATCACCAGCGCAGGCATTTCAGCGGCGATTATATTTGGATTTCTGTCAGCGCTGCTATGTAAACCGAAAGGATGAAAATGCTTCTAAAAAGGAGGTGAAAAAATGACAGTAGGTACCCAACTAACCTCGGCTATTGCAACTGTTCAATCTGCTGCAGCCACTATGAAGACATTTTCATTGGAGACTCAGGATCAGCAGGCAAAACAAACATTTGAGCAATTAGCAAATACCCTTGATAATGCAATTGAAACATTACAGGGCAGACAAAAGTACGTTGAGCAGCAGGAGCCTCAATACAAACAGCAATAGATCTAATAACACAGTATATTTCTAATAGAAGCTGAGGAAACGGCATCTTGTTTACATTGAAATCCAGCAAAACAATCCTAATTAAAGGTTTGCTTTGCTGGATTTTGTTAACCGTGTTAATGATATTATTCTGTTGTTGCTTTAAAGTGATGGTAAGCTGGATATCCCTCTTGATGTCTGTAAAAGTCCGAGCAAAAGCCAATTGGAGGTTTTTCTTGCTCAGGGTTTTTACGTTGTACGGCTGTAAGCAGAAAGCTGATTTGATTAACATGCTGGATTAACTGAACGGGTGATCCATCTGGCATTTCGCCGTAAAAACAAATTAATTTGGGATTATAATAACCAATATTACGCACCGTAAATTGTATGGTTTGCCCAAAGGATACCAATTTAATTCCAATCTCTTGTGTTTGATTAAGACTTTTATCAAACTGATCCATATAATGACTTAGCTGCTTAAAAAAATCACTTGCGAGTTCCAATTCTTGAGATTCGTTCAATATTTTTGTACTAGTAATGTCTAAATTATCCATAACATTACACCCCCTGTTGCAATTATATCGATTTTGCAATGGCATAATGCTATGTGGGAAAAATAAATTTTAACAGTACATATCCTTCGCAATCAAAAAGGTGGTTTTGCGTTGATTAAAAGAATGGGAGTGATTTTTAAGGAGATTGTTTATAGAGATGTTGATTGATAATGTCTTGTGAAATTACTAAGTTAATTCCTGGGGCACGAGTCGGCAGTAAACGGGCGGGCAGGGGAAATCCCATAATTTGACCGATTGTATTAAAGACAGTATTGCTATTTTTTTTATAAATATGTTGCCATACATCTGGATAACATAACTTTAATGCATTTATCTCAGGAATTGAATTGACTGCGCTTTGCCATCGCTGTTTAGTTTCTGTTTCATGGTCGGTAGCACAAATGATTGCCGGTTGCCCTGGTTGTAATGACCAGACAATCGTTGAATCGCGGATTGCTTGTAATAGATGGCCAGAATTTCCGATCCCTCGAACTACCCCTGTTATTGGATGGACTGCCAGTCCGTGAATTTGATCAATAACATTATTATTCGGATCAGTTAGTGCCCAAAAATTATGGGTAAACGGAGTATATTTGATTTGGAAGGCACGGGCTTCAATGCTCCATTTATTTAATAGTTGCTTATTGATAGATCTTCACCTTCTTTATTTATAGGTATAAAGCTGTATGATTTAGTTATACGGTTTTAGTATTGTCCCCAATGATACTTGTTTTATGATTATAAAATATTCATCGCTACTACAATTGCGCCAGTACTTATACGACGTTGCTCTTCTTCTTCTATTGGTAGCGATCATTTTTTTAAATGACTAGATAAGATGGCTGACTTAAACATAGGTCAGCTCTTTTACGGAATCAGAAAGTATAACACTTTCTCGATTCCAAGTAAGGGCAACTAAGGCTTGGTGCAAGCCAAGTTTTCTTTAGAAAAACAAGGCACAAGATCATTGTTTGAAAGGAATTAGCAATAGAATAGCGAATTATTTAGAATAGATAAGGCTGATTTTTATTTGAAGTCGTGAGAGAGTATCAGATATTGTACACATTATTTTGGAGGAATGATATGAAGATAGGTTTGAATGTCTCGATCGCCTACCTTATTTTTATTTTTCAGGGGCTTACGGTTCCCCTTGGTAGTGTGATGATTATGGAGATTGCCCAGAAATATAGTGTGGACACATCTTATATTGGCTATATTTTCGCCGTGGGGATTGTGGGTGGTGGCATAGCTGCTTTGTCTAGTGGCTTTTTATTAGAGACTCTTGGGAAGCGGAAACTGATTTTTATGGGTATTATTATTGCATTATCAGCGGGCGCCGCGATTACTAGTTCTAATTATTTGCAAATTTTCGCTGTCGGTATGTTTTTATCTGGTGTGAGTAGTTGGCTTTTGGTTGCTGTGGGGAACTATATTATTGTTAAATATTGTATAGGTGAAAAACGTTCATCACAATTAAACCTACTAAACTTCTTCTTTAGTATAGGTGCTCTTATAGCGCCAATACTGGCTGGTTTTATGCTCGGGAGAGGCATCCCTTGGGAATTTGTTTTTTTAACACCCTTCGCACTATTAGGGATCTTGTCCATATTAGCCTACTCACCAGCATTTGGTACATCGAAGCTCCCCGGTTCTCTGCCAAAAAAAACATCTCAGCTAGTCACTGTCGAAAAGTGGAATCTGAACATTTATCTAACTGGCGCAGCTCTGGGGTTTTATTGCATGCTAGAACTTAGCTATACGTCGTGGATCGTTGTCCATCTTCGGGAGAACTTGGCAGTGGATATTGTAGCGGCAAGTTTTGTGCTGACTATTTTTTATATATGCCAAGCCATAGGAAGAGTTATAGCGGGCTTTGTTGTAAAACATGTAGCGTTAAATACATATATCATATCTTGCGCAACCATTGGCGTCATTGCTAATTCCTTGATTATATTCAGCACAAGTTATATGGTGGTGCTCGGCTTAACCATAGTAATGGGGCTAGGAATTGCCAGTCTATATCCGTCGATTCTCTCCTATGGTACACTGCAAGTCAAAACGGCTTCTCCTCATATTATGACATTTTTTTTGAGTTCTGGAATTGCTGGTGGTGCTGTCGCAATGTTGTTAACGAGCTTCCTAAAACAGCACTTTGGTGTGCTCGCTTGCATTGGTAGTGGGGCGGTCACCGCAACATTGATTATTTTGTTTATCGGAATAACTAAAATTCGATCGAGCAAATCGGAATTAATTCCCCCACTTCTATAAGTAGGGGGAGTTTTCATTGCTAAAGATACCAGTCGGACACAAGGAGGTGCTGTTTTGAATTTTAGGATAAAGTATAAATTACAGACGAAAATAATGCTACTGGTCATGGCAGTTGTTATTGTGGCCTTGTTGATTACAAATGTGTTGATTTCTCGTAGCATTGAAGTGGAGATAAAAGATGGCATTGGTAGGCAGGCAAATAGTGTGGCTCATATTATGGCACGTTCCCCCATCGTGCTAGAAGGATTGACGAATAGGGCGAGTACTGCCACTATGCAGGCTTATGTGAGTGAAAGCAGAGAAGAGGCTGGTGTTCAATTTATTGTTATTATGAATATGCAGGGTGTGCGTCTCGCTCATCCGGATCCAACTAAAATTGGTGAACATTTTGTTGGTGGGGATGAAGCCGAGGCGTTAGCCGGCAATGAATATATTTCTGTGGCACGAGGAACGTTAGGGGATTCAGTGCGAGCCTTTGTACCGATTGTCACACCAGATGGGGAGCAGATTGGAGTGTTAGTTGTCGGTATCTTGATGAATAATGTACTAGCATTAGTGCGGGAAGTCAGCAAAGTATTGTTAGTAGCCACACTCATTGGTATAGCTGTAGGGATTGTTGGGGCTTTTATGTTATCATACAATATCAAAAAAACATTATTTGGACTCGAGCCGGAGGCGATTGCCAAACGGCTTGAGGAGCGCAATGCCATGCTGCAGTCAGTACATGAGGGAATTATTGCTGTTGATAAACAAGGTATTATTACGTTAGTCAATGATGAGGCTCTGAGGATGCTCAATTTGGCAGGTCTGCATGACAATCCTATTGATAAGCCTGTTCAAGATTATGTACCAAATACACGGTTGCTGGAAGTGATTGACTCCGGCAAGGTGGAACTCAATCAGGAACAAGATTTTCATGGATTATCAGTTCTGACGAATCGCTTGCCAATGATGATCGATGGAGAAATTATTGGTGCTATCTCTACTTTCCGTGATAAGACAGAAGTCAAGATACTCGCAGAGCAACTGACGGGGGTGCGTGATTATGTTGATGCCCTCAGGGCTCAGGCTCATGAGTTTATGAATAAATTACATGTGATTTTAGGATTGGTAAAATTGGAAAGTTATGATCAATTGAATACCTATATTAATCGTATTGCTTCAGAGCATGAAGCTGAGGTAAGTTTTGTTTCCAAGCGCATTCGAGAACCTGTACTTGCTGGTTTTATTCTCAGTAAGCTCAGTTTAGCCAGAGAAAAAAATGTGTTTATGCATTTGGCAGAAGAAAGCTATGTTCCACAGCCCAAGCAGGAGCACATCGTCCATGAAATGGTAACTATTATCGGTAATCTGGTAGAAAATGCTTTTGATGCAGTAAAAAGTTCAGTTCATATGGAAGTAGAACTGCATATGTATTGCGATGAGGGAGTGTTATATATACATGTAAGTGATACAGGCGAAGGTATTTTGCCAGAAATAAATGATAACCTATTTAAGAAAGGTGTTTCCAGCAAAGGGAATAATCGTGGCTTTGGACTCTATCTCGTGCAGTGCAGCTTGGAAGAGTTGCAAGGCGATATTGAATTTGAAACAAGACCAGGTGAAGGGACAGTATTCACAGTAAAAGTGCCTTATGAAGTAAAGGAGGAACAAGATGATTAAGGTGTTAGTCGTAGAAGATGATCCCATGGTGGCAGAATTAAACCGCCGTTATATTGAAAGAATAGCAGGATTTTCATTTTGTGGTATGGTTTCAAACGGTGATGAGGCACTGGAGGTACTCGGAAAAAAACAAATTGATTTGGTATTGTTGGACATCTTTATGCCAGGCATGAATGGTCTCGACTTACTTTCCAATATCCGTAAGCAAAATTATAATATTGATGTTATTGTAGTGTCAGCGGCACGGGATAATCAAAGTGTTCAGGCTGCTCTGCGGAATGGAGCAGTGGATTATTTGATTAAGCCTTTTGAATTTGAACGTTTGCAAAATGCGTTACTTACTTTAAAAAAAAGGCTGCAGTTAATAAAAAAACATTCTAATGTATCTCAAACTGATCTCGATCAGCAGGTGTTTTCCGGAATTTGCCACGTGGATATTGAATTGCCCAAAGGATTGGATCGTAATACAATCAAACGGGTGTGGGACAAAATTTTGGAGACTACCGGTGAGTTTACCGCTGAGGAAATGGCAAATTATGTAGGACTTTCTCCCGTATCGATTCGCAAGTATCTTAAACATTTTCAAAATATAGATTTATTGAGTACTGAAATTAGCTATGGCGCAGTAGGTAGGCCTGTATATAAATATCACTGTACCCGTGAAAAGGAGTAAAAAGGAGAGCTCTATGGCGAAGACAGATAAAAGAAAAAGAGCTTGGATGATTGCGCTAGGAATGATCGTGCTTGCGGTGTTATATTTTAAATTTTCTGGGGGGGCCAATCAGCCGTCAGCTCCTCGTTATGACATCGAAAAGACCGGAGCAGGGGCTATCATTGACTTTACAGCATCAACGAATAAGATTCATACTGCTGTTGATGAGACGTTAAAGAAAGCGGGGTTGTCAGTACGTGATACAAAAGTGGCAACTAAGGAAGTGCCAAGGCAAAAGGTTGAAGGGCTAATTCGTTGGCACACCCGGCAACTATTAATCAATATACCTGGGGAAATGTCGGTAGACATGGTAGAGCAGGCGTTGCAGTCAGGGGTAACGAGTGTTGGTGGCCAAGTCATATCATCACAGCCAGATCATTATCAAGGGCTGTCGGTGGTGCGTTTGGATATTGGTATCAAAGACAAAGTGGCAGGGGATGATATGACAATTGTCAGTGACCGAGTGTATCTTGTTAGAGAACAAATAGCAGTCATTGTGCCGACTAAGGAGGTCGCGGGACATGGACAGATGGCAATTGTTATTGACGACTTTGGCTATAGTAAAGAGCCCATTAATGCTTTTGCTGCTATTGCTCGTCCCTTGACATTTGCCATACTACCATACCGTCCTTTTAGCAATGAAGCTGCAGCGAGGGGCTTAAGCTCAGGACATCAAATCATGTTACATTTACCAATGCAGCCATTAGACCAAGCTGAACAGTCTGAGCAATTAACCATTACTGTCAATATGAGCGATGGGGAAATTCAGGAGATGACCAAGAAAGCAATTCAAGCTATACCTGGCTTAATTGGCGTTAATAATCACCAAGGATCACGCTCTACAGCTGATAAACGAGTGATGAAGGTTGTACTTGGCGAACTTAAAGCAAATAGCTTATTTTTCTTAGACAGTCGCACCAATAGCCAGTCAATAGGTGCTGAGACTGCCCGGCAAATGGGGATACGAACAGGGGAAAACCAACTGTTTATTGATAATACTGATGATGTTAGTGCTATAAAAGCAAAGCTCCGTACGGCGCAGGATATGGCCATTAAGCATGGCAGTGTGATCGTGATTGGTCATGCGCGCATGAATACGGCCAAGGCGGTCAGTGAAATGATATCTGAATTGGAATCAAAAGGCATACAACTAGTTTTTGTTTCTCAAATGCTAAAATAGAAGGACAAAAGATGCATCAAAGAAGCTGTCTATGATTGTTAAAATCATAGACAGCTTTTTGTGCTATTTATAACGTAGTTAGTTAAGTTTTTTAAATTTTTTTTAATATTTATAATATACACTTATTTGGTTAACTGCATTACAATACAATTAACAATTCGACAATATGTTACAAAAAAATTCCTAAGGAGGATGCAGTGATGGATGTAAATGAAGCGGCTTTAAAAATGCACAAAGACAATCAAGGCAAATTAGCAATGATTAACAAGGTGGATTTGAAAAATGGTTATGATCTTAGTTTGGCCTATACACCAGGGGTAGCAGAACCTTGTAGAAGAATTCATGAAAATAAAGATTTATCATTTGAATATACCTGCCGCGGTAATATGGTGGCAGTCGTTAGCGATGGTACGCGTGTTCTTGGTCTTGGTAATATTGGTCCAGAGGCTGCCATGCCTGTTATGGAAGGCAAATGTGTGTTGTATAAAGTATTTGGTGACATTGATGCTGTTCCCATTTGTTTAGATGTAACAGATGCAAGTAAGTTTATTGAAACTGTCAAATATCTTCAACCATCCTTTGCAGGTATTAACCTTGAAGATATTGAGTCTCCTAAATGTTATGACATTGAAGATGCGCTTAAGGCGCAGATGGATATTCCTGTATTTCATGATGATCAGCATGGGACAGCCATTGCGGCAGTAGCAGCAGTGATTGGTGCCCTGAGAGTGGTTAAAAAGAAAATTGCCAAGGTTCGTATTATTGTTAATGGCGCTGGCGCTGCTGGAACCGCTATTGTCAAATTGCTGTTAAATGCAGGTGCGACGGATGTTATTATGATGAATTCCAAAGGTGCAATGTATGAAGGGATGGACTTGGCGCGCGTTAATCGTGTTCAGCTTGCCCTTTTCAAACAAATCAATCGCAATAAAAAGCAAGGTACGTTGGCAGATATCGTTAAAGGTGCTGACATATTGATTGGTGTTTCAGTTCCAGGTGCTTTTACATCTGAAATTATTAAAAGTATGAATCATGATTCCATTGTATTTTCCCTGTGCAATCCTGAACCGGAAATTGGTTATGATGATGCCAAAGCTGCTGGTGCTAAAGTAGCTGGTACTGGACGTTCAGATACTCCTAATCAAGTCAATAATGTAGCTGTATTTCCAGGAATTTTTCGTGGTGCAATTGATGTACGAGCCCGCCAAATTAATGAAGAAATGAAGCTAGCAGCGGTGCATGCCATTGCTAATTTGATTCCAGAGAATGAACTGAGAGAAGATTATATTATACCTGATGTTTTTGATCCAAGAATAGCTCCAGCAGTAGCTGCCGCAGTGGCACGTGCCGCTATTGAAACGGGTGTGGCTAGAATTACCCTTGATCCTGAAGACGTGAGAGCCAAGGCAATTGCTAGAATTAAAAACGGTAAATAAATTGAAAAGAGGGATCGTATGAAAAAAGAGCAGGATATGGCCTTGGATCAAAGCGAACTTAGTGTTTGGAGAAAAATATGCACGTACAAAATTGGTGTTATTCCTTTACCTTTATACTTAATTTTATCAGTGCTAATTTATGTTGCTTCAGTGTATGGAAGATTACCCGCAGATATGATTGGTGGATTTGCCATCTTGATGATTATGGGGATTTTCCTAGGTGATGTAGGAATTAAAGTGCCGATTTTGAAAGACATTGGCGGTCCAGCAATTTTATGTATGTTTGTCCCATCTGCAATGGTTTTTTATAATTTGTTTAATCCAGCAGCTTTGAAAGCAATGACTGCTATCATGAAGACTTCTAATTTTCTGTATTTTTATATTTCTTGTTTGATTACAGGAAGTATTCTTGGTATGCACCGTCAGGTATTAATTCAAGGCTTTCTGCGACTGTTTGTACCATTAGTAGTGGGAACCTTAGGGAGCGTTATTGTTGGTGTCTCTGTAGGAGTGCTTACAGGGCTTGGGGCGCATCATACCTTCTTTTATATTGTCATTCCAATTGTTTCTGGTGGTATCGGTGAGGGGATCTTACCTCTTTCGATGGCATATTCCGAGATTTTGAATTTACCTTATGAAAAATTTATTCCTCAGTTGGTTCCAGCAGCTATGCTAGGAAATGTGGTAGCCATTATGACAGCTGGTTACTTGCGGAAGCTCGGTGACCGTAAACCACATTTAACTGGAAATGGCATGTTAGTAAAATCAGGTGATGAAGCATTTCTAAAGGCTGCTCAAGAAAGTCATAATCAACCTGTAGATTTTCCTATTATGGGTGCTGGTCTTTTACTAGCTTGTTCGTTTTTTATATTTGGACAATTGGCTAATGTGTTTATCGCTATTCCTGCTGCGATTATCATGATTTTCTCAGCAGCTATTGTTAAAGCCTCAAATATTATGCCAGCCAAAATGGAACAAGGTGCTTATCATATGTATAAGTTTATTGCTGGTAGTTTGACGTGGGCTTTGATGATAGGCCTTGGTGCACTGTACACTCCCTGGGGCGATGTTGTTTCAGCGCTCACCCCTGCCTATGCACTGACGGTAACATGTACTGTACTCTCCATGATTGCTTCTGGATTTTTTGTGGGTAAATACATGAATATGTATCCTGTTGAAGCAGCCATTGTAACTGCCTGTCATAGCGGCCTAGGTGGTACCGGTGATGTAGCGATTCTTTCGGCATCCAATCGTATGGAAATGATGCCTTTTGCTCAGGTGGCAACTCGTCTTGGCGGAGCTAGCATGGTAGTTCTAGCAGCCATTTTATTGCGAATTTGGCATTGATCTAAGAAACATAGAAAAAGAATAACTTTTAAAATATAACTTGCCATTTTAGTTGAGGCATGGTACTATCTAGACAAGCACCATCCTTACAAGTGACTTAAGTAATGCAAAGAGTTTTTTTGGAATTAAGTTTTTAAGTCTGTGCAACGAGTTAATTGGTTATAAGGTTTGTGTTTTTTATTATGGTTTCGCCAAATCAGTTGCGTTTTATGAGTGTATTATTCCCAGTTAATAGTCGGTGTTTAAATAGTAAGCTGAATGTATATACCCAGTTTCTAAGTGAAAGTTAATAATTAAATGTGTTTGTCCTGAAAGGTTGAGGTTGAGTATTGGTTATCTCAAGTAAAACAAGTGTAAGGATGGTCGCTTTTTGAGAGAAGGATAAGCCTTCTCTCTTTCATTTTTCCTCAGTTAAGTAAAGTCTAGACGAAAATAGTTCTTATCAGAAAAAGCTGATAAGAACTATTTTTTTTATATGATCGACATAAATACGGCATAAATACAAAATCACCTATTGACACTGTGGGGTGTTTCATTTATTATATAATATATACGATAATGAGAATTGATATCAATTAAATATGGGAGGCAAATAAAATGAGTAAGTTCCTTAGTGACTTATTACCAGGCGAAAAAGGCGTAGTCAAAAAAGTAATTGGTCATAGCATGATTAAGCGTCGTATTGTTGATATGGGTGTTGTAGCTGGGACAGTTATTGAAGTACAAAAATTTGCACCTCTTGGTGATCCTATGGAGATAAAAGTAAAAGGTTTTAATCTGTCACTGCGAAAAAATGAAGCTGAACTGATTGAACTGGAAATAGCGTAAAGAATGGAGGAGTCGCTATGCCCCTTGCATTAGCTGGAATTGGACAAAAGTGTATTATAAAAAGTTTCGCCTGCTCGTGCGACGTGCGTATGCGTATGGTGAACATGGGCTTTATTCCTGGCCGCTCAGTAGAGATAATGAGCCGCATGAACGGAACATTATTGGTTCGAGTTGGAGATTCTAGATTGATGCTAGATTGTTGTTTAGCTACTCAAATACAGGTGCATTAGAAAAATATTATAGATGATAATGATAATTGTTATCGCGATTAAATTGTTATTAAAAAAAGGGGAATGGTGATGGGAAAAAATAAAGTAACGGTGGCACTTGTTGGTAATCCGAATTCAGGAAAAACCACTATTTTTAATAATTTGACAGGTGGACGTCAACATGTGGGGAATTATCCTGGAGTTACAGTAGAAAAGAAAGAAGGGTATCGGCATTTCAAAGATAATGATTTTGTTATTGTAGATTTGCCAGGTACATATAGCTTAACCGCATATTCCCTGGAAGAAGTGGTAACGCGCAATTTTATCGTCAATGATAAACCTGATATGGTTATTGATATTCTAGATACATCTAATTTAGAGCGGAATTTGTATTTGACAGTGCAACTGTTAGAATTAGAACGTCCAACAATACTCGCGCTAAATATGATTGATATGGCTGATGCATCAGGACTGAAAATAAATGATGCTAAACTCGCAGATCTTTTAGGTGGGCTTCCTGTTGTACGCACAAATGGTGTCAGCAATAAAGGTATGGAGGAACTACTCAGCAGTATTCCACAATCCAGTAATAAGCAAGTAAACTCTAAATTTAGACTCAATTATGGGACAGATATTGAGAATGCCATACAAAAACTAGAACCTTTAATCTATGAGAAACTTCAGTTTCCTGCGCGCTGGTTAGCTCTGAAATTATTAGAAAATGATACCAATATTATTGATTCCATCAAGAATTTCACCAATGCGGACCGTATTATGAGTGTCTGCAATGAACTTCGGACTGAGCTCATTCATAAGTTAGGCGAAGATGTGGAAATATTTATTGCTGGGCAGCGGTATCAGTTTGTAGGCAGAGTATATCAGCAGGCTGTTGATAATAGATCAGTAAGTTCAGTAACAATCTCCGATAAAATTGATAAAATTTTAACCAATCGAATGATTGGCTTACCCATATTTTTTGCATTAATGTGGCTTGTTTTTAACTTAGTATTTACACTAGGTAAAGTTCCCTCTGATTGGATTGACACGGGTTTTGGTATACTCGGTAAATATTTGGATAGCGCCATTATTGATGGTCCTCTCAAGTCTTTGCTTGTAGATGGTGTTGTCGGTGGTGTAGGTAGTGTTCTTGTCTTCATACCGAGTATTTTATTATTGTTTTTAGCAATTGCAGTATTAGAAGATACTGGCTATATGGCTAGAGCAGCCTTTATCATGGATAGAGTCATGGGTCGCTTCGGTCTTCATGGTAAGTCGTTTATTCCTTTACTGTTAGGTTTTGGCTGCAGTGCTACTGCTATGATGGGAACTCGGACATTAGAAAATCCCCGAGACAGAATTATTACCATGCTAGTGACTCCACTTATGAGTTGTAGCGCCAAACTTCCTGTATACACCATTTTAATTGCTGCATTTTTTGATGAAAAGATTGCTGGTAATGTATTGTTCTCGATTTATTTCTTAGGAATTATATTATCATTGGTTATGGCTAAAATTTTCCGTAGCACACTTTTTGAAGGCCAAAGTGAACCTTTTGTTATGGAATTACCTCCCTATCGTATACCTACGGTGAAAAGTGTCGTTATTCATATGTGGGAACGTAGTTCACTATATCTAAAGAAAGCAGGAACTATTATCCTAGCAGCATCTATTTTAATGTGGTTTTTAACAACCTATCCAAAGGATATCGAATACTCTAAGGACTATGATGCTCTGCTCGCTCAGTCTGAGGAAACCTATACACAGCAAGTGGGTGAAGAAATTTTATCCAAACTAGAAATTGAGAATATTGATGAAAATGAAAAATTGGTAACTATGATTGATACGATTCAAAAAGAAGAAGAAAAATTTGCTGAAGATACAAAAGAACTAGATGAAGATAATCCAGAATATGTTAAACTGGAAAACGAAAAAACAGAAAATAATAAGGAACTTGAAACAGGGAACGAAGAACTATATCCTTATGCTGCAAAATATGTAGAACTCACCCGAGGACTAGAAGATGAAAAAGGAACAATAGAAAATCAGAAGTCTGGGGAAAATCTGGAGAAAAGCTACGCCGGACAATTTGGCAAGGCGATTGAGCCTGCTATAGTGCCCCTTGGTTTTGATTGGCGTGTTGGCATTGCTTTGGTATCAGGTGTTACTGCTAAAGAAGTAATCGTCAGTACGATGGGGACTATTTATAGCATTGGAGACGGCAATGAAAATGCTCACAGTATGACAAAGGCGTTACAAAATGATGAACACATGAATCCCTTAGTGGCATATGCACTGATGGTCTTTGTACTTATCTATTCTCCCTGCCTGGCAGCCCTTGCAGTCATGCGCAGAGAGACAGGTTCATGGAAATGGCCTGCAGTGAGCATGGTCTATGCAACAACGCTAGCATGGATTATGACATTTATTGTATACCAAGGTGGTAAACTATTAGGTTTTGGCAGCTAACAAAGACGTGGGAGTTTTGGCATTAAATAAGTAGCTTGTGATTAGAGAGAAATGGTTTGTGCCATGATTAGTTTGGCGCAAACCATGCATCTGGTCAAAAGATCGCATTGTATGCGTGAGCCTATCTGTTGGCGTGGTACATGCCAGATTGGACATGGGATTTTAGAAAGGGGAGATTAGTATGCAGACAGCGATCGTATATATAATAGGGATATTGGCAGTAAGTTATTTTGTAATAACCATTTGGAAAAAGGTAAAGGGGCAAGGATCATGCTGTGGCTCAGGTGGGTGTGATGGTGGGTGTGATTCTGTGGACAAATGTAAATAAGTGATTGTAATGAGGATAGCATTTTTATGCTAATCTTATTTTTTATCCATTAGATGATAATGATAATCAATAACAAAGAAAGGGGCGAGATACATATGTCTATTGTAGTGATTGGCGCGGATTATTTGGGCATTATTGAGAAAAATCTATATTTATTAGGTGTGACAAAATTAAAACATATTGATGGTCGGAGAGTGTCTAATCAAAATAAAATTAGTATCCCCCCTAAGACAGATTTCGTTTTGGTCTTAACTGATTATGTTAATCATAATACTGCTAAAATGGTAAAGACGATTGCTAGAAGCCAAGATATTCCTTTGATTTTTTCAAAACGTTCTTGGGGGGCTGTGGAAGAAAAAATAATTTCTTCAGGTATAATGAGCTAGTAGATATAAGTAATAGTTGATAAGGTGGAGTGGATGATCATGTGTTGGAAAAATTTTCTACAAAGACAAGAGACGAAAGATGATGCTGATTTTTTCTTTCTGTGGTTGGCGGTGGAATTGGCACCAACAATTTATGGCGAAAAACCAGGTACACTTCTAAATCTAATGGATACCTCCAAATTGCGTATGAAAACATTATGGCTCCAGTACGGATATTCCATGCTCGTCCATAGCAATATTGAGTGGATTGTACTTAAAGATGAACCGGGCAGTATGAAAATACTTTTTTATCGTGTAGATCTGCTCAACACCTCGATGAATGATAATAAAGTACGTGACTTCTTAGAAGGTTTGGGCTATCATACTGCTATGAATTTGCAAGAGATGCTACTTTGTTTTAAAGAACGGTTTCAATCGATGTGCCCTCATGAAATGGGGATATTTCTAGGAATTCCACTGAAGGATGTTATGGGGTTTATGGGGATGAGTGAAGAGTGTCGTACTTGTCAGGGGATGTGGCAGATTTACGGTGATCCTGTATCTTCATTAGGTATTATGAAGCGTATGGAAGCAAATAAAAGCCAAGTCGTTGATTGGATGATGGCGGGACATGCGGTAGCTGATGTCTTGTGTGGGACGTGTTTGAAAAGTGCTTAATGAATCTATGATTATGATATTCCCATGCTTTATAGTATTAGATAATAGTTAGAAAAGAGGGCGTTTTTAGAAAATGTTCTCTTTTTTCTTTACATTCTCAGAGCAATAGCGTTATAATTTGGTTTGTGCGTTAAATAATAGTTAATTTGATGGTAAATGAGGTTTAGATTTAATAATGATAATGATAAGTGGCAAAAAAACAGCTGTTAAAGCTGGTTTCTTATTGGTTACTCTGTTCGCATTTCTCTTATTGGTGCATTTTGTCGGCGTCAGTCGCCTGACGCCGGAGTCTATTCGTAATTTAATTATATCTTGTGGTTGGTGGGGACCTGTAGCTTATATATTTATCTATACCATCAGGCCACTACTATTATTTCCAGCAATTATTCTGACTTTAGCGGGTGGTCTAGCATTTGGACCCTGGTGGGGGACCTTGTATGTTGTGGTAGGTGGATTATTAGGAGCCTGTTTATGTTTTGCCATCGCCCGATTATTAGGCCGGGAAAAAATGAAAAAATATTTGGATCGATTTCCCCAGATGGAAGCACTTGATGGACGGATCGATAAAAATGGTTTCCGTACCATGCTCATGATGCGAGTTGTACCTATTTTTCCTTATGATCCAGTTAGTTATTTAGCTGGATTATCGAATATTGGCTTTCGTGATTATGCATTAGCAACTGCTATAGGCATGTTACCTGGAGCATTTGCCTATAATGTGTTAGGCTATTCCTTAACCGATATGTTGTCCCCGACCTTTTTAATGGCGATAGTATTGGTGATAATTGTAATGTTTACGCCGCTGGTGTATCATTTTGTTAAAAATAGATGAAAAAGAGACTTAGCTTAATAATGTAAGCCGAGCCTCTTTTTTGTTATACCAAAAAGTAGAAGCCATTTGATGGAAAGAATACTGGTCTTCTTTTTAGGGATTTTTTGTATCCTTTGTACCCAAATACACTTATTTCGTAATTTTTTTATTCCAAAAATTAAGATGCTTAATCTGCAGTTCCTCGCGAGTTAGTTCGGCAGGCCAGAGTTTGGTCGTTGGGCTGTGGCGCATGGCGGCTCCAAGGTGGGCATAAAGGGCAGGATTGTTTTTTTCTAAATCAACGATCATATCTTTGGCCTCCTGGCGTTTGGTATGACCGTTCAAAGGACAGGGACTAGGGATAGGTGTTAAACCATGCAATTTCGGGGTGCCCTTGAGCTGCGATTCACGGAAGTAAACAAGTGGACGAATGACTGTGAGGTTGCTTTGATCCAAATAAGTCGTCGGTAGAAAGGTGTTAATCTGTCCAGAATAGAGTATGCTCATTAAAAACGTTTCGACAGCATCATCATGATGATGGGCATAGGCTACTTTGTTAAAACCGTTTTCTACAGCAAATTTATTTATCGCACCCCGACGGAAAAATGCGCAGGTAAAACAGGGACTATTCCCCTTGTCTTTGTTAATAATGCCAGCAATATCAACTTTTTTAGTATAATAGGGCAGATCAAGATTGGCGCAAAATTCAGCGAGGGGACTTGTATCAAAGGTATCGGTAAACATAGGGTCGATAGTTAAAACGGCTATTTCAAAAGGTGTTGCGCAGCGTGAACGTAGGATAGACAGGGCATATGTAAGAAATAAGCTATCCTTGCCACCTGATAAACCAATCAGTATTTTATCTCCCTTTTGTATCATATCAAATTCAATGATGGCTCGGCATAGAAGGCCGAAGTAATCTTGTGGTAAGTTGTTATCCATTTAATACCTCGTTATTGTTAATTTTGTTATATCGCGAAATACAACAATTCATTAGAGTTTATGATAATCGATTTTTGCTGTACAGTCCAGTATTTTACGATGTCCCGAGTGACAAGTTAATGACATAATAACAGATGATATTTCTAAAATAAGAGCTTTCATCTTTATTTTACAGTAAAATAAGGAATTAAATTGCAGGAAATCTCATATAATCAAAGCAAATGGTAAAAGATGATAGGAGGGAATTTGATGACCCAAGAGTTAAGAAATGTAAGACGGTATTTAATGACAGGCGTATCATATATGATTCCTATTGTTGTAATCGGCGGTGTGCTTATTGCGTTGGCAATTGCTCTTAGTGGAGTCGAGGCTGGTAAAGGGGTAGTAATGACCAATCCTATTTTGAAAAATATGTTAGATATTGGTGTGGCCGCATTTTCTATGATGATTCCAGTGCTGGCAGGTTTTATTGCTTATGGTATTGCCGATCGGCCAGGTATTGCTCCAGGGCTTGTGGGTGGTGTATTGGCAGCTAATTGTCAAGCTGGTTTTCTAGGCGGTATTATTGCTGGTTTTATAGCTGGTTATGTGGCTAGATGGATAAAGAGTTGGAATGTTCCACTTAGTATGAAGCCGATTATGCCAATCTTTGTGATTCCGTTGTTATCAGCCTTAGTGGTTGGCGGTCTTATGATTTATGTTATTGGTACACCTATTGCTGGATTAATGGAAGTCATGACATCAGGGCTCAAGGCTATGGGGCAGGGGAGCGCTGTAGTGCTGGCACTCGTAATGGGTGCAATGATTGCCTTTGATATGGGTGGCCCGGTAAACAAGGTAGCCTTTTTATTTGGTATAGCTATGATTGGTGAAGGGATCTACACAGTAATGGGACCTGTAGCGGTAGCTATTTGTATTCCTCCACTTGGTATGGGTCTGGCGACACTATTGGCACCAAAAAAATATAGTGAAATAGAAAGAGAAGCTGGCTATGGTGCATTGGTCATGGGGCTGATTGGTATTACTGAAGGTGCGATTCCCTTTGCAGCAGGTGACCCAGTAAGAGTCATACCTTCGATTATGTTTGGTTCAGCAATTGGTGCGGCCGTGGCAGCTATATACGCTGTTGGCGACCATGCCCCTCATGGCGGACCTATCGTATTGCCTGTTGTTGACAATCCAATCATGTTTATTGTGGCTATTCTCGTTGGTGTAATCATTACTGCCTTGACGGTGAATTTCTTAAAGAAACCTGTAGATCAAAAACTGGATTCTAAAAGCATGGGAATGGGTGCCTAAGTATATAAATAAATTCATTGAGAGAACAAGCCGGTATGCATCATGCGACCGGCTTGTTCATCTTTATCCTAAATTATTTAGAGTAAATGCCTATTTTAGACACTTGAAAAGTTTTAAAAAATATTTTATGCTATTCAAAATTAAATTAATGGGGTAAAATATAATAATGTAATATTTGGAGTCTTATAACAAACAGTAATGGGGGAATGTTCATGAAAAAAAATTCGAAACCTATTTATGTTATCGGGCATCGTAATCCTGATACTGATTCCATATGTTCGGCAATCGGTTATGCTCATCTGAAACAAGCTATGGGGGAAAATGCTATAGCAGCTAGAGCCGGAAAAGTAAATGCTGAAACCGAGTTTGTATTAGAGAAGCTAGGCTTTGACAAACCCAAACTGATTATTGACTTGTATCCGCGCGTTAAAGACATTATGAACAGCAACGTAGTTACAGCTCGTACGAATGATACGCTACGGGATTTGGGCCGTATGATGAAAGAACATCATGTCAAATCCGTGCCTGTTGTTAATGATCAACAGATGCTGGTCGGTGTTGTATCAGTTGGTGATTTTTCTCAGCTATATTTCGATGAGTTAGAGATGCAAGATTTGAGTGAAACAGGTGTGGATTTTTTAGGAATCCTCAGGGCTTTGGAAGGTAAATTAATTTGTGGTGAACACTTAGAAAAAAAAGTAGTCGGGAGAGTACATATTGCGGCAGGTAGCAAGACTGTAATACACAAGTTTATCCAGTCTAATGATATAGTACTGGCAGGTGACCGTACCGAGGCTCAACTAGCTTGTTTGGAACGTGGCATTGCCTGTCTGGTCGTTACAAGTGATGCCGAGATTGCGGTTGAGGTGCAAGAACTTGCTGCGCAGCTGGGGGTCATTTTAATAAAAGCACGCCATGACACCTATACTTGTGCTCGCCTTATTAATCAAAGCATACCAGTAGAATTGATTATGCAGAAAGATATTAGCTGGTTTAAACCGACAGATTTGATGAGTGATATTAAAAAAAATATTGCCGATACCAATTACCGGTTATATCCAGTAGTAGACAAGGGAAAAGTAGTTGGGGCCATTCATAGAGATAAATTAATTATACAGGAACGGACGAAAGTGATTCTAGTTGACCACAATGAACAAGGACAAGCTGTTGAAGGCATCGAAGAAGTGCAAATTATGGAAATTATTGATCATCATCGTTTAGGCGGTCTCCAGACCAGTGAGCCGATCTTTATCCGTCATGAACCTGTTGGTTGTACAGCGACGATTGTGGCTAATATGTATTGGCATCGAGATATTGAGATTCCAAGGCATATTGCTGGAATACTACTAGCAGCCATCTTGTCAGATACGGTACTCTTCAAATCACCTACATGTACCAGTAAGGATCTTGAAACCGCTGAAAAATTAGCTACCATTGCGGAACTCGATGTCCAGGAATTTGGTAAGGGTGTGCTTAAGGCTGGTGCTAGTATTAAGGGAATGTCGACGGCTGATATTATTGGCAATGATATTAAAGAATTCCATATTGGCAATTTTCGTATGGCTATCGCCCAAATGTCAGTCATGGATTCTGAAGATATTTTAGCAATCAAAGAACAGCTGGTTCGGGATATGGAAGTCATGTGCAGTAAAGAAAACTATGACATGGTGTTACTCATGGTTACTAATATTATTAGCGAAGGTACTCATATGATATATACGCAGCATGCTGCTCCCTTATTAATTAAAGCTTTCGGCGATCGTATTCAGGATAATAGTCAGGATAATATATTGTATCTACCAGGAGTTATGTCGCGCAAAAAACAAGTAATTCCGCCCTTGTCAGAAGCTGTAAAGGTTTAGTAGCCTATACGTCTGAAAATTATCCTCTACAGGCAGTTGATATGTTGGCAACAAAAATATAATGATGTCAGAAAAGGGATAAAATACCTATTAATCAATAAGGTGTAAGAGTGGTTTAATAACCGCTCTTTTTTAATTTATTTATTAAAAATACAGGAAAAACAGGAAAGACAGGGTTTTTGTCGAATAATATATGGTTATAATACTTAAAAAGTCAGTGCTAGTACGGAGGTTTATATGGATAATATATTAGATGGTCTTAATCCCATGCAACGGGAGGCAGCCCTGTATACAAATGGCCCGTTACTTATTATGGCTGGTGCGGGCTCAGGCAAGACCAAGGTATTGACTTGCCGTATTGCTTATCTATTAGAACAAGGAGTGGCACCTTACCAAATTTTAGCCATTACCTTTACGAACAAAGCTGCTGGTGAAATGAAAGAGCGGGTGCATTCCATCGTAGGGGCTCAGAGTAAAGACATTTGGCTCAGCACATTTCATGCTTTTTGTGCCAAATTATTACGCTTTGAGATTGAGGGGATGGCTGGATATAAACGTAATTTTGTTATTTATGATACATCAGATACCCAGGTACTCATTAAAACTTGTTTGAAACAGTTAAATCTTGATGATAAGCAGTTTCAACCTAGTAGTGTTTTATCGGCTATTTCCAATGCTAAAAATGCACTACAAGATGACAAGCAGTTTGAGCAGCAGGCTAGTAATTTTCATGAACAAAAGGTTGCTGAAATATATAAGCTGTATCAGCAAAAATTACGTACCAACAATGCTCTGGATTTTGATGATTTGCTCATGTTATCAGTGCGGCTACTCGAAAGTAATGAGGAAATACTACAAAAATATCAAAATAAGTTTAAGTATATTATGATTGATGAATATCAAGATACGAATAGAGCTCAATATTTGCTTGCACGTATGCTAGCAGGCGTTCACCACAACCTTTGTGTGGTAGGGGATGCTGACCAAAGTATTTATGGCTGGCGCGGAGCTGATATCCGTAATATTTTAGACTTCGAAAAAGACTATCCTGAAGCCAAAATTATTACATTAGAGCAAAATTATCGTTCAACTCAGATTATTCTAGATGCTGCTAATGCTGTGATTGAGCACAACAGTGACCGCAGGCCGAAAGAACTCTGGACGCAAAATCCGCAAGGTGAGCTTATTACCCACTACTTGGCACACCACGAACGAGATGAGGCTCAATTTATAGCTGATACCATTACTAAAAAAAACACTGTATATTGCACACCATATGGAGATGTCGCGGTACTGTATCGCACCAATACACAGTCACGAGTGATTGAAGAAGCCTTTATGAAATGTGGCATTCCTTATGTTATTGTTGGCGGACTGAAATTTTATGATCGTAAGGAAATCAAAGATATTTTATCCTACTTGCGAGTTGTTTTTAACCCCTCAGATAGCGTCAGTTTGATGAGAATTATTAATGTTCCGCGGCGGGGCCTTGGTGATGCCACAATCAATCGTCTCAACGAGTATGCCTTGCAAAATAATATGACACTGTTTGATGTAGTCAGCAATCCAGACCTCGTGCCTGGGCTTACAGCGAGAGCCAAACGTCCACTGGATTTTTTAGGCGAACTTATTTTAAATCTGATGTCTCAGGTTCAGTCTTTGTCAGTGGTGGAACTTGTTAATAAAGTCATGAATGAGTCAGGCTACGTAGAAGAATTGCAAAAAAGTACTGATCTTCAGGATGAAAATAGACTGGATAACTTAAAGGAATTTCTGAGTGTAGCTAAAGATTTTGCCACAGGCGATTTAGAAGATACCCTAGAGGATTTTCTAGGACAAGTGGCATTGGTTGCTGCTATCGATAATGCTAAAATGACAGAGTCTCGTGTTACTTTAATGACCCTGCATTCTGCAAAAGGTCTAGAATTTCCTGTAGTATTTATGAGCGGTATGGAAGAAGGACTTTTTCCTCATTCCCGTACATTAATGAATGAATCAGAAATCGAGGAAGAACGGCGTCTTTGTTATGTGGGTATTACGAGGGCTAGGCGAAAGCTTTATGTGACCAACGCTCGCATGCGTACTATTTATGGTAGGACGCAAATGTTTCCGTTGTCCCGGTTTTTAGATGAAATTCCCGTGCAGATGGTGGAAAAATATACTGGAAGACAAAATCACTATGGCTTTGCCAGTAATGGCAGTAAAGCAACGATTGTTTCGCCCCCATCCGTATCTTCTGTCGTACAAAGTCCCCTAAGGGCCCCTGCCCCACAAACATTAGAGCCCAAGCAACAAGAGAGCAATGCATGGAAGGTTGCTGATCGTGCCCAACATTCCAAGTGGGGTGTAGGCACTGTTGTTGAAGTGCGTGGTGTTGGCAATCGTCAGGAACTGAAAATTGCCTTCCCTGGTCAAGGGATCAAGGTAGTGGTGGCTAGTATGGCGCCCATTAGCAAAGTGTAGTCGCGAGCATAGAATCATCTATTTCATAAAAAAAAGGTTTTTATGACAATATAAAAAAGCTGCAGTGTAATACTGCAGCTTTCCTAATTTCGATGAAGGAGTGTTAGTGTGATCAATAATATCTCCCCAAATGAGCGTGTTACTATAAATAATGAAACGACACTTTTTTCTGTAGCTTAGCCATAATAAATTAAACAGTAAAGAAGTGGAGGAATTTCGAATGGATATACATAACCATATTAAAGAGTTGAAAGATAAGATCGAATATCATAATAGAAAGTATTACGAAGAAGACGCGCCCGAAATCAGTGACTATGAATATGACATTATGCTTCGTGAACTTAAAAGGCTTGAATACGAGAACCCTAAGCTCACGACACCTGAGTCGCCTACACAACGAGTTGGTGGGCGAGCTAAACGGGAAGCTGGCAAGCAAGTTGCTCATGACGTACCTATGCTTTCCCTTGATGACAGGTTTTCAAGAAGCGAAGTTGCAGATTTTATTAATAAGATGCAGAAAGAACTTGATAATCCAGTATTTATTGTGGAACACAAGGTTGATGGTCTTTCTGTTGCCCTACGATACAAAAATGGAATTTTTATGCAGGGCATGACCCGTGGCGACGGGATCAGTTATGGCGAAGACATAACTGATAATCTTAAGATGATAGACACTGTGCCGCAAAAAATAGTGGAAAAGCTTCCTTATCTCGAAGTACGCGGTGAAGTTTATATGGACAATGATGTATTTGAAGCTATAAATGAGCGACAAGAAGAAATAGAGGGTAAAATATTTGCTAACCCTAGAAATTGTGCTGCCGGCACGATGCGGCAATTGGACTCGAATGTGGTTGCCGAAAGAAATTTATCGATTTTAGTCTTTAATCTCCAGTTGATAGAAGGAAAAGAATTTATTTTTCACTCAGAGACACTGGATTGGCTATCGAAACAAGGATTTTCAGTGCCGATATATGTCAAATGCACCACAGAGGAAGAAGTTTGGAATGCTATTTGTTCAATCGGTGAACATCGCGGAGAGCTATCGTTTGGTATAGATGGTGCAGTTGTAAAAGTTGACAACCTGGTGGATCGGCAAAAATTGGGGGCTACCTCAAAAGTACCTAAATGGGCAGTCGCATATAAATATCCTCCAGAAGAAAAACAAACTAAGCTGCTAGCGATTGAAGTTAATGTTGGCCGAACTGGTAGACTCACTCCGTTAGCTATTTTACATCCAGTAAGATTGGCAGGCACAACGGTATCACGCGCATCCTTGCATAACCAGGATCAGATTAACCGCCTAGATATACGTATTGGAGATACTGTTATCGTGCGTAAAGCTGCAGAAATCATTCCGGAAATTGTAAGTGTAGTAAAAGAGCAACGTCCCGAAGGCACTGTACCCTTCAAGATCCCCGATAAGTGTCCAGTTTGTGGAGCACCTGCTTTTAGGGGTGAAGATGGAGCTGATATTCGTTGTAGTGGGATCAACTGCCCTGCCCAACTTGCTCGACTTATTATTCATTTCGCTTCACGTGGAGCGATGGATATAGATGGCCTCGGTCCGGCTGCTGTCCATTCACTTATGGACAAGGGATATATAAAGGATATTGCTGATATATTTTATCTTAAAGATCATCGCGAAGAATTTCTTGCGAAGGGCATTATTTCACGTCAGCGCAAGGAAATAGCCCTTCGTAAGGATGGGCGACCCCGTCAACAGAAAAAGCTTGATTACACTGATAGCACAGATAATCTCCTTAAAGCTATAGAACGAGCAAAAGATCAGAATCTTGAGCGCCTCATAAACGGGTTCGGCATACCTAATATAGGAAAACATACTGGGAAAATTTTGGAGAAGTATTTTCCTGATATATATGCTATTGCAAAAATTAGCTATGATGAATATAGACAACTGAAAGATACAGAGAAAAAACTAAAGAAAGAATACAATAAAATTGATAAAAAACTTAAAGATTCTGAGAAACCAGATGATCTACAGATACTGAGTGATATGAAAAAACAGCTAAATGATATCGAGACACAGCTACAGGAAAATGGAAATCTGAAAGGTCTTGGAGAAGTAAGCATTAAAGCAATTTCAACTTTTTTTGCAGAGCCCCAAACCCAAGCGATGCTTGCGCGACTTGAACAAGCGGGCGTTAATATGAAATCAAGAGTTTCAAACAAAGCAATTGATAAACGGTTTGAGGGTGCAATATTTGTTCTCACAGGGACATTGCCGACAATGAGTAGGGATGATGCGAAAAATTTGATTGAAGAGCATGGCGGACGTGTTGCTGGGAGTGTATCCAAGAAAACAACATATCTTCTCGCGGGTGAAAATGCTGGTAGTAAACTCACGACTGCGCGAAGTCTGGACGTTAAGATTATCACTGAGGATGAGCTAATGGAAATGATTAAGCCAGAAATATAATCATTGTGAGTATTTGATATGGAGGATTTTTATGAGGAGTATTAAAACAACTGACTTAGCTTCGGGGATGATGGTCGGTCGTGAAGTCGTGTCTAGCGAGGGTATCACATTACTGGCTAAAGATACATGCTTAACGAAAACGCAAATTGATAAACTTCCTAGTTGGGGTGTGCAGTTTCTTTGCATTAATGATGGTATGAATGCTAAAGCCGGGTTTATGGAGAAATATGAAGAAGTTATTGAGGCTGTCGAACAATTTTTTGAAACTGTTCGACAATCCGGACAAATCCCAATAATGGAAATGCATGAACTAGTTGATCAAATAATAAGCCCTTTAATAAACATAACGGGAGTACTTGATTATTTATATGAAGTGAAGTTGCATTCTAATTATACATTTCAACACTCAGTACATGTCGCAGTGATTACGGGGATTTTTAGCAGATGGCTAAATTATAGTGGTGACGAATATAGAAATCTTGTTATAGCAGGGCTACTGCATGACATTGGAAAAATTAGTGTGCCGTTGTCGATACTGAATAAACCGGGTAAATTGCTAGATTCGGAATTTAGCATAATAAAAAAGCACTCAGAAGCAGGTTATAAGTTATTTAAAGAATCGGATGAAATTTCCGAGGGCATGAAGATGGGAGTTTTGCAACATCATGAGCGTATTGATGGGAGTGGTTATCCGTTTGGAGTACAAGGCAGTGAAATCCATGCATACGCAAAGATTATTGCCGTTGCTGATATATATGACGCGATGACTTCGGATCGGGTCTATCATCGTAAACGCACGCCATTTGCAGTTATGGAAGTGATTAAAGAAGAAATGCACAATAAATTGGATGCTAGCATATGCCTTCCAATATTAACTAATATGCAAAATTATTTTATAGGGAGCGACGTGCTGCTAAGTAACGGACAAAAAGCAAATATAATTGCCATGACCTTCCAAGCTTGCATGACACCGATGGTTCTCACTTATGAGGGCTTATTTTTGGATCTTCGGACTGAGAATATTCGTATTGTAGACTTAATTTAGTCGGCATACTCCGTAGGATGAAATTAACATTCTGGTGGAGATGCAGGTAGTAATTTGGATAAAGCGCAAAAGCTAGAGGTGGAAGTATTAGATGGTGAGGGGGATTTAGTTGAATCGATTAGAAAAAGTAGCTGTTTTTCTTCTGCTCCTTGGTTTTGAAAGAGCGAGAAGCATTATTGAATTGATGGATAGCGATGAGATCAAGACGATCGTTCCTAGAATAAGCAATTTGGCGGAGGTTTCCCCCGAGGCGCAAGAACTTGTTTGGGCCGAGTTTGAGCAATTGGGCTATGAAGACCAGATGAGGCCTTCGGTAGCTCTCGGTGTTATTCGATTATTGTTTAATGGCAGTAAAATTAAGGATAAAGACAAAAGAAGATTTTTCTGAGAGTGGATCATATACAGATCACAAAAAAGAAGAGTCTTGCGAAATATCGCAAGATTCTTCTTTTTTGCGAATAAGTAGCACCTAATTTTTCCGATTTACATAGTATATAAAAACCCAAAAAACGGGGATTATTATGGAATGCGGTAGTAGAGCTCAACTTTCCCTACCAGCATTGGGCCTGGGCAGGGGAAGTTTTTTATTTACAGAGTATTGCCATATATAGTAAAATAAATACTGTGTGGTAAAAAATGTTAAATTTTAAAAGGAGCATAATAATGCAGCAATCTAAAAAAAATCGCCCACGGCTTATGCGATCAGCGAGACGATGCTCAGAAGATACTAAGGTGGACAATATTAGCTTGGTGTTAATTGGTGGCTTACTTATTGTAATGGGAATGATGCTACGTCAGTGAGGAGTGTATTTGAGATGAAAATTACCATTAATGGTGGTCATTATCCTAGGCATGATAGTGGCGCTGTTGGTCATACAGGACTGCAAGAAGCCAATGTTACCTTTGATGTGATGGCACGCGTTGCCGGTTACCTGCGCGCTGTGGCTTGCGAGGTATTGGAAGTGCAAGAAAACGTGCTAAGTCAAATTACAAATGCATCCAATGGGTTTGGAGCGGATGCATTTGTATCGATCCATTGCAATGCGTCGACTCGTACTGATGCGAAGGGTACGGAAACATTTTGCTATGCGACTGGTGGTGACAGTGAAAAACTCGCTACTTGTATCCAACAGCAAATCGTGAGCAGCTTGGGTACTGTTGATCGTGGTGTGAAAACTGGCAATTTCTATGTTCTGCGCCTTACTGATTGTCCGGCAGTCCTTGTTGAAACAGCCTTTATTAGCAATGAAGATGATGAAAAATTGTTAGCTGATGAAAATAGTCGTGATCAGTTTGCGGCAGCCATTGCAAGGGGAATCACTGATTACTTGGGTATGTTAGAACTTATGTAGGGGCAAAATAAGTTGATATTCCCATAATTTGAGGAGGTTTTGAATTTGTTGTCTCATATACCATGTGGTGGTGTAGTGATTTTGGATGATCAAGGTATGGGAATATGCCCGGGATGTGGCAAAGTCATTACGATTCGTATATCGAAAAAATAAAAAGAAAGGCAACCGAGTGGAGGGATAAACTCCATTGGTTGCCTTTGTTTTTACTTAGAGGCGTGTTTCTATTTTTTCGCTTCAATGTTACTCAGATATTCCTCTAATGCTTTATTGATGATTTTTGTAATTGAAATATCTGATGCACTACTATACTCTTTAAGTCGATCTGAAAGGGTTTGCTCAATTCGAGTACTGTAGGATACCATTGTTTTACCTGCCATGTTCATTCACTCCTTCATGCTTTGTTACTTACACATTACAACACAACTCTATTTTTTTAGCAAGTTGTATTCCATGTGGGTAAGGAAATCCAACGATAGACCACATTTTATTTTTTCGTTAAACATGGTATAATATACTTTAATATGGAATTTCTTAGTCATTATTAAGTTTGGATGGTGATATTGTGAAAATTACGTGTAAAGATGTAGCAAATGTTGCGTTGTTGTCAAGGTTAGAATTTTCCCAGAGTGAACTTGAAACCTTTACTGGGCAGATGGATGCCATTTTGCAATATGCAGAAGTATTGAATAAGGTGAATGTTGAGAACGTAGAGCCAATGGCCCACGTTTTACCACTAAAAAATGTTATGCGTGTGGATGAAGCCAAACCCTCATTGCCTAGGGAATTAGCATTGTCTAATGCTCCAGAGCAAGAAGATGGCTATTTCAAAGTGCCAAAGATTATGGAAGGATAGGAGGATCAGCATGGAGCTATTTAAATATACAGCTCACCAGTTACATGAAAAACTGGTAAGCAAAGAAGTGTCAGCTGTAGAGTTAACTAAAGCGGTACTCGCCCGAGTTGACGCTGTGGAAAAGGATGTACAAGCCTATATTACCCAAACACGTGATAGCGCCCTTACTCAGGCTGAGGCTGTTGATGCTAAAATTAAGCACGGACAGGCTATTCATATACTTGCAGGTGTTCCAGGTGCGCTCAAAGATAATCTGTGTACCCAAGGCATAACAACAACTTGTGGTTCTCAGATATTAGCTGAGTTCATACCTCCTTATAATGCAACCGTTGTGGAAAAGTTAATGGCAGTTGATACCGTTATTATTGGTAAAGCCAATATGGATGAGTTTGCCATGGGTGGTTCGACTGAAAACTCAGGCTTTTTTCCGACTCACAATCCCTGGGATTTAAGAGCGGTACCGGGCGGGTCGAGTGGTGGTTCAGCCGCCGCTGTGGCCGCTGGACAAGCAATCTGGGCCCTAGGTTCTGATACAGGTGGCTCTATTCGTCAACCAGCAGCCTATTGTGGATTGGTGGGGATGAAACCTACATATGGACGTGTGTCTCGTTATGGTTTGGTGGCTTATGCTTCCTCTCTTGACCAAATTGGGCCCATTACTCGTGATGTGACTGATTGCGCACATGTACTCAATATTATTTGTGGGCATGATGCGAAAGATTCTACTTCGATTAATACCATTGTACCTGATTATACCAAATCCTTACTTAATAATGTTAAGGGACTGAAAATCGGTCTTCCACGAGAATATTTTGTAGCAGGAATGGACCCTGAAGTGGAAAGAGCGATTAATAAGGCTATTGAACAATTGGTAGCCTTAGGAGCTGAATATAAAGAAATATCTATGCCTCATACTGAGTATGCCTTGTCGGCCTATTATATGCTGGCACCAGCTGAAGCAAGCTCCAACCTGGCACGTTATGATGGTGTAAGTTTTGGGCGACGGGTAGAAGGCAGCGATATTATCGATATGTATAAGAAGACCCGTAGTGCTTATTTAGGCGCTGAGGTAAAACGTCGTATCATGCTGGGAACCTATGCTTTAAGCGCTGGTTATCATGATGAATATTATCTAAAAGCCCTCAAAGTTCGTACTTTAGTCAAGCAAGACTTTGATAAGGCTTTTGAGAATGTGGATGTTATTATTACGCCCACTGCGCCGACGACGGCTTTTAAAATTGGTGAAAAGACCAATGACCCGTTGGCCATGTATTTGCAAGATGTGTGTACCATTCCTGTTAACCTAGCCGGTGTACCTGCTGTTTCCATTCCGTGCGGTTTTGCAGGCGGTATGCCAATTGGACTACAGATTATAGCTAAACCTCTGGGGGAAGAAATTTTGATTCGCACAGCCTATACTTTTGAGCAAAATAATGACTACCACAAGGGCTTTGCAACCCTACGGGAGGGTAAATAGATGGATTATGAAATCGTAATTGGCCTGGAAGTTCATACCGAGCTTAAGACTCATTCCAAGATTTTTTGTGGTTGTAGCACAAAATTTGGTTCTGAGCAAAATACGAACGTATGCCCAGTCTGTTTAGGGCTACCTGGTGTATTACCTGTGATCAATGAAAAAGTGGTGGAGTTTGCAGTGCGAGTCGGTGTGGCTCTTAATTGCGAAATTTTACCTTTCAGTAAATTTGATCGCAAAAACTATTATTATCCTGATTTGCCCAAGAATTTTCAGACCAGCCAGTATGATTTGCCCATTGCGGTCAATGGGTATTTGGATATTGTGGTCAATGGGGTAACCAAACGGATTGGCGTTACGCGTGTTCATATGGAAGAAGATGCTGGAAAACTCATTCATTCTGGGGCGACCATTACGAGTTCTGACTCAGCGCTCGTAGATTATAACCGCACGGGCGTGCCACTGCTGGAGATTGTTTCTGAGCCAGATATGAGTAGCGCTGAAGAAGCGAGGGCTTATCTAGAAAAAATAAAGGCAATCTTAGAATATCTAGATGTATCTGACTGTAAAATGGAAGAAGGCAGTCTGCGGTGTGATGCTAATATCTCCCTTCGTCCGCGGGGCACAACAAAGCTTGGCACCAAAGCTGAGATGAAAAACCTGAATTCTTTCCGCTCTGTACAAAGAGGCATTGAGTATGAGACGAGCCGTCAGGAAGAAATTCTCGAAGAGGGCGGACGTATTATCCAAGAAACTCGTACTTGGGATGAAAGTAAAGGCATTAGTCTTTCCATGCGCAATAAAGAGCAGCTCAATGATTATCGCTTTTTACCTGAACCAGATTTAGTGCCGATCATCGTTGATCCTGCTAGAGTGGAAGAAATTCGCGCCAGTTTACCTGAATTGCCTGATGCTAGAAAAAAACGTCTCATGGAGGATTATGGATTATCTGAATATGATGCGAACCTGATTACTGCTAGTAAAGCAATGGCTGATTATTTGGACCTAGGTGTACAGTGTAATGCTGATGCCAAAACTGTGGCTAATTGGCTGATGGGTGAAGTATCTAAGCACTTAAATAATGAAGGAATCAGCATTTTGGCGTGCCCAGTGTCGCCAAAACAGTTGGCCCAGCTTCTTACACTCATTGAAAAAGGCACTATTTCCAACAAGATAGCCAAAGCTGTCTTTGAAGACATGTGGACCAGTCGTAAAGATGCTGAGGTGATCGTCAAAGAAAAGGGCTTGGTACAAATTTCTGATAGTAGTGAAATTATTGCAATTGTGGACGCTGTTATCGCTGCCAATCCTCAATCTGTGGCAGACTTTAATGCTGGTAAAGAAAAAGCCATTGGCTTCTTAGTCGGACAGACCATGAAGCAAAGTAAAGGTCGGGCTAATCCAGATATGGTTAATAGTTTACTACGTGAGAGAATGCAAAATAAGTAACGATCGTTTATGAAATTGATATGGAAAAATAATAATTGAATCCAAAGAGCGCAGGAAGCACAGAGAAAAGGTTATGATACCTCTCTGCGTTCTCTGTGCTTTTTGGGTTTAGTCGATGTAGTTAATTATTTTTGTGCCGATTTTTTCCAAGGATGAAAGATATGAAGGGCGAGCATAATGATATTAATATGCATTTATAATGTAACAAAGAGGTAAGAAAATGTTGCTTGGCAGAGTGTCTTGGAATCTTAAGGCAGTATTGTCGATTCATGTATTGCGGTTAGTCGTTGGACTACTATTGGTGCGAGTGTTATATCCTCTACTGCTTAGCGTTACACCTTTCATCGTAGAAGTGACTGATCGGGTCGTTGTATTGGGACTGGTTTGGTTAACAGTGCGTAAATGTGGTGGTGATTTTAGCAAACTAGGCTTATCTTTTGATCATTTAACGACCAATATCTTGAAGGGGATGGCTGTTGGTTTTATCTTGCTGGCAGTCAGTATCTTTAGCGAAAAAATATATACAACCATGCTGTTTATCACACCGGCGCAGCATCCCTTAGTAGTGCAGGCAGAGAATGCCACGACCTGGCAACAATTAATGGTTCCCCTCTTTTTAGCTGGGGTATTAGCACCAGTGGCTGAAGAAATGCTCTATCGGTTATTCACATTTTTGCCCATGAAAGAACGCTGGGGTTTTTGGGGAGGAGCACTTGCTAGTTCTGTGGTGTTTGCCATCATGCATTTTAATCTGTATTGGTTTGGTGAAATGATTGTGGTTGGGGTGGGCTTAGCATTCGTGTATGACTCGACAGGTTCGCTCATCAGTGCGATGATTGCTCACAGCGTCATCAACACTTCAAAAATACTCATGTTGTTCTTCGGTATATCATTAATGTAAAGAATGATAGGTAGCGTAGTAGGAAGTTGATGAATAAGATATATTATGAGGAAATTTTCCAATATTTATAGAATTAATAAAACTTAAAAGGGATTTTAATAAAAAAAGTCGAATATTTAGATTAAAAGTCGGAATTGAAAAGGGGAACAAGATGATGAGCACATATCCTGAACTGCCAGTAAATAAGCTCCGTTTTATGTGTGATGAAAAAATGTTTGATTTTGAAACGACAGCAAATATATCACCACTTGATGTGATGATTGGCCAAAAGCGAGCGGTCAAAGCCATGGATTTTGGTTTATTTGCCAAAAATCAAGGGTATAATATTTTTGTATCAGGTTTGGTGGGTACTGGAAAAATCACTTATGCCAAAGCTGCTGTTACGAAAGTCGCATCTAAAAAGCCCATCCCTGAAGATTGGTGTTATGTAAATAATTTTAAAAATAATAGTCAGCCCATAGCCTTGCGATTGCCGGCAGGTACAGGTCATAGCTTTTGTAAGGATATGGAGGAACTGATTGAAGATATTAAAACCGAAGTTGGTAAAATTTTTAGTAGTGATGATTATGAGCAGTCTAAAAATGCCATCATCAAAGTATTTCAGGAAAGACGTTCGATACTCATTGACTCATTTAATGACAAGGCTGGGGAATATGGCATTATGCCTCAGTGGTCAACAACGGGTTTCATCGGTGTACCTATGGCTGACGGCAAAGCCATTCCCCCTGAAGAATTTCAACAGTTAGACAAGGAAGAAAAAGAGAAAATCGAAAAGAAAATTCTGACCGTCCATGAAAAAGCCATGGAAGTCGTCAGGCGCATGCAGGAACTCGAACGAGAAATGCGTGAAGAGATACGCAAGCTTGATGGCAAGGTCGGCCTATTTGCCGCTGGTGGTCTGATTGAAGAAGTAAAGGAAAAATACAGGGAGCATGCTGGCGTTGTGGAGTATTTAGAAGCCATTAAGCAGGATGCTGTTAAAAATATTAATGATTTTAAAGCGAGCAATGGGGATGATGAGCAAAGCAATCCCTTTGCATTTTTGAAAAAAAATACGCAAGATACCATCCGCGATAAATACAAAGTCAATTTACTGGTGGATAATCGTGATCTGAAAGGTGCGCCTGTCATTGTAGAATCCAATCCTACTTATTATAATTTAGTGGGCCGAGTGGAATATGAAACTCGTATGGGGATGATGAACACCGATTTTACCATGATCAAAGCAGGAGCGCTGCATAAAGCCAATGGTGGTTATCTTATTTTAAATGCTCGTGATGTGTTGAGTAATATGGGGGCCTGGGAAGTTTTAAAACGCATTTTAAAAACCCAACAATTATATGTGGAAAATCTGAGTGAACAGTATGGTATGATGGCTATGGCTTCACTAAAACCAAAACCAGTGCCCATTGATGTCAAAATCATTTTAATTGGTAATCCAGATTTATATTATTTGATGTATAATCATGATGAAGAGTTTGGCAAGTTGTTTAAAATCCATGTCGATTTTGATACTCAGATGGAAAGTACTACCGATAACATACAAAAGATGGCGAGATTTATTAGTTCCACAGTTGAAAGTAAAGCATTAAAACACTTTGATCGTTCGGCTGTGGCCAAAATGGTTGAGTATTCCTGTCGCTTAGCTGGCAGCCAAAAAAAATTAACGACTCGTTTTAGTGAAGTCGTGAAAATATTATGTGAAGCTGATATTTGGGCGACAATGGATAGTAGTGAGATTGTTACTGGTGAACATGTGAAGCAGGCTATCCTAGAAAAAAATTATCGTTCCAATAAATATGAAGAACACATGCAAGAAATGTTTGCCGATGGTAAACTTATGATTGATACGGATGGTCGCAAAGTTGGCCAGGTTAATGGTTTAGCCGTGATGGCCGTTGGCGAGTACATGTTTGGTAAGCCTTCACGAATTACGGCCAATACCTATATGGGTAAAGGCGGTATTGTTAATATTGAACGGGAAACTAAAATGAGTGGCACCAGTCATTCGAAAGGTGTACTCATCTTGAGTGGCTATATCGGACAAAAATATGCACAAAAACTTCCCTTGGCTCTTACGGCCAGTATTACCTTCGAACAGCTCTATGGTGGTGTGGATGGGGACAGTGCATCAAGTACGGAGCTTTATGTCTTGTTATCAAGCCTATCAGGTGTGCCTATCAAGCAATACATTGCTATGACCGGATCCGTCAATCAAAAAGGTGAAATACAACCCATCGGCGGCGTGACGGAAAAAATTGAAGGTTTCTTTAGTGTCTGCAAAATTAAAGGTTTAACAGGTCAGCAGGGAGTGATGATCCCTTATCAAAATGTTGATGAACTGGCATTAAATGATGATGTTGTGGAAGCCGTGCGCCAGGGCAAATTCCACATTTATGCAGTACACACCATTGACCAAGGCATCGAGATTTTGACTGATGTACCAGCAGGTGAATGTTTGGCTGATGGTACCTACCCTGTTGGTAGTATTCATTATCTAGTCAGTCAGCAGCTCAAGGACTATACGGATAGTTTTGTAAAATTGAGCAAATCAGCTGACGAACCTAAAACTAACTCGTAACATGAAGGGGGTGCCTGAGGGTGCCCCTTATCATTGGGTATAAACAGAAAGGTGTAAATAAAGTGAAAAACCAAATACAACCCATAATCAGAAATAATACATATACCATAGACATTGTCAGTCTGGGACACAGTGGTGAAGGTGTGGGCAAATATGAAGGTTTTACTATATTTGTCCCTCATGCACTACCAGGGGAAACTGTAGAAGTAAAAATTACTGAAGTGAAAAAAAACTATGCAAAAGCTAATTTGAAAAGTGTAATGGTAGCGTCTAAGTCTCGTTCTATACCGAAATGTCCTATCTATTATCAGTGTGGTGGTTGTCAATTGCAACATGTCGATTATGAGGAGCAACTGATACTGAAACGTCAGATTGTGGTTGATGCTGTGACAAGGATTGGGAAAATAGCGGATGTGACCATTCATCCCACCATTGGAGCAGAGCAGCCTTGGTATTATCGCAATAAAATGCAGTTCCCCATTGGCACTACGAACGGCCAGATCGCTGTTGGATGTTTTGCTCAGGGGACCCATCAAATCATTAATACGAAGCATTGTTATATTCAGCACCCAGATAATGATAGTATCGCCCTGGCCGTGCAACAAGTGATCACTGAGCTAGGAATTAGTACTTATGATGAGCAGACTGGGCGAGGCGTAATGCGCCATGTGATCGGACGCGTCGGTATCGTTACAGGTGAGGTTATGGTGGTGTTTGTCACAGGGACACCTGATTTACCGCAAAAAGAAATTATTATCAAAAAACTACGGCAAAGTGTACCTAATATCGTAAGTATTATGCATAATATCAATAATAAACAGACAAATGTTATTTTGGGCCATCAAATGCAGACGTTGTGGGGCAGAGATACCATTACTGATCGTCTAGGAAAATTCACCTTCCATATTTCAGCTCGGTCTTTTTTCCAAGTGAATACCAAGCAAGCACAAGTCCTCTATAATAAGGCTGTAGAATATGCTGGCTTAACAGGCGCGGAGACAGTCATTGATGCTTATTGCGGTACAGGCACCATTACCTTATTTTTGGCAGAGAAGGCAGCCAAAGTCTATGGTATCGAGATTGTAGAGCCTGCCATTCGGGATGCCAGGGTGAATGCCCAGATCAATCAGGTCACAAATGTGGAATTCACTGTTGGTGATGCTGTAGATGTGATGCCTCGCATGTTTAAACAAGGTGTGCGCCCACAGACGATTGTCGTTGATCCTCCACGGGCGGGCTGCGAGAAAAAGGTACTTGAAACTTTCGCCGCTATGCAGCCTAGTCGTATTGTTTATGTATCTTGCAATCCATCTTCCCTCGCGAGAGATTTAGCAGTGCTAGCGGAGCTAGGGTATGTGACGAAGGAAATTCAGCCGGTAGATATGTTTTCGCATACCTATCATGTTGAGTGCGTGGCGTTGATAGTAAAGAAATAGCCAGTAATGGCGGGGTCTCGTGGGTTTTGGTTAATTTTATAAGTGTGTTAATATGTTTGCCTAGACTTCGGTTTAGGCGTTTTTTCTGTTGGGGGGTGTCGTGAACAAATACGCGAAATTATATTAATACGCGGAATTAGGAGGGTGTTTTGCGAAAAGGTACGGTGAAATTTGGCAAACGACACCCCCTGGAATTTAGATGGTTTTGCATGTGAATTATGAGTTTGAGTGTGTAGCAAAAGGAATGAAGTTGATGAAGTCCGGTGCAACTAGGACTCGTGGGAAGAAAGGGGCAGTAGCTATTGCTTGATAAGAAATTGGTTGATGAACGGTCGGTTTTAAGGCAGTCTATTACATGGTACTGGTGGCATGCTTATTAAAGTAATATAGAATAGTTTGGAGAAATTCAATGGACTCCAAGTTCAAACGGTTAAGACATCAGTTGATAAAATGGAGTGATAAGGTGTGTTTGCTTCCACCATCTCAATAAATTTCGCCAAGGCGCTCGTCATTAAAACATCTTTATGCCTGATCAAGAATGTTTTTGTTGAACTATATTGCTTCGGAATTGAAAATGATCGCAGAAGTCCAACTTTTTGGTACTCTACAATCGCAGATTGAGGGACGAAAGACGCGCCTAGACCGGCTATGACACCTTCAATAATGGTATCAAGATTGTTGAATTCCATAAATCGTAGATTGTTGATGGAGTTTGACTTAAGCCAACTTTCGAGCTGGGTCCGATTGGGGCAGCCCACAGGACTCATGAGAAAGGGTTTGGAATAGATTGCTTTGATATCACGATCCGCAGAGTTAGTAATTAATACGAGATTTTCTTCAGATACAAGTTCTTCTACAATATTTTCATCATTGACGGAGGATTTGATAAATGCACCATCTAGTTGAAAATGTAATACTTTATTAATAAGTTCATCTGTCTGAGTGGTCAAAAGTGACAGATCGACTTTGGGATAAGTTTTGTGATACTGAGCTAAGATATGTGGGAGATTTAGTGTTGAAACTGTTTGGTTAGCTCCTATAGATAAACGTCCATTAGGCTCAATCGAATCATCTAACGCTTTGTGAGCTTCATCAAGTAAATGGATGATTTTTTCTGCGTAAGATAGTAATCTCTCACCAGTTGAAGTTAATACCATACCGCGCTGACGGTAAAATAATTGCGTTTTCAACTCAACTTCCAACTGCTGTATCCTTGCAGTCACATTTGACTGAACGTAACCTAGTGTTTTCGCTGCTTTTGTTATGCTACCCTCGTGTGCAACTGCTCGGAAAATTCGTAGTTCATTGCTTTCCATGATAATTCCTCCTCAACACAATAATCACTAAAAGTGAATCATGATATCGTATTAATTCATTTTACATGATTGAGTTCTTCTTGTAAACTAAGTGTAGGCATAAAAAATGAACAGTCAAATTAAGTTTGCTGACTTTGGCTGTACAAAATCATAACAGAAGTTTTATGTACTTGATACAAGGAGATTTTATATGAAAAACTTATGTTCACGAAAGTGGATTATTTTGGCCATTGTTACTTTAGTTTCATTTATTACTAACCTGGATGCCACTATTGTTATCATCGGACTTCCTAGTATGATGGAAGGATTACACCTTTCGATGACAATGGGACTATGGATAATCACTTCCTATATTATTACTAGCACCATATTTTTGCTCCCTGCAGGCCGATGGGCGGATATGGTAGGGACGAAACGTATTTTCATTTTGGGGTTTGGAATTTTCACGATTTCCACGGTGTTATGTGGCATAGCCAACTCGGGGGATATGCTAATTTTTTTCCGCTTTATAAAGGGAGTTGGTGCGGCCTTAGCTTTAGCTACAGCTACACCGATCATTGTGCGGACATTTCCACCCAATCAACTTGGCTTAGCGGTGGGAATCAACTCTACCTCGTGGGTAATTGGATCAATTGCTGGCCCGGTAATTGGTGGAGCACTAATTGGTGAATTTGGATGGCAATCCATCTTTTTCGTAACAGTCCCCTTTGCACTGATTGGAATGATCGCTGCTTGGTTCGTGCTTGAAGACACAGATATTCTAGTACAATCAAAGATGGATTGGATGGGCATGTTGACCTTCGGTTTAGGTTTAGTCGCACTATTACTTGCCCTTTCAGAGGGGCAAGCATGGGGATGGCTATCGCCATCAATTATCGGACTATTTTTGGCAGTGTTGATGATGTGGATTGCCTTTGTAATCACTGAACTACGGACTCAGCACCCGATGTTCAATCTTAGTCTGTTGTCCAACAAGCATTATACAGCAGGTTTGGGGATTACACTAAATTATTGTATTGGCTATTTTGCCATCGCTTTCTTGCTGACACTTTATTTGCAAGGGGCACTGCAGTTAAGCCCACTAGAGTCTGGAATGCTGATGATCCCGTTATCAGCACCACAACTTATTATGGGACCCTTGGGCGGTATACTTGCCGACCGTTTCGGACCAGTACCCATGATGTTGATTGGTTTTATATTTGTATCGATCGGCTTATTTATGTTGGGAAACCTAGGCTTACAACTGTCTGTAGCTGCAGTAGTCATACCACTGATCATCATTTCCGTTGCCAATGGCCTTGCGTGGTCATCGGTGGCTAAAACAGTTCTTTCAGCTGTACCTAGAGAACAATCGGGATCAGCTTCAGGAATGTTCTATACCATCTATAACGTGGGTAGGGCATTAAGCCAAACATTGGCGTTGGCGGCAGTGCAGTTCAGCGTATCGCCAGCCATTATCTCTCAAGCATTAATGGGAGCAGCGGAGGCGCAAAGTCAACATGTGCATACTATTTTGGTTCATTCCATCGACAACAGTTTTCAAATTTTCATTGTTTTCTTCTTGATAGCACTGCTACTTACTTTGTTTTTGATTCGCTCACAGCGAGCTAATAATGTATAAGAAAGGGGTTCTGCAATGCATGTCGGATGCTTAAAGTGACCCTTCAAGGCGTTACCCCATCATTTGAATCAACGAGATATCAGTTTTCTTGGCATTACCACAGGGCGGCATTATTGCCAATGTCTAAGCTTTTTAATTAGGAACGTGTCGCGCTTTGTATTCGCTCAGACTACGGTTTGAGCGCTTTTTTGTTTAGGGGAGTCGCACAAGTACACGAAATGTAGACAAATACACGAAAGTGAAAAGGATTTGTGTAAAGGTATGGAATTTAGAAAAAGCATGGACAGATCATTGTAGCATCGTTTCTGTTGTGCTATAGTTAGACAAAATGTGTTAATTTTGGAGGGTGTATGTCAGAATCTACGCTGATTTTATTTACTTTAAGCAGAGTTGTCTTCATTATAGCGAATATTTGTCTTGATTATTCATTTTTAACATCAAAGCGCCCTTTATGGTTTCAAATTACAGTCATTGCTGGTACATGGGTTATGACATATTTGTTGCGTGGCCTTTTAAGCCCAATTATTATTGATGATTTTTGGCTTAGCTACATACTGAACTTATTGTACCTGGTCCCATTTGTGCTAATTTTCAAGGAAACACTTCATGCGAAAGTGTTTGTCTTTTTTATGGTTTTTTCTCTTTCTCAGTGTAATTTCTTAATAATATCGTATTTAGAGGTACTAGTATTTAAAAAAGTTATAGGCGGTTTGCTGTTGAGTGGTATGTTACTTGAACTGTCATGTGTGCCCGTAATAAAAAAGTATTTACGGGTTCACGTTAGAAATATCCTCGATGTAATAGAGCAGCAAAATCCTATTTTTACTGTTTTCCCGATTTTATCTTTCTTGATGTTAGCTTTTTATCGGACACAAATAAACTATTCGTTGACCATGTTTATTCTCTTAGTGTTAAATGTTCTAGTGATTGGCTTTTCGTATTATCTAATTGCACTATCGATATATCAGACGAAGCGTCACCAACAACTAGAGTTAACCTCTAGGACGGATAGTTTGACAGGTCTTTATAACAGATTGCATATGGAGCGTTGTATTCAAGAAGAGTATGAACAGTATCAAAGAATCGGTACGGAGTTTTCATTGATAATTATCGATATTGATTTTTTTAAAATGATTAATGATACATATGGACATGCTGCGGGAGACTGCGTGATAAAGTCAGTGTCGGAAGACCTTCGAAAGAATGTCAGGGAATCTGATACCGTTGCCAGGTGGGGGGGAGATGAGTTTCTCTTATTATTACCGAAGACCAATGCGAAAAATGCAGAGGGACTGGCAGAAAAAATAAACAAGATTGTAGCAAATAATAGGTATTCCTACGGAGATGAAACCTTAGCGGTAACGTTAACACTTGGTGTTGCTGTTATTATGAGTGGGGATACGGTTGCCAGTATTATTAAGAAAGCTGATCTCGTTATGTATCAAGGTAAACGGGCGAGCAGAAACTGTGTAATATCTTTTGATAGCATAGCTAATGCGGAGATCCCTCAAAAATCATAGTTAATATTGTTCTATTGACAGTAATGTCAATGCCTAAGCTTTTCACTTAGGAACGTGTCGCACCTTATGTTCGCCTAGACTTCGGTTTGGGCTCTTTTTTCTGCTGAGGGTGTCATGGAGATTAGGAAATGTGTGTAAAATAAAATGTAACAAGCATACTAAAAAAAACAGCAGGAGGGTAACTATGTTAAAGGAATTTACCATCAATACTCCTCGTGAGGGCTTTGTTGACATTACTAGTCAGGTAGCCGAAATAGTGCGACAGAACCAAGAGGATGCCGGCTTATGCCAGGTATTTATACCTCACACGACGGCAGGTATAACCATTAATGAAAATGCTGATCCAGATGTTGTGGAGGATATGTTGATGGCGCTGGATCATATGGTACCAGAGCTTGCTTATAAACATGATGAGGGGAATTCTCGTGCTCATGTAAAGGCTTCTATGATTGGGTCGTCAGTCAGCATCCCTGTTTCAGGTAAAAGTTTGTACCTAGGAACTTGGCAGGGGATTTATCTCTGTGAGTTTGATGGTCCTAGACGGAGAAGAGTTATTATTACTATTATCTAGAGTTGCTAATTATAAAGGCGGAGAATTTTACAGTATTTCAGAAGCAACGGATTAAACAGGATTTTACTATTCTTATAAAAATGTAACAGGTTATATTAGATTTTATTAGAGGACTCATATTTTGGAGGCGCGGGATGAAAGTATTTGTATGGCGTCATAATCGGAAATTTCATAGTTGGAGTATGATCGATGAGCCTAAAGTCCATCAAGATTTATATACAGACGCGATTGCTGTTGTAGTTGCTACAACGGTAGATGAAGCTATAGGTATATTAGCTAAGGAAGGGTGGGTGTCAGAAGAATTAAAACGGATCGCACCGCAAGTATATGAACTGGATAAGCCGAAAGTATTGCTACAGGTAGTGCAGGGTAGTTGAACTACCTGTTTGCCTAGACATTTAGTCTCTTTTCTTGGTTAGAGATGAAACCTGGTGTAGCAAAGACTTCGCGGGCTGTTCATTACATTTCATTGGTAACATGCTTTCAAGAATAGCCTGTCCCCATTATCCCTCTAAAAAAAGGATTTTTTGCAAAAGTATAGAATTGTATTAAAGTTAAAAGACTAACTAGAAAATTGAAATAAGTTTAACGCCAATTTGCATCTTTTCCTGTTTCTTTATCAAACAGGCGAAGATGCTTTTTAATTTACTGTTGATAATGCAAGGGCGGTAGTTGGTAGTCTGCCAATCAGAATCGTCAATCAACAGATTCATTTTGTAAAACAATAAAGAAAGGTTGAGGTAATATGGAAAACATCAATTTTGTAGAGTGTTTAGGTTATTTGGCTTCAGTTCTAGTAGCGATTTCTTTCTTAATGAAATCTATAAACAAACTGCGTTTAATGAACATGATAGGTGGCATATTTTTTGTCATCTATGCTGTTGCTATTAATGCAATACCAGTGGCCTTGATTAATTTATTTACAGTCTGTATAAATCTATATTATTTGACTAAAAAAAATGCTTCTAAGCAAGCTGAATAAACAATATATCATCTCATGTATTTAGTAATAAAAGTACAGTAAATAGTCACGAAAAAGTGCATCAATGTTACTTGTGTACTACAGTGTTGTTACTAATCCCATAATACCATAATAAAACATTGCAGATCAAAACCGGTTTTCTACTAGTCTGGTGGTGGAGTTTGATTTAAGTAGTGTTGAGAAACACGGAAGCATTAGTTTATATAATAAGTTAGTATAAAGGCCCTCGCACATGTCGAGGGCCTAAAGTGTTATGGATTGTATTATCGTACTGTCTGCTGTTTTCTGACTGTAGCAATTCGCTTATTGGTAATAGGGTGGGTGAAAGGGAGAAATCTTAATATACCCTCTCTTGCCTTGATCTCGTGGAGTAGACATATATAATTATCAATACCTAAGAGCGAAGCCGCTAATAAATCAGCCTCTATTTCTAGATTGCGAAGAGGTTTAAGGCCTATTAGCATGAAAAGTAAAACTATAATTCCATTCCAGAAACTTGGAAGGTGATAGGCGTATACATATGACAAGGCAACAAGCATAATGGGAATAACAATCGCTGCAACTCGATATCGAATACGGCTATGGCGGAGGGAAATATGAGCTAACTCATGAGCTATAGATGCAGCACTAGTATTCAGATTTATTTCTCTATGAGAGTGCGGAAAATTTTGTGTAACTAGGTTTGAAAGATCTTCCTTTATGGCAAGAATAGTAATAATACTATTAAAGTCAGAAAGGAAGTTTTTTTATGTCAATGATACCCCAAGAAGTCATCAGAGAGCTTATTAAGAACGAAAAATTTAATAATACTTCAGACGTGATGGAAGCAATAAAAGCTATGTTTAAGGACGTGCTACAAGAGGTCATGGAAGCTGAATTAGAGACTGAGTTAGGATACGAAAAACAAGAACGCAGGTCGGAAAATGTCAAAAATGATG